>Ga0315331_10000664_pt1 | contig 24350 bp, 23 predicted proteins | sample M160m34915metaG_FD_203456 | JGI IMG/M metagenome (GOLD analysis project Ga0315331, IMG submission 203456) | Ammonia-oxidizing marine archaeal communities from Monterey Bay, California, United States - M1 60m 34915 | ecosystem: Environmental > Aquatic > Marine > Intertidal zone | place: USA...
TGTCGCCCAGGTCGCCCCAGCGCTGCGCAGCGAGCAGCCGGTAGCCGAGAGCGACCTGGTGCTTGCGCTGCGCTCGCACCTCCTCGGTTGAGCGCGTGGTGGCTGTGGTGTCCAGGCGGTTCACGATGAGTGGCCTCGCGCTCGTCGTGGTCCATGAGGTGCGGTCGCTAGCCTCTTGCGCGCGGTCATCCGAGGCCGAGGGCCTTGGCCTCGGCGCTCAGCACCGCGCTGACGTGGGGCTGGGCCTTCACGCGGGTGATCAAGCCGGCGAGGGCGGGCCACTTCACGTCGTCGACCTCATAGCGGGCATAGCCGGCGTTGATGAATGGACTGACGATTGCCAGATCCGCCATCCCGAAGTCGCCAAACAGGAAGCCCGCGTGGGGGATCCGTTTCTCGAGGTAGTCGAGCATCGGTGGCAGCCGCTTCTCGATGATCTTGGAGACCAGCTCTTCGTCGGGTTCCTGCTTGAAGGCGAACGGGCGCATGAAGCGCTGAAAGAAGATCCCGGCGGCGAGCTCCGCGATCGGGCCGCCGCAGAGGTCTTCGTACCAGTCGGCCATCGCGCGGTCCTTGATGTCGCGCGGGTAGAGCGGGGGCTCAGGATGCGAGGCCTCGATGTAGCGGCAGATGACCTTGGAGTCGCCGAGGGTCAGGTCGCCGTCTACGAGGGTGGGCACCTTGCCCAGGGGGTTGAGCTTTCTGTACTCCTGGTCGCCCGAGAAGGGCATCTGCGGGACGATCTCGTAGGCGACGGCCTTGAAGTCGAGCGCGATGAGCACCTTGCGGACGAAGGGCGAGCCGTGCACGCCGTGGACCTGGATCATTGGCTTCTCCTGTGACGGGCCGGTCAGCTTTGGGCGCTGGGCCCCCTGTTGCCCGCACCTGCGAAGACGCGCGGCGGCGGCGCCTTCGGCGACGCGGAGCCGGGTTCAGGACGACTTGCGTAGGTCGCGGGGGAGTCCGTAGCCGCGCTCCCCGATGATGTTGCGCTGGATGTTCGTCGCGCCCCCGGCGATCGCCGGTCCCATCGAGAAGACATACTGGAGCACCCAACCGCTGGAGGTTGTCTTGCGCCCCCAGCTGTCGAGCTCGTCTTCGCTCGGCGCGAGCACCCCTTCACCGCCGAGCAGGTCGTAGGCGCACTTCATGATCATTTGCATGGTGTCGGTCCCCGCCACCTTGTTCATCATCATGGGGCGCATGACGTCGACTAGCTTGCCTTCGTTGGCTGCGGTGAACTGGCGCATGTTGGACAGTTCGCTGGTTTGTACGTAGCCCTCGATCTCCGCGATCCGTCGGCGGACGCCGGGGTCCTCGTTTGCGGGCAGGCCGTTCATCGTGCGCGTGCGCGCGAGCTCGAGCAGATCCGCGAAGGCCTCGCGCATCATGTTCGGGTTGCCGATCAGGTTGCGTTCGTGGACGAGCGTGGCGCGGGAGATCTGCCAGCCTTGCCCACGCTGCCCGACCGTGTTTTCGAAGGGTACGCGGACGTCGTCGAAGAAGACCTCATTGAACTCGTAGCCGCCGCCCATCTCGCGCAACGGTCGAACCTCGAGGCCCTTCGAATCCATGGGGACGAGGATGTAGGAGATCCCGGCGTGCTTCTTGGCGTCGGGCTCCGAGCGGAAGAGCCCGAACATCATGTGTGCGCGCTGCGCGGACGAGGTCCATATCTTTTGACCGTTCAGCACCCACTCGTCGCCTTCGAGACGCGCCTGTGTCTGGAGAGATGCTAGGTCCGAGCCCGAGCCCGGCTCGCTGTAGCCTTGGCACCAGTTTTCCTCCCCGGTCAACGCGGGCGGGATGAAGCGCTCCTTTTGGGTCTCCGTCCCGAACTCGAGGAGCGTCGGGACCATCATCCCCGCTCCCTGGCTCATCAAGTCGCGCGGGGCGCCGACGGCGTAGAACTCCTCGACGATGATCCGGTCCTTGATCGCGTCCTGAGGCTGCTCCGATCCGCCGTATTGCTTGGGGACCCCGCGGTACACGTATCCGGCCTGGATCCCTCGCTTCCGGAAGAGCTGCTCTTGCTCTTCCTTCGGGAGCGCCGCTTCCTCTCCCTGCAGCGGCCAACCCTTCAGGAACTCGCGGACCTCCTCACGGAAGGCCTGATGTTCAGCGCTGTATTCCAGATCCATCTCAGTATTCCCCCAGCATGGCGGTGCGCTCGCGCCACTGGTCGGGAGTCCCGAGCAGTGAGCGGTCGAGCATGATTCGCTTGAACCACATTTGGACTTCGCATTCCCACGTAAAGCCGTAGCCCCCGTGGAGTTCGACCGACTCCCGAGCCGTGTTCATCGCGCGGTCGGTGATGTGTGCCTTGGCCACGGACGCAGCATGGGCGGCCTCGGCGGGGATCGCGTCCTGGCAGTGCGCTGCGTACCAGAACAGCGCGCGCGCCGGCTCGATGTCGGTTCCGAGCTGCGCGATCGTGTGCTTGATCGCCTGGAACTGGCCGATGGGCTGCCCAAACTGCTCTCGTTGGAGCGCGTACGCGACGTCGATGTCGATCAGCTTGGCGGCCGCGCCGAAGGCGTCGGCGGCGAGCAGCACCGCCGCGGTGTCGACGAGCGCCCAGGCATCTCCGGCGCCTCCCGCCAAGAGCTCGGCCGGGGCCCCCTCGAACCGGACACGGGAGATCGGGCGGGTGCGGTCGATCCCTCCGAGGTCTTCGGTGATGACGCCGTCCGCGCGGGCGTCGACCCAGGCCAGGTCACCGCCGCTCAGGCCTACCAGAAAGCCGTCCGCGAGCGCCGCGTGGGAAACGATCGTCTTTTCGCCATGGAGGTGTCCGCCGCGCAGCTCCGCCGTCCACGACTCTGGAGTCCAGGAGGCGTCACCTTCCTGGAGGGCGACAGTCGCGATCTGTTCGCCGGCCGCGAGCGCGGGCAGGATCTTGGCCTGCTGCGCGGGGCTGCCCGTGAGGATCACGCCGCGCGTCGCGAGGACGTGTCCCAGGAAGGGCGTCGGGATCGCGAATTCGCCGAGGACCTCCGCGACCAAAGCGAGGTCGAGAACCTCCATCCCGGCTCCGCCATGTTCCTCCGGCACGATCAGACCCGCGACCCCCATCTCTGCGAGCGCCCCCCAGAGGGCCGGGTCGTGGCCCAACCCTTCATCGAAGAGCTCCCGCAGGCGTGTCGTCGGGCATTCTTTCTCTGCGAAGCCGCGAACGGTCTCTTGGAGCATCGCCTGCTCCTCACTCAATCCGAAATCCATCGTCTCTCCTGGTCCCCCACTTCGGGGGCGTCGGCGCGCTTGCTATCGGTGGCGCGCGGAGCCGGAGTATAAACGAGGTTTCGCGCCCATCGCCTCGGGGCCCGTGCGGGGTTCCGGAGCGCCGTCGGAGTGCGAATTCCGGGGGCGGGCGCTGGGGGGGGCCGCTGGGCCTTCGCTGGCGCTTATACTCGCCAGACGGTTGTGTGCAAAAAAGGGGGCGTGATGCTCGCGTTGATCTTTGGGGTCCAGGCAGCGGGGCTGCTCTTCGCGCTCCGCCAGCGTCCGGGTGCGGCGGTCGGCTGCTTTTGGCTCGGGATGTTGCTTGCGGGGGGGTGGTTTGGACATCACGCAACGCAGGCGCTTGGGCTCACGTTTTGATACCGGCCGGACGGTTGCTTGCCTACCGATTGAACGTGCTGGCGCTCGTATGCATGCTCGCGCCGCTCGTCGGGGCGCTGGGGGCTCAGCTCAATGGCGATCTGCCGTGCCCGCTCTGCTATCTGCAACGGGTGGCCATGTTCGCGGTGATCTTTGGGCTGGTCATGAATCTCCGGCTCGGGCTCCGACCTGCTCACTACGGATTCTCGGTGGCGGCGGCGATCCTGGGCATGGCCTTCGCGTCCCGTCAGGTGCTGCTCCACGTCAACGATCCGGCTGGCGGGGGATATGGGGGCACGGTGCTCGGGCTCCATCTGTATACCTGGGCGCTCGTCGTCTTCGTTTGTTTCCTCATTGGAGCGGCCGTGCTTTTGATGATTCCACGGGGGTTCGACGAGCCGGATGCGCCGAGGGAGCCTCGCGCGCAGTGGTCGGGTAGCCGTGTCGCACGGTTGCTCTGCTACGGGGCGCTCGCGTTGTGTGCGGTGAATGCCATCCTCGCGCTCATGCAATGCGGGCCGGGGCAGTGCCCTGATAACCCCACGGGCTATTGGCTTCTGGGCGGTTAGGCAGCGCTCGAATCGCGTTGGTCGTTGAAGGGCCGGATGCCACACACGCAGAGGAGGAGAGGCACGTGTCGAAGTTTGCCTTGTTCTTGAATGGTCTCGTCATGACCCTGATCAGCGTTCGCGCGTTGTTTGAGCCCGCTTCGTTCCTGGGGGAGTACGGCGTCGAGCTCACGAGCGCGACCGCGTTCGCGGAGGCGCGTTCGATCCATGGCGGCGGCTTCGGGGCGCTCGCTGTGCTGGTCTGGTTGGGCCTCGTTCGCCCGACGTTCCAGTTGACGGCGCTCCGGGCGGCTGCCTTCGTCATGCTGGGGCTCGCGTTGGCGCGGTTGGTCGGGGTGGTCGTCGACGGTGCGACAGACGCCGCGACCGCGCGGGCCGTGATCGTGGAAGGGGTCCTCGGGTCGCTGGCGTTGATCGGACTGTGGCGTCGGGGCGCGGCCGTCGCGAACGTCGACTGATCTGGACGGGCCTCCCGGGGGGGGGACGGGGAGCACCTCGGCAGGTTTCCTGTTTCCTTTCTGACGAGGTAGGCTTGGCGTCCCTCCGTCCCTTGTGGTCCCACCGAGAGCAGGTGACCGGGAGGAGACGTGACCCGAGATGAGAGCGAAGGACTTCGGACATGAGTACTCAGGACAAGGATGCCTTCGAGGCTGAGCTTCAAGCCTATGTCGGGCGGGCTGTGGGTCCGCCTGTCGTGGGCCGCGACCCGGTCAACCTGGCGATGATCCGGCAGTGGTGCGACGCCATGGGCGAGGAGCACCCCGCCTATCTCGACGCGGAGGGGGCCCAGGAGACGGTCCACGGTGAGATCGTCGCTCCGCCGACGATGCTCCAGGCCTGGATCATGGAAGGATGGGAGATGCACAAGGGCTACGACGAGCCCCGAGACGAGCAGCATCGCCTCCATAAGCTCCTGACGGATCACGGCTACTCCGGTGTCCTCGGGACGAACACGGAGGAGCACTACGAGCGCTACCTGAAGCTTGGTGACGTCGTGACTGCGGAGACGATGATCGAAGGCATCTCCGACGAGAAGGCGACAGGTGCCGGGATCGGATACTTCATCACGACGAAGACGACCTTCACTGACCAGGACGGGGCGCCGCTTGGATGGATGAGCTTCCGCGTATTGAAGTTCAAGCCGGCCCAGGAAACGGCCGCACCGGCCGAGGGCGGGGAGGCCGCGACGCCCCAAAAGCCGACGCGAATGAAACCGCCTATGGGGCATGACAATGGATGGTGGTGGGACCGCGTCGCGCAGGACGGCGTGATCCCGATCCAGCGTTGCACGGCGTGTGGAAAGCTCCGACATCCACCGCGGCCCATGTGTGACAGCTGTGGGTCTCAGGAGTTCGACTCCATCGCCGCGAGTGGGCGCGGGACGATCCATACGTTCACGGTCATCCACTACCCGCAGTTCCCCGGCTATGAGTACCCAATCATCTCGATCATCGTGGATCTCGAAGAGGGTGAGCGCATGATCTCGACCCTCGTCGACTGCCAACCGGAGGACGTCTCGATCGGGATGAACGTAGAGTCCGTGATCCAGGAGGACGAGGACGGTTTCAAGATCCCGTTCTTCAAGCCGGCGGCCCGAGCGTAGGAAGGAGCACCTCGATGAAGAAGACGGTCACGAGCCAAGAGTTGTCCGCGGGTCAGGCGTTGCCCGACCTCGACATCCCGATTACCGCGACACTCGTCGCTGGCGGGGCGATCGCGTCGCGCGACTACACGCCTGTGCACCACAGCCGGTCCGAGGCGGTGGCACAGGGGCTCCCGGACATGTTCATGAACATCCTCACCACGCAGGGGCTGTGTTCCCGCTACGTGACGGACTGGGCGGGCCCCGATTCGCTCGTCAAGAGCGTCAAGACGAAGCTCGGTGGACCGGCGCTGCCCGGCGACACTCTGAAGTTGCGGGGCAAGGTGGTCTCGGTCGAGGGCCGTCAGGCCGACGTCGAGGTCGCCGGGAACAACTCGTGGGGCAACCACGTCACCGCGACCTTCACCCTCGAACTGCCTTCCTGATCGACGCGCCGCGAGCGCCAAGGAAACTCCAATGCCCACGACCCTTCACAATGAAGCCGCCATCGCCGGGATCGGCCAGACTGAATACACGAAGAATTCCGGCGTCTCCGAGCTCTCGCTCGCCTCGCAGGCCGTTCAGCGCGCGATCGACGACGCCGGCATCACGCCGTCGGAGGTCGACGGTCTCGTCACGTATACGATGGACTCCAGTGACGAGGTCGAGGTCGCCCGCGCGGTGGGCATCGGCGATATGACCTTCTGGAGCCAGGTGAACTATGGCGGAGGCGCGGCCGTGGGACTGATCGCGCACGCCGCGATGGCTGTCGCGACGGGCATGGCGAAGAACGTTGTGGTCTACCGGGCGCTCAACGGCCGCTCGGGCCAACGGATGGGGCAGGGCGTCTCTGGAGACATTATCTCGAGTGACTTGATCCATTGGTCCTGGTACATGCCGTTTGGCATGTTGACGCCAGCGTCGTGGATCGCCGTTCAGGCCCAGTTGTACATGCACAAGTACGGCGCGACCGCTGAACATCTGGCGCATGTGGCCATCACGCAGCGCAAGCACGCGCAGAACAACCCCAACGCGGCGATGCGCGACAAGCCGATGACGATGGACGACTACATGAACTCGCGCATGATCTGCGAACCGTTGCGGCTGTTCGATTGCTGCCAGGAGGACGACGGAGGTTGCGCGCTGCTCATTACTTCGGCGGAGCGGGCGCGCGACATGCGCAAGCCGGCCGCGACGATCCGGGGGGTGACGCAGGCGTCGTTCGAAGGGCAGGAGCAGATGACCAGCTTCTATCGAGACGACCTGGCTGCGCTCCCGGAGATGGAGCTCGCGGCTCGAATCGTCTACGAGCAGGCTGGCGTCGGCCCGGATGATATCGACGCGGCTTGTCTCTATGACGCGTTTACGCCGGAGGTGCTGATGCAGCTCGAGGCGTTCGGCTTCTGTGGTCGGGGAGAGGCGAAGGACTTCGTCACCGAGGACTCGTTGACGTTGGGAGGCGCGCTTCCGAATAACACGCACGGTGGTCTCTTGTCCGAGGCGTATCTCCACGGCGTCAACAACATCGCAGAGGGGGCGCGGCTGATTCGCGGGGAGTCATGCAATCAACCCGATGGGGTCGAGCATGTCCTCGTCACGAGCGGCGTTGGCGTCCCGACCGGCGCGCTGGTTCTCGGCAAGGATTAACCCGCGCTTGCGGGGCCGGGGCGACCCCTTATGCCCAAGCGCTCCTGTCAGTCGTCTCCCTGGATCGGGAGGCGCCGTCCGAGGAACCCGTGGAAGCGCCAGCGGTGTCCTTCCGGGTCGAGCGCCTCGTAGCAGCGCTCCCCCCAGAAGGTATCGGCCAACTCGACGAGGATGGTCGCGCCTGCCGCGCGGGCGCGTTCGAAGTGGTCATCTACGTCGTCGACGTAACAGGTGAGGTGGCACGACGCGCCCGTACCGCCCGTGGGTGGGTGCGTGCCATGGTCGCCCGGTCCGCCAAGCATGATCCGGGCTTCGCCGAGTTCCAACTCCGCGTGGATCCCGTTCGCGTGCTCGATCCTCGCCTCCGGAATTTCGCGAAAGCCAAACCCCCGCTCCAGGAAGTCGATCGCCGCGAGGATGTCCGCGTACGGGAGCTGCGGGACCACGCGGGGCACGACGTGGGGTCGACGCGGGGGCACGAGCGGCTTAGAACCCGGCAAAATCGGCGACCGAGCGGCCATAGAAGCGCTCTCGTGTGTCCGTTGACGCGTCGGCTAGCAGGTCATCGAACACGTCCGTGGGGCTCTTCGTCCCCTCCGGATGCGGGTAGTCCGATGAATAGACGATGACGTCGTCAGGCGAACGCGCGAGCGTATCGTCGAGTCCGGACTCGCTCGCGAGCGCCGCGACGCGGACGTGCCGCGCGAAATACTCGCTCGGCTTGAGCTGGAGTTCGGCGAAGGAGCGGCCCGTGGCCGAGGCGGTCTGCTGGGTTCGGTCGACCAGCGCGTCGAGGCGGGGCCCGAACTCGGGGACCCAGTGGGCGCCCAGCTCGGCGACGAAGAAGCGGAGTTTGGGGTGGTGTTCCAGCACCCCCCGTAGGATGAGCGCAGAGAGGGTGAGTTCTGGAACGAGCCTACGGACGTACGTGCCGTACATCGCGGTGAGGTCGAGTGGGTGGCCGCCGTTGTCGAGCCAGCCGGTGTCGACCGGAACGCGCCCGCCCCCGACATGGAGCATTACGGCGATGTCGAGGTCCTCGAAGAGTGACCAGAGTCGGTCGAAGTCGGGGTGGGCGAGCGATTTACCTCCGACGGGCTCGGCTTTGATCTGAACGACTCGGCTGCCGCGTTCGCGCATGCGTCGGATCTCGGAGAGGCTCCACTCCAGGTCGCTGAGGTCGACGAGTGTCACGGGGATGAGGCGGTCTGTGTGCCCTGCGAGTTGGTCCGCGGCCCACGTGTTGTAAGCGCCAAGCGCCTCGAAGGCCTCCTCTCGCATTCCGGCCTTCATCGCCGCCCGATAGGGGAAGTACCCGAGGGTGGGGAGCACGACCTGGACGTCGATGCCCTGTTCGTCGATCCATGCGCGCCGTGCGTCGCCATCATACTGTGACGGCGGGAGCGCGCGGGCGGATCGAATCTGCTCCAGCTCCGCGCGTGCGGCCTCGTTTCCCGCCCGGACCTTGTCTTCGAGCTCGGTCCAGTGGTCGAGCATATCGAGGAGGGTCGTTGGCAGGAGATCGCGCGGCCCGAGGGCGACGCCCGGTGGAAGCGCGGTAACGAGGTCTCCCATCAGGGCTTCGACGACCATCTCGACGAGGGGCACCGGTGGACACTTGGCGTGGATCTCTGGGAAGGCGTCCTCGAACCAGGTGAAAGGCTCCATGAAGTGGCTGTCGATGTCGATGACCTGCATCCTGACCTCCAGCGCCCCGGGGGCGTTCCGACGATTTGCTGAGAGTGAACCGTCGTCCGGTGGAAGGCCAGCAGATTGTGGTTCGTTCGCGCGCGCGGCTTCACAACCAGCTCGCAGGAGTCGCGGGGCGCTGGATGGCCCGGGGGGGGGGCGCACCTCTGCTCTCTTGCCGTCCTGGTGACTGGGGGAGCGCGCAGGAGGCGCTTCAGCGCGTCGGTCGACCGCGGCGCAGCGCGAGCAACCCTGTGAGGAGCATCAGGCCGCTCGCGGGCTCGGGGACGATCTCCTCGCTCCCCCCAAAGAAGCCCTCTGCCGTGATGCCGATCGCGCTTCGCTTTCCATTGTCTTGTGAGCGGCTGATGACGAAGGCTTCCGCGGCGCTCAGGTCGAAGGTGAACTGGGCCTCGCCGACTTCGAGGTTGCCGTTTGTGTTGAGGTCGTTCCCGAAACCGGGCTCAGCCCAGCCAAACGAGAAGGTCGCGGGCGATGTGTCGGGCATCAAACCCGCAGGCAGGCCCTGCTGGATCTGGCTGTACTCGTCGGTGAAGGTCCGGGTGGGTGCGCCGAGGGCCCCGATCATTTGGACGTCGTAGACCTCGTTGTAGTGGAGTCGCTTGACTTCAGCCGCGAGAGAGTCGACTCCGTCGGGCTGGGTATGCGGCGAGGTCAGCGAGAGCTCGACCGCCTCGGCCGTGCCGGCCGGAGCGTCCCGCGAGAAGAACTCGAAGGACAGCCCGACGGTCCCCGACCCCGTGATCGCGCTGTACCAATCCGCCTGCCCGTTTGCGTGGATCACGAAAGCGTTGTTCGTCCGGTCATCGACCTCGTTGTAGAACAGCAGATTCGCTGCGTGGAGCCGGACGCGGTAGTCCACAGTCTGTTCGACGACTCCTTCACGGAACTGTTCGACGATCCCCTCCGACAAGATCGTGTTCAGGGCCGTGGTGGTGCTGTACTGGTTGACATAGCTCCCGTTGCTGACGAGCCCACCGGCTTCGAGGCCGGCTCCGGTCGACTGCGTCCAGCGTAGGAACGTGTTGGCCGAGGCGGGAGGAGCCAGCGACAGGGCGCAAAACAAGAGCCCACCGAGAGCGCGTCGCACGCCGGCGGAAGCGAGGGAGATTTCGAGTCGGTGAGGCGGCGGGGCGAAGCGAGAGGGTGACAGCATCGGGAGCATTGGTTTTTAGCTGGTGGGGCGGTACTTCGAAGGGACCTCTTCCTGCGCACCTCCCCAGGAGCGTGCAAGTGTGCCAAGTGGGTCCGCACCGTCAAGTCTGGCTCTCCTATGGGGTGGGGCCCTGGGCCACCCCATAGGAGCGAGGCGCGACCCGCGGCGTCTCGCTCAGAAGGGCCAGAGGAGGCCCCGGTAGATCTGCAGGAGCCCGTCGAGTGACCGGTTTGGCGGGTACATCACGGTCATGTGGCCCACGCTCGTAAACAGCAGCGTCGCGATGATGATCACGAGCCCCCGGATCCCCAGCGCCTTGGGCCGCTTCATCGCTCGCGTCGCGATCACGGCGGTCGCCGTCATCGCCGCCCAGATCGCCCACGGGATCACCGCGGTCCAGGGGTACCAGTAGAGGCCAAGGAGCTTCAGCCCTCCGACCCAGTGATACACGGCGACTGCGCCGAAGACCGCGAAGGTGTTCCGCCATTCCAGGTGCCGTTTGCCGTCGCGTCCGCGAATGAGGGCTCCGCCCAGCGGGAGGTAGATGAAGCGTCGAAGCCACACCATGAACGTGATGTTCCACCGGCGCCAGAAGTCGGCAGGGCCGTAGGCGTTGTGCGGCGCGTCGAAGTTTTCTGGGTAGTCGAATCCACAGAGTCGCCCAAAGCCGATGGCGGCCTCTGTCCAGGCGGTAAAGGAGAGGTACCACCAAGCGTAGGTATAGAGAGCGTTGGCCCAGGCATATCGGGGGTCGTCGAGCGTCGCGAACAGGAGTTGGTCCCGATAGGTCAGCAGCAGGCCAGTCGTCGCGAGCCCGAGCGCGACGCCGAATAGGATCCGCAGGATCGCCGCGCGCTGCTCGCTGAGGATCTGGACAAGGCTGCGCCGGGGCCCGTTCCCCCAGGCCCAGTCTTGACGCCGCTCCTGGAATTCGAGGTGCGTGACGATCGGTCCGTTGATGAAGGCAGGGAAGAACACCATGAAGAGCGCGTAGTCCACGAAGCGAGGGCGTTCCGGCTCGGCACGCCGGCTCCGATCCCAGGCGTATCCCCAAAACCGGAGCGCTGTCAGGTTGCTAGCGAAGGCGATGAAGTTGCGGGCCATGCCCTGATAACCGTCGAGCAGCGGGAGCCAGAAGATGGGCCCGATCGCGTGGCATGAGACGAGGAAGACGAGCAGGGCGCTGCGGATGTGCCCTTTGGGAACGAACTCGACGACGGAGTAGAAGATGGCGAGGAAGGCGGCCAGCGCGAGCGCAATCTCGGGGAGGGAGAAGGCGCCGACGATGACGAGGCTCAGCGCGATGAGACACCAGTTTCGTGTCTCTGTCTTCAGGGAACGGATGGAGAGCGCGATGGCGACGAACAGGAGGCTGAACAACGCATAGCGGCTGAGAAAGCCAGCCTGGCCCTCGAAGAAGGTGTGCGCGAAGGGCGGCAGATTTGCGAGCAGGGGCGCGATTTCCATCGAGGCGGATCTCGACCTCCGGCAAAAGACCGCGCAAGAGTAGCCTTCGTCCTGCCGAGACGCGATTCGATATGCTGACGGGCAGAACGCGTGGCGCGGGCGATTGGGAGGCGACCTTGAGCGGGACAGACTTCAATCCATTCCAGCCGACCCCGGAGCACCGGTTGCTCGCGGAGACGCTCACTGAGTTCGTCAAGCGCGAGGTGGAGCCGCGAGCCGCAGAACATGATCGGACCGAGCAGTTCGATCTGGCGCTGTTTCGGCAAGCGGGTGACCTGGGCTTGCTGGGGGTGGCGATTCCCGAAGAGTGGGGAGGCTCGGGAATGGACGCGACGGCGGCCGTTCAGGTCTTCGAATCGCTCGCGTCGTCAGACCCGGGGTTCGCGTTTTCGGTCCTCGCGCACGCGATCCTGTTCGCGCACAACGTCGCGGTGAGCGGGAGTGATGACCAACGCCGCCGTTTCCTGCCGAAGGCGATCTCCGGGGAGTGGCTTTGTGGGATGTGCATGACCGAGCCAGAGGGTGGGACCGACGTCATGGCAATGACGACCACCTCCGAGCGCGACGGCGATGCGTACGTCGTCAACGGTACGAAGACGTTCATCAGCAACGGTGGTATCGACGAGGAGACGACCGGCGACGCGTTCGTCGTCTACGCGCGCTCGGGTCGGCGGGGCCTCAACAGCCTGATTGTCGAGCGAGGGACCGCGGGCTTCGACCTCGGTCAGAAATGGAAGGACAAGCTTGGTGTGCGGCAATCGTTCACCGCTGAGTTGTTGTTTCGGGATGCGCGTGTGCCGGTCGCGAACCGGGTCGGCGAGGAGGGAATGGGCGCGGTGGCCATGAGCCGGACGCTGGAGATCGAGCGACTGACGCTCGCCGCGATCTCGGTGGGGATTGCCCAGCGCGCGCTGACCGAGATGGTCTCCCACGCGAGCGAGCGGCGGAGCTTCGGGGTCCCCATCCGTGAGCACGGTCAGGTGCAGCGCTATATCGGCGAGGCGTATGCGGAGTACAAAGCGGCGCGCGTGCTCGTCTACGAGACGGCGCGAGGCCTCGACCTGGCCGCCGAAAGCGGCCGACTCGAGAGCCTCGACGCGGACGCCGCGAAACTGTTCGCCTCGCAGGTTGGAAAGCGGGCGGCGGATGCGGCGATCCAGGTGCTCGGGGGCTATGGCTATATGGGAGAGTATGTCGTGTCGCGGCTCTGGCGAGACGCAAAGATCGTCGAGATCGCAGGCGGGACCTTGGAGGCGCACCACAAGAACATCGCGAGTGCCCTCGCTCGCTCACCGGGTCGGATCATCGACTGACCGGCCGTTCAGGCGCTGGCCTCGGCGACGAGCTTCGCGACATCGCGCAGGACGCGGACCCGGCCGAGGGCGCTGTCCTCCAACTCGACGTCGAAGTGGCGCTCCATCGCGATCACCATCGTCCCGAGTTCGAGCGAGTTTGCGAGCTCTTCGACCCGCGCCTCAAGGTCTACGGCGTCGAGGTCGAGGCCGAGATGCTCCGAGACGACCTCACGCACCTGCTGGTCGATTTCGCTTTGCTCCACAAGCCCTCCAGGACGCGGCAGTATACCCTTGACGTTTCGGCAGCTGCAACGCTGCTTGGATCGCCGGGGAGCCGATGCCGGTGACGCGGAGCCAGTGCTAGTGGGAAAAGGGACCATGGACACCACCGACTCTGCGTCGCTCGAACTGCTCGACAACGCGCCGACGCTCACCGCTGCTCTGCAACGTCTCGTCGAGCTCCGACCGGACACGGAGGCGCTCGCGATCGTCGACCGGCGGGGGCGCGAGCGGTGCGTGCGGTTGGCCGACCTGTGGGCGCGGGCACAGGCCTATCAGTCCTTGCTGGTCGGGCGGGGGCTCGTCCCAGGTGATGTGGTGGTGTTGAGCTTGGACACCGGGACGGACCTGATCGAGGCGTACTTCGGGGTCTTGCTCGCCGGGGGGATCCCCGCGCTTCTGTCGACGCCACAGCGTCGCGTCGCCGACCCCTCCGTGTTCACTGCGCGCGTCGCTCACGTCGTTGCGAACTCGACTCCGCACAGCTTGATTGCGTTGCGCGAGGTGATGGAGCTGTTCGACGGCCCTCGCGCAGCGCTCACGGGTGATGCCCAGTGGGTCCTCCCCGAAGAGCTTGATCTCGAGGCACCGCCCACGCGCCCGCACGTGCCCGACCCGGGTGAACTCGCGACGATGCAGTATTCGTCAGGGACCACCGGGACACCCAAGGGTGTCCTCGTGACTCATGAGGCGGTCATGGCCGACCTTCGGGGGATGGCGCGGGCGTTCGAGCTCACGCCGGCGGACGTCGCCGTGAACTGGATCCCGCTCTTCCACGACATGGGGCTGTTCGGCGCGTTTCTGCTCCCGTTGCTGGCGGGTTGTCGCACCGTTCTGATCCCAACGAGCGAGTTCATGCGGGATCCGGCGTGTTGGCTGCGGACGATCGGCTCGTACGGCGGGACGTTCTCCTGGGCGCCGAACCTGGCCTACGCAATCTGCGCGAAGCGGGTGTCGGACACCGACCTAGAGGGGCTCGACCTGTCGACTTGGCGAATGGCCATGAACGGCTCAGAGCCCGTGTTGGCAAGCACCGTGGAAGCCTTTACGGAGCGCATGATGCCGTTTGGCTTTGCGCCTGAGAACATGTGTCCCGCCTGGGGGTTGGCGGAAGCGACGGTGCTGGGGACCGTCCATCCGGCGGGCGAGCCGCCGCGCTGCGAGCAGCTCGACCGTGAGGCGCTGGCTCGTGAGGACGCTGCGCGGCCGACGGCGGGCGAGGGGGTCCAGTGCGTCTCTGTCGGCCGGCCCATCCCGGGCTGCGAGCTGGAGGTCCGTGACCGCTCTGGGACGGTGCTCGAGGATCGGCAGGTGGGGGAACTCTGGCTGCGATCGAAGTCGCTGTTTGCGGGGTACCACGGGGAGCCGGAGCGGACCGCGGAGGCGCTTGTGGACGGCTGGCTGCGGACCGGCGATCGGGCATACCTCGTGGACGGATACTTGTACTTCGTGGCGCGCGAAAAGGACCTGATCGTCCTCGGGGGAGAGAAGTACGTCCCTGACGACCTTGAGAACGTGATCAATCGCGTCCCGGGTGTGCGGGTGGGGTGCGCGGTGGCCTTTGGGCTGCTCGATGAAGAGCTCGGGACCGAAGACATCGCCGCCGTGGTCGAGACGCGGGAGGAGGGCGTTGAAGCCCTGGCCGCGCTGGATCGCGTGATCCGTGCGGCGGTCCTCGAATCAACGGGCGTCGCGCTCCGTTACCTGCTGCTGACGCCGCCCGATGGGGTCGAGAAGACGACGGGTGGCAAACTCTCGCGCAGCGCGACGCGCGATCGGTACCTCGACGCGTTACGGGAGCGCGGGTGATTCGTCGTGCGGGCAGCGGGCTCCTCGCTTAGCGCGTGGGCTCGGTGTCGGGGCGGGTGTACCACCAGGCCCACGCGATGAAGACCGCCTGCCACGGCAGGCGAAAGGCGTTCGCGAAGGGGTCGCCGGAGCCGGGCCCCTCGGGTCCGATGTTTTCGAGGAACATATTGACGTTGGCTGGGAACACCGCGATCGCCAGCGCGATGGCCCCCCACGCCGCGAGAACCCGGGTCCGCGGTTCCAGCAGGTAGACCCCGATCACGATCTCGCACAGGCCAGAGATCACGTTGAGCCACTCCGGGTTGGGGAGCCCAGCGGGGATGATGGCGACGAAGAAATCGGGCTGGAGCAGGTGCATGAAGCCGGCGAGGCAGAGTTGCAAAGACAACAGGTAGAGCAACGGACGTCGGAAGCGGGTCACGGGTAGATCCTCTCCAATGTTTTATGGCGATCAGTGCGGAGGCATTTTCGCCTTCGGGGTCGCACGGGACCTCCCCGAACGCCTCACGGTAGCCCTCTCTGCCGATGACCTCCTCGGCGATGCCTGCCGCGCGGCGAACCTCGTGGATGGGCGCAACATGGCTTTCGCCGGAGTCTACGGCACTCGCGAGCCGGTCTTTCGACGAATGCCACGCATCCGGGTCCTCTCCGGGGTGATGCGCCGTAGGCCACGCGAACGGGCGGTTTGTCGGACCGTGTTCGGCGCGTTCGCCTCGCGGAGGCCCTAAACTTCACTCCCGACGCCGAAATACTCTTGGAATGGCCGAAACGCATCGCGCGCGGCGGCGATGGTCGCAGCGTCCCCCAGCTCATATTCATGCCTGCCGTGCTGGTCCTTCGGTTTGCTCGCGATGTAGTCGAGCATGGGTTGTTTCGATCGTGGAGAGAGGGAAAAACCGAGTGCACGGTAGAGCTCCTCGAGGGCCGTCTCAGGCGCTGCGAAGAACGATGGGTAGTCGATTGCGTGGATCTGGCCTTTCGGGAGGGTCCCGTCTTCCATCCAGTCGATCATGTCCTGCAGTGTGCGGTAGCTCTCCTTGCCGTCGATCGAGCGTCCGAACCCCTTCGCCCGCGTGGTGTTGTCGCTTCGCATGTAGAAGAGGACCCCCGAGGTGTCGACGACTGACGCCGCGGACTTCACGGGGTCGCGAAGCATGAGGGCCAGCTTGGCGTCGGGGTAGGTGTCGAAGAGCGCAGGGAGTACCGGGAGGTGTGTGGGCCCCTTGAGCAACCAATGATGGGGGCGGCCCGTCGACTGGAGGACCTGCAGGACGCGCTTGTGCCAGGCGAACGCTGAGGCGTGGTCGTTTGCAGCGACGTACTGGGTGTAGTGCGGGACGTGGAAGGACGCCGAGAACGCGTAGGAGACGAAGGATGCGTAGGTCCACTCGATGCACTCGACGGGGAGCTCGGCGCCCACTGGGTGTTGTGTCGCCCACTCTGGGGTGATCTGGTTCTGGAGCCCCACGAGTCCTTGGGCTTTTTCGATCCGGGGGTCGGGTGTGGCGTCACCCGGCGCAGGGGGTGGGATCGGAAACTTGGCTTCCCACATCTTCACGGTCCGGGCGTCGGGGTCCGCCCCGAGAATCTCTTGCATGATGGTCGTACCGGACCGGGGGAGCCCGATGATGAACACCGGAGCCTCGACGACCTCTTCCTCGACCGCGGGATGCCGCTTGCACCAGTCGATGATGCGAAGCCTGCCTTCGAGGTGGACGAGCAGGTCCGAACGGGTCATCACGCGGCCGAACAGGTTCAGGTCCGCGGTCTCTTCGAGGTCGGACAAGAGGATGCGGAACGGCTCCTGCCAATCATCGTCGCCGAAGTCGTCGAGGCCTGTGTTCTGGCGCGCGCAGTGGAGAAGGGACTCTTCGTCGAGCGGGACGACCCCGGACGCATCGACCTTTCGTCCGATGTCATTGAACACGATCGCCCAGTCCGGACGAGGCTTGGGGCGATAGACAACCGCGTCGCGGTCGAGTTTGGCCATGGCGATCCTCCCAGCGGATGGTGCTTCGTCGCTGTCGGCATTATAGGTGACGGCTCGCGGCGGCATCGTTTGGTGGGGCCGGTGGGGTGCAGGGCGCTTGCGTCGGTGAACAGGGCGCGGGGCCCCGCTGCTAGAGTCGCGCGGAGTAAGGGCCTGGGCCGGCGATACGGTGCAGGTAACCGGGGGGCTCTGCATGCGTCGTATCGTTCTAGCGTTCGTCTTGTTGGTGGCCGTTGGGGTCGCGGGGGTCTATGGGCTGGGGCGAGGGGCCTTTGGGCGTTTCGACAGCGAGACCCTCGAGCCAGTGCTTGCCTCCCGCCCGGCGGAGGCGGTCACCTCGGGCGTCGATGAGCAGCGGGCTGCGGCGCGGGCGGTCGGCGCAGAGGCCAACACCGCTGGAGAGCGGCAGATCCTGTTCGGGGACCTGCACGCGCATACGACCATCTCCTTCGACGCCTTCATGATGGCGATCCCGGTAATGGGCGGTCAGGGGGCCGCCCCGCCGGCCGACGCCTGTGACTTCGCCAGACACTGCGCAGCGCTCGACTTCTGGTCCATTAACGACCACGCCTCGAACATCACGGCGGTGGACTGGGCCAACACGGTCGAGGCGATCCGGCAGTGCAACGCGCGTGCTGGCGACCCGGAGAACCCGGACATGGTCTCGTTTCTCGGCTGGGAATGGACACAGGCCGGGGCGACCCCAGAGACGCACTTCGGGCACAAGAACGTGGTCCTTGCGCACACGGATGACGCGCGGATCCCCGCGCGCCCGATCGCTGCGCAACGGGGGGGGACCGCGGCGAACCCGCCGCCCGTCCTCGCGCGCGGGTTGCTCGCGATGCAAGGTGAACGCTTCCGCGACTTGGCGGCGCGCTGGACGGCGCTCTCCGAGACCGAGCTGTGCCCAGAAGGACCGGTGCGTGATCTACCCGCCGACTGCGCGGAGGTGGCGCCCACCCCCGCCGACCTGTTCGCGAAGCTCGATGATTGGGGTCACGAGGCGATCGTGATCCCGCACGGGACCGCGTGGGGGGTGTACACGCCGCCGCTAGCCAGCTGGGACAAGCAGCTTCAGGGCACGATGCATGACCCCGAGCGCCAGACGTTGCTGGAGATCTACTCGGGCCATGGGGACTCGGAGGTCTACCGTGACTTTCGAACGCTCGCGCAGGCGAGTGATGGCAGCCTCAGCTGCCCGCCGCCTACGGAAGGCTACTTGCCGCTGTGCTGGCGAGCTGGCGAGGTGATCGAGGCACGTTGTCTCGAGGAGGGAGGGAGCCCGGAGGAGTGCGGCGCTCGTGCAGCGGAGGCGCGCCATCAGGCGGCGCAGGCGCGCGTGTCCGGCCACGTGGTGGTGCCCGGCGTAACGAGTCAGGACCTCCTCGACGCAGGGCAGTGCCGCGACTGCGATCAGGCGTCGTTCAACTACCGTCCGGCGAACTCGGCGCAGTACATCGCTGCGATCAGCAATTTCGCGGACGTCGACGAAGATGGGAAGCCGCGCCGCTTCCGCTTTGGCTTCATTGGGTCCAGCGACATCCACAGCGCCCGGCCGGGCACGGGGTACAAGGAAGTTCGGAAGCTGTCTGAGTCCCCGGCCCGGGAGATCCCTGAGGCTGGCAGCGGTATCATCGCGTCCTTCATGCGAGGCGCTCCCGAAGAGCCTCTCTCGCGGGCCCGGACGTATGAGGAGGCGCGGGCGGAGCTAGGCGGGATGCAACTGTTCGAGACGGAGCGTGTTCGCTCTTACCTCTATTCCGGTGGGCTGATCGCGGTACACGCGGAGGGCCGTGACCGGGAGGCGATCTGGGACGCGATGGAACGCAAGGAGGTGTACTCCACGAGCGGCCCTCGTCTGCTGTTGTGGTTCGACTTGCTCGGCGAGGAGGGGGCGAGGCCCATGGGCTCGGAGCTCGCGATGCGGGACGCTCCGATCTTCCGCGTTCGCGCGGTCGGGTCGCGGGTGCAGGCTCCGGGCTGTCCGGAGAGCACATTGGAGGCCCTGGGGCCTGGCCGTACCGCCGCCCTGTGTGCCGATGAATGCTACCAGCCGACGGATGAGCGGAGGAAGATCAGCCACATCGACGTGGTTCGGATCCGCCCGCAAACCGCGCCCGACGAGGATGTCGGGGAGCTCATCGATGACCCCTGGCAGCGATTCGTCTGTGACGGTGACGCCGACGGCTGCGTCGCGACCTTTGTCGATCCAGAGTTCCCGATCCTTGGGAGGGACACGGTGTATTACGCTCGCGCCTTCGAGGAGCCGAGCCCCGCGATCAACGGCGTCCCTCAGGAATGTACCCAGTGGACCGATGGCCGCTGTACCGCAACGTCGATGTGCTCGGCGACCGGGGACTGCTTGTCGGATTACGCGCACCGCGCGTGGTCGTCGCCGATCTACGTCGACTACGCGCGTTAGCGAGTCGCCAGCGGGGACCCGGAGGAGGGCTGCTGGTTTGGGCTTTCGTCGCGTAGAATGGCGCCATGCCGATCCTTGACGCTCGACACGATGGAATGCACCCGGTGGAGACCGACAGCGCCTGGAGCGAGTCGTACTACTTCAACGGGTACGACCCCGGTTGCGAGGCGGGTTTGTATACCCGGGTTGGAATCCGACCGCACGAAGGGACGATGGACGTCATGTTGGCGGTCTGGCTGCCAGACGGAGGGGTGGCCTTCGCGCGGGCCGTTCGGGATCAGACCGAGATGACCGAGTCTCCTCTGGAGGTGGGCGGGTTGACGTATCGGTGTCTTGAGCGAGGCGCGCGTTGGTCGCTCTCGGGTACGTGTGATGCACAGGCCTACGGCCCCGGTCGTCAGCAGCGAGATTGTCGGGTTCGCTTGGACCTGACGTTCGACGCGCTGACACCGCTGATCGGGGTCGAGGGGGGAAACGCCGCGAGCAGTGGTGAGAGCGCGGCCGCGAGCACGGCGACCGGGAAGGGGCACCTCGAGCAGGCTGGTCGTTGGTCGGGCGGTGTTGAGGTCGATGGGGTCGTGGCTTCCTTCGGTCCCGAGGCGCGAGGCAACCGCGACAAGTCTTGGGGGCCGCGACGGTGGGGCGGTCCGCGAATGTGGCGCTGGTTCTCGATCAACATCGGCGATGAGACACACTTTGGTGGGATCCGGATCGGGACCGAGGCGGGGGACCTGCATCGAGGCTGGGTTTGGACGGAGGGGGCCCTGACGAGTCTGGCCGAGTGGCGTGTCCGAACCGAGACCCAGGCCGACGGGGTCACGCAGAAGCGCGTCTGGCTGACCGCGGTTGACAAGGCGGGGCGGGAGCACGCCCTTGAGGGAGAGGTGTTGCGGGTCTTCCCGGGCGGTGCGAAGGCGGGCGAGACGCGCGTGAATGAAGGGCTGACGCGGTGGCGATACGGCGGACGAACGGGCTACGGGATCGCTGAGTATCTGCACCAGTTCAACAACGCAGGAGAGCCGGCGGTCGCGATCGAGTAATGGCGCGCGGGCGAGGAGGAGGAACGGCTGTGGATTCACCGTCACGATGCCTGAACACATTTGCTGAGGGGCTCAACCCGCTCGACATGACCCCGCTGGACGAGTTCTCGAGCTTGCTCCAGAGCGCGAAGGAGCTCGGGATCTCTCATGGCGAGGGGATCCAGTATCGCTCTCGTAACACCGTGGTTCGTCAGCAGCGCTTTCACTTCCTTGAATGGGGGCAGCCTGGACGCCCTCCGGTGATCGTGCTCCATGGGGGCAACCAGTCTGCGCATTCATGGGACCTCGTGAGTCTGCACCTCGCCGAGCGTTACCACGTCTTCGCGCTCGACCAGCGGGGGCATGGTGATTCGGAGTGGAGCCGGGCGGCGGACTACTCGATCGGCGCGATGGCGCAGGATCTCGAGGCGTTCATCGAGGGCGAGGGGATCGAGTCGCCGGTTATCCTCGGGCACTCGATGGGGGGGATGGTGACGCTGGCGTTTGCAGTGCGCCGCCCCTCGGCCGCGAGGGCGCTGGGGATCGTTGACGTGGGGCCGGAGTTGAACGCCGCGGGCACGCAGATCATCGGCGAGTTCGTCCACCACAACGTTGAGTTCGACGACATGGAAGAGTTCCTCGACCGCGTCGAGCAGTACGACCCCTATCGGACCCGTGCCCATATGGAGCGTACGTTGAAGTACAACCTACTACGGCGTGCGGACGATCGCTTCGTCAGCAAAACGGACCGTCGACGGTTCGCCCCACCGGGCGACGGAACTCCAGGACGCTTGCACGGTGTCCCGAACCTCGAGGGGCTTCGCGCGATTGACGTGCCGACGCTGATCTTTCGGGGCGCGGCGTCTGAGGTCCTCCTGCCGGACGCAGCCGAGGCGTTCGCTGCCGTACTACCGAACGGGAGGCTCAGCACGATCGCGGACTGCGGGCACAATGTGCACTCGCAGAACACCTTGGGCTTCCTGGCGGAGCTCGACCCGTTCGTGGCATCCGTGACGAGCGGCTAGCCGAGCTTCAACTCGGCGGCTGTTTCCTCGAGGAAATGGAGGACGCGGTCGCGCGCTTGGTCATCCTGCCGGGGGCCCATGTCCTCGAAGCTCCGGAGCAGGACGAGGCGCTCCACGCCAAGGTCTTCGAAACGTCGCGCGGTGTCGAAGTCGACCGGCCCCGGCGGCGTGATGGTGATCTCGAGCTTTTCGAGCGCGTCGGGACGCTCGACCTGCTGCGCCGCTTCCTCGAGTGACTTGAGGGCCGCGGCCGTCGCATCCAGGTCCTGGAAGAAGCCGTACCAGCCGTCTGCCTGGGCAACGGAGCGGCGAAACGCAGCATCGGAGTTGCCCCCAACGAGGATCGGGGGGTGGGGGTGTTGGACGGGCCGCGGGTGCGACTGGATGCCGTCGAACGAGGTGAAGCGGCCGGCGAAGCAAGGCTTGTCTTGTGTCCAGAGCGCGCGGATGACCTCGATGTGTTCGGTCATACGCGCGCCGCGTTCGCTGTACGGGATGCCCATGGTCTCGAACTCGCGCGGGACGTAGCCAACGCCCACACCGAACAAGAGACGACCGTTCGACAGCACGTCGATTCCTGAGAGTTCCTTCGCAAGGACCACGGGGTTGCGCTGGGGCAGCAAGATGATGCCCGACCCTAGCTTCAGCCGTTCGGTTCGCGCTGCGGCGAAGCTCAGCGCGGCGACGGTGTCGAGGAAGGGCGTTTCCGGGGGGACGGGTGAGGGCGCTTCATGGGGATCCATCAGCACGACGTGCTCGCCCGTCCAAACAGACTCGAACCCACCGCCTTCCAGGAGGTCGAGCAATTGAATCATGTTCTCTCGAACGCAAAACGGTCCCTGGTTCAGCCCGAAGAATCCGACCTTCATCGCGCGACTCCCTCTGTGCGGCACCCGGCGGGTGCAGTTCCGCGTGCAGGCCAGCATAAAGGCAATGGGCGCTCGGTGGGGTGGAATCGCGCGACGGGGCGTTGACCGTCAAGCGACGCGGGGCCACCCGTGCGTGGTCCCGGGTGGCCCCTCTCATCCACACGCGGCGAGACTGTCCCGAGGGAGGCGTCGCCGCGGCGGGCGGTTCACTGGTCGAAGACGATGACGGATCGTGCGACCTCTCCAGCGCGCATGGCGTCGAAGGCCGGGTTGATCTCGTCGAGCGGGATTCGCTTCGAGATCATCTCGTCCAACTGGAGGCGTCCGTCGAGGTAGAAGTCGACGTACTGGGGCATGTCGCGGCGGAACGCGTTCGAGCCCATGAAGGATCCGAGCACGCGCTTCTCGGAGAGGGTGATGTCAGCGGCGGAAAGCTCGACCTTCTCCGTCACAGGCAGCACCCCGACGAGAACAGCGGCGCCGCCTTTCTTTGCCATCGCGACAGCCTGCTCGATCGTGGGCTTGAGCCCGATGCATTCGAAGGCGTAGTCGACGCCGCCGCCGGTGAGCTCCATCAGTTGGGCGACAGGGTCTCCCTCCGCCGCGTTCACGGTGTCCGTCGCCCCGAGGCTCTGCGCCAGCTCGAGTTTCCAAGGCTGGTTGTCGACCGCGATGACACGTCCGGCTCCAGCGATGCGGCACCCCTGCAACGCAGACAGCCCGACGCCGCCACAGCCAATGATGGCCGTGGTCGCGCCCGGCTCGACGCGCGCCGTGCGAAGGGCAGCCCCAATCCCAGTCGTGACCCCGCAGCCAATCAGCGCCGCTCGGTCGAGCGGCATGTCGTCACGAATCTTCACGAGAGAGCGCTCGTGCGTGAGCATGTACTCGGCGAACGAAGACAACGCGAACTGAATGATCGGCGCTCCGTCCTTCGAGAGGCGCGCGGTCTGTTCTGGGCCGCGCGCGATGATCGCGGGCAGACACAGGTGGGGGCGGCCGGTCAGGCAGTACTCGCAGTTGCCGCACCAGGCGTTCAGGCAGCCGATGACGTGGTCTCCTACGGCGATCTCTGTGACCTCCGATCCCACTGCTTCAACGATTCCCGCGGGTTCGTGCCCCAGGACGCAGGGTGTCGGCATGGGGATCCCACCCTCGATGACGTGGAGGTCGCTGTGGCAGATCCCCGATGCCGCGGTGCGGGTGAGCACCTCGTAGGGCCCCGGTTTGTCGATCTGGATTTCTTCCAGCTCGAGGGGCTGGTTGTACTCGCGCAGGACGGCTGCCTTCACTGGGATCTTCCTCCAAATTGGTTTTCGGACGGCGCCAGCATATCAGGACAGGCGTCAAGGGTGACCGGGAATCCCCGCGGGGTGGGCGGGGGGAGGGGCTGGCGCGATGTCTGCAACCTCCGTTCGCCTTGGTCACGGTCCCCCACCCGTGAGTCGCTTGCCATGACAGGTTCCCGCTCCGCGCATCGGTCGCGCCTCTCGCGAGCAGTTGGTGGGCTGTGCACGAGCACCAGGGCGGAAGGCAGGCTCTCAATGCAGTAAAAAAACTGATGTTTTTACACCACAAAAGATGCGACCGGACCACACCCCTCCAGATCCTCTGCCGATCGGCTGGGGTTCAAAGCGTTCGGTCCGGATCAACCCCCGGAGACGAGCTCGATGATTTTGCTGGCCCTCGGGCCGCTAATGAGGAGGTGCGAGGAAATGAGGAATAAGCTGACGAACTTCGCAGCAGCGGTCGCGGCTGGGGGCATTCTGTTTGCTGCCATGGGCGCGAGCGCGCTGCCGACAGTAAATATGTTGTGGCGCCAGCCGCCCGGCAATAGCCCCACCGCCGCTGGCGCGGGAGTAATTTTGCAAACGCCCACGATTGGCGTGGGCTCGACGGTAATCGCGGACA
>Ga0315331_10000665_pt1 | contig 24337 bp, 19 predicted proteins | sample M160m34915metaG_FD_203456 | JGI IMG/M metagenome (GOLD analysis project Ga0315331, IMG submission 203456) | Ammonia-oxidizing marine archaeal communities from Monterey Bay, California, United States - M1 60m 34915 | ecosystem: Environmental > Aquatic > Marine > Intertidal zone | place: USA...
GCACGGTAAGAGGGCGCTGGGAGGGGTTCGTGAAGAGCAACACGGTGTCGGCGCGATCGGAGTCCTCGGGGACCGGCCGCAGGTCGTCGGGGAGCTCGTCGAGAGGCCGGTCGATCTCGACGGCGTCGAGCCCGTCGGGTCGATCGGCGACGTTGCCGCGCTTGGCGCTGACCGGCGCTGCGGCCAAGAGCAGCACCAGGGAAAGCAGTGCCGCCCCCAGCGGAAGCTGCGCCTGCAGTCGACGGTCACGGTCTTGGAGTGAGTGGAAGAGTGTCATCTCGAGTTCCTCGCTGTGGTGTCGTTCTCTCTGAGTGGGGAAAATTCCCATCCGTTGGCTATAAGTGGGAATATTTCCCATTTATAGCCACAAGGACTCTTTTCGGCCAGGCTCACCCATGAAATGTGACGAATGTCACAAGAAATGACCCTTTTGGTATTTTTTTGGCCTGGAAAGTCTGGCGGAGCCCTGGTGAGGCCGGGGTAAGCTCACCGGCCATGCACTGGACCGGTCGGATCCAGCCAGCCCCGCGGCGGCCCGAGGGCCGAGCGTGACGCGCCCGGGGCGATGGCTCGCGCCCATCGGGCTCTTCACCGTGGCCCTGCTGGTGCGACTGCTCCCTTGGACCACCGTCTACGAAGGTGCGCGCACCTTCTTCATGGGGAACGACGCCTACTACCACATGCGACGGGTCCGCTTCGGGCTCCGCCAGTTCCCAGACTGGCTCGACTTCGACCCCTACCTAAACTTCCCAGCTGGAGCGCGCCCAATCTGGCCCCCGCTCTTCGACGGGTTGGCAACGCTCTTCGTCATGCCGTTCGATGCGGTCGGGGGCCTCCCTGCCGCGGAGCGTGCGGCGGCGCTAATCCCCGCCCTCATGGGAGCCGCCTGCGTCGTCACCCTCTACTTCGCTGCGCGGCGGGTGTTCGGGGAGGCCGCGGCGCTCATCACGGGGGCGATGCTCTCGGTCTTGGCGGCACACGCCTGGTACTCCCAGGTCGGCTTCCTCGACCATCACGCGGCCACGGCGTGGTGCGCAGCGATCATGCTCTGGGCAGCCATTCGCTGGATGGCGCCCGGTGCGCCTCGACGAAACGCCAGTCTCGCGCTCTCCGCGAGCCAGGCGGCGGCGTTGTTGTTGTGGCCTGGGATGCTGCTGCACCTTGCGCTCGTGGAAGCCGGTGTGATGCTCCAGGCGCTGCGGCGCGCAGGCTCCGAGGAGGGTGCCGAACGCTTCGCACAGCGCGCCTGGGGACACTTGCTCGCGTTCGCGCTGGTCGCCCCATTTTGTCTTGGGCAAATATGGCCCCAGTGGGGCGAGTACAGCGCGAACGTCCTCTCGCGCTTTCAGCCCTGGCTGTTCGCGCTGCTGGCAGCGCACGCTGCCCTCTCCGCCGCCTTCTGCCGGGCGCGGCCGGAGTTGCGGGCAGGGCGGCGCACGACGGGGGTCCTGCTCATCGCGCTGGGTGCCGTCGGGATGAGCGCCTTGCTGCTGCCCGGACTGCTCGAGTCCGTTACGGACGCCTGGCGTTGGCTCGGCAAGCAGGAGACCTTCCAGAGCCGCGTGATCGAATCACGCGGGATGCTAGACACGCGCGTCGGGACGTCCACGTGGCTGCTCCAGCGAAACCTCTCCGTGTTCGCGCTCCTGCTCCCGCTGATGGCGGTCGCCCTCCTTTGGCAGGCGCGGCGGGAACCCGACCGCGACGCCCGCTGGCTCGTGGCGCTCTGGAGCGTCGGCCTGCTGCTCGCGGCGCTGCAACAAAGGCGGTTTGGCAACAGCGCCGCGCTCGGCGTCGCGCTCGTCTCGGGTTGGGCGGTGTACCACTGCTGGGTACTCGCAGGGAGCCGCCGGGGCCGCGGCGCGTTTCGCGCCGCGCTGGTCCTCGCGACGGGGCTCGCGCTCACCCCCACGCTGCGGGCGCACGACGGCCCAATGCGCCGCACCCTCGCGTACTTGAGCGGCGAGCCCATGCGGCTCGATGCCTACCAACAGAGCCGACGCAACCTGCTCGAAGCCGCCAGCTGGCTGCGCGAGCGGGGCGGCGGTGACCTCGCGAGCCGCGCCGCGCCCCCCGACCACGCCGTCATGGCGCCGTGGCACCTGGGACACCGGCTGCTCTACGCGACCGGCCTGCCCATGGTCGTTGGCAATTTTGGGGATGACCTGGGTCCGGCGAACTTCGCGCTCCATCGCCGCTACATGCACGGCGATGAGGAGACGGCCGTGCAACAACTCGACCGCGTGGGCGCACGCTTCGTCGTGATCGAGAGCTTGAACGAGACTCCCGCGGAGCTCCTCGGCGCGCGAAAGCTGTATCGACGGCTCAATCAGGGCCCACTGTCGAACCTGGGTTCCCACCGGCTGCGTTACGTCACACCGCTTCGCCCTCGCAGCCAGCGGACACGCTCGTACCGCATCTTCGAGCGCGTGAGCGGCGTGCAGGTGACGGGGCGCGCCGAGCCAGGCGTGAGCGTCGAGGCCCGCATGCTGGTGCGGGGGGGCGAGGTGGGGATCCGGCTCAAGAACGAGACGACCGCGGACGACAGCGGCCGGTATCGACTGCAACTCGCGCAGGCGAGTGGCGACGCGGTGCGCGACGGCTGGCAACTCCGCGCAGGCGAGAACGCGGGGACGGTCGCGGTCACGGTCGAGGATCTCGCCGGCGAGCAGACCCTCTCGGGGCCCGACCTGCGCTAGCGGAGCGGCGTCGACGATTACGCGCGGGGGGGCGGGACCGGCCGGGCGCCCGACGCGCCCATCCGCACGCGCTCGTGGCGCTTGCGGGCGCCATCGAGGACCAGGTCGAGGGCACGAACCCCGCGCGACGCATCATCGGGGGCGCTCTCGGACCGGGGCGCGGGGCCAGCCTGATGCGCGGCGAGGACGGCGGTCGCGACTGCGGTGACCAACGCCTCGGCGAGCTCCCGCGCGGGGAGGTCTCCCCGGAGGTCGCCCCGCGCCTGCCCGGCAGCCAGCGCCGGAACGAGGTCGCAGCGGGCGACCGCGGCCAGCGCGGCGGTCGCGACCCGACCGCGCTCCCAGGCCGCAGCGGGCAAGCCCGTCGGACGACATGCGGAAGCCTGGAGCGTCCGGGCACACTCGCGAAGCACGCTCCTGAGGGATCGCTGATCCGGCGCAACACGTGCGAACACGTTCGCAAACTCCCCCTCGAGCCAGGCATCGAGCAGGCGGTCCTTGTTCGGGAAGTAGTTGAAGAACGTGGCCTCGCTAATCTCGAGCGCCTGGATCAGGTCGCGGACCCGAAGTCCCTGAAAACCGACGGACTCGGACAGGTCGACCGCCGCTGCCAGGATCGCGGCCCGTTGACGGGCCTTCTTGCGTTCGCGTAGCGCCGCCATGCCAGCCCTCCCAAGTGACGCGTGAAAGAAAGGATGCCCGGGAAACTATATCCATAAATCTATTGTTTCTTGTTTTTTATATTTTCATGACTCGTTCCTGGCGGCGCTACGATCGACGAAATGCGAGCCGTTCGCTAGAGAACGTGCACGCGTCATCCCACTGCCTGGAGTGCCCCGCTTGAAGCAGCCGCCGATCAACGCCCTCCTGCGAGGCCTGGAGCTCGAGCGCGAGGAAGACGACCGATTCGTGGGCGACCCGGGCAAGGGTCGAGGGCGCCTCTTTGGCGGAATGGTCGCGGCGCAGTCCACCATGGCGGCGCAGCAGACCGTGCCCGAAGGCCGCCTCCACTCCCTCCATGCCTATTTCCTCCGCGGGGGCGCCTACGGAGAGCCGATCCGCTTCCAGGTCCACCGCATCCGGGACGGCCGCACCTACACGACACGGCGGGTGATCGCCGAGCAAGGCGGCGAGGCCATCTTCAGCCTGGCGGCCAGCTTCACGCGACCCGAGGAGGGCGGGGAGCACCAGGTCGAGATGCCCGACGTCCCGCCCCCGGAGTCGCTCCCGCTCTGGGAAGACCTCCGAGCCGACTTCTTCCGCGGGGAGTTCCCGCCGCACGTGCAAGCCTTCGAGGCGCGCGTCCCCGAGGACTACGATGGCAGCGAGCAACGTTTCGTCTGGCTCCGCGCCCGAGGCGACCTGCCGCGCGACCCCTGGGTGCACGCTGCCGCGACGGTCTACGCGAGCGACCGCACGCTCGCCTCAACCGCGATCGCGAAAATGGGCTACCGACGCGGGACCGTCGGCGTAACGAGCCTCGATCACGCGCTGTGGCTCCACCGCGAGCCCAACTTCGATGACTGGGTGCTCTACGTCTCAGAGAGCCCCGCGGGCTACGCCGCGCGCGGCCTCGCCTTCGGCGCGATGTATACGCGCGAGGGCGTGCTGTTCGCTTCGGTGGCACAAGAGGGGCTGATCCGACGCCTCCGTTCGCAGGAAGGTTCGCGTTAGGCCAGCCTGCGCGCGGGCGCAGCGCTCAAAGAGTCTCGCGGGACCTCACTTCTCCGGGCGCTCGACGAAGCGCGCAGCGCGCGCCTCGAACGCGCCGTCTTGGAGCGACTCATCAGCGACCGCGTCGCTCTCGTGCACACGCGCAGCGCTCAGGACGTCGGACTCAACCGGAGCAAAGGACGCCAGCGTCTTCGCGTTCGCGGCGAGCACCAGGTGCGCGACCTCACGGCCCATCGAGACCTCGGCGTCGGCCTTTGCCTTGTTGATCGCGGCGAGCGCGTCGACCGCGAGATCAAAGCTCTCTTCGCTCTCCGGCGGGGCCACCTCCGCGAAGAGCGCGTCGTCGGGCCAGGGCGCCTGGTGCACGCTCGTGTGACCCGTCTCCTCCGCGAGCACCCACGACCAGACCTCCTCGGTCACATAGGGCATCACGGGCGCGAACATGCGTAGCAGCACGTCGAAGCCCAGCCGCAGCGCGGCCACCGCTGACCCGCTCTGGGCGGCGCGCGCTCCCTCCTGCTCTCCGTCGACGTACCAGCGCGCGCGCGGCTTCACGAGCTCGAGGTAGGTGTCCGTGAAGTGCGTCCAGAAGAACGACTCGGTGTCCTGCAGCGCCTGGGCGTAGTTGAAGGCGTCGAAGCTCCCGGAGACCCGCGCCACGAGGCTGCGCAGCTTCGCCACGAACGCGCGATCAAGCTCCGTCGTGATCGGGTGCGCCTCCGCCTCCTGCGAGAGCACGAACTTCCCAGCGTTGTACAGCTTCGTCGAGAGACGCTTCCCGACCTTGTAGACCTGCTCATCAATCGCCGTATCGACGCCCAGCCGCGCGCTCGCGGCCCAGTAACGCACGCTGTCGGCGCCAAAGCGCTCGATGGGCTCGGTCGGGATCACCACGTTGCCCTTGCTCTTCGACATCTTCTTGCGCTCGGGGTCGAGGATCCAGCCCGAGATCAGCACGTGGTGCCACGGGATCTCGTCTTCGTGCAGCAGCGCCTTCGCGATCGTATAGAAGGCCCAGGTCCGGATGATCTCGTGTGCCTGCGGGCGTACGTCGGCGGGGAATAGCTTCGCGTGGCGCTCGGCGTCTTCTCCCCAGTGCGAACCGATCTGCGGGGTCAACGAGCTCGTGAACCACGTGTCGAAGATGTCCGCTTCGCCAGAGAAGCCGCCCGGCTGATCCCGCTGCGCCTCGTCATAGCCTGGCGGCGTGTGCAGCATCGGGTCCATCGGCATGGCTTCGAGCGGCGCACAGATCGCGTTGTCGAAGTCGCGCTCCCCGTCCCCGTCGAGCGGGTACCAGACGGGGATCGGCACGCCGAAGTAGCGCTGCCGCGACAGGCACCAATCGATCGACAGCCCCTCGGTCCAGTCGCGATACCGGGTCTTCATGTGCGCGGGGTGCCACTCCACCTCGTCGCCCTTCTGCAGCAGCGCCTCCTTCTTGTCGAGGAGGCGGCAGAACCACTGCCGGGTCGGCACATACTCGAGCGGGCGGTCGCCCTTCTCGTAGTAGCGCACGCTGTGCATCATCTCCTCGGGCTCACCCTGGAGCGGCGGACCACTCCCGGTCGCGCTGCCCTCGGGCTGGCGCAACAGCTCGACGATGCCCGCGCGGGCCTGCTTCATGTTCTTCCCGGCCACCTGCGCGTAGTGCTCGTTCGCCAACGCGGGTCGCTGGCTCGGGAAGGACTCGCTGCCGAACTCCACAGACGCGAGCCGGCCGTTGCGCTCGACGATCTGACGGAGCGCCAGCTCCTGCTCTCGCCACCACAGCACGTCCGTCGCGTCACCAAAGGTGCAGACCATCAAGACGCCGGTGCCCTTCTCCGGGTCCGCCAACTCGCTGGCGAAGATCGGCACGGGCGCGAAGAACAGCGGGGTCACCGCCTGGCGACCAAACAAGCCCTGATACCGCTCGTCGTCGGGGTGCGCGCAGACCCCGACACACGCCGGCAACAGCTCGGGGCGGGTGGTCGCGATCACGAAGCTTTCCTCGCTGCCCTCGACGCCAAACTCCACGTGGTGATAGGCGCCAGGTTCTTCCTTGTCCGCGACCTCGGCCTGGGCCACTGCCGTCTGGAAGTCGACGTCCCACATCGTCGGGGCATGGGTCGTGTAGAGGTGGCCCTTGTCGAACAGGTCGCGAAACGAACGCTGAGCGAGGCCGCGACAGCGTTCGTCGATCGTCGCGTACTCGAGGCTCCAGTCGATCGAGAGCCCCAGTGACTGGAAGAGGTCCTTGAAGACCTGCTCATCGACGGCGGTCAGCCCCCCGCAGATCTCGATGAAGTTCTGCCGCGACACCAGGCGCGGGGGTTTCTTGCGCTGTTTGCTGGACGCCGGCTCCACCTCGAGCCCAGGCTCGTACGGGGTGTGCGGATCGCACCGAATGTGGAAGTAGTTCTGGACGCGACGCTCGGTCGGCAGCCCGTTGTCATCCCACCCCATCGGATAGAAGACGTTCTTCCCACGCATGCGCTGATAGCGCGCGACCACGTCGGTCTGCGTGTAGGAGAACACATGCCCGACGTGCAGTGACCCGGACACCGTGGGCGGGGGCGTGTCGACGACGAAGGTCTCGTCCCGCGACTTCGCAGGGTCGTAGGTATAGACGCCCTGCTCTTCCCAGAACGCGTGCCAGCGCTCCTGGGCTTCCGTGGGGTCGAAGTGTTTGGCGATCGCGTTGGGGTCGATCGTTCGCAGCGGCTGGCTCATCGGTACTCTCCCGCTCAGCGGAGGGAGCGCGAACATAGCCCGAACCCAACACCCAGCCGCAAGGGCACGGCGTGCCCAACGCGCCGGGTTCTAGAATGAGGGGACCATGAGCGACCGTTACGACGACTTTCCGAGCCTGCGCTTCGAGCGCCCGGGCGACCACATCCTCCGAATCGTGCTCGATGCACCGGGCCTCAATGCGGTCGGTGAACAGATGCACCGAGACCTCGCCGACGTCTGGCTCGCGGTCGACCGCGACCCAGACGTCCACGTGGCCATCATCCAGGGCGCCGGGAAGGCGTTCTCCGCTGGCGGGAGCTTCGAGCTGATCGAAGGGATGATCGACGACTTCGAAGCCCGCACCCGGGTGCTGCGCGAAGCCCGGGACATCGTGATGAACGTGATCAACTGCTCGAAACCGATTGTGTCCGCGATCCACGGGCCTGCCGTGGGCGCAGGGCTCGTGGTGGCACTGCTCGCCGACGTCTCGATCGCGACGCGCAGCGCGCGCATCATCGACGGGCACACACGGCTCGGTGTCGCCGCCGGAGACCACGCGGCGATCTGCTGGCCTCTGCTGTGCGGCATGGCGAAGTCGAAGTACTACCTGCTCACCTGCGAGACCCTGACGGGCGAGGAGGCCGAGCGGATTGGGCTCGTCTCCTTGTGCGTGGAGGAAGGCGAGGTCCACGCCAAGGCGCTCGAGGTGGCCGAACGGCTCGGCGGGCTCTCCCAGAGCGCCCTCCGCTGGACCAAGCACACCCTGAACAACTGGTACCGCGCCTTTGGGCCCACCTTCGACGCCTCACTGGCGTTCGAGTTCTATGGGTTGGGGGGGCCCGACGTGAAAGAGGGGGTCGCATCCCACCGAGAGAAACGTCCCCCCCGCTTCAACGGACCGACGAGCGAGTGAATTGTGGTACAAAAGACACGATCTCAACCTTTGAGCGGCCAGGTCGGGCGTCCCAAGCTACGGAATTCCCGAGATAAATCGGGCGAACTACTGGCTTGCGTCGATGGGAGCTGGCGCCTAAAGTCTGGCGCTCGCTCATTCCGATCTGAATCCGCATCCCCCAGGGCCGAACCGGAGTTTTCATGGCAAAGAAATGCCAGGTCAATCGCGACAACCGCCGTCGCCAGCTCATCGACAAGTATGCCGACAAGCGCGCTGCGCTGCGCAAGCGGCTCAACGACCCGGAAGTGTCGATCGAGGAGAAGCTCGAGGTCCAGCAGGCGTTTGCCAAGCTGCCGCGCAACTCCTGCCCGACCCGCTTGAACCGGCGCTGCCAGGTCTCGGGCCGGTCACACGGCTACTACAAGAAGTTTTCGATCTCGCGCATCGCACTGCGCGAGCTCGCGCTCCGCGGCCAGCTGCCGGGCGTGCGCAAGTCGAGTTGGTGAGATGAAGCCGGAAACGCACCCCGACTATCACAAGGTCATCTTCGTCGATTCGGCGACGGGGACCGAGTGGATCTCTCGCTCCACGATGACCTCCAAGGAGACACGAGACGTCGACGGCGAAGAAGTGCCGATCGTCAAGCTCGAGATCTCATCCGTGAGCCACCCGTTCTGGACGGGCAAGATGCGCGAGCTCGACGCGGACGGAAAGATCGACCGCTTCCGCAAGCGCTGGGGAACCAAGAAGAAGTAGCCATGTCGCGCACCTGTCAGCTCACTGGAAAGAAGCCGCAGTCCGGCCACAACGTCTCGCACTCGAACCGCAAGACGAACCGCCGTTTTCTGCCGAATATTCAGAAGATCTCGCTGGCGTCTGCCGCGCTCGGTCGCGACGTCTCCTTGAAGATCTCGACCCGCGCGCTGCGGACCGTCGTGAAGAAGGGGGGCCTCGACCAGTTCCTCCTCCAGACCGACGACCAGAAGCTGCCCGAAGAGGCCCTGCGGGTGAAGCGGCAGATCAAGAGGAAGTTGAGCAGCGCCAACGCGAAGACCGCGCAGGCCAGCTGAGACCCGCGACGGCGATCGATTCGATCGATTCGATCGAAACGCCCGGACGCCATCGGCGCCGGGCGTTTCGTGTTTTATGCCCCCGCGCCCGCTGGCGCCTCGCGCTGACCCTGCGGCCAGCGACGTCGAGGGCGGCGTGCGGTATTTCCCCATAACGTGAGTACACCGAATGTCCCGGAGCCGGCCGAGGACCACCCGTTCGTCAGGCACCCACACCGGACGCTGCTGACGCTGTCGATCCCCATGGTCGGGTCATTGGTCGCTGAGCCGCTGACCGGCGTCGTCGATTCGCTGCTCGTCGCCCGGCTCGGGACCCAACCGCTCGCGGCCCTGGGCGTCGCCGTGCCCTTGTTGTCGCTGGTCCTGTTCGCCTTCAACTTTTTGTCGATCGGGACCCAGACACTCGTCGCCAAAGCCCTCGGCGCAGGAGACCCGGAGGGGGCGCGCGCAACGGGAGGGCTCGCGGTCGCGCTGGGGCTGAGCCTCGGGGTTGGGCTCGCCCTCGCGGGCGCAGCGGCGGCCGGGCCGACGGTCCGGTGGATGGGCGCGGACGAGACCACCTTTGCGCCCGCGGTGACCTATCTGCACATCCGTCTGCTCGGCGCCCCCGCGGTCCTGGCGACGATGGCCGCCTTTGGCGCGCTGCGCGGTGTGCAGGACCTCCAGACCCCGCTGTGGATCGCCGTCGCGACCAACACGCTCAACCTATTGCTCGACATCGCGCTGATCTTTGGCGTCGGCCCCTTCCCCCGCCTCGAGCTCGCCGGGGCCGCCTGGGCGTCGTGCGCAGCGCAGTGGCTCGGCGCAGGGGCGGCGCTCTACGGGGTCGTCATGCGGCTGGGCGTGACCCCGCGGCTGGATTGGCGCGGCGCGCGCCAACTGCTGGTGGTCGGCTCCGATCTCTTCCTCCGCACCGCCCTGCTGCTGACCTTCATCACGCTCGCCGGCCGTGCCGCGATGCGGCTAGGCGCCGAGGCCGGCGCCGCGCACGCGCTGATTCGCTCGATCTGGATGCTGGCCGCGTTCTTCCTGGACGCGTTCGCCGTCGTCGCCCAGAGCCTGGTCGGCTACTTCGTCGGCGCGGCGCGGATCGACCTCGCGAGACGTGTCGCGGCGACCTGCATGAGCTGGAGCCTCGCGACGGGCGTGCTCGCGGGCGCCCTCATGCTCGCAGGTACACCGTGGCTGCTCGCAGCGCTGCCCGAAGAGGCGCGCCCCATGGCCGGCGCGGCCTGGACCGTGGCGGCCCTCTCGCAGCCGATCAACGCGCTCTCCTTCGGGACGGACGGCGTTCACTGGGGGACCGGGGACTACCGCTTCCTCCGCAACGCGATGCTGCTCGCGACGGCGGTGGGTGCCGCCGGGCTCAGTCTGGGCCTACCAGTCGGACAGCAGCCGCTGGCGGAGGTCTGGTGGGTCACGACCGCTTGGGTCACCGTGCGCGCTGGCGCGGGCTTGCTGCGCATTTGGCCTGGGATCGGTCGGGCCCCGCTACACAGCGACTCCCCTCACTGAACGCGCGGGGGTCAGGCCCAGCCGAGCATCAGCGCGGCGAGCGCCTCGGGTTGGGCCGCGAACGCGCTGTGCCCGGAATCGAAGCGAACGACCTCGTGCGCACCGGCCACCGCCGCCTGCTCGAGTTGCATCGCCGGCGGCAGCGTCGCGTCCTGCTCGAGCAGCACATAAGTCGTCGGGAGGTGACTCGGCAGGTTCGGCGCCTCGACCGGTTCCACCATCGGCCCCGGGGGCTCGTCACAGAGCTGCCCGAGCAACCACGCCGTCTGCTCTTCGTCCAGGTCGTTGCAGAACATCTCCTCAAACGCGATGCCGCGAGACACCGACGAGAGCGGGTGCTGCATCAGCTCCATCACGCTCGTCCCAGGCGCAGGGTGTGCGGTGGCGAGGTAGACCACGCGGCGCAACCGCGAGGTCAGACGGGCCGCCGCGTGCGGGACCGAAAGCCCGGCGAGCGAGTGTCCGACCAACACGACGTCCGAGAGGTCGGCGTCCTCAACCGCGCGGACGATGTCCTCCACGTAATCCGCGATCTCGATGTCGGCGTGGGGCTTCGCGTCGAGACGCGCGCCACGTCCGGTGAGGTCGAGCGGCAACACGACGTCCACTCGCGCGTCGGCTTCGAGGTGCGGGACCACAGGCTGCCAGCACCAGGCGCCGTGGGAGGCGCCGTGCACCAGCACGTAGCTCACAGCCACGTGTCGTCGAGCTCCTCGGCGATCGCGCCGTGAGTGCCCCCACGCTTCTCGACGAACCATGTCCGGATCGCCTTGCGGTAGACCTCGGCCTCGGTCAGGCGCGGGTTCCGACGCTGCTCCGCCTCGAGCCGCCGGAGCAGCTCCTCCTCGTTGCCATTGCAACGGCTCAGCAAGAAGTCGTGATCCTGGTTGACCGAGGTCCCAGGCTGCAGCGAATCGGGCGGCATCTCGTCCATCTCGCTGCCCATCTTACCCTCACCCGAGCCATCGGAGGAGGGTTGTCGCACCAGGAACCAGAGCCCCACACCCAGGACGACCAACACGAGCCACTCGGGCGCGAGGCTCACGCCGAAGGCCCCCCGGGGTCTTCGGCGTCCGGGAACACGTCCGCGCGAAGGTGTGGCGTCTCGCCGAGCGTCGCGACGCTGCGTTCTCCGCTCGACGCCGCGAAGAAGCGGTTGATGCTCGTGTAGTAGGGGTTGAAGAAGAGCAGCTCTTCGATCCCCAGGACATGGGAAGCCCAGGCGTTGATCACGCCCCCATGGCAGACGACCGCGACGCTGCGGCCCCGGTGCGCGGCGATGATCCGCTCGAGCGCGTCGACCACCGCCGCACGAAAGCTCTCGACGTCGACCCCCGCGTACAGACCGCCCGCCATCGCCTCACGCCACGCGTCGTAGTCCTGCTCGCGCAGCTCCTCCAGCGGGATGTAATGGTCGGACTCCGCGTCCAGTTCCCGAACCCCCCGCTCAAGCCCGACCTCCAGCCCCTTGGCGACCGCGAGCGGCTGCGCCGTCTCAATGGCGCGGCGCAACGGGCTCGCGATCAGCACGTCGATCGGGTGCGCTGCCAGCCAGCGCGCCATCCGCTGGGCCTGCCCGCGCCCTTCGTCCGAAAGCGGGGGATCGGCGGGCGCACCATCGTCGCGTTCCACCCGGACCGGCAAGCCGTGCCGGATCAGCAATAACTCCATGCCGGGAGCGTAGTCACCGGCTCCCGACTTGACGAGTCAAACCGCAAACGAGCGACGGGAGCGCGACACTCCCTCAGGAGGTCGCGACCGGGACGATCGGGGCGTCGCCCACCGGCAAGACCCGGGCGCCAAGCTCGAGGCGGATCTGCGCCAGCTCGGCGCGCGCCGCGTCCTGGCGTGCTTCGTCGCGAAACACACGGAGCCGCTGGCGCATCCCGCTGTTTTCCCCAAGCTCGCGGTCGATCTCTCCCTCCGTCGCCATCCGCCCGATGTGCTCCCGAACGCTCTCGAGCGCCGCCATCTCCGCGTCGACCGACATCCCCTCAATCGCCTGCTGGAGCCGACGGCGAGCCCGCGCGTTGGCGAGGGTCGCCAGCATTCGCCCCTTCTCGCGCACGAGCAGCCGGATCTCGTCGCGGAAACCCGCGAGGTTCTCCTTCGCCTCGGAGGCCTCACCGCGGACCCCGTCAAGCTCCTGCTCCGCCCGCTCGAGCTCCTCGAACAATGCCTGCTTCCGCGCGATCAAGGACACCGCGACCCCCTCGTCGTCGCGGCGCACCGCCCGCCGGATGTCATCGTGCAAGCGGGCGATCTCCGCTCTCCGCTCCGCGATCTCAGCCTCGAGCTTTCCTCGCATGTAGAGGATGCCAGCGACCGCCCGCTTCAGCTGGCGGTACTGCCGCACGCGCCCTTCGATCGCCTGCTCGTAGACGGCCTCGGGGTTGCGGTTCTCGCCGCCACGGACCCAGCCCGAAAAGACACCGCGCAGCAAACTTCCGAAGCGCGCGAACATCCCTTCTCGTTCATCCCTCTGGCTCATCCTTCAATCCTCCTTCGACTTCTCATCCGTGTGGGACGCGAGTCCAGTCAGTCTTCGGGGTCGCGCGTCCAGTCCTCCGCGCGAAGCCCGAGCTCTCGGATCTTCTGTTGGAGGCTCTGACGCACCATCCCAATCGCGTTCGCGGTACGCGAGACGTTCCCGTCGTTCTCACGCAGCGCCCGCAGCAAGTACTGACGCTCGAAGTCATCGACCGCTCGCCGCTTCGACTCGCTGAACGGGATCGCGGTGTCGATGGCTTCGCCAGCTACAGACCGGGGCGGCTCCCCGAGGTTCAGGTCGTCCGCGGAGATCACGACACCACTCGACAAGACAGCCGCCTGCTCGATGGTGTTGCGGAGCTCGCGCACGTTGCCCGGCCAGTCATGCCGCGCGAGGCAGGCGAGCGCGTCGTCCGCGAGCCGCTTCTTGTCCCGGTCGAGACGCTCCGCGACCTGCGTGAGGAAGCGATCGGCCAGCGCAGCGATGTCCTCTCGGCGCTCTCGCAGCGGCGGGAGTTCGACCTCGACCACCTTGAGGCGGTAGTACAAGTCTTCTCGAAAGCGCCCCTCCCTCACGGCCTGCTCGAGGTCACGGTGTGTCGCGGCGACCACGCGCACGTCCACCTCGACGGTCTTCGTGCCACCAACTCGTTCGAGCGTTCGCTCCTCGAGGACGCGGAGCACCTTCGCCTGGGTCTCGGGCGCCATATCCCCAATCTCGTCCAGGAAGATCGTGCCGTCGTTCGCGGCCTCGAAGCGCCCCTCCCGCCGGCGATCGGCGCCCGTAAAGGCACCCTTCTCGTGTCCAAACAGCTCGCTCTCGACGAGCTCCCGGTTGATCGCCGCGCAGTTGACCGCGATGAAGGCCCCTTGCTTGCGGTTGCTCGCGTCGTGCAGCGCCTGGGCCACCAGCTCCTTGCCCGTCCCGCTTTCGCCCCGGATCAGGACGGTGAGGTCCGTCTCGGCGACCTTCTGAATCGTCTGAAAGACCCCCTCCATCGCCCGTCCAGCGCCGACCAGGTTCCCGACGCCATAATCGCGCTGGATCCGCTCACGGAGCCGCTCGTTCTCACGCTCGAGCTGATACCGATCGAGCGCGCGGCGAAGGACCACGCGGATCTCGTCATTGTCGAAGGGTTTGGGCACGTAATCGTCTGCGCCCGCCTTCATCGCGAGCACGGCGACCTGCTCGTTCCCGTGGGCGGTGATCATCACGACGGCGGTGTGCGGCTGGAGCGCCCGAGTGCGCTCCAACACCGCCATGCCGTCGAGCCCGGCGCCGAGCGCGAGATCCGTCAACACGAGGTCGAACCGCTCACGCTCGAGCCGTGTGACCGCCTCTTCACCGTCCTCGGCGAGCTCCACCGAATAGCCTTCGCGCGTCAGCAGCCCCTTGAGCGCGATCCGAATCGCGCGCTCGTCTTCGACGACCAGGATACGAACGCTCATCGCCGCGGCCCCAGCGCGGCCCGCGGAAACGTGGCGACGAACTCGGTCCCCTGCCCCGCCTCACTCGCGACGTCGATCTCTCCACCGTGCGCCTCGACAAGCTTCCGTGTAATCGAGAGACCCAGACCCGTCCCCGACGGCTTCTCGCTAAAGAACGGATCGAAGACGCGCGCGCCCGACGCGGGGTCCAGCCCCGATCCGTTGTCGCGTACACGGAGCCAGACCGCGCTCCCCGCCAGGTTCTCCCCGAGCGCGACCTCGACCCGCGGCGCGGCCCCCGCCAGGCGACCTTCACCGCAGGCCGCGTCGATCGCGTTTCCGATCAGGTTGATCGCGACGCGACGCAGCTGCTCCGGATCGCCCGTCATCGGCCCCTCGGTGTCGAAGCTACGCTCGACCTCAACACCATCGCGCGCGATCCGGTCCCGGAACGTCTCGAGCGCGGAGTCGATGACATCGGCCAAGAAGACGTCTTGGGCGCGCAGCTCCTCCTCTCGCGCGAACCGCAACAGGTGGGAGACCGAGCGCTCCACGCGTTCCAACTCCGCCAAGGCAACCTGCGCGTATTCCACGTTTTCCGGGGCGGACGGCTCCTCACCCATTTGTTGGACCAGACTCTTCGCGGCGGTGATCGGGTTGCGAATCTCGTGCGCGATCGAGGCTGAGAGCTGCTCGAGCGAGCGGGCGTGTTGGCTCTCCATCTTTCTCCGCTGCGCGTGAACCCGCTGGTCGAGCCGCTTGCCCACCTCCTCGGCGACAACACGGTCGCGGATCCGCGGCTCGAACAAGACCTGGTAGCTGCGCCGGCCCAAACGCCACACCTGATAGAGGCTGAACAACACGCCAACGGGGAAAAGGAACAGCAACAAGAGCGCCGCGATCGGGACCACCCGTGCAAACTCGCGGTAGAGCGCGACCTTCTCCTCGGCCCGGCGGTGGGCCTCCAGAAACGCGCGCTCCTCGTCATCGAGCAGTGATTCGTCGACCTCGCTGAGTTCTCGAACACGACGGCCGGCAGCATCGTCGCCCTGGGCGGCCGCCGCCCCCGCACCAATAGGGCCCTCCCTCGACGAACCTGGCCCTGCCCGACGCACACCCGACATTCCCTCGACCTCCGCCGCGAAGGGTACCTCCGGCCGCAACCCGACCCACTCTGCGCTCATCCTCTCGCCCCGGATCGCAGCGTAAGGCCACAGGGAGCGCGCTCCGGGGGGGGCGGGGACGAACGCCTCCCGGCTACGCGAGGTCGCCCGGGCGGTCGAGCGCCAAAGCAGGTGTCCCATCGAAAGTGCATACCCTCCACACAGAGCAAGGAACGTGCCCAGATGCGGCGGCCTCAGGAGTCGTGAGACGGCCCCCGCGCCAGGTGGGGTGCACCCCGCGCGCTGCACTGCAGCGGCGGCGCTGCACAGGATTCCTGCGTCTCGCTCTCCCACGCGCGCGGGGAAACCGGCTATTATCGCGCGCCCCCGTGCGCACCCCCCTTGTGTGGCGTGTGCCCTGAGCCGGCCGGACAGAGCCAGGAGGAACAAGTTGAGCCAATTGTCACGAGTCGTCGTCGCCGGCGCATCACTAGCGGGACTCCGCGCGGCCGAGGCCCTCCGCCAGCTGGGTTATGAAGGAGAACTGACGCTGATCGGCGGCGAAGACGCCCTGCCGTATGACCGCCCCCCGTTGTCGAAGGAGGTGCTCAAGGGCGATTGGGAGCCCGAAAAGACCGCGCTCGTGCGTGACGCCGACCGGTTCGCGGCGCTCGAGCTCGACCTGCGGCTTGGCCGCTGGGCGACGGGGCTCGACCTACAAGCCCGACAAGTCGCCCTCGATGACGGCACACAGGTCGGCTTCGACGGCCTGTTGATCGCCACCGGCGCCGCCCCCCGCAAGCTCCCGGGGCAGGACGCGCTCGAGGGTGTGTCCGTGCTCCGGACACTCGACGAGGCGCTCGCCATCCGCAGCGCGCTCGAGCGCTCGCCGCGGGTCGCCGTGGTCGGCGCCGGCTTCATCGGCGCCGAGGTGGCCGCGAGCTGCCGCGCCCGCGGGCTCGACGTCACAATGATCGAAGCGCTGCCCGTCCCGATCGAACGCGCGGTGGGCGCCGACGTGGGTGAGACGGTGGCGCAGGTCCACCGCGACCAGGGCGTCGATGTCCGGCTCGGCGTCGGGGTCGAAGCGCTCGAGGGGAACGGCCGTGTGGAGCGCATCCAACTGAGCGATGGCAGCCAGGTGGACGCGGACGTCGTCATCGTCGGGATCGGCGTAGCGCCCTGCACGGACTGGCTCACCCGCTCGGGCCTCGCGCTCGGCAACGGTGTGGTCTGCGACGCGCGCTGCGCGACCAGCGCGCCTGGCGTGGTCGCCGCCGGAGACGTCGCCCAATGGCACAACCCGCTCTTCGACGAAGACATGCGGATCGAGCACTGGAGCAACGCCGCGGAGATGGCCCGCGCGGCCGTCGAGACCCTCCTCGCCGGAGAAGGAGAAGCGCCGGCCTACGAGTCCGTGCCGTTCTTCTGGTCGGATCAATACGACCTGAAGATCCAGTCGGCGGGGCGCCTCTCGGGCGCCGATGAGAGCGAGATCGTCCACGGCTCACTCGAAGAGCGGAACTTCCTCAAGCTCTACGGTCGCAAGGGGCGTCTTGTTGGCGCCCTCTCGTTCAACCAACCCCGCAAGCTGATCGGCTACCGGCGCAAGCTGCGTGAGCCCGTGTCGTTCGCTGACGCGGTGGCCGAGGCGAAGGCCTGATCCAACCGCGGCGCGCACCTAACCGGTCGTGACCGGCGCGAGCGTGATCTCGACGCGCCGGTTCTCGGTGCGCCCGGCCGCGGTGGCGTTGGTCGCGACGGGGCGGTCTTCTCCAAAGGCGAGCGCCAGCAGTCGCATGTCCGCGACCCCCTGCGCCTTCAGGTAGCGGCTGACGGTCTCGGCCCGCTCACCCGAGAGGCGGCGGTTGTAGTCATTCGAGCCCGTCGCGTCCGTGTGCCCCGCGATCTCGACGACGGTCTTGCGGTACTCCACCAGTACGCGCCCCACGGAGTTCAAGACTGGAAAGAAGTCGGGCTGCAGGTCCGCGCTGTCCGTGTTGAACGTGATGTTCCCGGGCATGACGAGGACGATCTCTTGACCGACCCGCTGCACGCCGACCCCGGTCGCGCGAAGCTGCTCACGCAGCTTCGCCTCCTGCGCGTCCATGTAAGCGCCGACGCCACCCCCGGCGAACGTCCCGACCCCCGCACCGATCAGCGCCCTCTTCTTCCGCTGCTTTCCGTTGTCCCCGGTCGCGGCACCGATGGCAGCGCCGACCCCCGCGCCCAGCAAGCCACCCACCGCGGCGTTGCTGAGGGTTGGCTGGCCCGTGTAGGGGTCGGTCGTGCAGGCCGACCCCGACGCGAGAAAACCGGGCAGAGACAAACAGCCGATCACGGCTCGAAGAGTCCGGTTCCACATCCTCGAGATCTCCATTTGGTTGCGGGTCCTCGCGCCACCAAGTCCACCCCGTGGCACAACCACCCGGTCGGAGAGTTGGACGGAACGGGTTGTGATCAATTCACCGCGCGATGAAAAAAAGCGATCTACCGCACCTGCGGCGCGTCAGGAGCCTCTCCGGGCTCCCGCCTGGAGCTGGGTCAGGAGGGACTGCGCCCGCGGGTTCCCCGGATCGACGACCAACCACGCCCGCGCTGCCCGCTGGGCCCGCTCGAACCGACCGAGGCGCCGCGCCAGGGTGGCGAGCGCCGGAGGTCCGCGCTCATCGAGCGGCGCCACCGCCCCAAGGCGTTCGAAGAGCGTGAACGCGCGGTCGAGATCCCCCTGGCGGCGCGCCAGCGTCCCCGCGTGATAGAGCGCGTCCGGGTCGTCCGGGGCTCGCTCGAGCGCCTCTTCACAGAACTCCGCCGCCCGGCTCAAGCGAGACTCCTGCATGAAGGCCCTGCAGCGCCCGAGCGCGACCCAACTCGGCGCCTCCCCCCCGGCGGACTCGACGTATTCGTCGTAGAGAGCGCGCGCCGCGCCTGGGCGTCCTTGCGCCAACGCACGCTCGCTCCGGCCGCGGAAGGTCTCGGGGGCGCTGGGGTCGACCCAGAAGGCCGCGAACGAGACGAAGGCCCACACGAGCATGCCTGCCGCGAGCGCGCGGCCAAGGCCCCGCGACCGCTCCCGCGCGCTCTCGAAACCGGCAGCGAGGGCGACCGCCAGAACGCCCAACCCAGGCGTCAAATAGTTCGCCTTCGCCTGTGCGTAGGCGGGCACGCGCAACGTCATGAGCACGAACGCCACCGCGATCGCAACACCGAGGCCCGCCAGCGCGAGCCCGCGCGCGTTCGGACGAGCCGCGAGCGAACGGACACCGCGTACGACCCCGAGCGCGATCAGGGCGGTCGGAATCAACCCAAGCCAGACCCCAACCCGGGCCAGACCGTGGTTCCACGGCGGCCCGAGGAGCCGGTTCGGCTCACCGCTCACCAGCCCATCGGCGAACAACGTGGAGTAGAGCCCATCCCAGACCGAGTCGAAGCCCGCGAACCAGGGATCTGACAACGCGTGTCCAAATTTCAGGTACGCGCCAGGCGCCCGAAAACCAGGGTCCTGCCACCAGACGAAGCCCACGCGGGAGTCCCAGTTCCCGAGGAAGGGCGTGCCGAACTCGATCGCGACACCGACGTAGTACCACCCTGCGGTGAGGATCATCCCGAACAAACAACTCAAGACGACCTGCTGCCGTACGCCCTGCAGCACCAACACGCCCAACACCACGGGGACCAGCACCAGCGCCGAAAGTTTCGACAACAACGCGGCCCCTGCGAGCAGTCCCAACCCCAAGCCATGCCAAACGGTGAGCGACCCCCGCCGCAAGCTCCACAACAACGCCCACAGGGTCATTGTCGACAAAGTCGCGACGAGGACCTCGTTGCTAAACGCCTGGAACAACACGAGATGCAGCGGCAAGGCCGCACCAAACAGCAGCGCGAGCGCGAGCGCTGCGTCTCGGCCCGGGAACACCAACCGGACACAACCGACGAGACCCACGAGGTTGAGCGTCCCCAGCGCAAGGCCCAGCCCGCGCAGCGCGATCACCGACGCCTCACTCCCCGGCCACAGCCCAAGACCCCGAAGCCACGCGGCACACAGGAGGTAGAAGAGAGGAGGTTGATAGGTCTGGATGCCATCGCTCGGAGACGGGACCGATCCCGTCGACATCACGATCTCCAGGTAGCGAACATGGTGCGCGACGTCGAAACCCGTGAGGCCGTCCAAGCTCCGCAGGTTGGCGACGAACAAGGCGACCCACGCGAACGCCCCGAGCGGCAACAGCCATCGCCGCCAGGTCGCTCCGCGCCACTCCGCGAAACCCAACGCCGCGATGGCCCCAAGCACGAGCCACAGGACCTGGCGCCAGGGGATCGCGGGGAGCGGCGCCGGCGGCGGCGCCCGTGAGACGTCGGCGACCCGGGCAGGCTGCGCCGCCGCGTCGTTGATCGACGCGCTCCAGGAGGCGTCGCTCTCCACGAGCAAGGTTCCCCTGTCCTCTGTCCGCAGGGCGAAGGCCACCGCGGGCGGTCCGTCCGCGCGGGTCGCGCGCAGGGTGAGCCGGTGCGTCCCGCCTGCGAGCGTTAGCCGCCCGGGGTCGACGCGGCCATCGCCGACCTCGAAGACGCAGCGGCCCACACAGCGCAGCGAAGCGACGAGGTCCGTGTCCGCCGCCAGGTCGACCGTTCGCTCGAACGTCGCCTGCAGCGAGCGCCCGGGGTAGGACGTCGTCCGAACAAGGTGGGGATAGACGATCCACTGCCCTTCTGCCGACGGATCGAGCCAGGCAAAGCCGAAAACCGTGGGCTTCGCGAAGACCGCGGTGAGAACCAGCAAGACCGCTGCCACCCCGGTCGCCAACACAGCGCGCATCCACGGACGCGAGGACATCTCAGCGGTCTCCTGCCGCCGCGGGGACGCCCGCTGTCTTGCGGAGCCCCCGCTCCGCGCGGCGGTTGCGAGGGCGCGCCGCGAGGACCTGTCGGTAGAGTGCCCGCGCCTCGCGCGTGTCTTCCGGCGTCCCGTGCTTGCGCAGGAGATCCGCCAGGTTGAGCTGCGAGGGCGAGTTGCCCGGGTGAACCTGCAACGCATCCCGGTAGCGCGCCTCAGCCCGGTCGTAGCGCCCGGCGTCCTTCTCAGCGTTGCCCATATTGAAGAGCATTGTCACGTCTCGCGGGTTGATCTCGAGCGCTCGCGCGAACAAGGTGCTCGAGTCCCGCCAGTAGCCGACCTGAGCGTGTGCGGCGACACCGTAGGCCAACAAGACCGCGAGCCCAGCGCTCGCGATGAGCGCCGGCGGCCAACGCCAGCGTTCCACCCACGAAGCCGCCTCCCAGGTCACCGCGATGAAGGGGCCCAGCAAGCTCAGGTACGCGTACCGGTCGGCGACCGCCTGGCTGCCGACCTGCACGACCCCGATCACGGGCAAGAGCGCGAGCCCGCCCCACACGACCCCAAAGGCCCACCACGGGCGCGAATGTCGCCAGGAGCCCGCCACGACGACGATCGCCACCAGCAGCGCGGCCGCGCCGATCACGGCACCGTCCGGGGGAGCGACCCCTCCCGCGAGCGGAAAATAGGGATGGGGGTAGTGGACGGCGAGGCCCGCGGGCCAAAGCGCCTTCTCCAGGTACCAGACATAACCGAGCGCCGCGTTAGGGAGGTTGACGCTCACAAGGGCCTCGAAGGACAGCGGCGCCATCGCTTGCGCGGTGCGCTGCGCTGCCAGGGTCACGAGCCCGATGACGATCACGGGAACGAACAGGATCATCTTCTCGCCGCGCAGCGCCCACGCGTCGCGCAGGGACCGAACGCGCTGCAGAGGCCAGACGTCGAGCAACGCGAACAACAGCGGGAGTGTGACGAGCATCGACTTCGCGAGCAGCCCTGCGCTGAGCAACAGCAGCGCCGCGCGAAAGTCGAAGCGGCGACCGCGCCGTACGAACGAGAGATACGCGAGCGTCGCACCGAGCCCAAAAACCGTGCACAACAACGTCTTCCGCTGCGAGATCCAGGCCACGACCTCGACGTGCAGCGGGTGCACCGCAAACAGCCCCGCCACGAAGGCGCTCCGCCAACGCGCGCCCGTCGCGTTCCGCACGACGGCGAAGACGAGGCAGCTGGCCAGGAGGTGCAGGAAGACGTTGACCGCGTGGTGCCCCCCAGCAAAGAGGCCAAACAGCTCGACGTCGAGCATGTGCGACAGCTGCGTCAGCGGATGCCAGTTCGCCGCGACCGTCGTCGTCAGCACGGGGACGAGCGCCGCCGGGGACACCCCCCCCTGCGTGACCGCGTTGCGCGTGACGTGGGCCTCGTCGTCGAAACCCACGAATTCGAAGGACGCGGTCTGCGCGTAGACCGCGACGCACGCGGAGGCGAGCGTCAACACGATCACGAGATCCAGACGGTCCACTCTCACGACCCGCAGTCGCTCCTCTCCGCCACCCCGCCCCCGGCCTCGGCGGGTGAACTGACACGACGTAGAAGCTATCCCAATCGCCCGAAACCGTCGGGGGGCGGGCAGTTCGCGCAGGGCCGGCGGCGCGAGCACTCGCCCGGGACCGCCTGCTAGAGTGTGGGCCCCGGCACCTCCGAGCGGGGCTCCTGCATGAAGCCGCTCACACGCAACCTCACCGCCTTCACGATCCTCTTCGCGGCGTTCCTCGCCCGCTGGCCGTTTCGCTCCGTTCCCTTGATTCGCGATGAGGGCGAGCTCGCTCAGCTCGCCCAGGGGCTTCGCGTCGGCGTCGTCCCCTATCTCGACCTCTACAACCAGAAGCCCCCGGTCGCGTTCAGCTTGATCGCGCTCGTACAAGGCATGGCGGGCGAGTCGGTGGAGGCCCTGCGGCTGGCGACTACCGCATGGTTTCTGCTGGGCGGCGGCGGGCTGTTCTTCGTGCTTCGGCGCTGGGGGTCCGACGGCGCCGCGCTGGTCGCGCTGGCCGCCTACTGCGTCATGGGTGTTGGGCAGGCGGGCTTCTTCCACCAAGCGAGCACCGAGGTCTTCACGCTGCCCTGGTTGGTCTTGGGGCTCGGGCTGTGGTTGCAGGCCCGCACAACCGGAGGGGCCCTCCCCGCGCTTGGCGCCGGCCTAGCCGTCGCGCTCGCCTACCAGACGAAACAGACCGCGATCGCGCTTGGTGTCGCGATGGCGCTCGACGCGTTGCTCGCGGCGAGCGATCGAGAGACCCGGCGAACCGCGGCTTGGGCGCTGCTGGGGGCGGCGCTCGTGACCGCGGGTGTCGCCGCGAGCCTGGCTTCCGCGGGGGCCCTCGACGCGTACCTCGACGCCACGTGGCGCCACAACTGGGCCTACGTGGGCGCGCGTCACCTGGGGGAGGTCCCGCCGTTGGCCCTGCCCGTCGACGCCATGGACCGTCTCCTCTGGTACGCGGGGGGCTTGGGGCTGGTAGCCCTCGGCATTCGAGCCCGTGCGAGCCCGCTACGCACAGTCCCGCTCCTCGGGGCAACGGCGCTCGCGAGCGCCGTCCTCGCTGGCCACGACTATGCGCATTACTACGTCCCGCTGATCGTGCCGCTCGCGGCCGGGCTCGGCCTCGGCCCAGGCCCCGCGCGCGGGCGCGTGCGGCAGGGCGTCCTCGCGGTCGCGCTCGCCGTCGTGTTCGCCCCCGCGCTGTGGCGGATCGGCGGGCAGGCTCGAAGCGCCGAGCGCGCGACCGCTGCCGTGCTCGCACAGGCCCCCGCCGTGCGAGACGCGGAGCGCGTCGCGCATTACCTCGCCGAGCGAACGACCGCGGGCGAAGCGATCGCGATCCTCGGGTCCGAACCCCAGGTCGCCTTCCTCGCGGATCGCCCCTCCACGTTGCGTATGCCCATCTTCTATCCCGTGAGTGGCGAATATCCCCACTCAGGCGCGCTGCTCGCGGAGGTCGAGGAGCGCCTGCTCGCCGCGCCCCCACGCTATGTCGCCGTGGCGGACGACTGGCGGTCGTTCGCCGAGCTCAAGCCGCGCGGGCAACGACTGCGGCGACGCTTCCGCCAGCTGCTCGGCAGCCAGTACGCGCTCGATCACCACTTCGAGGGGAGCTTTCAGGTCTTGCGACGGATCGAGCCCCCCGCCCCGCTGCTCTTGCTGATCACCACAGACACGCTGCGCGCGGACCATCTCGGCGCCTACGGGTCGACCGCGTCACGAACCCCCGCGCTCGACGCCCTGGCCGCGGAGAGCCTGCGCTTCACCGCCAGCTTCGCACCCGCGCCCTACACCATGCCTTCGATCGCCGCGCTGCACACCGGACGGTACCCAGAGGAGCTCGGGATCCTGGCCAACCACGCCCTGTTCCGCGGGATCCAAGCGACGCTCGCCCAACGGCTCCAAGAGCGGGGCTGGCGCACCGGCGCGGTCGTGAGCAACTACGTGCTGCGGCGGGGGACGGGGATCGAGCTGGGGTTCGAACGCTATGACGACGACCTCCCCGACACCGAGCTCAACCGCGACCAACCGGAGCGCGTGGCCGCCGACACGACGACCGCCGCGCTCTCGCTGCTCGACGACCTGCTCGAAGCGCCCGCCGCGGGCGTCTTCCTCTGGGTCCACTACCAGGACCCGCACGGCCCGTACCTGCCACCGGACGGCCTCCGCGAGCGCCACCTCGAGGCCGCCCGGGACGGGGCCGACGGCCGCCGTGAGCTGCCGGTCCGCGGCCTCAACCCGGTCGGCGCCATCCCGCGCTACCAGGCAGTGGGCGACGAGCGTGAGATCGCCTTCTACCGTGCCGGGTACGCGGGCGAGGTCGAAGCGACCGACCAGGAGATCGGCCGACTGCTCGCCGGTGTGACCGAGC
>Ga0315331_10000667_pt1 | contig 24273 bp, 22 predicted proteins | sample M160m34915metaG_FD_203456 | JGI IMG/M metagenome (GOLD analysis project Ga0315331, IMG submission 203456) | Ammonia-oxidizing marine archaeal communities from Monterey Bay, California, United States - M1 60m 34915 | ecosystem: Environmental > Aquatic > Marine > Intertidal zone | place: USA...
CCTGTGCTATCCAGATCGAGAATCAGGTTTCTGATGAAAAGCAGTGTGGCCACCAGGACGGCAAGGTCACCGTGCCCCATGCGGACTTCATCGCCAAGATTCGAGCCATTCGCTACGCCTTTTTGGAACTGGGTGTCGAAGACGGCGTCATTGTCGCGCGCACCGATTCATTGGGCGCAGGCCTGACCAAGCAGATTGCTGTGACGCAGGAGCCCGGGGATTTGGGCGACCTCTATAACGGGTTCTTAGACGGCGACTACATCGAGAGCGCAGATGACATTGCCAATGGCGACGTGGTGGTCAAGGCCAATGGCAAACTGCTGAGGCCCGCTCGACTGGCCTCTGGCCTGTTCCAGTTTCGCAAGGGTTCAGGAGAAGATCGCGTGGTGCTCGACTGCATCACTTCATTGCAAAACGGTGCCGATCTGCTCTGGATCGAGACCGAAAAGCCTCATGTGGGACAGATCGCCGCCATGGTGAACCGCATTCGTGAGGCGGTACCTGATGCCAAGCTCGTCTATAACAACAGTCCGTCCTTTAATTGGACGCTCAGCTTTCGCCAGCAGGTGTTTGATGCGTGGTCCGAAGCCGGGCAGGACGTGTCAGCTTATGATCGCGAGGCGCTGATGGATGCCAGTTATGACGAGACAGAGCTGGCGATCGAGGCGGATCGGCAAATCCAATCTTTCCAGCGTGACGGCGCGCGTGAGGCGGGCATCTTCCATCACCTCATTACGCTGCCCACTTATCACACCGCTGCGCTCTCAACAGATAATCTCGCCAAGGAGTATTTCGGTGAAGCGGGCATGCTCGGTTACGTGGCCGGGGTACAGCGCAAGGAGATCCGTCAAAGTATCGCCTGCGTCAGGCACCAAAATATGGCGGGCTCTGACATGGGCGATGATCATAAAGAGTACTTCTCGGGTGATGCAGCGCTGAAGGCTGCTGGCGATGACAACACGATGAATCAGTTTGGCTGATCGAGTCCTCGCAAGGGATTGAATTCGCGCGGGCACTTTTGGTGCCCGCGCTTGCGTTTGGCGCGCGGCGCCTGCACTCTCTTTAGCATGAAGTGGGAAGAAATCGACCAACAGGCCTGTTCCGTAGCCCGCGCACTGGCGGTGCTCGGTGAGCGCTGGACCTTGCTGATTATCCGCGATGCGTTTCGCGGTACACGGCGCTTTGACGATTTCCAACGCAGTCTCGGGGTCACGCGACATCGGCTGTCCGAACGTCTGCGGAAGCTGGTCGGCGAGGGCGTCCTGACACGCGTCGCCTATATGGAGCGACCGACCCGCTATGAGTACCGGCTGACCCGCAAGGGCCTCGCGCTCTATCCGGTGCTCATGACGCTGAGCCAGTGGGGTGATGACTGGCTCGACGACGGAAATGGCCCGCCTCAATATTACCGCCACAGCCTCTGTGGAAAGCAAACCCGAGCGATATTGTGTTGCGACGAGTGCGGCGACCCACTGCGCCCCGAGGAGGTCTCCGCGCAGGCGGGGGAAGTCTTGAGCACCTATATCGCGCATCTGGCATCGCGGGGCGAAGAGGTGCCCTCAGACGGCGAATTAGCGCGTGACGCAGCGCGCTATTGGCGTGAGAACAGGAGTGACGAAGCATGAATGAGAAGGTCAACCAGTTGGTGATGAACGCTGACTTGGCAGCGATGCCGGGGGAAGGTTTAGATCCGGTGGCCGAGCAGTTGCATCGCAAGCAACGGCTCGCTGCCGCGCTGAGAATATTCGGTAAGTTTGGATTTGACGAGGGGGTGGCGGGGCACATTACCGTCCGCGACCCCCTCGACAGCGAGACGTTTTGGGTCAACCCTATGGGGCGTTCATTCAAACTGATACGAGTCTCTGATCTGATACGAGTGAGTCACGCGGGCGATATCGTTGAAGGTGAAGGTCTCCTGAATGGCGCCGCATTTACCATCCACAGCCATATTCACCAGACCCGCCCGGAGGTAACGGCCGCCGCTCACGCGCACTCCATCTATGGCAAAACCTGGTCAGCTCTCGGGCGACTGCTCGACCCCATCACACAGGATGCCTGTGCTTTTTATGACGATCTTGCGCTGCTCGATGACTATACGGGCGTCGTCGTCTCGATGAGTGAAGGTGAGCGTCTGGCCGCTGCGTTGGGCGACAAAAAAGCCATTGTGCTCAAGAATCATGGTCATCTCACGGTGGGGGAGTCAGTAGACGAAGCGCTCTGGTGGTATGTGACCTTTGAACGAAGCTGTCAGGCACAGCTCATGGCAGAAGCGGCGGGGACAACGAGCCCTATACCCCACGATATGGCGTTGCATACCGCGGGGCAGGTGGGCAGTACGCTGGCGGGTTGGTTCAGTGCGCAACCGCTTTTTGACGTGATCTTGGCGGAGCAGCCCGATCTTCTCGACTAGTTTCGGGTCAGCAGATGCTCTTCGTCGAGAAGCGGATTATCGGTGTCAAGCTGATCGCGGTTGAAGGCGTACCAGAGAGACACTAGAACCATCGTCTCGATCATCACGAGTACCCAATGCAGGGAAATCACCTGTTCGGCGCGTCCATCGACGCCGGCAAACTGCTCGAGGCCCGTATAGAGCCCCCAAGCGCCTGCCATGCCCAGTAGATAACCCGCCTGCTTGGCCATATCCAGCTTGCGCAGTTGCTCGATAGAGACCATCAGCAGGGTTTCACAGCGCACAAGATAATTACCCAGAGAGAAAGTCAGCTGGTAGCCGATATAAACGAACAGTGCTAGCGGCAACTCAAGCGGCAGAATGAGCACTGCTGCGACCCCGCTGAGGGTAACCAGCTCGACCAGCAGCGACAGGCGAAAAAACCAGCCCGGTGCAAGAATCCGACGATACTGGGTAGCGACCATCAAAGTGCCCAGCGCCAGCCCGATCCCTCCCGCAGAGAAGATAGCGGGCGATAACGGTGTGTACAGAGTGAATACGGCGCCCACCGACAGGCCCAGAAAAAGCGAGTTGAGAAATTTGTAGCGGACAAACGCGCCTGGGCGGATCGCAGGGTGCGGAGCCATATTTAGTAGTCTACGCCCTGTCTGGCGCGAACGCCGGCGCGATAGGCGTGTTTCACTTCCTTTACTTCAGAGACGGTATCCATCGCTTCCCGCAATGCCTGACCACCACCACGCCCGGTCACGACCACGCTTTGCGATTCGGGTCGACCGGTGAGCGCGGCGATCACCTCGCTCTCCGGCAAGTAATCGAAGGCCAGCATGTAAGTGAGTTCGTCAAGCACCACCAGGTCATAACCAGCATCTTGCAGCATCGCTAAGGCTTGTTCCCATGTGCGCTGTGCCGCGGCGATATCACCCTCTCTATCTTGAGTGTCCCAGGTGAAACCCGTCCCCATTTGGTAAAGCGTCACCCCGGGCAACTGCTCCCTCACAAAGACTTCCTCGCCTGAGGACTGGACGCCTTTGATGAACTGGACGATGCCCACTGATTGGCCGTATCCCAGCGCGCGCATGACCATGCCGAAGGCCGAGCTGGTCTTGCCCTTGCCATCGCCGGTGAGTAAGACGCTGACACCCCGCTCGACATCGGCTTTGGCAATACCGTCATCCACGGCAGCTTTTTGCTTGGCCATGGCCTTATTGTGTTTGGTGGTGCGATCCATGGTTGCGTCCTAGAGGTTCACGCGAATGCCCGCGTAGGCGGTTATGCCGGGCATCCGATAGCCGGGCAGTTGTTGATCAGATTGATCAGTCAGGTTAAGCACTCTTGCCTCCAGAGACCAGCGAGGAGTCGCCGCCCACCTGGCGGTTAGGTCTACCGTCAGGGTGTCGTCAATGGGGGTCATGAAGGGGTCGGTGGCCTCACCGGTATGTCGTGCGGTGAGCCTTGCCGACCAAGCGCTGTGTTCCCATACAATGCTCAGCCGACCGCTTTGTTCCGGTCGGTAAGGTCGATCATTCCCATTTTGCTGGGTGGCATCCACCCAAGTGAAGTTTCCCTCCATCAGCCAGTGTTGAGAGAGCGGCAGACTCGCGACCAGTTCCACACCTTCTGAAGTACTTGTGCCATTGGTCTGCAGATAACCGCTGTAAGTGGCGAGATCGTATATGATTTCATTGTCGATCTGCTGGTCAAACCAAACGAGCTCGAGCGCCAATTGCGCGACGTTGCCCAGTATGCCGACTTCCCAACCTTCCGACTGCTCCTCGAGCAGCGGCGTTCCAGCGGCTGGGGCATAGGCAAACGGACCATTGTTGTAAGCGATTTCGTAGAGGCTGGGGGCCCTAAAACCGGTGCCCATTGCGCCGCGCAATGCCCACCCTTCAGCAGCGCCCGTGAACGCGTATCGCCCACTGACTCGCCAGCTCTCAAACTCTCCAAAATCATCGTTGTCATCGTGCCGCCAGCCAACCGTCATGACGCCCTGACCAAAGCGTTGCTGGGCTTCAAGGTAGATTCCCGTGTTATCTCTTGACCAATTGGTGCTGGCGTCAGACAGCGATTGCTCCTCTTGATCCACGCCATAGGTCAATCGGGTATTGTCGGTGGCTTGCCAGGAGCCCACCAAAGAGAGGGTGTCGGTCTCGCCGCTGGTTTCGTAGGAAAGTTGCTTCGCTGAGAAAAAGGCGCGCTCCGTCTCGCTCGAAGCAAAACTGAGCTCGACAGAGTGCTGATCAGACGTATATCGAGCCGCCGCGCGCCAGGCCTGCTGTTCATATTCGTCTTCACAATCGTGGATGAGGGCGAAGGTTGCGACGTCGTAGCACCCGTCGTATTCGTTGTCGCCGGATAGGTCAGTTGCGGCGACATGCAGCGACAAAGCGTCATTGAGTGCCATCGAGAGGGCTCCGTGCGCAGTCGTATTTTCATACCCATCGCGATCCGGATTCACGCTATCGATGTCTCTGGCATTGATGCCATCCGTCTCCAGTTGCGCAATAGAGATAGACCCGGTCACGCGATCGCTGCTCACCACGCCATTCACGGCGGCCTGATAAAAATCGTCACCGCCCGCCTCGAAAAAGCCCTCGAGCCCGGTCTCCGCGTTGTCATCAGTGGTGGACATCAGAATCACGCCACCGGCGTCCGCGCCCCATAGCAGCCCTTGAGGGCCGCGCAGAATCTCTACCCGAGACAGTCCGCTACTCATAAGATGCTCAATGCGGGGACTGATCTGGGGGGAAGAAGGATCAGCGATGTTGATGCCGTCAAGCACGATACGGGTGCGGTAACCTTCCTCGCCGCGAATCCTTACCGCAGCTGCCTTGCCGTAACCGCCATCCATGGTCACGGTCACACCGGGCTGCGTGTCTAACAATGAACCCAGATCCGCGTAGCCGAGCGAGCGCATGTCTTCGCTGTCCAGTACGCTGACGGAGACGCCAATTTGGTCGATTAGATCAGGTGTGCGCGACGATACGATCACTTCTTCTACAGCACTCTCAGCCGGCGCTTCCTCTGCGGAAGCGGCGGTCGCCCCAGCGAGCGGCAGCGCAAAGCATGTCATGATCGAGAGCGCAGTAGCCCAGGCACGGGGTGCCGGGTCAACGCTGTTGTCCGTGCTTGAGAAGGTGTCGGTGTGAAGCCTGAGTCGGCCAGTCCCGAGCCTACGGTTACGGTATGAGTTCATCGGTGCCATCCCTTTCGCCTGTCAGCGTTATGCTCTGAGTTGCCATCAAGCGTTGTTTGAAGGGCTGGGGATGCTAAACACGGCGCGGCATGACGACCGGGCGTATCGGATGCATCCTGCAGAAGCCCTCCGCTCCACATGATGAGGTTGTATCAGGCAGGTATCGGGCTCTCACCAGTGTGATGACCGTTGCGGGGGCAGCGCCGGACTTGAAGATTTCTCACCGGACTTCCCTTTTAACCTACCCAGATCAATAGATCGGTAGGCACCTGATGGCGGGCACAGTACTCTTCCGCGATACCCGGGTCAATTGTGGCGGATGTTAAGATTGCATGATGAACTCTGCCCCCGTGCTATCGCTACCCTCCGAGGCCCAACGGCGCCGCGTGGCAACACTGTTGGGACGAGATCCTAGGGGATTGCGCGCGATACCTGTCTTCGATGGAGAGGGCGAACCGTTGGTCATTCGGGTCGCTTCTATCGTCGACGGCAAACCGTTCCCGACGCTTTACTGGCTGGTGGGCTCAGATATTTGCCTGCGCATTGATCGGCTTGAGGCTGCAGGCGCAATTGCCGAGCTGCAGCGGCGTGTTGATGCCTCTGGGGTGCTGCGAAGTGCGATGCTCGAAGATCACGCTCGGCATCGAAAGGAGCGGGCAGGCTTCCTTTCTTCAGAGGAGCGGCAGGTGCTTCAGGCGCGAGGCATGCAGGCCGCGCTGGACGAGCGGGGGATTGGAGGTATTGCGGAGCCCGACCGGATTCGTTGCCTGCATACCTGGTATGCGGCGCACCTCGTCACCCCAAACGCGGTCGGAAGGCTCGTTGATGAGCTGCTCGCAGATGGTGAATACTTGGCCGCTGACTGACTCGATGTCAGTGGTATCCTTCGCCGCTGACGAAAAGTAGCTTGACGGGAAACGCAACATGTCCACCAATACTGATGACCTTCGCATTCGCAACCTGCGCGAGCTGTTGGTCCCTGAAGCACTGATCGCGGAGATGCCGGGCGAAGGGTCGCTGGCTGAGCACGTGGCTTCATCCCGAACGGCGATTCAGTCGATCCTCGAACGCTCAGATGACCGTCTTGTGGTCGTCGTAGGGCCCTGCTCGATCCATGATCCCGAGGCCGCGTTGGATTACGCGGCTCGACTGAAGACGCTGGCCGACGAGGTCGCGGACGATATCCTCGTGGTGATGCGCGTTTATTTCGAAAAGCCACGCACCACCGTGGGTTGGAAGGGTCTCATTAACGACCCCCACCTGGACAATTCTTTTGACGTTAACGAAGGCCTGCGCCGCGCTAGGCAGCTATTGCTGGATATTAATGCAGTGGGTCTGCCCACGGCGACGGAATACCTTGATTTGATCTCCCCCCAGTACATTGCCGACCTCATCAGCTGGGGCGCTATTGGCGCGCGGACAACTGAAAGTCAGAGTCACCGTGAGTTAGCGAGCGGCCTGTCTTGCCCGGTCGGTTTTAAGAACGGCACCGGCGGGAATATCCAGATTGCGGTCGATGCCATTGGTGCCGCGCAACATTCCCACCACTTCTTGTCCGTGACTAAAGGTGGGCAGTCCGCCATTTTCGAAACGGCCGGCAATCCTTATTGCCACCTGATCCTTAGAGGTGGGCCGCAACCGAATTACGATATGTTTTCAGTAGACGATGCCTGTGCAATGCTGGGTAAAGCCAAACTGCCCGAGAACCTGATGATCGATGCCAGTCACGCCAACTCCCGCAAGCAGCCCGAGCGGCAGGTTTCGGTCGTTGAGGATATTGCGACTCAGGTAGAGAGAGGGGATCGTCGTATCGTGGGTCTGATGCTCGAGAGTTTTATCGAAGCGGGTCGTCAGGATGTGGTAAGCAAAGATAAGCTGGTTTATGGGCAGAGCATTACCGATCCTTGCATGGATTGGGCGCAAACGGTGACCACCCTACAGACCCTTGCCAAAGCCGTTCAGTCACGGCGTGACTCGGTGTAAGGCAGTGAACACTCGTTTTCTAAGCTTAGGGCCTACTGTGCGGTGTGCATCCCTATTAATGGGGTTGTTAATGCTGGCGCCGGCGCAGGCACAGGCACAGGATGTGCAAATCGAGTCCATCCCTGATTGGAACGAGATGACCGTCGCGGAGCTGTCCGAAACGGTCGCTGGCGAAGTGGCTTCTCTCCGTATTTTCGAACAGTCTCCTATGCCCGACTCGTTCGAGCGTCGTCGCACGCTGGAGATTCGGCGTGACGAAAAAACTATTCATGCGCTCAGGAGCGTGCAGGCGCTGGCCGATCGCGTTCTCGCCTTGCCCGAGGAGGCGCCCGAACGGAATACCTTGACGCAGCTCATGCTCAGCCGTGGCAGTCTGATCGAGCAAACCCTGACCGAGCGCTTTGCCAGTCTCACACTGCGTCTCAACGAATCTTTAAACCGCCAATCAGAACTTGCCGGGCCTGCCCTGCTGGCAGAGGAGTCTTTTACGGAGCTGATCGATGAACAAAGGCTTCGATATCTTGAGCTCTTTACTGAGCAGGCTTTGTTGTTAAGAGCCCTGGCAATTGATGATGCAAGCTTGCGCGACGAGGTGGTTGGCACTCTGAGCCTGTATGGCGAAGAAATGATGGGCTTGATCTATCTTCATCACCATGGGTTGCAGATGTTGGCTGCGCGCCAAGCCGCCGACGGGACGGATGCCGATCTCATACAGGCGGCTCGCTTTGAGTCGGAGCGACTGCAGCTTGCAGTGCTGCGGCTGAGAGGCGTGGTCACACAACTTGAACTATTGGGTGGCGATACGGTTGAAATGCGGCGAACGCTGATCGAGCAACGGGGCAGCTTGGCACTCGCGCTGGTCGATACCGATGTGGCGACTTTGCTGTTTGCCGAGGCGACCACCAAATTCAAGAATTGGCTTGCCAGCCGCGGTTTGTCGACAACGCTCTCTATCTTTCTCTTTGTCATCATACTGATCGTCGCGCGGTGGGTGTCGCGGGTGGCACGGCGACTCACAGAACGGGCTCTGAAACATTCTGATCAATCGATTTCGCAGCTCTTGAGAGAAATGCTGATCTCCATGGCCGGGACAGTGGTTTTTCTGATTGGTGTGCTCGTGGCACTGTCACAGGTGGGCGTTTCGGTAGCCCCCATGATTGCGGGCCTGGGCGTCGTGGGTTTTATTGTGGGTTTCGCCCTTCAGGATACGCTGAGTAATTTTGCCTCAGGGGCCATGATTCTGGCCTATCGGCCCTTTGATACGGGTGACTTCATCTCCGCAGCGGATGTGGAGGGTACGGTCCGCAATATGAATCTGGTCAATACCACCATCGTCACTATTGATAACCGGCTACTGATTATCCCCAACAGCAAAATTTGGGGAGGCGTGATTCTTAACTTCACCGGGCAGCAAACGCGCCGCACCGATGTTGTCTACAACGTGAGCTACAGTGAGGATCTAGACCACGTGCAGCGGGTGCTCGAAGATTTGATTGCGTCAGACGAACGCTTCTTGACCACACCTGAGCCCATTGTCCGGGTGAAGCAGTTCAGTGACTCCTCGATTGACTTTCTGGTACGAGCCTACGTCAAGACCGACGAATTCTGGGAAACGCTTTGGGCGCTCAATAAGGCGGTCAAGCAGCGCTTTGACGCCGAGGGTATTACTATTCCTTTCCCGCAGCGAGACGTGCACCTGCCTTCGGGGCAGGGATCCGGCGAAGCCGGCTAGCTGCAATTCACGGCGCGTTACAGCACCCTTTTCGCCTGCCTCGAGGGAGCGCACTGCTGGCGGTTTTAAAAAATGGTCAATACTGCCATGTCACGCCGGTCGTAAGGTTGAAGTCACTGTTGGAATTCGAACTGTCATCCCTGTCTGCCGCATTGTCCACTTCCGTTCTCGCGCTGACAGTCCAGTAAAAACTGTCAAATAGCTCCCAGCTGATCAATAGATCCAGATCGCCGCGCACCCGTCCCCAGTCCGACAATGAGGGATAGGTATTGCCGTTGAGAGAAATATCCATATCGAGTTTTTGAAAGCTGTACAGGTGCCAATTAAAGTTCAGAAACAGTTCAGCGTCGTTGCAGGTTTGCAGCGATTCCTTGGATCTAGCCGGCTGGGCACCGCCGATATTGTCACCATCGTTAGCGTTAGCTCGGTCATCGCAGCCCTCTCGTCGCTCCTGAACACCCTGAATCCCCGCCGAAACTGCAAGCTCATGACCGAGCTCATTGATGAGGTAGCGTCCGAGACCGATGCCAAGGGAGGCGCGATGGTCAAAACCCAGTTCATCATTCGAATCATACCGACCATTTAAAACACGATAGGACTGGGCGGTGCTGCGCTCGCGCCAAAATTCCCGGGAAATTTTGAAGGTCGAGGCGTTACTGGTCTGTTTGACCGTATTTTCCTTGTCCGTGCTGCTGGTCTTGCTGTCGTCGATCCTCGCCGAAAAGCTGGTTCGCCCGCCTCGCTGATCATACGTTCCCCTCAAGGCCAGCGTCAGGAGCTGACTGTTAGTGTCAGCATTGAACGTGCCACTCAGCTGCAAATCGAGTTTGTCGGCCAGCTCCTCCTCGATCGGTCGCACTTCGACGATGTCGTCAATATCGAGCTGCTGATTCACTTTCCCGGAGCGAAAGCTGAGCTGATTCGGCAGACCGTTGGGCATAAAGCGCCCATAAACGCGCTCGCCGTCATCGAGTCTCACCTCATAGATATACCGGCTATCGATCTGGCGCACATCGCGCCACTTGATGTTGATAACGCCCGCATAGTCGGTGCTAACCGAAAGCTTTCCCGCGCTCATGATACCGACTGCGCCCGTAATCTGGTCTCCATTCTCAACGGTGATCACGTCTGTTTTTGAGTGAGCCCACGCTACAGAGCACATTAGTAGCGTCGAACACAGGAGACCGGAATGTCGTAAGACGGCGCTGAGAGACATGGTGTGTCCTTCCCGATTGATTGAGAGCATCTATTGGCGAGGTATCAGTGTTTTATTGGGGGCCTATTTTGCAGAAGCACAGCTTGTTGCCATCGAGATCTTTCACATATCCGCCGTAAAAAAAGCCGGCCGATCGCTCTCCGGGAGGGCCATCGCAGGTGGCACCGAGTTCGATGGCTTTGGCATACAGGGCGTCGCAGTCTTCAGGTTCGCCTGCGCGAATGGCAACCATCGTGCCGTTGCCGGCGCTTGGAGCTTGCTCGTCGTAGGGGATACACACGGCCAGCATGGGATTGTGCACATCAGTACCGTATAGCGCGATGCGCTCATTCCCCATGACATACTTGACGCCCATCACACCCAGTAAGTCGTCGTAAAACTTTTTGGCGCGATCAAAATCCGCTACGCCGAGCGTCGTATAAGCAATCATTTTGTTTCTCCTGAAAAGTGAATTTTCGTCTCGCCCGATGGCATCACCCGTTTTGCCTGTTTTAGACAGCGTCGATTTAAGGAGAGCTTATCGGCGAAGCGGCAGGATAACCAGATTTGGGGCTTTTTGTGACACCTAAAGAGCGCGTATTCTGAACGCTGGCATCATAGACCAGAACCACGATGGAACCATTACTCATAGGACTTATTGTCACCGCACTGATCACCTCGCTGATCTTCAGCCGGCTGGCGCCATCGCTACTGTTTACCCTAGCAATGGCAGCCTGTGTGTTGGTGGGTGTCATTGATATGCAGACCGTGATGGCCAAGGCGACCAACGACGGTCTGATGACATTGTTACTGCTATTAATGGTGTCAGTTGGTTTGGAGCGACTGCCCTGGTTGCTGGCATTGTCCCATCGTGCGGTCAAAGGCTCGTTACCGACGACAATTCTGAGTCTCTCGGGTATGACGATGCTGTTCTCGGCTTTCGTGAACAACACCGCCGTCGTGGCGACCCTTGCCGGGACCCTGCGAAAAAATCCGTATCACTCCGCTAGTCAGATTCTGCTGCCGGTCTCTTACGCTGCCATTCTTGGGGGCACGCTGACGCTCATCGGCACTTCGACTAACCTGATTGTCAGCAGTTTCCTCGAGGATATAACGGGGCAAGGCATTCCTTTCTTCGCGTTTTTACCCGTTGCCCTGCCTGCCGCAATCGCAGGCCTGGTAGCGATGCTTATGATGCATAAGGTGCTACCGATCGCTAAGCAGGACGACCTGCCGGTCAATGAGTTTCTGATCGAGATGGTGGTGGGTGACGACTCGCGTTTGATTGGCAAAACAGTGGCGGAAAACGGTCTTCGTGATCTGGGGGACGTGTTTCTAGTTGAACTGGTGCGCGAAGGTCGTTTGTTGACCCCGGTGGCACCCGGAGAGCAGCTCGAAGCGCGAGACCGACTGATTTTTTCGGGGGATGTCTCGAAGGTGGGTGTGCTGGAGCGGTTTCATGGGCTGCGCTCTTTTGCCATTGATCAAGGCTTGCTCGGTACGAATCTCACCGAGGTCATACTTCTTCCCGGTGCGGCGCTCATTGGTCAAACGATAAAGGAGAGCGAGTTTCGGTCCCGATTTGATGCCGCGGTGGTGGGCGTACACCGTGATGGCGAGCGATTATCGGGCCAGTTGGGCAATATTCGGCTGCGCGCCGGCGACTCCTTGATGCTCGCCGTTGGGCCCGATTTTCAAAAGCGTAGCAACCTGAGCCGTAATTTTTTGGTTGTCGAAAGCAGTGTCGCTAGCCACAGCCTGTCCAGCGGTAAAAGCGTGGCGGTGGGGGTGGGTATGTTCGCCGCCGTGACGTGCTCGGTGCTCGAATGGCTCCCTCTGACAACCGGATTAATGTTTCTTTTATTGCTGATGCTGGGGCTAAAATTATTCAGCGCAGCGGAACTGCGGCGACGCTTCCCCTTCGAGATGTGGCTAATCGTCTCGTCGGCTCTGGCGATCAGTCAGGCGGTAATGGACTCGGGTTTAATGGGCAGCGCGATGGCTTTCCTATCACCTATTATCGGCAGCGTGCCGCCTATGATGATGTTGGTCATGGTGTATGTTCTGACCCTCGCTATGACCGAACTGGTCACCAATAACGCAGCGGCTGCGTTGATGTTTCCGCTGGGCTATAGCGTGGCGCTGACGGCCGGGCTGGACCCAATGGTATTTGTGATGGCCGTGGCATTGGGCGGCAGCGCGTCTTTCCTGACTCCCTATGGCTATACCACCAACCTGATGGTGCAAAATTTGGGTGGTTACACGCGCGCAGACTATGTGCGGTTTGGTTGGTTAGTGTCGCTGGCGTACTCCACAGTCGTCTTAACACTCTTGCCCCGGATCTTTCCGTTCTAGTGCCGCTAGCGAGTGAGTGCGATTGAAAGCATCTTTGATGTGCCACCTAAATCACCGATAATCGGCTCATGGTGAGGGGTAGATGCTAAAAACCAGCGAAGATTTAAGTGCTGCTGAGCGTGAGCAGGTGCTGAATGGATACGATCAGGTATTGCGCCATACGGTGCAACGAGCGTGAGCCTGTCGCCCGATCAGTGGGTTGAGCGGCTGCTTGGGCCGATCGCTGAAGCGCTGTCATCGGTGGTGTTCTATACGGTATCCATTGCCGGAACCGATGTGCCGCTTATCGTCATGTGGACGGCGGTGGCAGCGTTGTTTTTCACGGTGTACATGCGCCTTATCAACCTCAGGGCGCTCGGGCTGGCGATCCGTCATGCGAAAGGCGACTTTTCCGACCCCAATGCGCGAGGAGAGATCAGTCACTTCAAGGCCGTGGCGACGGCGATCTCGGGTACGGTCGGCGTGGGCAATATTGGCGGGGTGGCGGTCGCTATTTCCCTCGGGGGTCCCGGTGCGGCCTTCTGGTTGTTTATTGCCGGTTTGTTATCCATGTCGACCAAGCTGGTGGAGTGCACCCTCGGCGTGAAATACCGCCGCTACAATGCCGACGGATCTGTCTCGGGAGGGCCTATGTTTTACATGGAGGCCTATTTCCGCGAGCGAGGCTGGCCGCTAGTGGGGAAGGGCTTCGGCGCTTTCTACGCCATTGCTTTGGTGATTGGCTGTCTGGGTATCGGCAATATGTTCCAGTCGAACCAGGCGTTCGCGCAGGTCTTGGTGATCACCGGCGGAGAGGCATCGTTTTTTGCTGATCGAGGCTGGCTCTTCGGTGTCGCATTGGCCGGTGTGATTGCAGCGGTGATTATTGGCGGTATTCGCTCCATTGCCCGCGTGGCCGCAGTGTTGGTGCCGGTCATGGCGCTGCTCTACCTGTTGAGCGCACTGTTAGTGCTGGGATTAAGTGCTGAGCATATCCCGGCCGCATTGGCATTGGTGACGTCAGAGGCCTTCACGGGTCAGGCGGCATCGGGAGGTATTCTGGGTGCGATGGTCATCGGATTTCAGCGCGCGCTGTTTTCCAATGAAGCCGGCATCGGATCAGCCTCTATTGCTCATGCAGCGGTGAAAACGGAGGCACCGGCCTCTGAGGGTATTACCGCACTGCTCGAGCCTTTTATCGATACCGTCGTCATCTGTTCATTAAGTTCTCTGGTGATTCTGACCACCGCCATTCCTCAGGGCTTGATGGGATCGGGGCTGGCGGGTATCGAGCTGACGTCGGCAGCATTTGCCTGGCATTTCGCCTGGGCGCCCTATGTCATTGCTGTCGCAGCGCTGTTATTTGCCTTCTCGAGTGCGCTGGCGTGGTCTTACTACGGACTGAAAGGCTGGACGTACCTGGTAGGCGAAGGCCCGCTACGAAGCGTGTTCTTCCAGCTGGTGTTTTGTGCGTTCATTGCGCTGGGCTGCATGCTGGAGCTGCGGGCGGTGCTGGACTTTTCCGATGCGATGACTTTCCTGATTGCGCTACCCAATATTCTGATGTTGTACCTGTTTGCTCCGATGGTTAGACGCGAGGTCAATCAGTACCTGGCAGATATCAAATCCAGTTAGTAGGGCTGATGACCCTCGCTCACCACTCGGTGTAGCCGCCGGGTAGCGGGGAAAAAATCATTTACAGGTTTATGCTGCGTACTGCGGTTATCCCATAACACCATGCTGTCTGGCCGCCAGCTGAACCGGCAAGTGAACTCGGGCAGGCTGGCGTGACGCCACAAAAACTGAAGAATTTCTGCAGACTCCAGGGGCGGCACGCCCTCGATGTGCGTGGTGAACAGGGCGTTTACGAACAGCACTTTCTTGCCGGTTTCGGGATGGGTTTGAATCACCGGATGACGAACAGGCGGGTTGGCCGCCACCGCGTCGGCCAGTCGTTCCCGACCGCCCGGTTCGGCGAGACTTTCCCTGAAGCCGTGACTGAAATCATGCACGGCAACCAAGCCCTCGAGATAGCGCTGCATGCCTGCAGAGAGCCCCTCGTAGGCTGCGGTCATGCTGGCAAATAGCGTGTCTCCGCCGACTTCAGGAATGGTGATGCCCCGAAGTACCGTGACTGATGGCGGGTGCTGCTTGAAAGTCATGTCCGAGTGCCAGACCTCGATTTTCGAGGGGGCCTCTCTCGTGCTCTCAAGGACCATGACCTCGGGAAAATCCTCGACCGTGCGGTAGGCAGGATGGGTTTGCAGCGGCCCAAATACCGCTGCCAGATTTTTTTGATCTGACGGCGCGATCGATTGATTCCGCAAAAACAGGACTTCATGCTCATTGAGCAGGGCGCGCAGCGAACGGGCGACTTCGGCGTCTATGCCGTCGCCGAGGTTAATAGACCGTAGTTCTGCTCCAATGGCTCCCGCCACGCGCTTCACGATCATTGCATCCTCTCCTGTTCTTTCCAGATCTTACAGGGCCAAGGGGGGATTGTGCTCGCCGGTGACGTGGTGGGGCAAGCGCCCACCTGACACAGTGATTCCTGAATCGGCAACGATTCGACGTGTGCCGGTTCGGTCCGAAGCGACCTTAAGCCCGGTGCCAGTTAGCCTAAGAGGAGTGATTAACATGAGAAAATGGATTTTCGTACTGGGTCTTTGTGGCGCGATGGCGCCACCATTAACTCAGGCGGCGTCTCCTGTGGGAGTGGTTCCGCTCAATTTGCAAACCGCGACCGTTCGGGTCGCACCACCACCGCTGCCCGACGAGCGATCTCGCGCACTGTCGTTTTTGGAAGCGTCTCAGCTCCGCGGTCGAGTATTGCCGTTCGTGATCGGTGTTGCTGCGATCGACATAGCACTCGCGAGTTTCTATTGGGGTGTGTACGTGCCGCACTATGCAGAGACAGCGCCCGCTTTTTAAATGTCACAGCACAGGGAGGTGTTAGTAATGAGACCCACTGCAGCTAATCCTGTTGAGCGGTTGCAGCTAAAAATCGCACAAGACGCCGCTCAGCAAGCCCGCGGCCGCTACTTCGCCGTGAGAATCCTGCCCGTCTTGCTGCTATGGGCACTGCTGATGGCCGCGGCAACAGTGGTCGCGGGGGGTCTGATTTCGCTTGGCGTTGCCTTAACCACTTACTTTGGCGGGGCTGCCGTGTTGGTCATCTGGCTGGAATATCGCGCCCGTCGGCATGTGGCTGAGAGATAAACGTCATGGCGTTCGGCGGGTAAGGGCGCTGGGCCAGTTGATAAGGCTCGCCGGCGCAGTCGCCGGTTTTTTAAGCGCAGCAACAATGGCGCTGGCGCAGCCGGTGAGACCTTTTGAACTGGCGATTGTCGCGCAGCATCACCATTATGATTGTGGCCCTGCCGCGCTGGCCACCTTGATTGCAGCGCAGACGGGTCGGCGCATCGGGCTTGAAGACGTCAAAAAACAGATCACGCTGAGCGCCGAGGAGTCGCGTCGCGTGCGGGCGAAAGGTTACAGCCTGCTGCAGTTAGCGAGCATGGCTAAGGCAGTCAGTGCGGAGCCGAGTATTCGTGAGATCACGGAACGGGACCTATCCCAGCTGCCCTTACCGGTGTTGGTCTATCTGTCGCTCCCCACCGGCCCGCACTTTAGTCTCGTGACTGCCATGGCGGGTCGCCATATTGCGCTTGCCGACCCGTCACAGGGGCCTCTGATTTGGTCGCGACAGGCCTTTCTCGCCACGTGGGCTCCGCGCGGTAAAGGCTTCGTCTTGTCCCTTACAGCAGCTCCTGCCGTATAAGAGATAAACCCCGTTCGTTAACGAGTTCGGCGCCCGCAGCGTGCGTCACCACTGCGGTGCTAGCGAGATCGGGTCGCAAATAAGTCTCGGTTACCCGTCGAAGGTCGTCGAGGGTGGTGCCTACGATGCCCGTGCGCAGGATTTTACGATGCTCAGCTGTCCGCCCAAAAAGGCGCTCATGAAAATCCCGTTTGGCTTCACCCGCCGGTGAGCCAGGCTTGTCGAGGCTTGCCATCACACTGAGAATTGCCTCTTCCAGCGCTAGCGACTCGTGCTGGGTTTCCAGTAACCAGTTTACCGAGGCATCAAAATCCTCCAGCGTCTCAACCAGCCGCGGATCGCGATACGAGAAGAAGCGGAACGCGCCAATATTGGGGTCATTGCTGGCGCCGCCACCATAAGCGCCCCCTTGTTCCCTGATACTGCGATGCAAAAAGCCGTTTCGCAGAAAGGCTGCCAGAACCGATAACACCGGGGCATCGGGATGACCCGATGGCACGGTGGGATAGGCCTTGGCACAGAAGTTCACCTGCGTATTGGTGACCCATACCTCGTGTCGTGATTCGCGAATCGATGCAGGAGGCGAGCTCGCCGCCGGTTCATTGGCGAGTGCCGCAGCAGTTTCGTGGGCCGCTGCGCTGGCGGCCGCGATATTGGGTTCATCGGCAATGGTGCACAGTAGGGGTGCGCCCGCGGCCGCCAATTTTTCATGGATAGCACCCAGAGAGTGGGTCAGCGCCTCCAATTCGCCGTCCTGCTTCAGAACGTCATCGAGGGCCCGTAGCCGACGGATGCCTTCCAGGCCACCCTGTTCATGGCCAAGCCGGGCCAGTGGGCTCATGCCTGCGCAGGCCGCACTCATGGCGAGGGCGTGGCCGCTGCCCGTGATGCCCTGATCGCGGCGCGCCCGCATTTGGCTTACCAGATCTCGGATGCGTCCGTGTTCGTCGAACCGCGCTGTCTGCAGGGTGTCTGACATCAGTGCGAGTTGGGGCTCGATCCTGTCGGCCAATGCTTTGGATGACATCATGAAGTAGCTGTCGCAGGTCTGCTCGCTGTTGCGATGGGCGCGGCTGCTGACCGATGCGCCGAGTGAGCCCACCGTCGCGGAGTGCCGTTCTTGGGTCTCCAGATAATCGAGATCGCCGACCCCGACCTCAGCCATCAAGGCGATGGTCAGCGGTAAATGCTGTTGCTCGGCACTGGTCAGCGCCGGCAGCGGGCTGGCCCATTGTTGATAGACGAGGCCATTAGTCCCCGTCGTGTAACGATAGTGTGTTGCCTTGTCGCCCTCGATCATGGGCACTGCAGACGGAACTTCAGCCGGAATATCGGAGAGCGATACCCGGGGCAGGATGTTGGGGTCGTCTTTTTGCTCCTGGCGTTCGCGAAGCCGCTCGGCCAGATCGAGAATTTCGGCTTTGTGCTCGCCATCGAGACTCTCTTTCAGGGCTGCGAGGCGATCGGCTTCGGCAGTCTCCCGCCGCGTTGCGAGCGCGGCGTCGGGAGCCACCACCAACCTGACGCGGTGGGGGTTATCCAGCAGGAGACGTCTAATCAGCCCGGGAATATACCCGTCGTCCTTGACCCGCTCTCTGAGCGTGGCAATGACCGGTTCGAGGTCTAGGGCGGCGACGGCGTCGCCGTAGTGGGTTGCGGCGCCCAATGCCCGCAGCATGAGATTCAGCCCGTATGGCATACCATCTCCGCTGACTTCTCGCTGGTGCAGCTCAATCTGCCGGAGGATCGCCTCGACTTTGTCCGCAGCAATCCCTTCCGCAGCCACACTCTCAATGCAGGCGAGTACCTCTGCCTCAAAGGCGTCGGCGTGCTCTGCTTCGCTGCCCTCAATGCCGCAACAAAAGACCATCTCGCGTATCGATTCTTCCAGTCCACATAAAGGGGAGGGGGCGGCACCTCGCTCGGTCGTCTCGAGGTAGTACATCAGCGGCGAGGCGCTATTTTCCATTAACACAGAGGAGACAAGTTGGGCTTCTAGCATCGCTGTGAGGTCAGCGCTCTCGCCGAGCTTCCAGCCCATAACCAGATGCGTTTTGTTTTCTGATCCTTCTTCTGCATCCACCGCATAAGGATGGGTGGCGTGCCTTGGGACATCGAAGGGCGCTTCCAAGGCCACCTCAATCTTGCGTTCCAGCGCTTTGAAGCGATGCAGGACTGACGCCTCGAAGACCTGCTGATGCGCCTCGGCAGTCATATCGCCAAAGGTGAGAAAAATGGCATTGCTGGGGTGGTAGTGCTCGGCGTAGAAATCCCGCAGCTCTTGGTAGGTCAGGTCCGGAATGTGCTCTGGATCGCCTCCGCTATTAAAGTGATAAGTATTCGAGGGGAAAAGCTCATGGCAAAGCCGGTCCCAGAGAACGGAAGGCGTCGATGACATGGCTCCCTTCATCTCATTGAACACCACACCCTTAAATACCAGAGGCTGACTGCTGTCGTCGTTTTCGAACTCCACCCGGTGACCTTCCTGTGCAAAATCGAGGGGGTCGAGCCGGGAAAAAAACACGGCATCAAGGTAGACGTCGAGGAGGTTGCCAAAATCTTTCCTGTTTTGGGTGGCGAACGGATAAGCCGTCCAGTCCGAGCTGGTAAAGGCGTTCATGAAGGTATTCAGTGAGCGCCGTAGCATCATGAAAAAGGGGTCCCGCACGGGGTAGCGCTCGCTCCCGCACAGCGCGGTATGTTCGAGAATGTGTGCCACACCGGTGGAGTCCTCGGGGACCGTTCGCAGCGCCACCATGAACACGTTCTCTGCTGAGTCACTGCTGAGATGCAGGTGACACGCGCCAGTCCCAGGATGCTCGTATTCCTCAACGGTGAGATTCAGGCTGGGAATAGGCACCGCGCGCTTCAAAACGAAGGTGTTGGGGTATTGAGTGTTTGCGGGCGTGGCAGAAGCTTCAGTCATGTTCGATTCCAGTCCTACTGTATTCGGGGTTGCACTGACCGGCAAAAGGTCATCGGGCGTTTTTTTCCAGTTTGATCTCGTAAAGCCAGGGCCAGCGTTTGCCGGTCACCCAAATGGCTCCGTCCTCGGGGTTCATGGCGATGCCATTGAGTACGTCGGTATCGCGAAGCCGGTCTTCCTCCGGCAGTAAGCCAGCGAGGTTGATCATACCGACTACCCGACCATTGGTGGGATCAATTCTGGCGATTTGGTCTGTTTGCCACACATTAGCCCAGATTTCACCGTCGACCCACTCGAGCTCATTGAGATTTCGCAGAGGCTCGCCCGCCAGGGTGATGGGCAGGGTCGCCAGTTCGCCGCCGCCGTCGAGATCTGCCGAGTAGAGTTGGTCAGATCCGTCACTCATCCACAACACTGAGCCACTGTGCGTAGCGCCCCACCCCTGTCCGGGTAGGTCACTGCGTCCGATCAGAGTCAGCTCGGGCAGAGCATAAACCAGCATCACTCTCTCCCTCCAGGAGAGGAGCATTAGACGGTTATTCACGATGGTAAGCCCCTCGGCAAAAATGCGCGGGTCAACCGGTACTGATTGAATGAGGTCTAGGCTCGGGAAAGTATAGACCCTGATCATCGAGCGACCATACAGGCCCGAACTGACGTACAGCCTGCCGTCATGAATCTCTAGACCCTGAGTAAAATTCTCGCGATCGAAGCGAGTTTTGGAGATCACCCGGTAGCCGTAGTTCACGACCTTCTGTTCCGAAGTTGTCTCGGCCAGCGCGACGCTGTGCGGCAGTGTGGTGGCGATGACGACAGACAGAAGTTGCAGGCAGCGCACTATCACAGGGGCTCTCCGCGCTTTAACGCACGCTCGGCGAAGCGAGCGGGTGAAATGGCGCGTTGAAGATACCGCGGCACGGCAGGTGGTGTGCCCAGCATCTGATCGATCAGCACTTGTGCAGCGAGCGGCGCTGCTGACAAGCCTCGAGACCCGAGGCTGGTCAGCACCGCAAGTCCGGGTTGCAGCGGACAGGGTGCATCAATCACCCGCTTGCGGTCGTGGCGCAGCCGCTCGTAGCAGGTATTAAAGGCATTCAGGTCGGGCGCCATTCCTGCAACGGGCAAGTAGTCATTGCTGTTGCAACGGTGCGCGATTTGTCCACGCCAGCCGCCCTTGGGCGCGGTTAAGTGGAGATCGGGGAGCGCAGTGCACATCATCTCGACATTATGCGCGTGTTCTGACTGGCGCTCATCTGTGCCGATGTCGCCGGGACCGAAACTGGCGCCCATGCAGTGGATGCCGTCCCGTGCAGGGGGTAAATAACCCTGATCACAAACCGCGATGGGCAGCACATTCAACTGAGACGAGCTAGGCAGATGCGTCGTTTGCCCGCGAATGATATTGAGCGGCAGCCACTCCAGACCGGCTTGTTGCGTGACGTGTTGTGCGGTGGCGACAATCGCAGCGGGTGCTTCGGCCACGCAGCGGCCGTCTTGAGCCTGTGCCTGCCACAGTCCGTCCGGTGACGGTTGCAACAACAGGTTCCCGCACTGCTCCCTCAGAGAAATCAGCGGATGATCGAGCAGTGCCCGACAAACAGCCTGCGGGTTGAGCCAACCCCCACGCAGGTAATGAATACCGCCACACCGTGGTTCTAGCCCAATCTGCCCAGCGATTTCCGTTGCGCTGACAACTCGGGCAAAATCCGGCGCCAGCGGCAGTACGGCGGCGAGATGTTCAAGGGTGTCATCGCTGTCGTGCAGCTGAATGTATCCTCCCAAGCCAATATCCAGACCTTCTTTTAGGACGCTCGATGCGACGAGTCTCTGGTAGTGGTCTGTGGCGTATCCATACCCCGCCAGAGAAAAATCAGTGAGGGGATTATGCTGATGAGAAAGTCGGGTATAGGTCACCCCTTGTAAATTGCCTGAGCCGGCTGCTGCCATCGCACCCGACTCCAGCACCGTGACGGGAATCCCCCTCGATGCCAGCGTAAATGCCGCATGAGCGCCGGCCAGGCCAGCTCCTAAGACCACCACATGAGTGGGAACCCGGGGCCCCGGATTCAGGTCCCAAGGGGTCATCGGGGGCGCGACGGGTCGCGGTTGGAGGATCCGGCCGCACAGCGCTTCGCGCTTGCCGCCAAAACCCTCACGCTTGCTCACCTCAAATCCTGCCGCGACCAGCCCGCGTCTGACATCGCCGGCTGCAGTAAACGTGGCAAAAGTAGCCGAGGGACGGCTCAGACTGCTCATGGCGTCGTAGAGGGCTGGGTGCCATGGGCCGGGCTCACGAGCCGGGGCAAAGCCATCGAGATACCAGGCGTCTACCCACTGCTTGCCGTGACCGGCCAGATCCTCAAGAGCATCCCCGGCATCGCCCCACCAGAGGTCGAGCGTCAGCCCCCACTGTGGAAAGTGCCGCCTTTGGCAGCCAAGCAATGGGTCGGGCCAGCGTTCCAGCAGCGTGGTGATAATCGGCTCAAGCTCGGGCCAATGGGATAGCGCACGCCGCATATCGTCAGGGCGCACCGGAGCTTTTTCAAAACCGAGGTAGTGCAGCGTGGCACCTATGGGGCGGTGCTTGAGCCACTCTGCAATCGTCAGGCAGGTGTTCAGCCCGGTACCCAACCCGACCTCGGCGATGACAAAAGGCTGGTCACAGGTGTGCGCTGCCCAGCGCTCACGCAGCTGATTCCCCTGAATGAACACATAGTCACTCTCTGCCACGCCGTCTTCGGTGGAGAAGAACACGTCGCCTGACTGACGCGCGACCGGCACACCGTTCTGCCAATCAATCTCCAGAGGGGGCAGGGGGGTCCAGCGAGTTTGGGTGGGATTCATTGCGGGCCTACATCGATCGCAACAGCGAAGAAGAAGTATGCGCAGCGTGCCCCGCGCATCGTGGGTGAGTTTAACAAACCCGTTACCGCGAGGCGCGACACAAATCACAGTAGGAGCGGGGGAGGTCGCACGTTACACTTCACGAGCAGTAAGGAGGATTCATGGCGGCAAACGAACAAACCCTGACAGACGAGCAGTTTGCGACCATTAGCGCGAACGTACTTCACCAAACCCTGATCGAGGTTTCGCGCACGGTCGGCAAGCGCATCTTCCGTGAGCTGGAGGCGGGAAAGCGTGTGGCGTTGACGCAGCTGCGTATGGAGGACGAGGGCCAGGTGCGCCTTGATCTTACGCTTGACCATACAGAATTTCGGGGGGCGCTCAATTTCTCGCTATTCAGAGATTCAATTTTGGCATTGCTGTCTCGGCTGAGCGATACCTTGCGAGACGACGATACGCCGCTTCCCGCACTGAGAATGATGGACGAGAGCGGCCAGGCTACGTCGGAACGAAGGTTGTTCGGCGTACCCGGTGTCATTGCCGTAGAGGGCGTGCCCAATATGCTGATGATGGGTGCGACGCCTTCAACCACCGAGCCGGTGGTGCTGATTGAGTTGATGTATGTCGACCCTGAGCAGTTCGCTCAGTCTGCGGCCAGCGAGGCCTCTTCCAGCAGTTGAATCGCGGGGGGCGGCACAATCGTGACCGTCTCCCGTTTTGTCGGTGCTGCGACCTGCGCTTCCCCGCGGGCTACGGATTGACCTTCCTGATTTTCCACCTCGCACTTGAGCGTGATCCATGGGCGTTTGGCGTGTTTGTCAGTGACTGCGAGCGTCACGGTTAGCGTATCGCCCAAAAATACCGGTGCTCTGAACTGAATCTGCTGACTCAAGTAAACCGAGCCGGGACCGGGTAATTGCATCGCGATGGCAGCACTAATGAGCGCGCCCGTTAGCATGCCGTGAGCAATACATTCGCCAAACGAGGTGGTTGCCGCATAGTCGGGGTCTAGGTGGAGCGGGTTATGGTCTCCAGAGATGGCGGCAAATGCTTCGACTTCCTGATTAGTGATCAGCCGGCTATAAGTCGTGGTGTCGCCGATCTCGATTTCGTCAAAGGTCAGGTTACTAATCTGCACAGAAAGCTCTCCTACTCCTAGGGCATGACATCGCGGCGGAGGTTGACCCCACAACGCGTGATCCACATCATACCCAAACCCACTTTATTACCCGAGACAAGTTGATGACCGAAACCGTTCAGAGCGCAATTGCCGCGCAGCTCGACGCCCTGGGTATTCCCAGTGATATTGATACCGGTATTTACCCTTCAATCGTGGCCCTTTTCGAAGAGGCGTTGGCGACTTATCGCGACGAGGCGGCGTGTAGTAGCGTCGGTCACACCCTGAGTTATGCCGATCTGGATAGACTTTCTGCCCGCTTCGCAGGCTGGTTGCAGCACGGTGCCGGGCTCGAGCGAGGTGACAGAGTGGCGGTTCAGATGCCCAACCTGATCCAGTATTTGGTGGTGTGTCTGGGCGCCCTGCGAGCGGGGATGGTCGTTGTGAACACCAACCCGCTTTACACTGAGCGAGAGCTCGAGCATCAGTTAAATGATGCCGGAGTCAGGCTGATGGTGGTGCAGGCGAATGTGGCCCAGACGGCGGCCGCCGTATTGCCGCGTACCGCGGTCGAGACCGTGGTGGTCACGGAAATTGCCGATTTGCATCCACAGCCCAAGCGCTCGCTGATCAATTTTCTGGTCAAATATGTGAAGCGGATGGTGCCCGCTTTTTCGATCCCTGGCGCGCTAACACTCAATGCCGTGCTCAAAGCGGGCGCCAAGACACCGTATCGTGCGGTCATGCTTAACCGT
>Ga0315331_10000668_pt1 | contig 24260 bp, 31 predicted proteins | sample M160m34915metaG_FD_203456 | JGI IMG/M metagenome (GOLD analysis project Ga0315331, IMG submission 203456) | Ammonia-oxidizing marine archaeal communities from Monterey Bay, California, United States - M1 60m 34915 | ecosystem: Environmental > Aquatic > Marine > Intertidal zone | place: USA...
TGCTGGTATCATTTATGGTATCAGCAGAACCTAAAAAAGAAGAAGTTGGTAGATATAAATTAATAGTATCATCTTATACAAGTAATAAAACAGGTAAAATGTATATACTTGAGACTACAATAGATACCAAGAATGGTAAAGTAATTAAAAGAAAACGATTTTATCATGCAAATTACGGGAAAAAGAAAAAATGAGATTTTTAATATTGTTAATGTTGAGTTTTGGTTTATCAACAGAATGGGGAACATCGGTAAGTGTAAGAACACCAAATGATGCAACAAAAGAATTAGATTATGAGTTTTCAATTAAATTTGAAGACACAAACGAAAAAATTAGATATTTATTAAAAAGAGATTGGGAAAGAGAACTAGGTGAAAAGTATATCGATGATGTAGTTAAATTTTCACATCAAGTATATGATAATTTTTATTATGGTATAGATTATGTGAATAAAGAATCAAAAGATATTTTTTACACAACTTATAATATTGGTATAACTCACGATGGTTGGAATTTTGGTATATCAGTTAAAGATGAAGATAAGTTAGCTAGTTTTGGATATAATAAAAAATTAAAACAAGACGATTTAGAATATAATGTAGGATTATCTTTTAAATCTGATTTAGGTGAAAACAATATTATCAATCTAAAATCAGAAGTAAAGAAGTGGTTATCTGAAAATATTAATATATTTGCTTTATATAAACATGAGTATTACAATAAACAAGAAGATTTTCAATTCAAAGTTGGATTGGGAATTAAATTATAAAAAGCTTGTAAAATTGATAAATAATTCGTAAATTACATAGAGGTGTATTGTGAACAAACTTGTAGAAGAAATAATAAAACCGATTTTAGAAGCCAACTCAAATATTAAAAAAGTTGTTGGTGTATATGGTGGTAGATTCCAACCATTTGGTCCTCATCATTATAAAACTTATAAGTGGTTGACTAAACAAGTTGACGAAGCATACATCACAACATCCAATATAAAGAAACCACCAAGACATCCAATGAATTATAAAGAAAAAGTCAGACATATGACTAAAATGGGTGTTCCTTCAAATCGTATCATTGTAGAAAAAACACCTTATGTTGCAAATAACCTTTCAAAGAAATACAATAAAGATACAACAGCATTCGTTTATGTATTCGGTGCTAAAGATGCTGGTAGATTAGGTGGTAGTGGAAAATACTATAAAGATTATAAGAAGAATAAAAAGAATTTAGAAGGATTTGAAAAACACGGATATTATTTAGTTGCACCACATGTTTCAATATCAGTTGGTGGTAAAGAAGTAAGTGGAACATCAATGAGAGAATTACTTGGTTCAGATAAGTATGATGATAAGCAAAGAGCTAAGTTATTTAAAAAGATGTTTGGGTATTATGACAAAGGTGTATTTCAAATGATGGTGAATAAATTCAAAAAATTATTTGAATGGGATAATACAAAAGAAAAACCAAAAAATCCAAAACACTTTGATAAAAAAAACAGAGATTTATTACAAGATGTTGAAAATTGGTTAAAAAAAGGTAGTAAAAAAGATAGAGAATTAAAGTTAAAGATAAGTAAATTATATTCTAAAGCCTTTAAACAAATGCCAGGTTCAGCAAATCAATTAAAGATAAGAAAAGAAATAGAAAAATTAAGAAATCAATTAAGTGAGGGAGTTGATTTACCAATAGAAATAGGTGATACTGTTAGAATGGGTAAATTTAAAAACAAAAAGGTTGTTATTAAAAAAATTGAATGGAATGAAAAAGGTGATTTACTTATAAACGGAAGACCAGCTATGAAATTCAGACTTGAGAAAAAAGCTGAAGTTGAAGAAGGTTATCCTAATGAAGAGGATATGAAAAAGATTAGAAAAAGAGTTAAGAAAGCAAGAAGTAAATCAGATAGTAGTAAAGAATATCAATATCATCCAATTGATGAATTTTTAATTCATACTGATATAAGTAAAATTTTTGAAGTTTCAAATACTGGAACTGATGGTATTCAAGGTGTTGACTCTGGTCCAAGTTTAATGTTTAAAAATGCAGAACATTATAAGGGTAGAGGTGACATGGAAGCAGAAAAACTTGGTTGGATTGTTATTAATTATATTTTACAAGGTGATGTAGATAGTTTACCACCAGATGAATCTGAAATGTTAGATGGGTGGCCAATGGGCCCACATAACTCAGTATCCTATTTACCAGCCGGAATAGGAACAGGAACAACACCAAATAACCAAGAAAATCTAACTGGCGCAAAAGGATATGATAAGTGGGTTAGGGCTATGAGGTCAACGGCTGAAGAAGTTGGTTATGAATTAATGAAGTTTACAAAACAAGATAGAGATACAAGAAAACAAATCGCTAAAGATACTGTGGATACGATTAAACAACAAGAAAAAGAAGAAGTTGAAGAAAATGTATTCTCAAAAGATTGGTGGGATGATATTTTAACAGAAGTATCTGCTAAAACAAAAAAATTCAAACAAAAATTAATGAGAAGAGGTATCAAGATAAGATACGATAAAGAAAAAGCTCAACAAGACTTACAACAAAAATATGGTGGACAAGGTGAGGTTGTTGGTAAAAAGTTTGGATTAAGAAAAGCTTATTATGCAGTTCCTAAAAAAGGATTTAAGAAAGATACAAAACCAACAATTACAATCAATAAAAAGGAAATGGATAAATTACATACAGATAAACAGATTGAAAAAGGTAATTTAAGAGTATTGTATAAAGAGGGTTTATTAATGGAAGGTGGTGCATATGGACATATGGCTCATCCATTTGATGACAAAGATTTAACATTCGGTGATTTAAAGAAAATTATTGAAAATGGTTTAGGTGGAACATTAAGTCGTGAAGATGGAGTTACAGAAAAACTTGATGGACAAAACATTATGATAAGTTGGAAAGACGGAAAACTTATTGCAGCTAGAAACAAAGGACATATCAAGAATGGTGGAAAGACTGCATTGGATACAAAAGGTATTATCAGTAAGTTTAAAGGTAGGGGTGATATAAAAGATGCTTTTGTATTTGCTATGAAAGATTTAGAAAAAGCTATTAAGTCTTTATCAGATAAACAAAAAGAAAAGATATTCAATAATGGATATAACTTTATGAATTTAGAAGTAATGTGGCCTAAATCAGAAAATGTGGTTAATTACGATAAAGCTGAATTGGTATTTCACGGAGCATTGGTTTACGATGATAAAGGAACTGTAAAAGGTGAAGTAAAAGGTAGTGGTAGAATACTTGCTGGTATGATTAAACAAAGAAACCAAAACATTCAAAAGAAATATTCAATTGGTAAACCTGTGTTTTTAGATGTTCCAAAACATCAAGACTTTAGTAAGATGAAAAGTAAGTTTTTAGGAAAATTATCTAAATTACAATCTAAATTTGGATTATCAGATAATGATACATTAGGTTTATATCATCAGAAATGGTGGGAACAATTTATTATAAAGAATATAGGGCAACCATTACCAAATGTATTAAGGGGATTAACTTTACGATGGGCTTTCTTTGATAAATCATTTAAAATACCAGAAATTAAAAAACATATAAAGGATGAAAAAAAATTAGAATGGGTATTAAAGTTTGATAAACAAAATCATCAAAAACAAGTGAAAGAAAATATGAAACCATTTGAAGAATTGTTCTTTGGAGTTGGTGCGGAAATATTAAAAAATGTAAAAGGATTTATGGCTGCTAATCCAAAGAAATCAGTTCAAAGTATTAGAAAGAAATTAAATACATCAATAGAGAATGTAAAAGCTAGTGGTGATAAGAAAAAATTAAATACATTAAAATTACAATTAGATAAATTAAACAAGATTGGTGGTGTTGATGCTATAGTTCCAAGTGAAGGAATAGTGTTCAAGTATAAAGGAAAGACTTATAAATTTACAGGTGCATTTGCTCCAATAAATCAAATCACAGGTTTAATTTATTTTTAGATATTTATATATACAAGAATAAGAGGTATTATGGCAAAAGAAAGTAAAAATCTACAAAAAGTCCAAGATATGTTGGATGGAAATTATGGTGGAAAGATACAATCTGGATATTCACATACTGAAGAAGTAAGAAAAGTTGGTGATAAATGGACAGATAGTGAAGGATACGAGTGGGAACAGAAAGAAGGATATAAATATAAAATACCTTCAATGCCAGCTGTTGGTATGTTTTCTCACCAATGTAAAGATTGTCAAAAAAATTGTAGTCCAAAGACAGCAAAGCCGTGGGATAGAGATTGTTTTAAAGCGGATGGTAGATGTTATTATTGTCAGATGGATTATGAAGTGGATTTAAAAGTTAAACCAATAAGATGGTTTGCTTATAGAAGATTAAAAGATTTGAGAAATATGGATTCTCTTGAAAAAGATATGATTCAATGGGTTGATGAAATGGAAAAAAATAGAGAAAGAAATCCATTTGATGAAAAAGTAGCCAATGCTTTAGCAAATGGTGAGGTTGAAATGTCAATAAATAAAGTAACTAATAAACTCGTATAGGAGAAAAACTATGGAATGGGTAATGGCAAATTGGGAATGGATAATGTTAGGATTTTACACATTAGAAAAAATCGTAAAATTATCACCAAGTAAAAAAGACGACATCATATTCGATGCAGTAATTAAACCTGTGTGGGATAAACTACCTTTCGGTAAGTAAGATGTTTAGCAAAATCAAAAAATATGTAATTGGATTTTTTGTTTTGGCTGGAGGTATTCTTTTTGCTTTCTTGAGTGGTAAAAGTGCTGGACGAAAGAAAGAACGATTAGGTGGATTGAAAGATAAAATCAAAGAAACCGATAAATCAATCAAGAAAACAGAAAAGAAAAAAAGAGGAATTAAAAAGTCTCTTGAAAGCAAAAAGAAATCGTTAGAAGAAATTAAAAAACAAAGAGAATCATTTGGTGCATATAATAGTCCAAGTTCAAATGCTAAAGATGCAGCTGATTATCTTAAAAAATTTAGCAAGGAGAAAAAATAATGGCACAGACTGATGGTGGAAACCAAAGACAAAATAATAATCCTTTGCCAGGAGATGGTGCTAACAATCAAACAAGACCTGGTAAAACAAGAAATGCAGGAATGAGTGGATTAAGTGGAACTGCGGGGCAAAGTGCTCTGTATAAGATATATGGTACAAATGAACCTTATAATGGATTAACTGTTGAAGTAGGTGGATTTTTGTATTCAACTATGGGTGGAGCTTTAGAGGGTGACTCTTATCAACTTATGGCAAATTCACCACAAGCAGACCCAAATAAAAAACTAATCACTCCTACTAACCCACAATCATCTCAAATTCCTCCAATTTCATCAACAAGACCTGGTGGTGGAAATCAAAATACAACACCAGGTGGTCCAAGAAATGATAAAATAAATCAAGGTGGGAGTTCATATTAATGTATAAATTATTATTTATATTATTAATTACTTTTTCATTCACACAAGAGGTTTGTGATGGAACTTGTTTTTCGGAAGAGGAAATTCTGAATATAACAGGCAATATAAAAGAGCTTGAATTTAAACTTAAAAAGGGTTTGGAGATTGAAACTAATTTAAATTCACAAATTCAATCTTATATTGAACAAGAGAAGTTAAATGAATCTTTAATCAATGATTATAAAAATCAATTACAATGGAAAGAAGAAATGATTGATTTGGTGAAACCAAAATGGTATGATAATAAATATCTTTGGTTCTTTGGTGGAATGATAATAACAAGTGGTTCTGTATATTTAGCAGGACAGATAAAATGAGTGATTTAAAACAAGCTATACAAAGGGAATACTTGAAATGTGCATCCGACCCTGTATATTTTATGAGAAAGTATTGTACTATTCAACACCCTACAAGAGGTAAGGTGAAGTTTGATTTATATCCATTTCAAGAAAAATGTTTAACAGAATTTAAAGACAATCGTTACAATATAATTTTAAAAGCTAGACAATTAGGTATTTCAACTTTATCAGCTGGATATTCATTATGGTTAATGTTATTTCATAATGATAAAAATGTTTTGGTAATTGCTACAGGTAAAGAAACTGCTAAAAACCTTGTTACAAAGGTTAGAGTGATGTATGAAGGATTACCTCAATGGTTAAAAACAGGAACAGAAGAGATAAACAAATTATCATTAAGATTTAAAAATGGTTCACAAATTAAAGCGATTGCATCTAATGAATCTGCTGGTCGTTCTGAAGCATTATCACTACTGATAATTGATGAGGCTGCGTTTATTGACAAGATAGATACAATATGGACAGCTGCACAACAAACACTAGCAACTGGTGGTGGATGTATTGCTCTTTCTACACCAAATGGTGTTGGTAATTGGTTTCATAAACAATGGTTAGGTGCTGAAGAGGGTTCAAATCAATTTAACACAATTAGATTACATTGGACAGACCATCCTGATAGAACGGAAGAATGGAGAAAAGAACAAGATAAGATTTTAGGACCATCACAAGCAGCTCAAGAATGTGATACGGACTTCTTATCTTCTGGACAATCAGTAGTCGACCCTGCAATTCTACAATGGTATAAAGAAGAATTAACTGAAGCTCCTATTGAAGAATTAGGAATAGATAGAGGTATGTGGGTATTTAGACAACCTGATTATACAAAAGAATATATAGTAGTTGCTGATGTGGCTCGTGGTGATGGAACGGATTTCTCAGCTTGTCAAGTGTTTGAAGTTGATGATATGGAACAAGTTGCAGAATATAAAGGACAATTATCTACTACAGATTATGGAAACTTCTTAATTGAAGTTGCAACAAAATACAATGATGCTTTACTTATAGTTGAGAACAACAATATCGGTTGGGCTACAATACAAACTATTATTGATAGAGGATATAAGAATCTATTCTATCAATCAAAAGATTTACAAGTTGTTGATACAGAACATAACATTACAAACAAATACAGAGCACAAGATAGAAATATGGTGCCTGGTTTTTCAACAACTACAAAAACTCGTCCATTAGTGATAGCTAAAATGGAAGAGTATACAAGAGAAAAATTAGTGAAAATTCACTCAAATCGATTAATTGATGAATTATTTGTATTTATATACAAGAGTGGAGTTTCACATTCAAAAGCAGAAGCAATGCAAGGTTACAATGACGACTTAGTTATGTCTTATTCAATAGCACTTTGGGTTAGAGATACAGCTCTAAGACTACAGAAAGACAAAAATGACCAACAATGGGCAACAATGAACTCAATGTTGAAGTCAAATGGAAACAAATCGGAACACGCAGCAGGTTTTGGAGTAGGTTCTACTGGACAACCACAAAAGAATCCATATGAAATGGATAATGGTGTGGGTGAAAAAGAAGATTTAACTTGGTTAATTAAATAAGAGGTAAAAAATGGCAGACAATGAAAATATATTAACGAGATTAGGAAAATTATTCCAAAATCAAATCGTAGTTAGAAAAACAGATTCAGGACAAGTTAAGGTAAAAGATGTTGAGTTTTCTCAAACAGCTTTAACTTCAAACTTTATTGATAGGTATAATAAGATACATTCGGGTGGAAATAATATGTCATCATATCAAGCTAAACAAAATGCTAGTGCATATGATATAGCTCGTAAAGAATTGTTTAGAGACTATGAATTAATGGATGCTGACCCAATTATATCATCAGCGTTAGATATTTATTGTGATGAATCTACGGTTGATAATATTGAAAACAGAATAATGAAAATTAAAACTGATAATCCAAAAGTCCATAAAATTTTACATAACTTATTTTATGACATAATGAACATTGAATTTAACCTATGGAGTTATATTCGTAATATGACTAAATATGGTGATTTCTACTTACATTTAGATATATTGGATAAACACGGAGTTGTTAATGTAAAACCTCTTTCAGTATATGAAGTGAATAGATTAGAAGGGCATGACCCAAGTAATCCAAAATTGGTTCAATTTGAAGTTCAACAATATTCAGAAACAAGAAGAGCAAAGGCGGGTGATTTTTATGAAAACTATGAAATTGCTCACTTTAGAAATATGGCTGATACAAACTACTTACCTTATGGTAAATCAATGTTGGAGGGTGCAAGAAGAGTATTTAAACAATTAACTCTTATGGAAGACGCTATGTTAATTCATAGAATGATGAGAGCACCAGAGAAAAGAGTATTTAAAGTAGACATTGGAAACATTCCACCAAATGAAGTTGATAACTTTATGCAACAAATCATTGGTAAGATGAAAAAAACACCTGTGATGAATAGTAATGGTGAATATAATTTAAAATACAATATGGAATCAGTAACAGAAGATTATTACTTACCTGTTCGTGGTGGTGATAGTGGAACATCTATTGATACTTTACCAGCATTAAGTAATGAGGGTGCTATCGATGATGTTGAGTATTTAAGAAACAAAATGATGGCAGCATTGAAAATACCAAAAGCATTTCTTGGATATGATGAGAATGTAGGTTCAAAAGCTACATTGGCTGCTGAAGATGTAAGATTTGCAAGAACAATTGAAAGATTACAGAAGATTGTAGTTGCTGAATTAGAAAAGATTGCTATTGTTCACTTATACACACAAGGGTTTGATGATGCGGAATTGATTAATTTTGAATTGGAATTAACAAATCCATCAATGATACATCAACAAGAAAAATTAGAATTGTTAACAATGCAGAAAGACATAGCTAATGACTTGATTGAAAATAAATTATTTTCAAGACAATGGATATATGATAATATCTTTGACTTAAACGACCAAGAAAAAGTTGATGTTTTTGATGGTGTTATTGAAGATAGAAAACAAGCATTTAGAATGGAACAAATTGAAACAGAAGGAACTGACCCAGCCGAAGGTGGTGGTGAAGAAGTTGACAATGACGAAGACTTTGAAATGGCTAGACGAGGTGAACACGGTGGTGACAGAAGAAGTGGGACTGGTAAGAAAGAATTTGGTAATGAATACAGTGCCAAAGACATAAAAGATGCAACAAAGTATGAAAGAGAACGATATGGTAAACGAGAGTTTAAAGGTGGTTCTCCACTAGCTACATCAAAAGGTGCTACAATAGTTGCAAGAGAAGGACTACTAAATCAGTTAAAAGATAACTTTGGTAAAGATTTAGATAAGTCTATGTTAAATGAAGAAATTATTTTAGATGAAGAAGAATAAAATTGGATTATTTACAAAAAACATTATATTTATATATGAATAATTACATAAATAGTGACCAATTAAAATGGGGACTTAGACATGCGTAAAGTTAAACACAATAAAATCCGCAATACTGGTCTATTGTTTGAATGTTTACTTAGACAGATTACATCTGATGTATTAAACAAAGATAATAATAGTAAAGCGGTATCTATCGTTAAAGATAAATTTAACGAAAATACGGAGTTAGGTAAAGAACTTGCTCTGTATAATATTTTAATTACAAAGAAATTTAAATCAGACTCAAAAGCTGATTATTTTATAAATGAGGTTATGAAAACAAGGGGTGATTTAAATAACTCTACACTTCGTAGAGAGAAATATAATTTGATTAAAGAGATTCAGTCAAATTATGATTTACAAAAATTTATGTCTTCCAAAGTTCCAAACTATAAGGTTTTTGCTTCTATTTATAAATTATTCGAATACAACACTTTATCACCTGATGAAAAAACTGAGTCGTTTTTCAATATCGTTGAACATGTTACAACTGAAGATAAAAGTATTAAATTATCAGAAACTGTTCATACTTTACCAGATGATGAAGATTTAAGAATCCTTACTTACAGAACTCTTTTAGAAAAATTCAATCAAAAATATACAAAATTAAGTGGAGCTCAAAAGAACTTACTTAGAGAGTATATCAATAATGTATCTAATACTAATTCATTAAAAGATACCTTAAAAGAGATTGTAAAGGGGCTAAAAAACGATTTAAAAACACACTCTAAAAATCTTAAAGATAAAGTTGTAAAAATCAAAATGAGTGAAGCTATAAAATCTATTGACAAATTCTGTGGTATAGAAGATAAATCAGATGTTGTTAAAGATGAATATGTTATTCAGACAATGAGATACTTAGAACTTGTAAAGGAAGTGAAAAAAAGTGGAAATAAAAAACAGAAAGTTATTTAAAGAGTTAATTAAAAAATTAACCCTTGAACTTTTAGACGAAGAAAGTTTAGAAGAAATATCCACAACTGCTGGTGTAGATGGATATTCCACACCAAACGCTTTTAGTTCAAAAAAGGACGAAAAGAAAAAGAAAAAAAGATTAAAAAAGAGCACTGGTTACTCATGGGTAAATGAAGCTCTTGATGATAAAGATTTAAAACAAATAACAAAATTAATAAGAAATGTCGTTGGTGATATATTGAGAGATATATGGCTTAAACGAACAGCTTGGAAATAGGAGATAATAAATGTCAAATTATGTAGCAGATGGAAATAAGCAAGTACCTAATAGTCCAACAATACAAGGTACTCAAGTTAGTCGTGCTGCTTGTCCCGTAGGAAATACTGTAGTAAAAAGACCATCATATGTTAACATTAATACTGTTGGCACATATGCTTTTTTATATGAAACAACAGCTTCTATTGGAGGAACGACTACTGCTGGTTTTGTAACTGGTTCAATTGTTGTAGCAAATCATGGTAATGTAAAATTAGATATAAATCCTCTTGCTTGGACAAGATGTGATGCTGCAAATGCAGTCGGACAAGTAACATTTGTATATGTGAGGACAAGATAATGAAAGATATAATTGTAGATTACATACCATTTGAAATAACACCTCAACAAATCAATGAGTCAATGAAAAATAATGATGGAAGATTAGTTGTTAAGGGTGTATTGCAAAGAGCAGAAGCTAAAAATCAAAACGGAAGAGTTTATCCAAGAGAAACCTTAGTCAGAGAAGCCAAAAAATATGCTGAGATTCAAATTGCTGAACGAAGAGCATTAGGTGAACTTGACCATCCAGATTCTTCTGTTGTTAACTTAAACAATGTATCACATAATATACTTGAAATGCATTGGAAAGGTAATGATTTAGAAGGAACTGTTGAGGTTCTTGGAACACCAGCTGGAAACATCTTAAAAGAATTATTTAAATCAGGTATTAAACTTGGTATATCTTCGAGAGGACTTGGTTCAGTAAAAGAAATGAATGAAGATGATTCAGTAGAGGTTCAACCAGACTTTGAACTTATTGCTTTTGATTTCGTATCAAATCCATCTACACACGGAGCTTTCTTATCTCCAACAAATGAAGGAAAATTAAACGAAAGTGCGGGTGCTTGTGATTTAGCAACTGGTACTTGTTGTCACGATTGTAAAGTTGAATCTATAATTAACGATATATTCAGAGGAGAATAAGATGGATTATAAATCTTTAATGGGATATAATGATAAGAAGAAAAAAGAATCAAAACCTAAACAGAATAAAGTATTGGAATCTATCAAAGATGAGTTTAATATAAATGAAGGTCCTGCTTACGAATACAAAAAACATTCCAAAAAAATAGACAAATCATTAAAAGAATTACAGAAAAATTATTTAGAATTTTATGAAACTTTAAGAAAAAAAGGACTTCACGATGAAGCTGCTGACTTTCTTGATAACTATAAAAAGAATGTAGTTGGATTTACTAAAAAATATAAAAAAGATTTCGGAAATTTACTATAATGCCATTCAAATCCGAAAAACAACGGAAATGGATGCACGCAAATGATCCTGAAATGGCCAAGAAATGGGAAAAGAAAGAGAAAAAAATGAAACGAGTTAAAGAATTGATAAAGAAAATGGTTCGTGAAGAGTTGGCTGAAATGAAAGAGTCAAAACTTAATGAATTTAACAAGTCACATTTCCTTAATCTAATTAAACAAGAAATAGAAAGTCTTAAAGGTCAGATTGCATATGCTAAAGATAAGGTTAATTATAAAGGAACAGCTGATTGGGAAAAGAAAGAATTTAAAGCAGTTTTAAAAGATAAGGTAAAAGATTTATCTAAAACAATAAAACATTATAAAAGAGTTCAGAAACTTAAAGAAGGAAAACTTACAGAAGCTAAAGAACCACTATGGACAAAAGAAACTGTTAAAGATGCAATCAAACAAATCAAAAAAGGTTTAAAAAATGCAGTTCCTTACTTAGATGGTATTGGTACTGGTTTTGGTGGTGAATCTATTATAGGTAAAATATCATTAGATGATAAAAAAACTTGGACAAATAATATATTAGAAAATTCAAGATGGGCTTTAATACATTTCCATCCTGATGGGACACTTGATACGATTCGTATGCATGGTTGGGGTGATTTTAAAACAAGAAAAAAAGTTCCAATTTTAAGAAAATCAAAAAACAAAAGTATAAAACAAGCTGTTGATAGAATGGGTAAATACTTTACTGTTGTTAGATTAAAACACCCAGATACAAAGGGTAAATAGAATGATTAAATTAAAAGACATATTAAACGAAGCTTCAACAAGTGAATCATATCAACAGATGAAAAATATGTTGAAAAATGGTTTACCAATGATATTTCCAAGAGAAGAAGGTGAACTTCAAGAAAAATATTATTCTAAAACAGTACATAATGGTGATGTTGGTGCATTAATTCAAGCAGTAATGGTTGGTGACCCTAAAGCTATAAAATTATGGCCAAAAGCTGAAAAGGTAATAAAAAAGAATATAGCTGATTTCTATAAAGAAGATATTATGATTAAGAAAAAATTAAATATTGAAAGAAATAAAGTATTGATGATGATGGGTAAATATGGAAAGAAATTAAAGGTATGATTAAATTAAAAGACTTATTATCAGAAGGAAAATGGGGAACTAAAGGTAAATATCTAACTATGCCAGATGGTGAAATATCATCAATACCTGGTGATAGAGATAGAGATTCTATTGTATTCAGTATTGGTCAATCTACATTTCGTCTTAATAGTTTTGCAGGTGGAAAGAAAATGTCTATAGTTGGTGATTACCAAAAAGATTTTAAAAATGTAAATGATTTAGTCAAATGGTTAAATAAAAATAAAGCTAAATATTTAGGAATAGATTAATGAAACTTCAAGACTTATTAAAAGATTTAGAATTAGGTAAGGTTTATACTGATAAAGACAGAAAACCTTTTAAAGTTAATGAAGACAAATGTAATTGTAATTGTAATTGTCATTCAGATAACATAGATGAGGCTGGTGCAATCGGAGGAGCTCTTGATTTGACTGATATGAATACATCTTATGTAGCTCCAAAAAGAGATACTGATGGTGTTAAAAATCAAGGAGTATTTTTACAAAAGTTTTCTTCTAAAGAAGCTAAAGCAATTATTGATGGTAATTTAAAGTTATGGGCAAAAGAATTAAGAAAAGTTCAATATAAAGTAATAAAAGATTGGATGTCAGCTGCTAAAAGTGGTAAGATTGATTTCTTTGATATTATACGAGGATTAAAGACAGGTGATGTTTCAAGAGCACATCAATATGAAACAGATTTTTTAGTTTCAGTACTAACACGAGATAAAATTATAGACAGATTTAGAAAGTATTTTGGTGGTAAAAAAGGTAAAAGTGGAAGGCGTAAATAATGGCGACGAATAAAGATATACTGAAGAAATTAGATTGTGTTGAAACAAAATTAATGAATGGTGAATTGGAAGAGATTCATACTACTGTAAAAGAAATTAAAGAAGTGTTGTTAGATCCAGAAGATGGTATTATTGTGAGAGTAAACAAAAATACTTATTGGAGAAAACAAATCAATATACAAGAAATAGAAGAATTAAAAAGTTTTAAACAAAATGTAACTCATGCATTATGGGGTATTTACTCATTAGTGTTGGGTGTAATCGCTAAACTAATATTTTGGGAATAGGGAGACTAAAAAAATGGCAAAATTAAAAAACATACTACAAGAGGTATTCGAAGAATCACCAAAAGTAGATAAATACAAAGTAGTTGAAGGTGTTAAGAACTTTGGTATTGTTGGAAAACAACTTTACAACAATAATAACATAGTTGAAACAGCTAAACAACTTGCTGAAATTGCAGAATCTGCTCATCATCATATCTTAGGTGAAAATGATGATTGGTTTGATAAGATTTCAGTAAACAAAAATATGAAAACACTTAAAGGTAGTGTTGTAGAATTTACAAAAACTGCTAAAGAGGCAAATATGTTAAATCAAAGATTAACTGCTCTATATGAAGATATAGGACATGTATTGAATCGTTATTATGATATAGATGAAGCTCTTGACCCAGTTGATACTGATAAAGTAGAACCTGAAGATGACTTTGAAGATAGAGAAGATAAGGACATCGATAATGATGGTGATTCTGATGATTCAGATGAGTATCTTCACAAAAAAAGACAAGCTATTACTAAATCTGTTAAAAAAGAAAGTAAAAGTTTAAAAGATGCTGGTGGTGTTGTTGGAATACCTTCACTTGGAGATATGATTAGAGGTAAATAATGACTTTTGTGGATTTTATTATTTATAGTCTATTTATATGGCAAGTAGTATTAGGTTGTTATGTTTTACTTATATGGTGTTCAAAAAACTTTAAGTTTCACAAGTCTCCCAACTTAAACATCGGTGAGGTGATAAAAACTTCAACGATAGAGGAAACAAAAGTTAAAAAGAATATGGGGCCAATAGAAGTAGATGTAAAGAGTAATGTGATAATGGACACAAAATCAGATGAAGTTAGTGTGAAGTTAGACGAAAAAATTAAGGGTAAGGTTAAAACCCAAAAAGATAAACTAAAGAAACTAAGAGGTTAATATGGCTAAAGGCTTAGATTGTGGAACAAGTTATTATATAACAGCCACAGAAAAAAGTATGAAAAAACAAAGGAATGTATTCTTAACCGTTGACGGAGATGCAAATCAAGTTAAACGAATGTTAAAAAGACAAAGAATACCTTTTGTAGAAAAAGCAGGTAAGGTTCACATCGTTGGACAACATGCTTTTAACTACGCACAAATATTTAGTACGACAGAATTAAAGAGACCAATGTCTCAAGGGTTATTAAACCCGAAGGAAAAAGATGCACTACCTGTATTGAATGCGATTATAGGTGAGTTGGTTGGAAAAGCTAAAAAAGATGAAGTATGTGTTTATTGCATACCAGCAAAACCAATCGACCAAACAAGAGAAGTTTCTTATCACGAAGATGTGTTGAAGCAGATTATTGAAACATATGGATACAATGTCAAAGTTATAGAGGAGAGTGTTGCTCTCGCTTACGAAGGCCTTGTAGATAATGACTTGACGGGGATAGCAATATCTATGGGTGCCGGGATGTGTAATGTATGTGTGATGTATCAAGGGATGAGTGCACTCTCCTTTTCTGTAGCAAGAGGTGGAGATTGGATAGATGAAAATGTAGCAAGTGATTGTGGTGTTACAAAGGCAAAAGTGATAAGTGTTAAAGAGAACTCAAGTAAGTTAGATTTAACAAAAAGTGCAATAAATGATATTTATAATGAGGGAAGTGATGAGTATAACATCATTAATGCTATTAGAAGTTATTACGGAGCATTAGTGAATTACTTGTTGACAAACCTAACAAATCAGTTTAACAATGCTGAAAGTGTACCAAACTTTCCTGAATCCATACCAATTGTATTTGGTGGTGGAACAAGTTTAGTAAAGGGTTTTATGGAAGTTGTAGGGGAACAATTTAATCAAGATGAATTTCCTATTGATGTGGAGAAATTTACATTAGTGGAAGATGCTCACACAGCAGTCGCAAGAGGTTGTTTGAGTGAAGCACAATTAATTGAAGAAGAGGAGCAAGAGGGTGAAAATCAAGAAGAGTCAGCTTAAAGAATTAATCAAACAAACTATCGTTGATTTAACTGAAAAAACATTTGGTTCAAAAGCACAATATGATGCTTATAGAAAAAAACATAACTTGAAACCCGGTAGTAAACATAAAGTAGCTGGTAAAACAGTTACTGTTAGAGACACTAAAAAAATATCAAAGTCTGCTAAGAAAAAAGCTGACAAATTTGCAGCTGCTCAAAATGCTAAATTAGATGCTGCTGAAAAAGCAGCAAAGAAAAAAAAGAAATCAACATATACTCATAAAGGTGATGATAAATTGGTTAGTCTTAAAGTTAGAAAAGAATCAGTTAGTAAAAGTAGAAGATACACTGTAAAAGAAGTAAGAACATGGATGAAAAAATTAGAAGAGAATCGTTATAAGAAAGTATATAATTCAGACGCTCGTAGAGTTGCTTGGATGGTGAATAACGAAGGTGTTGAATTATCTGAAATGCCACAATCAATGAGTAAGAAATGGACAAAGGCTCAATACGGAAGAGAAAGATATTTGGCTACTGAGTTTTTGAAATCTAAATCAGAACAAATGACTGAAGGAAAACTTACAGAAGCAATTAGTGGTGCTGATAGAAAAATACTATTCATTCTTGTTAGAGAAATAGTTAGAAATCTTAAATCACAAATTAAAAATATGGATGTGAATAATAAATCTCATTTGAATAGAGTTGGTAGTTCAATTCTTGCTATCATAAGAGCTATGTCATATTCACCAGATAATGTGAATTATAAAAACTTTAAAAAGTATTTTCCAAAGAACTTTAATAGTAAATTAATTCAAAAGAAATTAAAACAATTCCATAGTCAAAACGACAAAGTCCAAGTAACATTAGTCACACAAGCTATAAAGAATGAACTTGGTGAAGGAAAACTTAAAGAAGCTTATAGGTCTCAATCAATATTTTTTGATAAAAAAGATAAATCAAAATTAGAAAAACTTTTAAAAAAACATAAAGGAAAATTTCCATTCAATCCATCAGGTGAATCAGTTGTAAATTGGTCATTAAATGATAAAGGTAGTAAAGGACTTGAGTGGAGTGGTATTCCAAAAGCAAATTATAATAAAGCAGTAGAATTTTTTATGAAATACAAACTAAATCCAAGAGGTTAATATGAGAAAAAGAAAGAACTTTAGGAAACGACCTAAAGATAATTCAGAAGGTTTACAAGTAAATGTTTTTAACAACAATGTAGAAGAAGCATTAAAGAGATTGAAAAGAAAAGTAAAAAACTCTGGTATGTTACAAGAATTAAGAAAAAAAGAATATTTTGTAAAACCATCGGTTATTAAAAGAGAAAAAATAAATCTTGCAAAATTAAGAAATCATTATAAAGTCTTAAAAGAAAAAGAAAATGATAAATAATTATTAGTTTTTAATAAAAACTTTATATTTATATACATAAGAATCTAATACACCGTCTACCCTTTTACGGTGTCTAAATATAACTTAACAAACATTAAGTTTCCTAATAAACTTATTCCAAAAAATACATTGAGGAGAAATATCATGGGAGATATTTTAAAAGAAGCTATCGCTGATGCTAAAGCAGTTAGAGAAACTGCATTAGAGAACGCAAAAATGGCTTTAGAAGAAGCATTCACACCTCAAATCAAATCTATGCTTTCTGCTAAGTTAAAGGAAGAAGAACTTGAAGAAGATGAAGTTCCTGTAACTGAAGAAGAAGATGAAATGGATGATGATGAAGGTGAAGCTGAAGAAGGTTATCATGAAGAAGATGAAATGGGTGACGAAGAAGAAGTACCTGCTGAAGAAGGTGAACACGGTGATGAAGAAGTTGCTGATGAAGTTCCTGCTGAAGAAGGTTCTTATTCTGAAGAAGATGAAATGGGTGAAGAAGAAGAAGTTGAAGAAGAAAATCTTGACTTAGAAGCTGTTATCGCAGAACTTGAGGCTGAATTGTCTGAAGGTGAAGATGATGATGATGATGAAGTTGAAGAATCTACTGAAGCTGTTTCTGAAGATACTGTTGAAGAATCTGATGAACCTGTTGAAGAGTCTACTGAAGAAGTTGACGAAGAAATCGAAATAGACGAAAATGCTCTAACAGAAGAAGAGGACGAAGAAGAAGTTGAAGAATCTAATACTTCTGCACTTGAATCTGAACTTAAAGAGTATAAAGAAGCTGTTTCTTTCTTAAAAGACAAACTTCACGAAGTAAACATCTTGAATGCTAAATTATTATTTACAAATAAACTATTTAAAGCTTATTCGTTAGATAATAATCAGAAACTTAAAGTGGTTGAAACATTTGACAGAGCACAAACTACAAGAGAGATTAAACTTGTTTATTCTACACTTGCAGAACAATTCTCTGACAATAGTTCAATCGTAACAAAAAAATCAATAAGTGAATCAGCTAGTTCTGCTGTTGCATCAACAAAACCTGCTCCAGAAGCTAAGAAAGTAATTTCTGAAGAGGTTGAAGTTGCTAACAGGTTTAAAAAACTTGCTGGTTTAATTAAATAATATTAGGAGATAATAAATGTCAAACTATGTAAACGATGCGTTATTAGACGCGTCTCCTTATAAAAAACAACAAGACGAATCAAAACATCTTGTCTCTAAATGGGATAAGACTGGTCTTCTTGATGGTTTGAATGAGGATTTTCAAAAAAGTGGTATGGCTGTTATGCTTGAAAACCAAGCAAAACAACTTATCAATGAGAACTCTGCAACTGGTGGAGGTGCTGGTGCTGGTAGTGCTGGTACGGCTGGTTCAGAGGAATGGTCTGGTGTTGCACTTCCGTTAGTTCGTAGAATTTTCGGTGAGATTGCAGCTCAAGACTTTGTAAGTGTACAACCAATGAACTTACCATCTGGTCTAGTATTTTACTTAGACTTTAAATATGGTACAAACACTGGTGTGTATGGTAACTCAAATGGACTATCTGTTGGTTCAAGTGTAGATTCACTTGCTGGTAAATCAGGTCCTAACTCTCCATCAGGTTCATCTGCTCCTTACGGTGTTGGTGGTTTGTATGGTGAAGGTAGATATGATTACTCTATCAATGTTAAAGCAGGTAATGCTTTAGCACTTGGTACAGTACAAGTTGGTTCAGAATCAGGAACTGCTGCTTCAACAGCTTCAGCTGATTATAAAGACATCAACTTCAACCAAGAGTTTAGTGCTTCTTTAGCGGCTTCTAAACTTATCAAAGTTACTTTTGATGCTAATGCATTAGATAGTAAATTTGATGCAAAATCTGTTAGAGCTATTAATGTTGTTAGTGGTACAGCTGATATTAATTCTGTATTACCACAATTTACAAAACTAGCTTCAAATGGAACTGATGTAACATTAGTTGTATCTGCTTCTTCATTGGCTAACTTATCAGGCGATTCAATCAAGATTGATATGCCGTTACAACCAACTGAAGCTGATAGAGGTGACTTTGAAGATACAACAGGAACAACTGCTGCTACAATAGGTATTCCTGAAGTTGATTTACAACTTAAATCTCAAGCTATCGTTGCGAAAACAAGAAAACTAAAAGCTGTATGGTCTCCTGAGTTAGCTCAAGACTTGAATGCTTATCATTCTGTTGACGCTGAAGCTGAGTTAACTTCAATGTTAAGTGAGTATATTTCAATGGAAATTGATTTAGAAATACTTGATATGTTGATTACAGATGCTACTACAGTTGATTACTGGTCAGCTACACCTGGTGAAGATTATGAAGGTGCAGGTGCTACTGAAGCTAACTGGAACATTACAACATTCTACGGAACAAGATATGAATGGTATCAAACTCTTTTAGGTAAAATCCAAAAGGTTTCTAACGAAATCCAAAGATTAACTATGAGAGGTGGTGCTAACTTCGTAGTTGTTTCACCGACTGTTGCTACTATCTTGGAATCAATTCCTGGATACTCAGTTTCTACAGATGGAAATAAATCTCAGTTTGCTGCTGGTGTTCAAGTTGCAGGAAGTCTAAATAATAGATTTACTGTTTATAAGAACCCATATATGACTGAAAATACTGTACTTGTAGGTTTCAGAGGAAGTAACTTCCTTGAAACAGGTGCTGTATATTCTCCATATGTACCACTAATTATGACTCCAATGGTATATGATCCAGAAGACTTCACTCCAAGAAAAGGTGTGATGACTCGATATGCTAAGAAAATGATTAGGCCTGAGTTCTATGGTAAAATCCATTGTAAAGACTTAAACTTAGTATAAGTTAACTCTTTATAAACTTAGTTGAAAAGCCCCCTGTTTTTTAGGGGGTTTTTCTTTTATATTTGATATTTATATACGAATCAATGAAAGTAGTACTAACCAACATTGATTGTAGTTAATTAACAATTTAGTATAACCTAAAAAGTAGTACTAAACATTTAGGAGATAAAAATGGCAAAAAGAAGTTATCGTGGAAAACATCCACACAATGATATGAAAGTAGAAACCGCTAGTTCTACTAAGTATAGTCCAAAACTTAAAACACAATACGATAAGTTAAAAGATAATAAACAAAAGTATGATTTTATTAAAACTAATTATTATAATCCACAAGCTACTATGGTTATTTCAGGTACCGCAGATTTAGTTGCGGCATCAGCTATAACAATGAGTTCAGCTAATGGGTCAACTTTATCAATTAAAGGTGTTGCTGGAGCTACAAATACAAGTAACAAAGTATTTAAAACTAATGGAACAGCTGCTGAAGCATCCAATGGTATCAGAGATATTGTTAATGTTCAAATGGGTGGAAAAATCACAGCATCAGTTGCAAATGACATTGTAACTTTAAAACAAGAACAACCTGGTCCAGATGGTAACAGTGCATTTACTTTAAAAGCAACAACAATAGTTCAAGCTGTAACTTTCAATGGAACAGCTGCTAACAATTCAGCAAGTATTGCTTTTAGTGGTGGATAATCAGTAAATTATAAACAATAACTTAAAAGGGTAAGATTTATTTCTTACCCTTTTTTGTTTATTTTGATATTTATATATGAAGAATAATACCCATTTTGGAGAATGTAAATGTCAAAATTTAATTTTATATATGAAGATCCAACATCAAGTAATCAAGTAACTGGTTCAACACCACATGCTATCTATGATGTAGATAGTGAATTTCAAAGCGATAGTTTAACAACTTGTAAATATGTTGCTAGAAAACTTGGACATCCAGTGATGCAACTTGAATTTAATAGTGGTTCAATATACGCTTGTTTCGAAGAAGCAGTATCGGAATACTCACAACAAATCAATCATTACAATACAAAGAATTGGATGTGGGAACATTATGGAAACACCACTACTGGTTCTAATTTCAGTTCAACTGGTTCACATCAAGCTGAGTCACCAAATGGTGGAATGTCTTTATTTACATTATCAGAACAATACGGACAAGCTGTTAATGTTGGTGGAAACACTACAATGTATACTGGTTCAATAACTTTAACAGGCTCTCAACAAGTATATGATTTAACAAGTGAGGGTAATTTTGAATCATCTGTTACTGGAACTAATAGGATAGAAATTCAAAGAATATTAAATGATGGCCCTGCTGCTATATCTAAATTTTATGACCCATTTGCTGGAACTTATGATAATATAGAATTATTGGATTCATTTGGATTCGGTAATGTATCACCAGCAGTATCTTATATATTAAGACCAATATCATATGATTTGGGTAGAGCAAATGCAATTGAAACAAATGATAAGATTAGAAAATCAGCATATTCATTTGAATTAATTAATAATAAATTAAGAATATTCCCATTACCAACTGATAAAGATGCTGGTAACAAGGTACATTTCCATTATTATAAGAGGGATGATAAAATTGATGTAACACAAAATTATACAAGTAATAAAGTATCAGACCCATCTAATATTCCATATAAGTTTATTACCTATACAGAGATAAATTCAATGGGTAGAAATTGGATTAGAAAATACACATTAGCATTAGCAAAAGAACTACTTGGTATCATCAGAAGTAAATATGCTTCAATGCCACTTCCAAATGGTGAAGTATCACTTGATGGTGAATCATTAAAGGCGGAAGGTAGAGAGGAAAAAGCAAACCTTTCAGAAGAGTTAAATTTATTCTTAGAAGCTGTTAGTAAAAAAGAACAAGCATTAACAGAACAAGAAGTTGCTAATTCTCAACAAGAAGTATTGAATAAAGCTCCATTAAAAATATACATAGGATAAATAAATGTCACAAACAAAACCATTTTTCATACCACAAAAAGAATTTGATTTGATTAATCAAATGAATGAAGAACTGATTGACGAAATTGTCGGACAATCAGTTGATATTTATAAAGTGAATATTGAAAGAACAGAAGACAATGTTTATGGTGAATCAACTGCTAAATATTATGATATTGGATTTAGAGTAAATTGTTTAATTAATTATAATGAACCCGAAGTGATTCAAGACGAGTTTGGTGCGGATACTAATTCTTCAATTGAAATGTTTTTCCAAAGAGAAAATCTATCAAGTGGTTCTCTTAACTTTTATCCTGAGACTGGTGATATTGTTGATTGGAATGATTTCTATTGGGAAATAAATGGAACAACAGAACCACAATTATTCGCAGGACATCCAAACTTTAAACACAACATCGTAGCAACAGCACATCGTTCAAGATTATCATCTTTACAAATTGAAGAGAGACCAAGATAATGATTAAATTAAAAGACATATTAACAGAAGGTAAGATGTCTATTGGTAAGGGTAAATATGCCAATATCTATGATATGAAGAAAGAAATGGGTGAAGGAAAGTTCGACCCAAAGAATCCAACTATTGCAGTTACTGGTCTTGGAGTGTACAATCTTAAACAATTAGAAAAAAGAATACAAAAAGATTTAGGAAAAGCCGTTAATGATTTAGGATATGAAAGTGGTATAAATAATCTAATGTATCATTTATATAAGGATAAATCACCACTAAGTTCTAAAATAAAAGGATTACACGAAGTTTATCAACAAATGAACTCACCAGCTTTTAAAAAAGCTGTGACTCTATATAAGAGGAAAAAATAATGCCAAATAGAAAAGCGAAACAAAGAAAACAAGACAGACAAAAAAAGAATAAGATTTTAGAAAGAACTGGTAGAACACCAGCACAAATAAAAAGATTTAAAAAACGAGGTAATAACTAAATGAGTTTAGATTTATTAAAAGAAAGATTTGGTGGTTCTATATCTACAGATAAAAAAGAAGTAGATAAGAAAAAACTAAATGAAGTATTTAATCCTACTCCTGCGGGAGATATAAAATCTTTTAAAGACCAATATCAAGGAGAGTTAGAAGAAAAAGATAGAATTATTGAAAATTTAAAACAAGAATTAGATTCACAATGGTTGACAAATCAGACTGCTTTTAATACAAAAAAATTATACGAAGATAAAATTAAAAAAATGAACATTGTGGATAGTACAAATTTAATTCCTACATTAATAGAAGTATCAAAACAGAAACAAGGTAATGTAAAATTAGATTGGATGAGTTGGTTAGAAATACCAGAAAGTAATTATTTATTTCAGATAAATGAAAGTTTAGCTAAAAAAGTATTTCAAGAAAATAATAATTTAATAGAAAAAGACAGATACGGACTTAGAGGTAGAAAAGGAAGAGGTGGAGATGTGGCTGTTGATACAGATTATGCATTAACATTCGGTGGTGATTCTGTAACCGATTATGTATCAACTACATTTAATCCTGATAATTATGATGGTACAGGAACTGGACTTAATAACGGATTTACTGTTTCTTATTGGGTTAAACCAGCTCAAATTGGTGGGGTTCGTAAAGCTTTAGGTAGAAGGCCAGAAACTGATGGAAGATGGGAATTTGGTATTAAAAATGCAGATGATGTGCATGTGGGTGTCGGTGCAACCGTCAAGATGGATAACAACCGTAATGCTGGTGTTGAAGGTGGTACAACCACAAACACAGGTCACGGAATGACAGTAGGTAATTGGTATCATTGGGTGGTAACATATGGTGGTGATGATGCTGTTGCAATTGGTGGTGATAGATTTGTTCGGATATGGATAAATGGAAAAGAAATCTATAAAGATGGAGCCGCTAGTGGTACTGGAAATGAGAATGGTATGGGAACTGCAAATTGGCGTAATGATGATACTAATACCGTTAATGCTGCAAGTAATCTTTACTTTGGAGCTCGTGCTGCTTTTCAAGACCTTGATACACCATACAATCAAGGTTGGGCTTGTAGTCTTAGTGAAGTAGCTATTTATAAGGATGAAAAAGATGAAGATGGTACTTTTGCTAATGAAGTATATAATGCTGGATTTGGTTATGACCATAGAAAAAATAGTAATCTTGTAGGATATTGGAGATTAAATGAAGGTAGTGGAAATCGTG
>Ga0315331_10000669_pt1 | contig 24251 bp, 11 predicted proteins | sample M160m34915metaG_FD_203456 | JGI IMG/M metagenome (GOLD analysis project Ga0315331, IMG submission 203456) | Ammonia-oxidizing marine archaeal communities from Monterey Bay, California, United States - M1 60m 34915 | ecosystem: Environmental > Aquatic > Marine > Intertidal zone | place: USA...
GATATTTACCATTAACTTCCTCAATATAAGGTTTTTTCGCCTTTAATCCTTTGTCTATATAACTGTCAGGTATTAAGTTACCATCTTCAGTGAAACTTTGTTCTACGAATTTAGTAGGTAAATCATTATCTAATAATTTTTGTAAATCATCTCTACCTTCTTCTAACTTACGGTAGAACATTGTCTTAGTGTTACCAGTTACACTTTGAATTGAAACAAATCCTAATCCTAATTCAGGTATAAAATTTAAAGTGTTAAAATCTCTTTTCTCATAATCCTTCTCAGTCCACTTTGTTTTATCCTTATTATTACCAGGAGTTCCCAGCATATAGTCTTTTCCTAATTGCTTTTTCCAATACTGCCTTGTATTTAATCTATCTCTAGTTAAAATACCAATTCTTTGTTTATCTGCTGTAGTTATCTTCCTACTAGATCTAATACTAATATTATCTAATGATGTATCTTCTTTAGTTCTTTGATCTAACTTTTGTTCTAAACCATCCATGAATTCATTAGTAGATAAAGGAGAATTCTTTAATTCTAAAGTAGTTCTAAGTCTATCCATGAATTGTTTATCATTTCTTAATGTTTGAACTCCTTCAGCTAAGACGCTCTCTGCTATCATACTAAATAAAGACTGTTGTCTTTTTTCACTATCTTTATAATATTCTTTTAGTTTTGTTTTATCTATTCTTGTTATTTCAAATACATCAGGTTGTGAATAAGTTTTCTTACCGTCTTTAACTTTTATTTGTTTAGTTTTACCAGTTTTCTTATAATCTAAAAGTCCAGCATCAACATTTCTTTGAAAACCTAATCTTCTTTTTATAGTAGAAGACGGTATTGTACCTATTAAACCTTGGTTTATTATTTGATCTACAAAATCATTATAATCTCTACTTCCCCATTTTCCTACCAATTCTCTAAAAGGAACCATAACCTCTTTAGCTTTAGTATTTTTTATAATATCTTTAGCTACAGTTTCAGGATCTGTATTTTTTCCAATGCTACCAATTATGTCTTTAGCTAAACCAGTAACTCTCCCATCTACATTTACTCCACCTACTAAATCAACTCCTATATTCTCTGTAATTTGATTTTTAATTGCGGGAATAGAAGAAGCATATTTCTTTTTTCTAGCTGTACTTTTACGACTAGATGCATCAAAATCTACTTGACTATCACCTTCAACATCGAAACCTGTTTCAGCTTTCATAGCATCTAAACTTTTACCTTTTTTAGCAAGTAAATCAACTATATCAGGTAATATTCTTAATGCCATAAAATCAGAATAAGTAGTTGGATCACTTAACTCAGGATTATAATTCTTTAAGAAACTTTGAAATTCAGTACTTAATGCAGATTCAACTTCTTTAAATACCACGGGATCTCTAAGATCAAAAATTTGTGTACCTTTTACTTTGGATTCACTAGCTCCTATTCTTTTCAGTGAAGACATACCTGCTTTTAAATATGGAGTATAAATATCATCTATTAAATCTACAGATAATTTATCTTCATTATATTTACGCATGTTTTGTTTAAACTCAGACTCGTTTATTTGAAGATCAACATCATTTATTTTCTTACTAGACCTAGAATCACTTTTTTCTCCAAAAGGATCTTCATCAAAAAATTGATCTCTACCTTCTTGCAGCTCAGCTTTACCAGCTTCTATATCTACATCAAGATTTATATCAGCTTCACCTTTTCCAAATCTTTGTAATCCAGTTTCTGGTAATTGACCAAAGGTTATAATATCAAAGAACTTATTTCTTTTTATTCCTTTTTTTGATTCGATAGCTTTATTGTAATCTCTTACTAAATTAATTACATCTACTCCTTCTTTAAATTTTATTTTCTTACCAAAGTATTGAAAGAATCTTCTAAAAAAATCTCCTATTTTACCCCAAACATCTTGCTTAATCTCTACTCCACCATCAGTCAAAGCTTCACTTAACAAAGGCATTATCTCTTCTATAACAGTATCAAGGGATTTAGATTTATCTCCTAAATAACTTTCAATTCTTGCTTCTAAAGATCTACCAGAGGTTTTGTCATTAAATATAATGTTTTCATTATTTTTAAGTTCATTTAATAAAGATAAGCCAAGCTGATTGATAGGATTTTCTGGTGCATCTCCTTTTTTACCTCCTTTTTTCCACTGCGATAATTCTAGTGCAAACTTTTTTCTAAAAGCATTAAGAAGACCATGGAAAACTTCATGTTGACCAGTTGTAAATATAGTATCTTTTAGGGATGCATCTTTATTTACTAAAGTTATGGTTCTTTCAGGTTTTCCATCTTTAGCTGGAATAGTAACAAAAACCCCATAATCCTTTTCATTTTCTCTATCTATATCAGCTTCAGGATTTTCTTCTAATATTTTATTAATTTCATTTTCAATTCCAGTTTGATCTCCTTCATAAAAGTCTTGTTCTAAATCTTGTGAAACTGCCTGTGAACCTTCAATTATATTTCCCCATTTTTTTAAAACATCAGGTTGAAGAAGATTATTTTTTTCTTCAATTAAATCCTTTATTTGATTATCTATAACCTCTGCTTCTGTTCCAACTAACTTAAGGTTTTTCTTCCTATTTTGAAGATTTCTTATTTTATAATTTAATCTAAGAACAGGTAATTGATTTTCAGCAGATATCCAACTTTGAGTTTTAGATCCTTCACTACGAACCACATCCATATCTCTCAAGATAGTTTCCATTTCATCCACTGTTATAGCTTTACCTAATACTAGTTTTTCTAACTGTGCTTTAGTTGTTTTATAATTCTCATCTTTACCTGCTGTGTATAAAGCTTGTAAAGTAGAAGGATTTGATTCATAATCTACAGAGTTAGTTATTCTACCTCCTAATCCTCCAGCTACACCAGACACAAAACTTAAATTTAAACCTTCTTGTACTGTCATATTTTCTTGAAAAATACTAGCATCTAATTGTTCATTCAACCAAGGATTGACTCCGTATATTATAGCACTTTCACTAACATTTTCTTGAACAATTTCCCTACCACCCTCTTTAAGCACAGCTACATTGTTAGGATTATTTTTCCATTTCCATAGTGTATTTTTTAATCTATTACCAAATCTTGAGAAAGCAGTTTTAGAATTTGTTCCACCGTAGTCTAAAACTAGTTTTCTAATAGTATTGTTTGTAATAAATTCTGCAGTAGCAGATTGATTATTTCTAGCTAAAGGAGCTAATGGTGCTGTAAGCATTCCAATAACACCGTACATTAAAGAACCTTTTTGAGCTAAAGCTTCCGCTTCATCAAGAGAAATACCCGAACCAACAGCTTGTCTTCTTATCTCGTTATAACCAACTGATGAAAAGAACATACCTTGAGTAGCTATAGCATCTAAAGTACTTTGTTTAATTGGTAGTTTTTTAAGCCCATTAAGGTTTTTATTACCAATTGATTTTGCAAGAGATTCTGCAAATTTAAATTGTTTAACGTTTTTAAACCCATTTATAGAGGTTAATAAACTAGCTCTCATAGGAGCAGTTAATAAACCCATTCCTTTAGTCAAATATATTTGTACTGCTAAATTTCCAAAAACTTTAGTAGTAGTTTCAAATGCCCCTCGTGAGGAGAATGAACTGCCTCTAGTATTACTATTAAGTAGATTCTTTCTAATAGATTCATAACCTTCCATGCTAGTATCTACAATAAATTTACTATCAGTATCATATATAATTCCTCTTTCGTCCATTATATATTCTACACCTTTATCATCAGTATAAGATTTACCTGTTATAATTCCATACAACCCTGTATCTGACTTTGCTCTCTCCCATCTTCTATTTTCATCAAATTGCATTATAGATTTCTTATACTCCTTGTCTAAATAACTATCTTCAGGAAGTACACTTGCAGCAAGACCTGACGCCCATATACCAATATCTTCTACCGCATATTTAAACTCATTTCCAAAACCGATTCCGCCAAACACTAGACCATCCATAATAGATGTAACGTTATTAGATTGTCTTTTTTGTCTTATAAGTTTATCATTTTCATATCTTTCCTGTTTAGCATAAAGTTCAGGAAAATTTATTTGTTCATATTTTAATCCCTGTTCACCATCCCAATTTGTATAAGGCATTGTTAATTCACCTAACTTTTTATTGAAAAATTCATCTGGAGTATCAGTTGTAGTAATTGTTGCAGTAATTCTTTCGGGGACTACATTAGGTCTATTATCGGTTCCAACAGGTACTACATATGAAGTACTAGTTCGTTCATTTATTAATTGTTTAGAAAGATCTATTTCTTCATCAGCTATTATACCTTGGATTACATTTAACTCATTAAGTCTTGTATCAGCATCAGCTTTATAGTTTTGTAAATACTTATTTAATTCACCTTGAAGCAATACTTCAGGAGCTTCTCTATTATCCTTCCAAAATTCTCCTACAGATTCTAACAAATGTTCATTCCAACTTTTTTCATCAGGTTTTGTTATCAAAACATTATACGCATCCATCATCCCTCCCGGAATATTTTTTGCTTGCTGACCAATAAATCCACTGCCAGGATTTGTAATATTACCCATTGATATATTATCTTTAGCAATATCCCACGCTCTATCTAATAGTGTTTCAAGACTATCAGGAGCTTCTTTTTGTGACCATAAAGTTGGGTTTTCTACTAGACTACTTAGCAAGACTATTTGATCTGCTACATCCATTTTGTCTAAAAAACCAGCAAAGTTTTTAACTTCCATGTCAATATCTTCTTGGCTACGTAATGGTTTATTATCATTATCAAATACTTGAAAAGGACTTAATGCTAAATTCCTTATATCAGGATAATATTTATCTATAACATCATTTATTTCCGTTTCTGTATTAGCTGGATCGATGTAATAATTGAGATAAGGATAAGTTATATCTAAGTCTTCATCTATAATTTTTGCTTCCAAATATTCTTTACTTAGTTCAAATCCTTCTTTTTTTGTTTCCCATTTCTTTTCAAAACTAGTATCTCCTTCTTCTTTCAATCGTTGATTAGATTTTGTTTTCCCACCTAATCTATTAAAATAATCTATATCAATACTTTCATCTGGCTTCCAATTCATAAATTGATATTGTTTAGCTCTTAAATTAGATTGATTAGGAGCTAAACGCCTTTGTTTTGGAGTTTCTTTAACTTCACCATGTTCAAATGCAACTAAAGCATTTATGAATTCTGGATCTGTAGTAGTACCATCTTCGTTAAATTCAAAATTCTGCCAATCTTCAGAGCCAGGAGTTCTATAATTATATTGAAATCGACCAGTATCCATTAAATTATACTTGTATTCCTTAGTTCCATCTTTACTTATAATAACTTCACCTGGTTCAGCTACTTTAAGATACTGCTCCCAAGCTTCTTGACTTTCTTGAACTTCTTTCTCTCTTCTATCTAAATATTCATTAATTTGCGTAGCTTTTGCTTTATTTTCTTCATCTAAATAATCTACATTCCACCTTTGTCTTTCTTTACTCCACCACATATCTTGAACTGGAGGAACACTAATTGCACCTACTTGTACGGGTTCTGTTCTGGCGAATGGGTTATTTGATAGTTTATCGTACTCAGCTTGTTGAATTTCATCATAAGCGCCTTGTAAACTATCTTGAGTTACCTCACCTTCTTCATTATCTATTAAATCCCAAATATCTATTTCCTCTACTTTTTCTTCATTATCTTCTTCATTTACTACTTCTTCTACTTTTTCTTCCTCTAAGGTATTCCAAGTCTCCTCAGGATTTAATGGTTGATTTGTAATTACTACTTCTTCTTCTTCTTCCATATAATTTTATTAAGAATATTGTTCTATAAATTCAATTATTTCTGGTGATTTTTTTGTTGGTAACTCCTTAACTTCTTCTGGTAGTTTTTGATAAAACAAAGTCATTCCAGCTTGCCATTCCTTAATATCTAGCATGTTTCTATATAATTCTGGTATTGGCATTTCGTTATCATTTAATGCTTTGATTAAATCCTTTCCTTGTTTTGTTTCATCACTTAAAATTTCTTTTACTATACTAGGTTGATCAGCTATATTAGATTGAGGTAGTTTTCTATCTAAATTACTTTGTAATATCACACTCATCATCCAAGCTTTTTGAGCATCTACTAAAGCCACAGTAGTATTTCCATACCCTGTTTTGTTTAAAGCATATCTATTTCCCACAAATGCCGCTTTACCTTCAGGATCTAATTTATCATAAAGTCTTGATAACTCTGGAGTAACTGCTTCATTTATTCCTAAAGGTAAATCTAACCCTAATCTTTTATTTGAATAACCAGATAACACAGATATATTACCACTTGCAAGAGTAAATAAACCAGCAATATTAGCTCGTACTTCAGCATTATAAGCAGGATTATTATCTATAAATTCTGTTACAATAGGTTTTATTTCAAACTTTCTAACTTTATTATCAGATACTGAATATATAGGTATTTTTATAGATGTATCTTCTTCTACATCATTTGGATCTTCTGATGGAATAGTTCCTCCAAGAAAAAATTGTGGTTGTAATGTAGCATTATTCGTTATCCCAGCATTTTCAAAAGTAGTTTGTAAATCCATTTGTTTAGGAACTCTACTAACAAATAAAGATAACAATTCATTATTGTCTAATTGAGCAGAATCAATCTCATTATAAATAAAATAAACCATATCTCCACGCTCATTATATTTAAGATTTTTATTATTTAAAAAATCATCTATAACATAAGGTATATTGTGTAAGTATTTTCTAAAAGTTTCGCCTTTAACTATGAATTCTATTCTTTGTGTAAATACAACTAGTTCATCACTTTCAGTTTCTCTAAAATAAAAATCTTTTACAACATTAACATCTGAAAAATAATTAAATAAATTAGACCATGCAGCCATAGAAAACATATTCCTATCTTTATCTCTTTCATTGGTTCCATTTATATTTATAGATCTATAATCACTAATAAATTGAGGTAGCTTATCAGGAGAAGTAGTGTCTATAGCATGAGCTAAATATCCACCTAACGTAATACATTTATCTAATCTATCAAAATATTCTTTTATAAACTTCTTATCTTGTTTAATTTCCCATTGACCTAAATTTTTAACCTCTAAGGCTAATTTTGTTTGTCTAGATATAACACCGTCTATAGGTCTTTGTGCTAAATCAATAAAATAATCCTTTATTATATTAGCTAAAGCTTTATCTTCATATGGGTTTTCTGAAGAAGAACTACTAACATAAGATCTATACTTATTACTAGCATCGTTGAAAAAGTTTAGCTCTTTGCTTCTACGAACTTGTGAAACACTTACTAATCTATTCATTTTATCATTATGACCTTTTAATATTTTATTCATTTTTTTATTTTTTTAGGAAAATAATCCACCCCATGCATTACCATACTCTGATTCTGCTTCTGCAGCAGCTTCTCTTATTTTGTTTTCTGCTGCTTGAGCACCTATGTACATAGAAGTATATCTATTAATATCATCATTTGATCTTTTTTCTGTAGCTTGAAATTCAAATATTTCTCCTTTTGCATCTGCATCTTCTTTTCTACCTTTTAATTGAATAGTAGCTTGATCATACTTCTGCATCGCATCTACTTTTTCTCTATTCATTTGAGCTTCTCCTTGAGCTCTCATCTCGTCATTTGCAGCTTCTTGTTTCTCAATTGTAGCAGCAATATTTTGTTTTGATTTTAAAGCAGCCATTGCTAAAGCAGTAGCTCCACCAGCACTAGCACCTGTTTGTTCCATTGTATCTAGTGTATTAGCTAAAGCTATATCAGTTTCTTCAGCTTGCATTTTAGCCGCGGCAGTAGAAACAGTTAAATTATTAAATGGATTTGTTATTTGACTAGTTAAATCTCTAGCTAAACCAGACAAATCAGTTATTCCCGCGTAAGGATTAATTATATCTTGACGAGAGTTTATAGCATCTTGCATATCACCCTTAAATTCAGCTGTCAGTTCTTGAGCTCGTTGAAGCTCATCTTGCGCGCTTGCCCTAGCTTTAGATGCACCGATAATTCTACCTATTTTTTCACCCATTATTATATTTTTTTTACTATTTCATAAGATGGCTTTTGATCTACATTCCATCCCAATTTCTTATGTATATTTATTAAATGTTGATTCCTACCTAGAGAAAACATATATTTTTTACCTTGTTCTTTACATATAGCTTCAATTGTTTTCAACAACATTTCTACAGCTTCTTTTCTATCTTTATTTTTATATTCAGGATTAGATATTATCCACTCTACAAATACAGCATCAGAATTAGTATAGTATATAAAACCCGCTACTATAGGTGTATTTGCTTTTTCTATCATTATCCCACCAGTACCATTGTCTGGTAAAAAGTTTTTGGGAATAGCTGGCCAACGCCACCACTTCCACCAATTAGCTAAAAGATCATAATCTTGATCAATTAACTTTCTTGCATTTAATATCATATAATTATCTATTATTAAACTCAGTCCCTACACTAAATAATTGTTTAGCTCCTCTTGGGTCTGTTGTAGTATCATTTCTAAAAGTAACAATAGCATATTGTCCTTTTATTCCACTGGATAATCTACCTGGTGTTATTACTTCTTCAGCTAAAGTTTGAGAATCATTTTTAATAGAAGCATAATAATTATTTTGTTTTCTATCAAAACCAGCTCTATATTGTACATTGCTATTAGGATTTACATAGTAACCTTCATCGTAACTTAATATTGGAGATGCAAAATCAACATGAGTTGTGTCGCCTAAAACAGGTTGTTGTGGATTTGTATCTGTTCCTGTATAATCAGAAACTAAACTTACAACCTCCCATCCATTACTACCAGTATAATCTATTGTTTTAAAAGTTTTTGTTATAGTTGGTTGTGGGTTAAATACAAATTCAACACTAGATCTAACTCTGTTTGTATAAAATAAATTATATGATCCCAATACATTATGTTTCCATAATCCATTATTTTTAAATGTGTAATAATTACCTCTTAAACTAGTTGATAATTCAGGCACGTAACTCATAAAGCTAACCCAACCATTTATTAAATCATCAAACACCACTGTAGACGATGCTATTGTACAAACATAATTCTTATTATATACATCGTAACCACCTATTATTTCTCCTTCTTGTGATAGTTGATCTCTAAAATAATCTATCATACCATAGTTAGATATTTCAGTAAGACCATTAGGACCCAGCTGCATAACTACAGACCTATCTCTGTCAGTAAAATATTTATTATATCCATATACAGCAAATGACCCTGGATCTCTGGATATACCAAAGTTACCTTCAAAAGCAGTTGGTGTTCCTATAACTACAGGTTGACCAAATTGATTGACAGAGTTAGCACTTAATGGTTGACCTTCTTGAGTAAAGATAACATCTTTATCTATAGGTGCTCTATTAACTTTTCTTTCTTGAAATATTACTAGGTTTGTATTTTCAGCATATAGCTTTTGTATACTTCCTGAAGCAGGATCTACACTTCTAGTTATATCTTCTCCAATTGGAAACTCGTTAGTGTTATTAATACCATTTTTAGCATTGTATACACCAGAATATATTAAAGAACTTTGTCTTCTAGTTTGATTCGCTTCTTCTTCTACAATATAAGCTTTAACTCCAAAGTCTACAGAAATATTATTAAATCCACCTTTTATTCTAGATTCTTCAACATACCAATCTTCAAATATATTTGCACTACCAGGAGCTAATGCACTAGAAACATCATTACTAATAACATATCCTTCTCCAGTAAGTGGATCAGGCGTACCAGTAGTTATACCACCACCTAATTGACCAGTTACTAGTGCTGGTGGAACTGGGATTGTGCCGTCTCCATCTCTTTGTTGATATTGATTAATGTTTTTTAATCTTTTCAACCAAAAGGTGTTAAAATATGATACCTCTAATGTAGTCGCCATATATTTATTATTACTTGTTTTCTTTAATTATTACAGTGATCCTACACAACTTATACAATCACCTATGCTACCTGTTAATGCATCGTAATAGTCAACGCTAAACCTTGCACATGTGGTACAACCTGTACACCCAACACTATAAACTCCATTATTTCTTACAGCGTATTCTCCGGGTGTAGAAAAATTATAAGCTAAATTAGCAGTAGTTGGTCCAGCTCCTAATACTGTTAGTAGATTAAAATTACCTACCGCTCCACCAGCCGGTTGAGCTGGAGATCCTACATCACAAGTTGCTAATGCCCAAGCATCTGTTGGAGTTGCTCTGTATAATATTGTAAAATTAGTTCTATATTCCGATGGGCTAGCAGCTGTAGCGCTTTTAGTTAATGTAGGTACTATTTGTAAAATTCCTTGAGTTAAAGCACCTGTTGTAAATGGTTCTGGTATACCTCCACATTGTATAGGACTCGCGCCATATCTTCCTTCTTCTAATACATTATAATATTCTAAACCTACATTTGATGTAGTTATATATTTAGGTGAAAGTACTCCTAAAGCTATATCTATAACATTTAATAAAACATTAGTTCCACTACCTGTACCTGTAGAATTTCCTGAATTAATAAATCGATTTGCTCCAAAAAATACTTCTAAAGGAAATCCAGAACCTGTAAAAGGACCACAATCTGTGCTTAAAGTATTCATAACACTAGTAGGACCATAACATAATGCTCTATTTACTGGTGGTGTTCCTAATATAATATCTATAACACAATCATCAGTTAAACTATTAATATCATTAACGCATGATGGAGAAGCATCAGTAACTGTACATGTGAATTGGTACGTGCCATTAACTGTTGTTCCAGAATCATAATTAAGAACACCAGTTTGATCTATAGAAAAAGTAGCCGTAGAACCTACAGGTTCTGCAGTTAATGCTAATGAATAGCAAAGTTCCAAAGTATTTTGAGTAGGATCAGCACTCCCGTTTACATTATTTGTAAATTGTCCAAATACTCCTCTATCTAAAGTAGTATAACCAACTGCACTTCCACCACAAGCTATTTCTACTCCTGCACTAGATCCATATGATGGAGTAAAGCCTCCAATTTCTGGTTCTTTATTATTTAAAGTAATTTTAATTTGATTATTAAGAGTATCTATAAAAACAGGGTTAACACCATCATCATACTCGGTTTCAAACGATATAAAATATTCATTGGATTGAGTAGTTTGAGATAAATATGCAAACAATTGATTTGTTTTTAAATCAAAGTCTATTAAAGAAACTCCTCCACCTGTTGATTCAATTGTGAAAGCTCCTGTAGCTGGGTTACCATTACCATCAATTATAGATGTTATTAAAGGTACAGATTGTAGAGTTAATTCATTACCAGCTGGGTCAGTAAAACTAAACGCTGTTATTAAAACAGTACCGCTAGTATCGTCTTCCAAAAATGAAGCTTGAATTGAAGTAGTGTTTACAACTCCTCCATAATCAGCTATTACAGATTTATTTAAATCTACAAAATTACCTGAAGTAGATGATTCATAAAATATCTCTAATAAACTTTCAACTGGAGATGTTTCAGATACACTTAAAAAAGGTACCATACATCCTATCTGTCCGGGTGCTGGAGGTATTCCTATATCTGTAACCTTAGCACCTAAAGTGTTTAATTGAGGTGCGTTAGGTCGTGTTAATTGGGGTTGAGATTCTTCAGTTCCAACAGATAATCCTATAGATAATGGGTTTTGTTCTACATTATAAAAACTTTGTAATGCACCAGGAACACCCCATGGGATAGCTGCAGTATAAGGTGGTAGAGTACTTTCGAAATTATCAAAAGCATTTTGAACAGCAGCACCTGCTCCTACACCAGTTTTAAAAGGAGAGTTGGCGAGTTCTAACCCACCTGCTCCAACTGGTCCTACTACAACTACTTCATCATTTATTCTTTCAGGAAAATATTGAGTGTTCCAAGCATATGGTCTATTATCATAATAAAGATTTCCTGGTGGTTTTTGATTATTATTTATAGTTGGATTGTTTACTCTACCGAATAACTTAACTGATGCAGAAAACTCAGATTGAGTTGGTCCTACTTCATTTAAATCTCTAGGAACTTTATTTATATTATCACCTAATAATGCCGCGAATGCTACTCTACCATAATCTCTAGCACTTAAAACTGGATAACCAGAAACATAACCAGGTAAATAAACGTTATAATATTCTTGTTCTTGTTGTTTGACAACTATCTTATATGATTGCCAGCCAGTAGGATTAGCAGGATAAACAGTCACTGTGCATTCAAAACCTGCACCAATACCTGTAGTTGTATCTTGTATCAATACAGTCCCATCAACATATCCAGTACCTCTATTTATTATTTTTATTCCAGTAACAACGCCAAGAGCTACAGCGGAAACTTCAACCGAGGCGTTTTGTCCTAAACCTTGATTACCTACTGCATATCTCAAATCTATTATATCACCAACAACATAACCGCCACCACCATTAGTTATCTCAAATTGATCGATGCTTGTATCATTTTCTGCTTTATATAAGCCAGGTTCACCTGTGTTATCGTTATTAACTTGTTGAGCTGGTGTTAAGCCATTGTTTACTTTTACTCTTAATACATTACCTAACCATTTATAAGTAGTTTCATCTATATTATCTACATCTCCAAAAGATTTATAAGGTGTATATATAGTAGAACCTTGAGCGGTAGGTATGTTATCATTAGAAGATAGCACAACACTAGAAGCTCTTCCATATCTATCTGCTAAAACAAACCCAGCTTGATAATTTCTGTTTTGTTTTAAAGAATGATTAGGATATTGAACATAATTATTATAATCTACAGATTTATCTGCATTTATAACTTCATAATCTAAATTTAAAGGTGGTGTATGTTGTTGTAAAAAATTACCATATATCAACCTGTTAGCGCTAATCTCTTGTCCTAAAGCTTTTAAAGGAACATTGTCATAAACTCTATTTTGTTGATTAGTAGGTAAAGTTCTATAAGGTTTTATAGATTTATAATTAAAATTATAATACCATTGAATTCCATTACCAGCCACAGTTAAAGGTATTTCTTCTACAAACGATGCTAAACCAGCATTTACAGGTATAACCTCTAATATTTTAACTGAAATCGTATTAGATTCTTTATATAGTATTTCTATATCAGTTACTTTATACCCATTGATTAAACCTTCAACAGCTTCAAGAGCTGAAACTCCAGTATCTGGTAAAGGAATTTTTAAATCTATTGTATTAATAGAATTAACAAACCAATCTAAAATAGTAGAATCATAAGCATTAATCTGATCTTGAAGTTGATTATTTGGTCCATTTCCAAAAATCCCTTGTTGTTCTGGTATAAAGCATATCTGCGTAAAAGGTGCTGCTAAAGAATATTCATTATCATCAAATTTAAATCTATAACTAAATCTAACAAATTTTTCTTCTATTAAATCAGGATCACCTGTAAATTCTTCTGAAGGAGTTTGACCTAAGCCATAATTAGGATTAGCAGAAATAGATATATCATTACCAAGAGCATTAATAGTAACTGGCTGTGTTAATTTCAATTGTACATGACCACCACTACCTACGACAAATTCTCCAACTTCTTGTATACACACTTCATCAGCTAAAGTAATACCTACACCACTAGGACCAGTCATTGTTTTACTAGTAATAAAATCTCCTATTTGAGGAGTAGGATTACCACTAGGATCACCTAATGTACTTGTGAATGAATAATCTACTCTAATATCAACTCCAGTACCAACTGCTCCAGTAGGTGTTCCAGGTGGAAAAGGTCCAATAGCTAGATTACTAGTAATAGTATCAAAACCTCTAGTTAATAACCTATCTGCTGAATCAGTAGATGATGGTCTAGAGAAGTTTAAAAAAGTTCCAGCTGCTGGATTCCATGGAGTACCTGTTGTTCCAGGAAACAATAAAAAGTTATTATAAATAATCACCTCATTATTACCACCATTTGGTTCATACCATAAAACTTGCCATACTTCATTATCTGCTTGATCAGGAAAACCAGTAACTATATCTCCTATTTTAACATTAAAATCTCCAATCCAATCTATTGTTTCAATTTGATATCCTTTTATTGGTTGAGCTGGTGGGTAACTACCAGTACTAACTTCTAATTTAGATTGTTGTAAAACTAAAGGTGTTTCATAAGGATAGTACTTAGCAACAGATATTTGATCTTCATTAACATAATAATCAGGAGATATTAAAAAGTTAGGATTAGCTAAACTTATATTAATTTTTCTTGGTTGATTATTGTTATCAGTCCAAAACAATAAATTATCTAATAAATTTATACCGTATATCCTAAAGTTTTGATTAAAATTAAGAAAAGATCCTCTAACTAATAATGTGGTAATGTCAGTTGTAGGGTTATATGAATGTATTGTATTAGTAAAACCTAGGTTTATAATATTAGAACCACTTAATGTTATTGCTTGACTAATAGTAATGGTAGTTGTTGTTATGCTTTCAATTAAAGGATCTTTTAATTGACCGCCCGCAGCAGATGGTTGACCATTCCAATTATCACCCCAAAGTAACATTCCTACTTCTAATCCAAGAGTGGTAGGGTCTAGTAAATTTCCAGCTGAATCATAAAGCTCCCAAGTTGAACTTGTGGTAGCTGGTATACCTGGTTGTGCAAAAACTTTTACATCTCTAGGACATCTTCCATCACCACTATAACCTGCGCTATACACATATATATTCTCAGTAGTTTCATCTGTGAATTGACCTATTATTTTACCAGCATAAAAATTATTATTTCTACCAGTATAAAAATAAGTTAATTCTTGGTTTTGTAAAACATTCTCAAACTCTCCTACTTCAGATCCTTCTGATCTACTTACTTGTAAATTTTGAGCATCTCTGTATTCACCGTTTGGCAGCAATCTATTATCAAGGTCTTTATTCATTTTAGACCTTAGAAAAGTATTAGTTACTTGTGGCATGTATTATCTTTTTATCCATTTAGCTTTTCCACGCATCACTTGTACTATTTCATCTAACTTAACATTTGATAATCTAATTTTAGCGTTTCTAAGCTTAGCACTTTTTTCCTGTCTTAATCTTTGCACTATATATTCCGGTTGATTAATTCTAGTAGATATTATAGCATGTAAAATATAAGCATATAAAGCTTCTTCTGCTAATTTAGGTATTCTACTATCTAAATCATAAGCAAGTCCATCTGATATGTATTCTAGTATTATTAAAGCACCAACTAAATTACTAGAAAAAGAAACTTTACCTTCTCTTTCATTCATATTAAACCAACCATTATATTGAGCATATTGTGGTGACATTCCATATTGTTCACCCCAGTTCCAATACCAATATCCTCCATAACCCCAATTATAACCAGCCCAATCTAAACCTTCATTATATAAAGTCCAGTTATAGTTTTGATTAATAAGATTAGTGTTAGCATTGTCCCATCTCTCTTCAGTTAAAGAAGTACCTTCTAAATTATCTTCAAAATTATCTTGAGTTGGCACTCCAAAATTATCTTGTATCGGATTTTCATACGGAGAATTTGTAAGATTATTAGAAGGATATATTATTCTTTGTACTCCTAATTGATCTATACGTGATATTCTTACATAGTTCACATAATCTTGAGGAAGTATAACACTTAATGTATGAGGTACAGTTAATTCTTGAGATTTAACAGACTTTAATGTATCATAACTAAACTCCTGTAAACCTCTTTTAGCATGAAATATTATATCGCTTCTTTTAACATCTGGTATTAATTTATCTTTTCCTACATAACCCACAATAAAGTTGTTAACAACATCTTTTAATTTTAAATAAGAATAACTACCATAGTTTTGTTCTGTTGTTGTACCGTAAGCATCTCTATTTCCAAAACTACCACCATCAATAGTTTTTAATTGACATACTAGTATGTTGTTTTGAGGAAGTGCCGCGGCAAGTCTAACTAAACTATCTCCGTTTTGTTGAACAATTACATCATAAGCGGTAATATATTCTGTGTAAGTTATACCGTCTACACTTGAATAAAGTTTAAAATTATTCAAAGCATAATCAGTTACATTAGGATCCCAATTTCCAAACTTTAAAGAAGTATTAAAGTTAAATATAAAATCACTTTGTCCTGCTAAAGCTGTTACTACAAATCCCTGCGCTCCCGCGTAATATTGACTGTTAGTTTCGGTGACTAATCCACCATTTGGCATTGGCATATATTATTGTTTTTCGTTATTATCTTGATTAGCAACTTGTGCAGATGCTACTTGTACTATAGATGGGTCTTGAATTATAACACCCGCATAGGCTAATATTCTAAGTATTAACTCTTCTTGTTCAGTGGGGTCTAATTCAAATTGAATTGATGTTCCTCTAGAATATTCGTACGCACCAAGTGCGTTTGTAGTAAAATTCCATAACACATTATCGGGTCTTTTAAGATATGATATAGTTATATCTGCTTGTATTGTATTTGGAAATACCTGCAATGTATCATTCTCATATAAATATATAGGGAAATTAGTTGTTGGCTGAGTTAAAGGGGAAAGTAATAATTGTCTTAACTCGTTTCTTTGTGTGTATTGACCTAGGTCGTAATCTTTATAAAATACAGTACCTAATCTATATAAAACCTCATCAACACCACTACTTGGATTGAACACAAAAGGGTAGGCTTGATTCGGGTTAGCATTATATGTAATAAAATCTAAAATATCAAATTTATTAGTTGCTACATTATAAACTGGTGTAGCAGTACGTTGAAAATACTGTAATTTTTCTTGTATATTTTTTACTCTATTTGAATACTCAGTTTCATTTTGAGATAAACGATACTGTTGATTTAAGTCACTAGCATATCCTTCAAATATTTCTAATTGTGCTTGACTACCAATCTTATTGAATTCATCAGGAGTTATATAACCTCGTTGTTGTTGGTTTAATATCAATAACACCGTTTGATATACTGCGTTTACGTTTACCATTATATTTTTATTTTAATAAAGAGGCGGACGAATCCGCCCCTGTTATTTTAATTTAGTCTTTTATTTATCGACTTATATACTTCAACTCCTTCGTCTGTTTTAAACCACGCAGCTAATGCTGAGTAAGGGTTTTCATCAAAAGGAACCGTCATTATTTTTCTATCATTACTTGCCCAATGTATAGATCTTTGATCACTTGATAGTCTTAAAATACCATGCTCTACAGCATTGATACCAAAGTTTCTCAATTGTACATTTTCATCTGCAGCTAATGATAAGAATAATCTAGGATTTCTTTTAGCTAATTTTAATAAATCTCTTCTTAATTCTTTAGAAGATAAACTATTAACTCTACTTCCATATTCAACTCTAACAATCGCTTCAGCCATATCAATATCCATGTTACGAGCTGTATTAAGAGCTTCAATTTCCCACTCCATAATATCTAATTCGTCTTCAGCTTCTTGTGATGCTATAAATTCAGAGTATTTTTTATTAACAAATGGATGGTACAAAGATAATAATTTTTGTAAAATTATATTTTCTTTTGGTACATTTAATACACCATTTCTAAAAGTAATATGACCTAATGTAACTTCTCCTTTTTGTTCATCTACAAATGGACTAGTCATATTAGTTGCATACCTTAATTCTCTTTGCTTTTGTCGTTTTTCATCAAACCATAATAAAGGATGTCTCCTTGTATGCTTTGAAGGAATTGTATATGTTAATGGTTCTTCACCACGTTCTAGTATATAAACTCTATCTTTTACTTCCCACGTAGGTTTTTTAACCTTAGGTGGTTCTGGTTGTGGTGGTGTTGCAACAGCAACTACTTCTTCCACTACCTCTTCTTGTTTTGCTTTTTTAGCCATAATATAATATAATTAAATAATTTAAAAAAAATAATAATAACCTCCACCCGAAGATGGAGGTATTATTAATGTGAATAATTACACTCCTTTGAATAATACAAAGTTGTTAGCAGCTTGAGTTACTAAACATCTTTCTGAAAGGAAGTTTACTTCCATTGCATCAAGATCACTAGTAAATGCACCACCAACCGAACCTGTTAACCAAGATTTCATTCTTCTATCATCAGCTTGAGACGCTCTATATCTTACGTGTAAGAAAGGTCTACGGATGTTAGTTCCTAAAATTTGATCATAAACAGTTGTAGTACCAGCTGGAACTAATACTCCTTCAATAGAAGCAGGTCCAGTCATACCACCACGTGTTGACGCGTCGTTTAAGTATTTCCAGTCAGTCTTATAGAAATCATAAGAACCTCTTCTGAAACCGCTAAAACCTAAGTTTAATGCCATTTCTTCTGAGTTTTCAAATAATCCATAAGCTGTACCACCAGCAGATCCAGCAGAGATTTGAGCTAACATGTCATCAAAATCTAGAGCAGTTTGTCTGTCTAGGAATAACATGTTTTCTTCAATTGCTCCCTGAGTATCTAAGTTTCTAAGAATATCATCAAAGTCACTTATACCAGCAGATGCAGAGAAACCAACTTGTACATTACCTCTATCTTGGATAGCAGCAAACATACCTTGTGTTCCAATCTGACCGTTACCTGCAGCTCCAGAAGCAGCAGCAGCTATTTCACCTTCAACACACATCATTTCTAGGTAATCCTCAAATCTAAGTCTAGTTTCAGACTCAGCTTTTAGGTACCATAAATAACCACCAGTTCCATCTTCAGTAGCAACTTCTACCCAACCGATCTGAGCAGTGTCAGAACCGTTTACAGTATATTTACTTCTAATAATGATAGGGTTATTTGAGAATTGAGTAAATGAAGGAGTAACACTAATAATTTGATTAGCAGTCGCTAAAGCAGCTGCATCAAAGTTAGGAGTTGTTGATCCTTTTGCGTATTCAGAACCGTATACAAATACTTTTACTAAACCTACTAAACCAGCAGCAGCAATAGTTGCAGCAGTATAAGGTAAAGCTGTAATTGTACCAACACCGGCGCCACCTGGAACCGTAGAAGAAACGTAACATTTAACTTCGTTTCCAAAGTCATCCATTACTACTACTGTCGATCCTACAGAGATAACGTTAGTAACACCAGCAGGAGTACCTATCCAGTTAATAACGTTAGCACCAGCTAATGTAAGTCCATCATATGCAATGTGTAATCTATTTTGTTCAGACCAGATTACTTGGTCACTTGTCATTGGTAATTCAGCACCGACCATTCTTAAGAAACCAGATAACGTTCTGTTACCATATCTTTCTACTTCTTGTTCGTAAATTTCAGGTAGATATTGCGCTGCAAAATCTCTAAAATTCGCTGGGATACCTGCACCACCACCATTATCTGTCCATTGAAGATAATTTGTAGCTAGTGCTTGTTGAGTTTGAGAAGGTACTAAACTTCCAAACTGTGGGGTTAAAGCCATAATATTAATTTTTAATTAGTTAAACTTTCGTTTTTTGATTCTCAATTTTGATGAATCTGCTCCACTAACTGATTTTACCTTAAAACCTCCTACAAAGACGTCCCCACTGGCAACTTGCCTCGGCGCATCCGCACTTGGATTTTTAGATTTTTGTACTAAATTTTTAATACCATCAGCTTTTCCTTGTTCATAAAAATGAGAAGCTAGTTTATCAGTATTCATCGCAGCATATAAAGCTTTATGATAACCTTCAGTGTCACTTATACTTCCTTCTTTATCAATAAATTTATTAACAAAGTTTTGAATATTAGATTGACTTTCAGCTGTTTTCACAGGATCTTTTACTTTATATCTAAATTTTTTATCTCCTACTGTGTAATCAAAACCTTTGAAATCAGTTTGAAATAAATTATTAGTTTTTTCTTTAAAAGCTTGTTGTGATTGCTTTATAGTTTCTTGCTGTTTGTTGTAACGATTAAAAAAATCCATAGCCTTTTGCTGCTCTTGTGTTGTCCCAGGTCTTTGCTTTATTTCAGCATAGTATTTAGATTTTTGATTTTCTAATTCCTGTTTAGCACTAGCAACAGCTTCTTTATAAGCTAGTTTTTTTCTACGTATATCTTTTGTTTCATCTAATTCTTCATCAATCTCATAATCTTCCATTATAAGAGAAATGTCATCTGAATCAAGATGAGGTTTATTTTTTCTTAAGTATTCTTTTAATAATTGATCATTATCTAGTTTAGAATAATCTTTATTAAGTTCTACATAATCCTCTACTGTTCCACCTGTTTCATTCATGAAATCCACCAGTTTTTCTACATTTTCTGGAAGTTTAGGTGTTTCAATTTTTTGAGGTTCTTCTTTTACTTCTTTTATTGGTTTAACTTCTTCTGTAATTTCTTCAATTACTTGGACTTCAGGTTCCTTTTTATCATCTGTATCGCTGACCCGTATTTCTGTGTCCATTTTTTTGCTATCTCCGGGTGATTCGCCCATAGAAATTTCCTCTGTTTTTCGCTCTTGAATGGCATTATCTTCTGGTTTTTTAGTTAAATCAACCTTTACAACGTCTGGGATTACTTCTCCTTGAGCTTCAGGTTTAGTTAAATCAATTTTAACAGGTTCATTATTCTTTTTTGATCCTAGATCTTTTGGTTTTCTAGGTTTTATTTTTCCTTTTAAAGAAAATTCACCTTCTTGTTTGACCTCTACGGCCGCTTTTTTATCTGACATAATATAATATAATTAAATAATTAATAATTAACCAATTGGAAACATATCTTCCATTTGATTTTGTTCTTCAAAATTTATTGGTAATAAATCATTTTGTCTTTGATCTATCATTTTACTTTGCTGTGTACCAGCTATTCTTGTTCTTTTATCTTTACGATCTTCTATTTCTTTTTCACGAGTTGTTTCTCTTTGACCTTTCATTTGTTCTAACTGAACTTGATAATTAAATTCTTCAGCCATTAATGCTCGTTTTATTTCTGATTCCGTTCTCATTCTTTCTATCTCCATCTGAGACTTAGCTTGTTCAAAATTTATTTTTTGATTAGTTAAGACTTCTTGCTTTTGCACTTCAGATTCAGCAGCTGCTTGAGTAGCTTGCGTATTCGCCGCTGCTTGTTGCTGAGCTATGTCAGCTTGCATTTGTCTCTCGTAAGCTTGTTTCTTTTTACGCTTTACTTTTAGCATTTGATTTGCTAATTTTAAATTACGTATTTGTCTAATTTCAATTGCATCTTCTAAATCAATACCACCACTTGATAAAGCAACTTGTATATTTTGTTCTAATGTAGCTTTTTCTTCATCATCTGGCTCTAGATCTAAAAATATACCAAAGTCATGTAAATTTAAGTTATTTACTTCTTTTAAAGTAATACTATTAAAATTAGTTATACTATTTCTTAATGCATTTGCTGTTAAAGGATAATCTAACATATCACTAACTTTTTTAGATATATTTTCACACATTCTTAAAGTTAAAAACAAACTACTATTATTTATATGTTTAGTAGCAATGTTAGAAGCATTAGCAGCCATTTTTTGTAATCCTACTAATGTGTCTCTATCTGGCACAGAACCATCTCTAGCTTCACTTAATCCGGTTACATCTCTTATCATTTGTAAATAATAATTATATGTAGATATTAAACTTTGAATTTTCGCTTGTCCGGATCCAGTGGATAATTCTTGTACAGGTATTTTACCTCTATTAATATCTCCATCTTGAGTTAATGATCTACCCACAACAGAACCTGTTTGAAAATACATGTTCAAAGCTTCAGCTGGATTATAATTAGTACCATTGCCTAAATCAACTTCTGCTAAACCATCCATATCTAAGAATACACCATCTGGTACCATTCTAGCTATAACTTGTTGTAATTTAAGATGTGTTATTTGAATCATATCTGCAAAACCAGTGATTCTACCTACAGTAGACTCAATTCTACCCTTATACATTCTAGGTGCACATATAGCATAATTCATTTCTACTTTAGTAGTATCTGCTTTAGGTCTAGTCATATTAGGACACATTTCCCATCTTAACATTATATCAGTACCTAAAACTTTAACTCCTCTATATAAGGTTTCTATAGTTCTACCTACTCTTTGAAAATTATCATTTTCTGGTGGATTAAAAGTATCAGGTTTTTCTAATGCTTTTTCTAATCCATATTCAGTTTCTTTAATTTTAAATACTTGATCACTATAAGTTTTGTATTCAAAATATAATAATGGAACAGTATTTTGATCCCATGGACCATTACCATATCCATACATGTAGGTTCTATTACCTTGTTGTTGTTGTATTTTTTCTAAAGTAGCATCATCTAATGCTGGAAATTGTTTAGCTATTTCAGGTAAAGTAACTGGTTTTAATTCACCTACATAGTATATGTCTTCAAAATTTGGATCTTCTGTATAAGAATATATTAAGTAAGCTGGATCAACATAGTCAACTGTTATACCATTAGATAGATTGAAATTAGTTTTACAAGCACCAATTCCACATGTGACTAAGTCATAATTTACCCTTCGCTTTGTCAACTCCCATTTGTTTGTATCTAATACTTGATTTATTACTTCTTCTTCAGCAATTTCTACCGCTTGCTTATAATTAAGTTGCATGTGTAGTTCTAGTTCAACTTCATCCTCAGGTAGTTTACTTTCTGGTATTGTAGTATTAAATAAAGAAGAATCAAGCTTATTCACTATATCCTGCATTGTTTGTCTAGCGAAAATATCTTGAGCTAACATTTCAGCATAATTGGTTCTTTTCTCTAAAGATTCAGGATCTTGAGCAAATGCATTTATATCATATTGTTTATTAGATATTCCATTAACTAATATATCAACAAATTTAGATATAATAGGGACAGGTTTCCAATCTAAATTAAGATAAGATAAATCGCCATTAATAGATAATTCATCTTTATATTTAGAAGTAGGTTGTTCACCTCTTGCGTATAATCTTAATCTATTATAGTTGTTCCAAGTAGTTAAATATCTATTACCATTTGTTCTCCCTTGACTAAACCATTCCTGCTCTATAGCTTGCGCAACTTGAGTACCATATTCCCAAGAGGCTTTTTCACTATCACTAACAACTTGGCTAGGAAATGTACTATTAGTATTATAATTTATCTTCATTTAATCTATAATTTTTGATAATGAACCACTATTGTCATATTTTTTTATACCTAAATCATATTTTTGTTTAATTAATTTAGGAACTGGTCTATATTTATTTTTATTACAAGCCATAATTGCAAGTCCTGAGCTAATAGAAGCATCATGTGAAGTTCTATTATTTATATTAAATCTAGACCAATCTTCTAATGTTCTTTGGAAATACATATCTCCATAATTAAGATCATCTAATAATCCAATCCGCTCTTCAATATAAGATTCTATAGCAGCTGCATGAGCTTGTTTTATATCTTCACTTGAATTTGGTATACCACCTATTTCTCTTTCAGTTACTGATAATTTATTATAAATTTTGTCAGGTCTATTCATAGCAAAACCTCTATATCCTCTTCTTTTAAAATGATATAATAATCTAGGTTTATTATTTTCTGCTAATATTGGCATTCCGTAAAATATACAAGCCATTAAAACATCTTCAAAAAATATTTCAGCTGTTTGTGGTCTAGCTATATATTCTAAAAAGAAATGATTAGGAGGAACATCTTCCATACTAAACTTGGTTAAACCATGAAGAGATCCATTAGAACCTCTACCATCTACTGTTCCAGATATATCATAACTATCACAACCAAATGCTCCTAAGTTTTCATTACCTGGATATTTCCTACCTAATTTTTTTATTATATTATTTTGTAATCTTTGAGGTGGAACCCAAGATATAAAAAATCTACCATTTTTATTGGGAACAAACATAACTTCAGTATCTTTTATTCCCCCTATCCATTGAAAAGAACCCTGGGTCACAACATTACTATGTTTAATATCTTGATTCCAATCTATTTGTTGATAAATCCTAGTTAGATTGAATAAAGAGTTCTTAGATTCATCCCTAAAAGCATGTTTAGTTGTACGTGGAAACTGTCTATAAAATTCATTTAAAGCATCTTGATCTTCGCTTAAACCATCTACTTCGTTTTTCCAATAATCTAAAACTCCTATTTTAATTTTTTGACCATGGGGATCTTCATCTGGCCGTGCTGGTGTGTCGAATACAGGTAAGCCATAAGCATTAATGTATCCTTCGTAATTCCATTCCATAGGTATGAACAAACTATATAATCCGCTGCGAGTCTGTCCATTGGCGTTTCGTTTTGTAACAT
>Ga0315331_10000671_pt1 | contig 24244 bp, 30 predicted proteins | sample M160m34915metaG_FD_203456 | JGI IMG/M metagenome (GOLD analysis project Ga0315331, IMG submission 203456) | Ammonia-oxidizing marine archaeal communities from Monterey Bay, California, United States - M1 60m 34915 | ecosystem: Environmental > Aquatic > Marine > Intertidal zone | place: USA...
CCCAGCTTGGCCGCCAGGAACGCACATCCGCTAAGGGCTCGCGCTATGCCTTCGTACAATTGTCCGACGCAACGGGTGTGATTGAAGCGACCGCATTCTCCGAAGTGCTGGCCATTACAAGGGATTTACTGGATTCCGGTAGGCCATTGCTGCTGGGCGTTGAAGCCAAGATGGGCGATGGTGGGCTGCGCGTTTCCATCGTCTCCGCCAAGTCCTTGGAAGAGGCTGCCGCCGATATAGGGCGCGAGCTGATGGTCTATGTGGAAGATGCCGTAGCGCTGCCGCATATATCAACTCTGCTGGAACAAGAACCCACAGGCCGTGCCGAGGTGACCTTGGTGCTTGAGATTGATCCGTCCCGCGAAATCACCTTGAAGCTCAAAAAGAGTATCCAATTGTCGCCCGCGACAGCACAAGCGATTAAATCTTTACCCGGTGTTGCAATGGCTGAGACGATTTGAGCATTTTAGGGCGTGCCAGAAGATTAATTCCATTAAAAAATCATTTATCAACAGGTATTAAATCCCTTTTCGCCGTCGCGCTTTGAGACACCTGCTGCTAGGTTTCTTACCGAACAGTAAAGAAACCCGCCTTGATTTACGCTGAAATGGCGTAATGGATGGCATCGCAGCGGGCAGTATGCGCATTGGCTGACGCAATAATCTTTGGAGCGCAACGGTTCATCGATCGCACGTTCGACGACGCACTAAGTCTACTTGAAGAAGTGCGTTCCTATATTCTGTATGAGGAACGCTCAGATCGTACGGAACTCTCCCTCGCCACCCGCGTGCGTCAGAGCCTTGAGGCGACGCGGATGACCGCGCGCCTGATAAATGTCATGGCTTGGCTGCTGCTTCAAAAAGCCGCCGCCGCTGGCGCAATTGAAGAGCAAGAACCCCTGAAACCTGTAAACCGCCTGGGCGGCCGGGAAGCCTGCATGGATTAAGCGTGTATGGAAGATTCCAATCTGCCAGACCGCATGCCGGAGCTGCTTGATCGTAATCATCGTATGTATGTTCGGGTCGCTCGCTTATATGACATGATTCAGGGTGAAGAGGCGGCATAATAATGGCTTTGCATCCGCTAGCGAAGCGGCGATACTGACTGTCGAATCAAAAAATTTTGCCAAATAGGATTGCTAAAGAATGACGATGCTCGACCTCGGGCCAGAGGATGCGCTCTACTATGAATGGACGCCGCCAAGCAAAGCAGGTTCATCAAGCTTCGTGTTCATAAACCCGATTACGGGTGATACCAGCCTTTGGAATGCGGCAGTTATTCCGGCGATTAAATCCGCTGGGTTCGGCGTACTAGCATATGATTTTCGTGGACAAACCGGCAGTCGCTTCAAGCCAGGCCGTGCATTGGACGCCGACTTGATCGTGGATGACCTACAAACCTTGGTGCACCATGTAGCGCCGGAAAAGCCTATTCTCGTTGGGCTTTCGATCGGCGGGCTCTACGCCGCTCGTGCCGTGCTTGATGGTCTCGATACGGCAGGTCTGGTTCTGATCAACACGCTCCGCCGCATAACGCCGCGCATTCAGTGGATGAATGATGCCACGCTCAGGGTAATGCAGGTCGGCGGGCCAAGCTTGATGAAAGATCTGTATTTTCATTTGCTTGTTGGCGAACCGTTTCAGGAAGCCAACCGCGCTGCATTTTTGACGGATGAGCCGGACTATACGCCGCTAGATCCGGCCTCCGGTGCAACAAACCTGTTGACCAAAATGGGGACGACCAGTTGGGACGTGGACTGGTCAAAGCTCGAGCTGCCTGTGCTCTCCATGACAGGCCTGCAAGACCGGGTCTTCTATGACACCAACATCGTGAACGAACTTTACGCTACCTTGCCAAACGCCCGCCGCGTTGATCTGGCAGACGCTGGTCATATGGTACCAGCCGAAACGCCAGACGCATTGGTCGACGCCCTCAAGACATTCGCGGCGGAGATCACTTAATGCGCGGCTGGGCCGCGTATCTTGCATGCTTCATCGGTGTATGCGGCCATGCCTCCAGCGAGTTCGTGGCCAAGCTTGCAGCGACACCTGGGCCGGAATTCAGCGTATGGCGTTTTATGATCGGCGGGATTGGCTTGTTGATCGCAACACAGTTCTGGCCGGGCGCGCGCGATCTGCTAACGCCGATCCGCCAAGACTGGCGCCGGGTCCTGCCACTGGCATTTTTTGGTATGTCAGTCGCCCAATTATTTTTCCACTGGGCGCTCGACTATGCCAGCATCGTCCAGGTCGCAACTATGGTGACGGCTATGCCAATGGTCGTGGTTGGTGTTGATCGGCTGATTAACGGCACGCCTGTGTCTGCGCCCAAATTGGTTAGCGGGTTCGGCGCATTTATCGGCGTATTGCTGCTACTGACAGATGGTTACCTGGAAGCTTTCGACATTACTGGCGACGCCTTTGTCGGCACGGTGATGGCGTTTGGCTGCGCAATCACCGGCGCAATCTATCTAGTGCTGGTGCGCCCCGCCGTCATCGCCCATGGCGCTGTTCGAATGACGGCTTATACCTTTGTACTGGGTTTCTTTGTCCTTTATCTCATCGTTGGTTTCGCCTGGGGGCTCTGGGTCGATCCGCTAACGCTGTTTGACAAGCGCCCGGAACAGATTGCTGGCATCTTCACCATTGGCATTTGGAACACGACCATCGCCATGATCCTCTGGCTCGCAGGGCTGTCCTTTGCGCCAGATTTGGTTCGGGCGAACTATATGTTCTTCCTCAAACCGGTGATCGCCGCCTTCTTGGCAATCGCCATTATTGGGGACAGCCTTTCGCTTATGCAGGGCTTGGCGATCTTCGCCATTCTGTTTTGTGTCGGCATGGAATATGTTTGGACAGAGCGCGCCGCCAAGGTAGCCGCCCGCCGCGCCCAGAATTAGGACGACCGCTTGATGCGCACATTCCCTGCAGAAAACCTCCGCCGCCAGATTGAGGCCGTGCTTGCCGCATGGGGCCTTGCAGCAGAGCGAAGCAATCTGATCTCCGGCCTGATGGTGGAGGCAGACCTTCGCGGCATCGACAGCCACGGCATTGGTATGCTGCCCCACTACGAAACGCGCCGTCAGAATGGAATGATTTTTCCTGCCGCTGAGCCCGTCGTTGAAACCGATTCATCGGCGTTCTGCGTTATCGACGCTGGCCACAGTCTGGGCCACGCCCCAGGCGCTCTGGCGATGGGTATGGCGATTGAAAAAGCCCGCGTGATGGGCGTCGGCATGGGGCTTGTGAAGCGCTCCAACCACTACGGTGCGGCTGGCGTATACGCGACCATGGCGGCGGACGCTGGCATGATTGGCATGAGCATGACAGGCACATCCCAGCGCTCCATCGTGCCAACCTTCGCTAAGGAGCCGATGTATTCCACCAACCCCATCGCCTTCGCTGTGCCAGGGCCAAATGGCCAGCACCCGATTGTGCTGGATATGGCGACATCGACCGTTGCTGTCGGCAAGTTGGATATCGCCCGCCGCACCGGCAAGCCACTGCCCGAAGGCTGGGCACTAACACCTGAAGGCCAGCCGGAAACGGATGCCCAAACGGCATTCGATGCCCGCCCCCGCCGCATGACGCCGCTGGGCGGAGACCGTGAGCGCGGCAGCCACAAAGGCTACGGCCTCGCTGTGATGGTAGATATTCTCTCCAGCGTGCTCACAGGCTCCTGGTTTGGCGCGCATGACCTGAAAACCGGTAAAACCGGCAAACACCATATGATTGGCAGCTTCTTCCTGGCGCTTGATCCGGACATGTTCCGGGACAGTCGCGGTGATTTTGATGCCGATATGGCAGCACTCGTTGATTTCCTGAAGTCCACGCCGCCGCTTGACCCGGACCAACCGGTTATGGTCGCAGGCGAGCCAGAACGCATCGCCAAGGCGGAACGCGAAAAGGCTGGCATTCCCGTTAGCGATAAACTGTTTGAAGAACTCCGGTCCGCCGCTGAATCCAGCGGCGCCGCATTCTTGCTCGGCAATTAGGAGTCCAATCCATGTCCGCCGTACCGACGAACCAAATCCCTGGATATTATCACCGCCAGATCGGCGATATTACTGTCACTGCGATTTCAGATGGCTTCTTGGACGGAGATGTTGACGTTCTCCGCAATATTGAGCCTGACAATGCTTTGAGCATGCTGCGGGCTAATTTTCGCAATGGCCGCCGGACATATGTGAACGGGTTCATTATCCGCTCCAAAGGGCGCGTCTGCTTGGTTGAGACTGGGTCCGGCAACTATTTGCAACCTACGGCCGGCAAGCTGCTGGAGAACGTCATCGCGGCTGGCGTTGACCCAAATGAGATCGACACGATCCTATTGACCCATATGCATCCGGACCATTCCGCCGGCCTCACCAATATGGAAGACAACTCGCTCTACTTCCCTAATGCCCAGCTAACGGCCCACGAAAATGAGCCAAAACATTGGCTAGATGACGGCGCTATGGCGAATGCTGAAGAGCGCGCCCAGCGCTTGTATTTCCAAGCGACGCGGGAGCAAATCGCCCCCTATGCCAAGCAAACCAAGCTGTTCCAATCAGGCGAAGTCTTCCCCGGCGTCACAGCCCTGCCCGCTCCCGGCCACACGCCCGGCCACACCTGCTACATGGTCGAATCCGGCAATGACAGCCTGCTGATTTGGGGCGATATCGTGCATGTACCGGAAATCCAAACGGCCCTTCCGGACGTTGCTATCGCCTTTGATACAGATATGCACGCCGCCATCGCGTCCCGCAAACGCATCTTTGACATGGCCGCGACAGACGGCCTACTCGTCGCCGGCATGCACCTGCACTTCCCCACCTTCAGCCACCTAATCCGCGACGGCGAAGGCTACCGTCTCCTCCCCGAACCCTGGGCACACGAGATGTAGGACGCAGCGCAACAAGCTGTATTCAAAACAAAAAGCGTAACGTATTGACCGCCACCCACACAAGCGCTACATCACACCGCTCGCAGCCAATGCTGCGGCGCCGTTGGGGAATAGTTTAACGGTAGAACAGCGGACTCTGACTCCGTCGGTCCTGGTTCGAATCCAGGTTCCCCAGCCATTCTCCACAAAGACATTCAGCTAGCTTTTGCGGGCCTCACCCTCAGTCCAGGATGACGTGTGGGACGAAGCGGGCGTCGTCGCGGGTTATGGGGGTGTCGTCTTCGCGGATGCCGAGGCCGGCGGGGCGGCTGGCGATGAGCCAATTGCCGAGGACGGGGTATACGCCGTCCATTTTCGGCAAAGCGGCGAGTGCTTGGACGATGCCGCCTTCTTCGCCGTAGGGGCCGTCGGCCTTCAGCGTTGTTTCGCCGTTTTCAACGATTTCGATATTCGCACCCTCACGGGAATAAATGGGTTTTTTGACGTAGCTTTCGCCGAGTACGTCCGCATCTACCGCATCCGTGAAGAACGAGGGCAGCAGGTTTGGATGTCCGGGTGCCATTTCCCAAAGCAGCGGCAGCAGGGCTTTGTTCGAAAGTACGGCCTTCCAAGGCGGTTCAATAACCCGCATGTTGGAGGTCGCCAGATTGTCTGCGAATTCGTCGTGGAACATCCATTCCCAGGGGTAGAGCTTGAACAGGTTTGAAATCACCTGTTCAGCACCATCAACGAACTGGCCTTTATCCGTGACGCCAATCGTATCAATCGGCAGAAGATGCGTGCCAATGCCCGCCTGCTCCGCACAATCCGCCAGATATTCGATGGTGCCGACATCTTCTTCAGATGCGGCCTCCGCCGTTAGATGCAGAAGGCCTTCAATGCCGAAGCCTCCGAACGCCTCAATCAGAGTCTCGTGGATGGAATTATACTGGTCTGCGGAATCGGGCAGACGGCCATCGGCTCGCAGGTCTTCCAGCCAACGCCACTGAAATACGCCCGCCTCATACAATGAAGTCGGCGTGTCCGCGTTATATTCCAGAAACTTCGCCGGACCTTCCCCATTGTAGGAATAATCCATGCGGCCGTAGAGGTTCTTGGCTTTGCCAACCCAGCTATCGACGATGTAATCCCAGTGCTTTTGCGGGATCGCCAAGCGCGTCATGATCTCTTCGCTTTGCAACGCCTTATCGACGATGGCGAAGCACATCTCCTCCAGTTCTTCCGAAGGCGTTTCCAGATCATCTTCGATCTGGCGCATCGTGAAGCTGTAACATGCCCCTTCAAACCAATAGGGGTCACCGCCAATGGTATGAAAGCGGAAGCCAAGCTCTTCGGCGATTTCGCGCCAGTTATATCGTTCTGGCGTTATAATCCGCTGCAAAGGCTCAGCCGCCGAAGCTGCGGCCGCCAGAACGGCGCCCGCCCGTGCGGCCAAACCCGGAACGTGAGACGACTTTACCGGCAGAAGGTCGGGCAGCGGCTGATTTCGGCACCGAGACCGGACCCGCTTTCGCATCCCATTTCGCGCCAGATGCCGTGCGCACTTTGCCTGCAGAGGAAGACCTGTAGAGCGGTTGAGCAGCGACAGGCCCGCTCATCGCGCGGCCCATCATGTAGCCAATCATCAACGGCATCCAAAGTCCGCCACCGGATGAAGCTTGCTGCTGTTGGGCTGGCTGTTGGCAAGCGGCAGCGCCGTGTTCAGCCTCACAATCTTGCTGGCTTTGGTACTTCGGTGCGACGCGCGCGTGGTCCTTCTGTGCGGCTGCAAAACCTGCCGTGCAATCAGCTTCAGAAAGCTCACCACCAACGATGCAGGCCTCTGCACTGGAATATTGCAGTGCATCCACCTGCTCCTCACACCCGGTAAGTGCCAGTGCAGATACGCTGACGCCCATGGCGATCAAGGCCACTCTGCCAGAGCGTTTGCGCGTAACCAACGGCGGGCGGGGCGGAAATTTTTTGAACTTAGCCATAAGTCGTCTCCCGGATTCCTGAACGCGCATATTAGAACAGCATTCCCGAAGGATATAGAACTGATCCAACCCATTGCCTACATCTTTACAGAAGAAATCGCGATTTAGGTGCCAGACTGGCTTCAGATGCTGAGATCTTCCAAATTGTAGTCCTTCATATCGGCGCGGACGGCATCGCTCCATGCGTAGGATAGGCTGGCATCAAGGTGGGGCTTGTAGGCATAGGGCTTCTCATCCGGGAACCGTTCATGGCGCGCGGTGATGGCATATCCCAGGATTCGCGCAGGGCGCTCAATCCGGGCCGAATCATAAACCGCGGCGGCGTTGTGAAGGCCGCCCTCTTCTACATCAAACACGCTCCGCCTGCGATGAAAGCCCATATTGGCAGTGACCCGCCAATCTTTACTGGTATTGGCGAAAGAGCCATGCACGGTCTGCCGATTCGATATGGCAACATCGCCCGGCTTACAGATGATCGGCGCCGCACGAGGAAGGCGTTCCGATCCTGCCCCCGCGATCAATCCTTTGATGTCAGCCTTGCCAAGCTTGTGAGACCCAACAACGACCCAGAGCCCGTTCGCCGCCGTGCAGCCATAAGGCTGGCCCATGAAATTAAAACCGTGAGACCCTTGGTCCCAATCCGGCGCATCCCAATGGGTGGTGCCGTCCTGATGGCAGGCGACAGATGCGCCAAGGCCCGGTTCTTTGATGAACAGCGCCTCATTGAACGGCGCGGAGTCTTCACCATTGATCGCGGCGGCAACAGCCAGTAATTGCGGATGCCCGTAAAGTCGCAAGCATGCTTCTGAGATTTGGAGCAAGCCCAAAATCATATAGACAATTTCATCCGGCACCTCCGTTGCCGTCTCAGGCTCAAACGTTTTTGCGGGGTGGCGGCTGCGGATCGCCTCAACATCAGCCTTACTATCGGCGATATCCTCTTCACGCATGACGTTTTCGAATACGTAGAACCCTGTCTGCCAATAGGCTTCCAGGATATCTGGCGAAAGAACGCCGTCATCGGTGAAGGTAATGGGCCCGCGGTTGCCGAGCGCCTTAGCAGACGCCTGGCCTCCTCCATGCAAGTCTGCAAATCGGCGATATGCGCGCCATAGTCAACTTAGAGTGTCCGGCATGGCTAGAGCCCTCAAAGAAATGAGCCTTCGAAGATGAGATTAGTGGAAAATAACTGGTCGCGGGAATTGCAGGCTTTCAGATGCATTCTCTATCGGCCTTGTGCACTTTTCGCCTGGGCAGCTGCATATTTTTGCAGGTTGGCTTCCATCTGATCGGCTAACCAGGGCGGTCCAGCATTTTGCGGTGGAGCTAAGGCTTGGACTGATCGAGGGTCCGGGGGCTGCTCAGCCTTCCGCTCCGCATCCTGACGCGAGGCTTGCGACTGGCCGTTTCTGCGAATGAACGAATCCAGCAAGGTCCCTTCAGTCTTAGTAAGCGCCAGACCATTGGCTGAAGCAGTGGCAGCCGCTGTGGCGGCATCAGCGGATACAGGCTGCGCGGACGCTCCGCCAGCACGAGACGGCAGTGGAATTGGTTTTGGATTCTGCGGATGTTCAATTGAAAAGAACTTTGGTCCACCCTTCACCGGAAAAGGGAGAGAAGCCTGAGCGACTGCCGGCGTCAATGATGCAACAGCTTGCCGGGCAGCCTCAAGCGGCGATGCCATCAGCCGATCCAAAGGTACCAGGCCTTTCTGCTATGCCCTCGTGGCCAATTCAACGCCGTATTGCTCATCGGAAAATATGCTGGCGAGCGTGTTTGATGCAGAAATACCAGTCGCTTCTTCAACCGGCATGGTCGCACCAGCAACAAGTAGCCCAACTGGCCCACTAATAGCCCGGGCGTGAACAGAAATTTGATCGCCTGTTAGTGCTCGGTAAATCACTGAGACGACCGGCAGGTGATGAAGCGGATTGATGACATCGATAAGATCCTCAAAGGTGAGGCCCAAATCTTCTTTCTCATTCTGTATATCAGACGGCATCTGGTCCAGAATGTAAGCCGGGCGCGCGATCGCGGCTTCAGAATTAATGGCTGCTGGGCCAGTCAATTGAAGCGTCTATAAGGCGGATATGCCGACTCTTAATCTGCTGCAACGCGAAGGTCCATCCGTATAAAGAAAGGACTGGGCCATCAAGGAACTCGAGGCAATAGATCATTTTCCCTATTTTTCTTGACCTTAGATCACTAACTGAGCCTGACATTGCACAACAAGAACTGCCGGTCGGCAGATGCAGCACTCATTTGCATGAAGCCTCCCCGTGGCCCGACACTTTTACGGAGGACGGTTTTCAGCCCTGCCATAAATTCCGAAGGCAAACTGGTGCCACTGCAAAATAGACACTATGATCTCGAACGTACTTCATCCAAGAAAGCCTAGCACATGCGGTTAATGAGAGAACGCGACGAGCGGGACGGCCATTGGCGCACCTGGCTTATGAAGCGATCTCGGCCACTGGCATTTGCAATCGCCATGCTGATCTTCCTAGTTTTTACTCTCTTATTCCACGAAGAGCCGCCGGCAAAATATGAAGTTAGCGCTGTGGATTGTCCGCAAGCATTTAACGTGGCATAACCCTCCGCAAGAAGTCACGGAAGAGAAATATTTCCGCACTTCCAACCCAGTCCGCAGTAGCGGCAAACCCAAGCAAATAGACTTGGGCGGATATCTAACAGGAGGACTAAAAATATGAAATTTTGCACAATGATGCTTGCAGCAGGCGCACTCGCGCTTGCTATTCCAGCAGGCGCATCCGTAGCGTCGGCTGATGGCCACATAGTCAAAGGCCCTAAGGTTAGCTGGAAGCTTTCCCTGTGGGGCAAGCGCCGCGCATTCACTGAAGGCATGGAATATGTGTCCGAACAGGTCGCGAAAAAGACCGGCGGCAACTTCAAGATTCGCCTGTTCTACGGCGGTCAGCTGTCCAAATCCAAAGAAAATCTTGACGGCATCAGCCTCGGCGCTTTTGAAGCGGCCACCTTCTGCGCTGCTTACCACCCGGGCAAAAACGCGCCTCTGAACGTCCTTGACCTGCCATTCCTGCCGGTTAAGGACTTTAAGGCTCAGCGCGCCATGCACGATGCCGTGTATGCTCACCCTGCTTCCCAGGCGGCTTTGGCCAAGTGGAAGGCAAAAATCTACATGTCCAATATTCTTCCCCAGTACGAATATATGGGTAAGGGTAAAGCTCCTCAGTCCGTCGCGGACTTCAAGGGCAAAACGCTTCGTGCGCTCGGCGGCATGGGCCAGGCCGCACTACTGATCGGCGCTACGCCGTCCACAATGCCGGCTTCTGAAACTTACACCGCACTGCAGCGCGGCACGGTTGACGCGATTGGCTTCCCTTATACCTATACATTCGTTTCCTATAAGACCGAGGAAATTTCTGACTGGGTCACAACGAACATGAAGCTCGGTTCGGTTAACTGCCCGACCGTCTTCAATACTGATGCCTATAACGCCCTGCCTATCCAGTACAAAGACATGCTGGAAAGTCTGAAAGACGGCGCATATGCAGCCATTGAAACAGCCTACGAAACCCAGGACGTAGCAAACGTTGCGCGCTGGAAAAAAGAAGGCAAGCTTCAGATGGTTGAAATCCCTGAGCCTCAAATGGCTGAATTCCGCGCGATTGCGGGCAAGCCAGTTTGGGATAAGTGGGTTGAAGACAATAAAGACAAGATGCCTGCCCAGGAACTCCTGGACATCACGCTCAAAGCCGGCGCTGGCAACTAAGCCACTGCTGATTGAGCAGATTCGGGCCGCTCTTATTGAGCGGCCCGAAACGTCTCTACTCTGAGCAGAATCTTTTGCGTGACTTTTAGCCTGGGAGGCGACTGTTGAGCGCTGGAACTGGACAGCCGTCTGGAGCGGCTACAATCCAACGAGTGGAATATTTGTCGCCAGGGGCGGCGATGCTTCATCGCGTTGATGAAAAATTTTTCAAATTCGAGACATTACTGAACTACATCTCCGCACTGGTGATCATGGGGATCATGGTGATGGGTACGGTGCAAGTTATCGGTCGAGTGGTCTTTTCTACTCCGATCTACGGCTACAGCGATATGATCGAACAGATTATGTGCGTGTTCGCCTTCCTCGCGATCGCCTATACACAACGCCTCGGCGGTCACGTTCGCATGGAGCTGTTACTTGGGCGAATGTCCGGCCGCGTGCTCTACTTCTTTGAAATCGTAGGTACAGTCGCAGCAATCGGCGTCATCATTATCTTGGCGTATTATGGTTACACCCACTTCTTACGCGCGTTCGAAATCGGCGATAGCACGATTGACGTCGATTTGCCGATTTGGCCGTCAAAACTGATGGTGCCGCTCGCATTTTCAGTCATGTTGGTCAGGCTGTTCATCCAACTCATCGGTTTCGTGCGGCTCTTTATGTATCCTAACGAAGAATTGGTCGGCGTTCCAAGAATGGAGACCGTTGACGATTTAGCTCAAGCGGAAATTGACGCTGGCCTCGCTGGTGAAGGCGAAAAAGTAGACATTGTAAACCGTGGCGGGGAGCGTACCTGATGGATGAACTTACTGTTGGGATTGTCGTGACGGTCGGCCTGCTTTTTGCGGTCTTCCTTGGCGTTCGCGTGTTCGTAGCAGCGGCTATCGCTGGTCTCGTCGGCCTTGTCGCTATGATCGGCTGGGATGCTGGTGCCGGCATCGTTGGCACCATTCCGCACTCAAAATCGGCCAACTACGTGTTGAGCGTGTTGCCGATGTTCATCTTGATCGGCTTTATCGCCTTCCATGCCGGACTGACCCATGCACTGTTCAACGCAGCAAAAGCCTGGTTTGGCTGGGTTCCTGGCGGTCTTGCGGTCGCCAGTGTGTTTGCGACGGCTGGTTTCGCCGCCGTATCCGGCGCATCAACGGCAACGGCAGCCGTGTTCTCGCGCGTCGCGATCCCCTACATGCTTGAATATAAGTATGACCGGCGGTTAGCGGCTGGCGTGGTTGCAGCGGGCGGAACGCTCGCTTCGCTTATCCCACCAAGCGCGATCCTAGTTATCTATGCGATTATTGTTGAAGAATCAGTCGGCACCCTGATCCTGGCTGGCTTCATTCCAGGCGTCATCTCGGCCATCATCTACGCGATGCTCATTATCGGGCAATGCATCTGGAAGCCGGAGCTGGGCCCGTCAGTGCCTTCTCCGCCAATTATGGAGCGGATTAAGACACTGCCTGGCACGCTGCCTATCGTTGCCGTTGTCGTAATCATCTTCAGTGCAATGATGCTGGGTTGGGCGACGCCAACGGAAGCGGGTGCACTTGGCGCCAGCGTCGTTCTGGCGATTGCCCTCGTCAAGGGCATGAAATGGAACTCCCTTCAGGAAGCCCTGATGGAGACGGCCAAGCTTACAGCGATGATTTTTTCGCTGATCTGGGGCGTATTGATCTTCGTGCGGTTCCTTGGTTTTGCTGGATTACCGGAAGCATTTGCAGGCTGGATCGTTGGCCTGCCCTTCCCGCCGCTGGTAATCATGATCTTCATCCTATTGGGCTATGCTGTATTGGGTATGTTCATGGATGCGATCGGCATGCTGCTGCTGACTCTGCCAGTTGTGTACCCGGCGGTTCTGGCCCTTGGCTATGATCCGATCTGGTTCGGCATCATCGTTGTCAAAATGTGCGAGGTGTGCTTAATCACGCCACCGGTTGGATTGAACTGCTACGTCGTGTCGGCAGTCAGACCGGATATACCGCTTGGGGACGTGTTCAAAGGTATCTTCCCGTTCTTCTTGGCGGATGCTGCTACCATCGGTCTGTTCCTGGCGTTCCCAGGCATGATCCTATGGCTGCCGAGGCTGATTAGCGGATAGCGCAGAATCTTGCACCTTGAAACCGGCCCGCGCCGCTGCCAGAAATGGTGGCGGCGCGCTTCTTTAAGCGTCTCTCTTACTCTGCCTCTAGAACAGGAATTTAGGTCGTGGCTAGCAAACGCTATCTCTTCACAAGCGAATCCGTTTCCGAAGGACACCCGGACAAAATATGTGATCGGATCTCCGACGCCATTGTTGATGCCTATCTGGCGCGCGACGGCGGGGCTGCGTTCGCCCGGTGTGGCGTTGAAACCCTAGTGACCACAAACTTCGTCACAATCGCTGGCGAAACGCGCAGCCAGGAAGGGTGCGAAGTCAGCCACGAAGAAATGGCAGCGCTCGCGCGCGCTGCCATCAAAGACATTGGCTACGACCAGGAAAACTTCCATTGGGAGAATGCCAAAGTTCAGGTCGTCGTCCACGGACAGTCCGCAGAGATTGCCCAAGGCGTTGATTCTGATGGCAACGCTAAGGATGAAGGCGCTGGCGATCAGGGCCTGATGTTTGGATTTGCATGCCGGGAGACGGATGTCGTCAGCCCAGATGTGCTGATGCCCGCCCCCTTGCACTTCAGCCACGAAATCCTCCGTCGCATGGCTGAAACCCGCCATGCCGGTAATCTTCCTGGCATTGGACCCGATTCGAAAAGTCAGGTAACGATGGAATATGTGGATGGCAAACCTGTTCGTGCATCATCCATCGTTGTGTCGACCCAGCATGGTGCGAATTTAAGCCAGTCTGACGTCCGTGAAATCGTCCGCCCGTTCGTTATGGATGTGCTTCCAGACGAAAGTTGGATGTGTCCGGAAGGCGAGTTCTACGTGAACCCGACCGGCAAATTTATAATTGGCGGGCCAGACAGTGACGCTGGCCTGACAGGCCGCAAAATCATCGTCGATACCTATGGCGGCGCCAGCCCCCATGGTGGCGGCGCATTCTCCGGCAAGGATCCAAGCAAGGTTGATCGGTCTGCAGCTTATGCGACACGCTACCTCGCCAAAAACGTTGTTGCAGCCGGCCTTGCAGATAAATGCACGATCCAAGTGTCGTACGCTATTGGCATATCGAAACCACTGTCAGTTTATGTGGATACGCACGGCACCGGCGTGGAACCAGATGATCGGATCGCAGCTGCCGTCCAAGAATGCATGGATCTTAGCCCGCGCGGCATCCGTGAGCATTTGCAGCTAAATAAGCCGATCTATGAGTCAAGCGCAGCCTATGGGCACTTTGGCCGCACCCCCACAGCAGCCGGTCATTTCTCCTGGGAGAAGACGGATCTAGTTGACGGTCTGAAGGCAGCAATCTGAGCGACCAACGGCCAAAGGCTGACGCCGCGACGCGCTATTATGGCCGTCGCGTCGGCCGCTCGCTCAGGCCTGGCCGGGCAACATTGCTGGAAACACATCTGCCAGAACTCTCTGTACCAGCCCCGACAAATGGACCGATTGATCCTGCGGCCCTATTCGATTCGCCGAAGCAAACGCTCTGGCTCGAGATCGGCTTTGGCGCAGGCGAGCATCTGGTTTGGCAGGCTGAGCAGAACCCAGATATCGGGCTGATCGGCGCTGAGCCGTTCTTAAACGGGCTTACCGCATGCATCGCGGCAATTGACGACGCTAGCGTCCAGAACGTGCGCCTGCACGGTGAAGATGCGCGTCCTTTATTGGAAGCGCTCCCGGAGGCCTCCGTGCAAAAGTTATTTGTCCTCCACCCGGACCCCTGGCGGAAGCGCCGTCACTGGGAACGGCGGATAATCGGCCCGCAAGGCCTGGATCTAATGGCCCGTGTGCTTGCCGATGATGGCGAGGTGCGCACAACCACCGATCACGCCGGATACCAGGTATGGATGCTCCGACATCTTCGCGCTGACCGGCGGTTTGAGTGGTGCGCAAAAACAGCGGATGACTGGCGCGTCCGGCCTGATGATTGGCCAGAAACGCGCTATGGCGCGAAAGCCGCACGCGAAGGTCGCCCGATCGCGCTCTTGCGCTTTAGAAGGCTCCCACGCGCTGATTGAAATAGCCCTATAACTGCCCCAATCCCGCCACGATTAGCCCCTATCTTCTTTATCAAGCGTCGGGCGAGGAACCGGCGCCGGAGTTGTGTTCATCACACTCTCGCCCTCCTCACGCGGCCGGTAGATCCCCCCTTTGCCGGCCGCACCCATTTGTGACATCCGTCTGATTACGCAATGGGATGGTTTAGGCTATAGGTTCTGTCAGCCGGATGCTATCGCCGCCTTAATGAGGCGCTACGTCTGGCAGCCTGAAACAACAACCGGCCATTCATGCTCAAACTACACGTACAAGACCTGGCCTGTAGACGCGGCGGACGCATATTGTTTGCAGGCCTCGATATCTCGTTGTCTGAAGGTAACGCTGCGTTGGCCCTTGGCCGTAATGGTGCCGGTAAATCCAGCCTGCTGCGGGTTCTGGCAGGCCTCATTCCACCCTTTACTGGCACAATTAAATGGAACGGTGAGGATGTGCGCCGGGAGCCTTACGAATTCCGCAGTGCGATGCGCTATGTGGGCCATGCGGATGGCTTACAATCCAACCTGACAGTCATCCAAAACCTGCACTATTGGGCTGCTCTGTATCGCTCTTCAACCAGCCGCAACGCGTTGGAGAAAGCGCTTGCTGCTGTTGGCTTGGATGAGCTGGCAGACCTACCTGCACGTATGCTCTCCGCTGGCCAGCGTCGCCGTCTAGCCTTGGCGCGACCTATCGCAACCCAACCCGGTGGCCTTTGGCTTTTGGATGAGCCTACCGTGGCGCTCGACCGGCCCTCCATCGCCAGGATCGAAGCTGCAATCACCTCATTTCGCGCGACTGGTGGAATTGTAATAGCGTCGACCAATGCGCCGCTAACCTTGCCAAACGCACAAGAAATTGACGTCGCCGCCGCAATGCCATCATCAGAGGACGCTTTTGACGACGCCTTCGAGGGTGCGCTTCTATGAACGCATTTAGGGCCACCTTATCCCGCGATATGCTGATTGCCCGGCGTGAAGGCGGTGAGAGCCTGCTTGCGGTCATCTTCTTCGTGCTTGGTGCGATGCTATTTCCACTGGGCGTGGGGCCCGAGGGCAAGCTACTGGCGTTGATGGCTGCGGGCGTCATTTGGGTGATGGCGCTGCTGGCGACCTTGTTGGCCCTTGATCGGTTGTTCCAGGCTGACTGGCGCGATGGAACGCTGGAGTTAATGGCGCTCGCTCCGGATTCGTTGACCCTGATCGTCGCGGCCAAATGTCTCGCGCATTGGCTTGTCACAGGGCTACCTATGGTGATCGCTGCACCGGTCATGGCGTTGCTGCTGAACCTGCCACCCGAAGGCTGGCCGCCACTTTTAGCCGCTCTTTTGATCGGCAGCCCCGCGCTCAGCTTTATCGGCGCTATTTGTGCGGCCCTTATTGTCGGTGCCAGACGTGGAGGCGTTTTAATGACGCTCCTCGCACTTCCGCTATATGTTCCTAGTTTAATTTTTGGCGCTGGTGCCGTTCAAGCGGCAATTGGCGGTTTCGATGCGTCAGCCCACCTAATGGCCTTGGGGGCTATAACTTTGGCGGCGATCGCACTTTGCCCATGGGCAGCAGCGGCGGCGCTAAGACAGGCAATGGAGTAGTGAGTGGCGGAAGCGATGGCGTCTCCTAATCCCAGTGGCGGGTTCTTTCACCGCCTAGCGAACCCAGCGCGGTTTCAGCGCCTGTCCGCATGGCTCATGCCATGGCTGGTGCTGATCGCGCTCGGCTGTTTTGGTGCCGGGCTGTATTATGGCTTGTATGCCTCTCCCATCGACTATCAGCAGAAGGACACTGTGCGCATTATGTATGTGCACGTTCCCGCTGCATGGCTTGCAATGATGAGCTATTCGACGCTGGCGATATCTGGTTTTGTAGCGTTGGTCTGGCGCCACCCTCTGGCTAATGTTGCCGGTGCAGCGACAGCGCCCATCGGCGCGGTGTTCACCTTCCTGGCGCTCTTTACTGGCGCGATTTGGGGCCAGCCCACATGGGGCACTTGGTGGGTATGGGATGCGCGACTGACATCCGTATTGATCCTGTTCTTTATGTTCTTGGGCTACATCGCCATTCACAACGCTTTTGATGATCAAGCCCGCGCCGGGCGAGCAGCATCCTTGCTGGCGATTGTCGGGGTCGTGATCCTGCCCGTCATCAAATTCTCCGTGGACTGGTGGAATACGCTACATCAACCGGCCAGCGTATCTAAGCTCAGCGGCTCATCCATGGATCCTGCAATGCTGCGCCCGCTGCTGATTATGGCCGTTGCCTATATGGCGCTTTTCGGCGTGCTGCTATTGCTGCGCATGCGGCTGGAACTGACCCGCCGGCGGGTTGAGGCGCTGCAGATGGCAAGGGCAGGAGCAGCAACACCATGACTGAAGACATGAGCCCGTTGATGAGCTTTTTTCATATGGGCGGCTATTGGGCATACATCTGGCCCGCCTATGGCGTCGTTGCTGTGCTATTCATTGCCTTGCTGGTTTGGACGCTTGTCACATTGAAGCGATCACGGCTCGAACTAGAAGCCCTTGAAGCGCTGGCGCCCAGGCGTCGCCGCCGAAACACAACATCCCCTGCTGGAGGCCATGACGATGCGCAGCCGTAAACGCCAACGCCTCTGGATCGCCTGTATCGGGCTGCTCCTGCTTGGTGCCGCAACAGCGCTCGCACTGAATGCGTTCGAAGATAATCTGGTGTTCTTCCACGGACCGAGTGACATCACCGCCGGGAAGGTCGAACAAGGCCGCTTGATCCGCATTGGCGGGCTGGTTCAGGAAAACAGCGTCAAAAAAATCGCCAACACGGCCAAGATCGAGTTCCGCATCACGGATGGCGTTGCCGCAACACCAGTTGTGTTCGAAGGCATTCTGCCGGACCTCTTTCGTGAAGGTCAGGGCGTGGTCGCTAACGGACGGCTAGATGCGAACGGGCTCTTCACGGCGTCTGAAATTTTGGCCAAGCACGATGAAAACTATATGCCGCCGGAAGTTGTCGAAGCACTGAAAAAATCTGGCCAATGGAAAATGGGCGGAGGCGCTGCGCCCAACGCCGCGGGAGGCAATTCATGATCGCTGAGATAGGCCATTTCGCCCTGATCGCTGCCTTCTTGCTGGCGGGCCTGCAGGCCACCGTCCCCCTCTACGGCGCCCACAAAGGTGACCGGGGCATGATGGAACTGGCGCGCTCAACTGCGGTTGGCCAGTTCGCGCTTGTGCTGTTGTCCTTCGCCGCATTGGTGAACGCCTTCGTGACTAGTGATTTTTCCGTGCTGAACGTCGCACAGAACAGCCATTCCACCAAGCCGATGCTCTATAAAATCTCCGGCGCTTGGGGGAACCATGAAGGGTCATTGCTGCTATGGGCGCTGATCCTCAGCTTGTTTGGGGCAATGGTTGCTTGTTTTGGCCGCAATTTGCCGCCCAGCCTTCGCGCCCGCACGCTCGCCATCCAGGGCATGATCGCGCTTGGTTTCCTGGCATTCATGCTTTTCACGTCCAACCCGTTTGATCGCATTCTGGCCCCGCCGTCCGATGGCGCTGGCTTAAACCCGCTCCTGCAAGACCCTGGCTTAGCTTTCCATCCACCGTTCTTATATTTCGGCTATGTCGGCCTCTCGATCAGCTTCTCCTTCGCTGTCGCTGCCTTAATCGAAGGCAAGGTTGACGCTGCTTGGGCCCGCTGGGTACGTCCCTGGACGCTCGCCGCGTGGTGCGGCCTGACCGTTGGCATCGGCCTTGGATCTTGGTGGGCCTATTATGAACTTGGTTGGGGCGGATTTTGGTTTTGGGATCCTGTGGAGAATGCCAGCTTCATGCCTTGGCTGGCTGCGACCGCTCTTCTGCATTCCGCTATTGTGGTCGAGAAGCGGGACGCCCTAAAAAGCTGGACAATCCTGCTGGCCATTGTCGCGTTTTCAATGTCGCTATTGGGTACATTCCTTGTGCGCTCTGGCGTCCTCACCAGCGTGCATGCGTTCGCTACAGACCCTGAGCGCGGCGTTTTCATTTTGGCACTACTCGCTGTTACGGTTGGCGGATCACTGACGTTATTCGCGATCCGGGCGCCGAAGCTGCAGACCACCGGCGTATTCCAACCGATCAGCCGCGAGGGCGCGTTGTTGCTGAACAATCTGTTCCTCTCTGCCGCTGCGGCCACTGTGTTACTCGGCACACTGTATCCGTTGTTCCTGGATGTTTTAGACGCGGGCAAAGTATCCGTTGGCCCGCCATTCTTCAACGCCACATTCGGGCCGCTCATGGCACCTGTGCTGGGTGCCATGGTGATCGGCCCGTTCCTGTCCTGGAAACGCGCTGATTTCCACCAGGCTATGCATAAATTATGGCTTGGTGTGGCTGCCGCCGTAACAGCGATTGTTCTGGTACTTATCTTGTCTGGCGTCGAAGGCATTCTGCCTGCTGTCGGTGTCGGTGCTGCGGTCTGGATCATCTGTGGGACACTTCTGGAGCTGGCAGACCGGGTGAAACTCGCCCGTGTCCCGTTATCCGAAAGCTGGCGTCGTGCCTGCCGCACGCCGCGCGCTGCATATGGAATGACGGTAGCCCATCTGGGTGTCGGTCTCGTTGTGGCTGGGGTGCTTGGCGCTACGGTCTTCAAGACAGAATCCATCCAGAACATGAAGCCGGGCGATGCCATTGATGTTGCTGGATACACGTTCACTTTGGACCGGGTGGAACGCCTGAATGGTCCGAATTATCAGGCCGAGCGCGGCGTATTCCGCATCAGCACAGACGGTGAGCAATTCGCCACCGTCAATGCTGAGCGCCGAGCCTATCCGGTCGAGGGCGACACCACCACCGAAGCTGGCATTCACACCACCTGGGTGGCCGATCTTTACGCCGTCATCGGCGAGGGCAGTCCTACCGCTGGGTGGACGACGCGGATCTACCATAATCCGCTCGTGCCGTGGATCTGGCTTGGGACGATCGTAATGTCACTTGGCGGGGTTATTTCCCTAACGGACAGGCGCCTGCGTATCGGCGCGCCTTCCCGCCGTCGTGCACCCACTGGCGGATCATTATCCCCAGGGCCAGCAGAGTAGTAGGACCACCCAGCCCATGCGTAGCCTGCTCTACTTTCTGCCGCTCGTCATCTGCCTCAGCATAGCCTTGTTCTTCTATCGAGGGCTTGATCTGAACCCGCGCGACCTGCCGTCAGCACTGATCAATAAGCCAGCGCCAGAGTTCACGCTGCCTTCCTTGGCGGGCCGGACGGTTGAGCAGGTCGATGACGGGTTAGCGCGGACAGATCTCACCACCGGTAAGCCAGTGGTCGTGAATGTGTGGGCGTCCTGGTGCATTCCCTGCGTAGCGGAGCATCCGCTTGTTGACCGATTGGCAACACGTGAAGGCGTCACCGTGCATGGGATCAACTACCGCGACCGGCCCGCTGCTGCGGCCGCCTGGCTCAAGCGGCTGGGTGATCCATATGCAAAGGTCGGCAAGGACGAAAGTGGCCGGGTAAGCATCGACTGGGGTGTATACGGCGTGCCTGAAACCTATGTGGTCGATGGTAACGGCGTCATTCTATACCGCCATGCAGGCGCACTATCGCCCGAAATACTAGAGCGCAAAATCCTACCGCTTGTGAAGGGAGGCGGATGATGCGCCTGATCTCTGCCATATTCCTGGCGCTAGCCATATTTGCGAGCCCTGCCGGCGCTGTGCTGCCGGACGAAGTGCTAGACGACCCGGCACTTGAATCCCGCGCCCGTGAGCTTTCCCTGGAGCTGCGCTGTCTCGTATGCCAGAACCAATCCATTGACGACAGCAATGCTGAGCTCGCACGGGATCTGCGCTTGCTGGTCCGTGAACGGCTTGTCGCTGGCGATACAAACGATGAGGCGATGGCGTATATCCGCGCGCGCTATGGCGATTTTGTGCTCCTGCGCCCGCCGGTTCAGAAATCCACTTACCTTCTATGGTTCGGCCCCATTGGCATTGTGATCGCAGGCGTCATTATCGTAATCGTGACATCGCGCCGACGCCGCGCTAACGCTGCTGTTGCTGCACCAACAGCTCCGTTATCCAGTGCTGAACGCACACGGCTAGATGCAGCACTCGCGCGAGAAGACGACACCGGAGATCGAGGCTGATGATCGGTACTATTTTCTGGGCTACCGCTGCAGTTATTTCAATCGCTGTAGCGCTGATTGTAGCGACGCCATTGCTTCGCGCTGGTCAACGAATCGGCGGTGCAGCTCGCGCACGATACGATTTGGCTGTCTTCCGGGATCAATTGAAGGAGGTCGAGCGGGACCAGGAAACTGGCCTCCTATCCCCCACAGAAGCCATTGCCGCCAAAGGTGAGATTGAACGTCGAATGCTCCGCGCAGTCGATGGTGATGTAGATGCGCTGAACGCTCCGAACGAGGAAGCACCGCCGCCAGCGTCTGCCGCTGCATTTCCGCTGGCACTGGGCATTTTCGTTGCGGGTGCTGTGATCGCGCTTTATTTGAACACGGGCCAGCCAGGCTTGGGCGACGCGCCGCTATCACTGCGGACGGACCTGCAAACGGTGGAACGCGGGCCGGCGCAAGCAGCCGGTGGCGCAGATGGTGCCGCGATGCAGGCGCAACTCCGTCAACGCCTCGCCGACAATCCGAATGATATGGCTGGATGGGTTACCCTCGCGCGGACTGAACGAGTGCTTGGAAATCACCCTGAAGCCGTTCGAGCGTTTGAGCGGGCGATTGATCTTGCCGGCCGCAATGCAACGGCAGACCTGATCGCCGACTACGGCGAAGCCCAGGTGTTCGAGGCCTTCGGCACCGTCAGCCCTCGCGCGATTGAAACATTCGAAAATGCGCTTGAAAAAGACCCTGGCGAAATCAAATCCCGCTTCTATATTGCCGAGGGCCGTGCGCAGTCTGGCGACTATGCAGGGGCTATTGCCCTTTGGCGCGGTCTAACAGCCGATGCGCCGCCGGACGCCCCATGGGTTGGCGAGGTCCGCGCGAGGATTTCGAACGCCGCTATGAAGGGCAACATCATGCCCATGCAAGTCCAGCCTGAGCGCTCAAGCGGTAAAGCCAAGCCCGCTAGCGGCTTAAGCGGTGCCATCGCTGGCGAAGCTGCACCAACTGCAGATGACGTGCAGGCCGTGCAGGAAATGGCGCCGCAAGACCAAACCGCCTTTATCCGCTCCATGGTGCAGCGTCTGGCTGATAAAATGGAAGAAAAGCCGGGCGACGTTGACGGCTGGCTTCGCCTTGGGCGTGCCTATGAAGTGCTAGAAGACCAGGAGAAGTCTAAGTCTGCGTTTGGCCAGGCTAAGCGTCGACTGCAAGAGCTTCTGGCCAATATTCCTAAAGCGTCGCCGAACCGCGCCAGTCTGGAGCAAACCCTCGCTGAAGTAGAAAGCATGCTGGCCCAATGATCGATGTTGACCGCGCCGCAAACGGGCTGACGACCGTCACCATGAACCGGCCACGCCGCCGCAATGCCCTGGATCGCCAAGCCATGGCGGACCTGCGCGATGCGTTCATTGAGGCGGGACAAGATGGAGAATTGCGCTGCCTAATCCTCAAAGGCGCAGGCGGTGGGTTCTCTGCCGGTCGAGACTTGAAACAAGCGGCGGGTCTCAATCAAGCTGAAGCCCTGGACCAACATGCAGCCTGGGGCGAAGCCTTCAAGGCCCTCCGGCGTTTGCCAGCGCCTAGCGTCGCCGTGGTCGAGGGGGCAGCCGTCGCTGGCGGTTTTACACTGAGCGTCGCGACAGACTTTATGATCGCAGACCGCACGGCCAAATTCGGCGCGCTGGAAATGGCGAACGGCTTCCCCGCCGCCATGTGTACGCCCATTTTGGCGAAGAAAGCCGCCTCCCGCATTGGCCTGGAACTCGCCATGTTCGGCGCGCTTGAATCTGCCGAACGCCTCCACGCTGCTGGCCTCATCAATCGCCTGGCTGACGGCCCCGAAAGCCTCGCAGCTGAAGTCAAAGGCTTCACCGACCACATCCTATCCCTGGACGCATTGGCCGTCCGCCAGACCCTAGCCGCCTACCGCTCCGCCGAAAGCCAACCGCTGGAACAGGCGCTAACAGCAGGCATCACGCTGAATCAGTTGATTGAAACAAGCGGCCGATTCACTGAGGGCGGGGCTGCGTTCGCGAAGAATTAAGGCAGAGGCGGAACCCTTATCCCAAATGCACCTTTTATCTTCATATCCTGTATAGGCGAAGCGTGCACTCATGGAGTCAAACCCCGACAATATTAATAGTCTGCTTGATAATATTGAGGAGCAGTCGACCGATGGCGATCCCAGCATAGGCGATCTGCGGGAGGGTGGTGGCCACCGCAGCCTTGGTCCAGTTTTACTGGCACCCTCCGTAATTGCGTTTTCGCCTATTGGTGCGATCACAGGAATGTCTATCGCGACGGGTTCTGTGGTCATCCTATTTGCTTCTCAGCTCCTGTTTGGACGAAATCATCTTTGGGTACCAAAATTCATCTCGGCCCGACGACTTCCAGCGAAAAAAGTGCGAAAAGGCGTCGAAAAGACTCGCAAGCCTGCCAAATGGGTAGACACCCATTTCGACAGCCGCTGGATATGGGCAACAAAGCAGACCGGCCAATAGATGGTGGGCCTTATCACATGCTTTCTAGCTTTAACCATGTACCCGCTCGCGGTCGTACCGTTTGGCGTTTATGCCCCCAGTAAAGCATTGATTTAGCTCTCCATTGGCCTGATGTTGCGTGATGGAATGCTGCTCGTTTTTGGCGTCATGCTCTCCGCGGTGACAGGTGGGCTGCTTCTGGCTTGGGCCACTGGAATGCTTGGCGGCGACTAGTAAAAAAAAATCCCCGACGGCTCCGCTTGGAACCATCGGGGATTGATACTGCGACAGGAGCTTAAGTGCCGCGTTATGCTGGCTCAAACAACGGCAGAGCCGCATCATCATTCAAATCCTTGAACGTGACCTTCACCTTCATGCCGATATTCACTGTGTCATAATCGATATTGACGATGTTGGTCATGATCGTTGGGCCTTCGTCCAATGTGACGTATGCGATGCAGTAAGGCGATGCCGTGCGGCGCATAACGCTGTAGGTGTAGATGGTCCCAGTCCCTTTGCCCGGCACATATTCCACGTTGGTCTTGCCCGTGAACGGCGAGACGCGGCGGGGGAACCAGAGGTGTTTGCCTGTATCTGGGCATCTTGGCACCAGGAACTTGTGATCCTTGGCTGCGTCCCAGAACTCTTTAGTTTCCGGGTTAACCGGCGGGTGAATGTAATCTACCTGGGGCATTATGCGTCCTCCTGACCAAGGATAACCGTGGCGCTGCCCATTCGGGTGCCGATGGAACCGCCAGTGCCATGGGCAAGGGCGATGTTGCAGTTTGGAACCTGCACTTTGGGATGCGCTTCACCGCGCACCTGGCGCACCGCTTCCAGCACTTTTGTCATGCCGCCGCGATTGGCCGGGTGGTTGTTGCAAAGCCCGCCGCCGTCCGTATTGAACGGCAGTTTGCCAACGCCAGAGATCA
>Ga0315331_10000676_pt1 | contig 24177 bp, 17 predicted proteins | sample M160m34915metaG_FD_203456 | JGI IMG/M metagenome (GOLD analysis project Ga0315331, IMG submission 203456) | Ammonia-oxidizing marine archaeal communities from Monterey Bay, California, United States - M1 60m 34915 | ecosystem: Environmental > Aquatic > Marine > Intertidal zone | place: USA...
GCCGGCAGCCCATGATTCTTTATGAACTGCTCAGGCCGCGATGCTTCATCCCCATTCGGGGAACGACTGTAGGCCAGCTGATAAACACGTGACGCCTGTGTTGAAATATCTGTTCCTGCATCCCGAGCAACTCGTTCCGCGAAACGATCTGCCATGCGCAGTACGAACGAATTGTTCATCAGTGTTAAAGCCTGAATCGGCGTCGTCGTGACCGCTCGTTTAGGCGCAGTCGTGGACGGATCCGGACAATCAAATGCATCAAGCAGGTGGTTTCGTCCGGAACGAATCCAGGTGCGATAGACCGTGCGACGGTAGACATCCGGACTGTCAGGATCGGTCATTGTGTAGAACTGCGTGTTCTTGACGTGCGTGGTGAAGTCGCGGTACGGCGCACCACCATACTGAAGATTCAGTTGTCCGGTCACGCTGAGAATCGAATCACGCAGGGCTTCCGCTTCCAGTCGCACCGGACTTTTGCGCCACAGAAGACGATTGTCTGCATCCACGGCGGCACATTCCGGGCGATGTCGCGACGACTGTCGATAAGTTGCTGATGTGACAATCAGGCGGTGAATGTGTTTCAGGCTCCAGCCGGAAGAAATAAGTTCTGATGCCAGCCAGTTAAGCAGTTCCGGATGACTGGGACGCCCACCGTTGAACCCGAAGTCGTTTGGTGTTGCGACCAGGCCGGCACTGAAGTGGTAGTGCCACAATCGATTCACGATCACGCGTGCAAACAGCGGATTCTGTTCCTGTGTAATCCATTCGGCCAGCGCTCGACGCCGGGCTGCGTCGGGGGAATCCGCCGTGAGTCCAAACGTTGAGTTGGCTGCGGCGATGGCGGCGACACCTCCTGGTGTCACAACTTCGCCACGAACCGCCGGGTTGCCGCGCGCCAGCACATAGGTGACATCCGCGCTGCCCGGCTTGACAGCATATACGGGAAACGGCTTCTGTTCATTCCCGGCAAGAACATTACGGCTGCCATGTCTGACTCCCCCCACCGCCGACGCCAGTTGGTAGTATTCTTTTTGGGAAATCGGGTCAAACTTGTGATCGTGGCAGCGGGCACAGTTAGCTGTGAGGCCCAGAAACGTCTGCGAAATCGTTCCCACGTAGTCCTCGATTTCATCCTGTCGCACGACCGCCTTCATCGCGGAACTCTGCTGACTCTGTCCAACTTCATCCCATGCTCCGGCCACAAGGAATCCGGTCGCAATGATCGCTCCCGTATTTTCGGGGTACAGAATATCGCCGGCGAGTTGCAGGCGGACGAATTCGTCATAGGGCATGTCGCTGTTGAATGCATCGATCACCCAGTCGCGGTAGTGCCACGAATCCGTTCGCAGTTTGTCTCTCTCGTATCCCTGGCTTTCACCAAAACGAACGACGTCCAGCCAGTGCCGCCCCCACCGTTCTCCAAAATGCTTCGAATCCAGCAGACGGTTCACCACGTGACCAACCGCTGCTTCACCGGACTGATGCATCGCGTGTTCAAACAGCAGCACCTGGTCCGGTGCGGGCGGCAGTCCGGTCAGGTCGAAGCTCAAACGCCGCAGCAATACTCGAGGTGACGCTTCCGGTGACGGCTGAAGTCCACGGGGGACGAGCTTCCGCAGTACAAATGCGTCGATCGGATTTCGAATCCTGTGGTTCTGTTCAACGGCGGGAACCTCGGGACGTTCGACTGACTGCAGAGCCCACCAGTCGGTACCTGCCCGTTTTTTCGTGGTGATGCGAAACCGCTCAATCGGACTGGTGCCCCACTTTGCACCACCTGCGATCCAGTTTCGCACCGCCTTTTTCTCCTGATCGCCCAGCGGTTTCTTCGGCGGCATTTCGCCGGATTCGATGTGTTTCCACAAGAGACTCCGGTCTGAGTCTCCCGGCACAATCGCCGCACCTGATTCGCCACCTCTTCGCGCCGATTCGACGTCTGCCAGACTCAGTCCGCCACTGGGGTCAGCACCGCTGTGACATTCCAGGCAGTTGTCAATCAGAATTGGTGCCACATCAGTATCAAAATCCGCAGCTGTGGCAGCAGAAATGGAGTTGACAGCCAGCAGCCAAAGGCCGACCATCGTCCCGCAATAGCGTCCGATGCAGCTCAGAAGCGGCCATGTAACTTGGTGACACATTTCGTCTCTCGCAGATCAATCAGATTCATCAACTGCCGGTGCACACCGCAGATTACCGCAGATTACCGCAGATTCAGCCACTGTTGCAAATACAACAAAAAATTCGTCGCCTCAGTAAAACACAGGGGCAATGTGAGGAGCAAAGCGAACTCCCCGGGCGTGGAAGGAAAACGCCCACATTCCCGGCCGCCCGTTCTGGCGCTTCAGGCTGACTTTGCCACCTGTTCGGATGATCCGAGTCATACGGCAATTTATCAAGGTTACGATTATTACCGACGGAGACGCCGGACGACAACTTAACCTTGTACCGGCCAGTCACTTTATCCTACGAGTTGAAGAGATGTTTGTTCGCAGATTTCAAGCCGCAATAAAGCCGGCAGTACTCAGCCGCAGCTTCGCATTCTTTGCGTTATTGCTGACAGCGACACCAGTGGCGTTCACTGAGGACTTCCTTCAGATGGAATCGGCGAAATTTGCCGATGTCGCTGGGGGAGTGAATTCAGCGTCCTGGAGGGACGAGCTTGAGATCTGTACTGATCCTCTGATCGTTCCTGTGAGCTGCAGTAAATGCGGCAATAATGACCGGTCATGCAGCTGCGGCAATGATCGCTGGGTGGATATCTGGGATGGAAGAATGGAAATCGGCCTGAACGGTGCCGAAGGAAACAGTCGCAACATTAACCTCGTCACCGGCTTCGATGCGAAACAGACATCCGGTAACGACACACTGACGATTGACGTTGACTATCTGTTTTCACGTGACGAAATACAGACGACCAAGAACCGGTTTTATTCACTGACACGGTTGGAACGTGAGGGCCCGAATTCCAGTTGGGGCACGTTCGCAGACGGATGGTTTGAGTACGATGAACTCGAGACATTTAAAGCCCGCCTGGGGCTTCACGCCGGTGGAGTCGTGACGCTGGTGAAGACGCAGAAGTCTCTGTTTAAAGGTCTGATCGGAGTTGGGGCATCAAAAGAGTTTCAAGGCGCCGACACTGTCTGGCGGCCGGAAGGTTTCCTCGGCTCGGTCTGGGAAAAGACGATTACCAGCCGCCAGGATTTTTATGTCAGGTCAGTCCTCTTTCCGGACTTTGGCAACAGCGGAGAATTTCGGCTTAATGCCCGGGCCGGCTGGGAATACGCAATGAATGACGAGAAGACCGTCAAGCTCGGCCTGAGCGCGTTTGATCGCTACGACAGTCTTTCGGACGCAGGCGACCGAAAGAATAACATCGACTACTGGGCCTCATTGATCTGGGACTTCTGAATTTGACGGAAGCTGTTTGGGTTGGCAGAGAGCACATGTTGCTGCGCGTACGGTGCACCGTTGAGCAACACGTTCGCCGCCTCTGACTAACCTCAGCCGGAAGCCTGCGTTCCTCGCGGTGTTCCGCTCAGGATCGCGTACGACTGTGTGTTGGTACAGGGAAATGCAGATCTCCGGCAAGTAGATCGTGCGGGCCAGGCGCAGTCCACTTCCCGACTGGTGAACACTAAGTCGTATCAGAGGCCTCAAACACTTTACGTGAGACGGCCACTGCTGCTGTGCTGGCTGCGGTGCATCCGTTTAACCTGGTCACTAGTATTGCGGCCTGTTCAGCATTAGAGCCGGGCCGTGCATCTGAAGGTGCTGGCCCTGTACGGCCGAGGATTTAGGGCCATTGCCCTCTGTCGTGTGTTGTTTCTTCACGGGTAGCTGCGGCAGTAGTGCGAATATTATGTGCGTTGCGAATGGACACCGTTTCACGACCAGGGAGCCCTCGTGAAGTGCATATCCGAGACTTATGAGTTTAGCGATCGTCTTTATTTGGCGTGTGTCAGATTCCGGATACACTAGGTCAGTGCTCACGTCCCCTCCCTTCCCGACTCAGCGCCGATATTGCGATCCATGATTAAGTTTACCACAGACGCTATCGACTATAACGAAATAACCGAATCGGTTCGTTCACATGCCGCGGGCGCTGTTGTCCTGTTTCTCGGGACTGTCCGTGAATTTACGGGCGGTGTGCAGACATCCGCTCTGGTATACGACGCCTATCCCGTGATGGCGCAGCAGGAACTGCAGCATCTGGAGACCGACGTCAGGGAGAAGTGGCCGGTCATTGATGTGGCCATTGTTCATCGCACAGGCGCTTTGAAACTGGGCGATATTGCTGTGGCCGTGGCCGTGAGTTCAGAACATCGTCGCGAAGCGTTTGCCGCCGGCCAATGGCTGATCGATACACTGAAGGTGCGAGTTCCGGTCTGGAAGAAGGAATTGTACGCGAACGGCGAAACTGAATGGGTGCATTCGTCGGGACAAACTGTTGCAACATCGACTGCCGATGAATCCGATCTTTCAGGAGCCGAGTCATGAGTCCTTCTAAGAATACAGAGCCGACACGACGGTTGGTCGACCGCTTCGGGCGAGTGCACAACAACCTGCGAATCAGCGTGACGGACCGTTGCAATATACGCTGTTTCTATTGCATGCCCGCTGAAAGCGTGGAGTTTATGCCTCGCGACCATTTGCTGTCGTTTGAGGAAATCGAGCGGTTGGTTCGGATTGGAACAACCCTGGGGATTGATCGTGTGCGACTGACTGGGGGTGAACCCCTGGTGCGTCGTGACCTGCATCGGCTTGTCGAACGACTTGCGAATGTCCCGGGGATTGTGGATATCGGGCTAACCACAAATGCAATCCTGCTGGGCGAACAGGCGCAGCAACTTCGGGACGCCGGACTTAAGCGGTTGAACATCAGCCTGGACGCGCTCGACCCGGAGATCTTCGAACGGGTCACGCGTCGTGACAGCTATGACAAAGTTATCGAAGGCATCGCCGCCGCACGAGCTGCCGGATTCTCACCGATTAAGATCAACGCCGTGTCTGTGAAAGGTTTGACGGAGGGCCAGATTATTCCCTTTGCCGAACTGGCTCGGCAGACCGATACGGAAGTGCGTTTTATCGAATTCATGCCGCTGGATGCAGACAGTCACTGGGATCGTGATAAGGTGCTTTTTGCCGATGAGATAGTGGCGATTCTGCAGGCTGAGTTCGGGCCGTTGGAGCCCGTTCCGTCAGCGAACCCCAATGCGCCAGCAAACGATTTTCGGTTTGCGGACGGCGTGGGGAGAATTGGAATGATTGCGTCCGTGAGCCAGCCGTTTTGCAGTACATGTAATCGCTTTCGGCTGACCGCTGAAGGTAAATTGCGGAACTGTCTGTTTAGCCTCGAGGAGGTGGACATAAGGGGAATACTGCGGAATGGTGGTGCGGATGCTGAAGTCGCGGATGCAATGGTGGCGTCCATTGCATCCAAGAACGAGGGACACCAAATTAACTCCGCGACCTTCGTGCAGCCGGACCGTCCAATGTATTCAATCGGCGGCTAAGATCATGTCTGCGGGAAAACGCCGCCAGCGACCGTACGGCCGTCCCCGAAACGTCCCGCTCTCACGTCCGGGAATCTGCTTCGGCGTGAATGAAAGTCCGGCAGTATTTCGGCCGGATTTGTGTTCATAAGGCGTGATGGTTGAAAATTATGAAGCTGCTCCGAAGGTTGTTGTATGGACGCCCCGAAGAGAAACTGCAATCGGATTGTGCGGCGGGCTTTGAATGCGTCTGATGTTGGCTATGCTGCCGGGCGCCGGGCTTCTTTCCGCTGGAAACCCCATCCGTGAGTCCGGCAGAACAACGAGTGCGGCCTGGTTTCAGGTTCTGAGTATGAGTCATCTGACCTCGACGTTGTTTCGTTCGGATTCTTGTCTTAGCAAGTGCGGAGTTATCGATGAAGGTTCTGGTTGTCGGTCAGGGTGGTCGCGAGCACACGTTGGTCTGGAAGCTCGCTCGCTGTCCCGGTGTCGAAAAAGTGTTCTGTGCACCAGGGAATGCCGGAACCGCTGTCGACGGCGAGAACGTCAATATTGCGTCGGATGATCTCGGACGTTTGATGTCGTTCGCCAAACACAACGATATTGACCTGACCGTGGTCGGCCCGGAAGTCCCTCTCGTGGCAGGGATTGTCGATGAATTCAAATCGCATGGTTTGAAAATCTTCGGCCCAACCAGAGCCGCGGCTCGCCTGGAAGGCAGTAAGGCGTTCTCAAAGGAGATCATGAAGAAGGCCGGTGTTCCGACGGCGGCTTCCAAAAGCTTTACGAGACTTGAGGAAGCACACGCCTATCTGGATGCTCTGGAGGACGTTGCCGTTGTAGTGAAGGCAGACGGACTGGCGGCCGGTAAAGGTGTTCATGTCTGCAGGAACTGTACGGAAGGCAAGGCGGCTGCCACCAAGATGCTGCAGGATGATTTGTTTGGTACGGCTGGACAGACCATCGTGATTGAGGAGTTCCTGGACGGCCACGAAGCCAGCATATTGGCGATTGTGGATGGCGATACAATTATCCCGCTGGAGACATCTCAGGATCATAAACGGGCGTTTGATGGTGACCAGGGTCCGAATACCGGCGGCATGGGAGCCTACAGCCCGGCTCCCTTAGTGACTGATGAAATCATGGATGAGATCATTCGTCGAATTCTGGTTCCCACCATTCACACGATGCGCGTGGAGGGGCATCCATTTTCCGGTGTCCTTTATGCGGGTTTAATGCTGACAGCGCAGGGGCCAAAAGTCATTGAATACAATGTGCGTTTTGGTGACCCGGAGGCCCAGGCGGTACTGATACGTCTGAAGACGGACCTGGCACAAATTCTGTCGCTGGCCGCATCTGGAAGGCTGGCAGAGCTTGAGGGACTGGAATGGGATGAACGACCTGCTGTATGTGTCGTTATGGCTTCCGACGGGTATCCCGGAAGCTATGCGAAGGGAAAAGTGATTAGTGGAGTCGACGAAGCTGACCGGCTGACGGAAACCAAAGTTTTTCATGCCGGTACCACGGGCAAAGACATGCAGGTGCTCACGGACGGCGGGCGTGTACTGGGGGTTACAGCCATGGGCGACAGCATCGCTGCAGCGAAACAGTCCGCCTACCGGGCCGTTGATCAGATCAGCTGGGACGGGGCATGGAATCGGTCTGATATCTCAGACAAAGCATAAACCCGCAGCGGCGCGCTTTCAGATCGTACAAAGCCGGACTTCTGGTACGATGACACCTGAGAAATAGGCTTGACTGCATCGGGGCTCATGTGCGTCAGGCGGTCAGGTCTACCGGAACTCTTCGTACTGCTCGCTCTGATGTCAATCCTCGTTCGCGGACTTTGACTGTTCGTCAAAAGCGAGTTTCATCTGGTGCTCGTCCCGAATTCCGAGCTCCTTGAACAGCAGACTGGGCTGAATGTCCGTGTTGTGCTGGTACTTGCTGCTTCGATATTCGGTGACGTCACCTTCAACGGAGTGATAGAAAATCTGACACACCTGAACGCCGGGATAGATGCGGACAGGCTGCACGGCAAACATTTCCAGTGTCCAGAATCCACAGAACCCGACGTCGCCAAAACCTGCCGTGACATGCACAAACAGACCCAGCCGACCGATGGAAGACCGCCCCTCCAGCATCGGTACGTAATTGTGCGTTTCGGTATACTCGATCGTCCGCCCAAGGTACAGCTGATTGGGCTGCAGCACCATTCCCTCTTCCGGAATCGTAATCCGTCGAAATCGGTTGGGACGTTTCATATCCAGAACGATTTCTTCGTACACCAGAAGCTCATCGTGCAGTGTGAGGTTGTAGCTGTTGGGATTCAGCTGTTCCTCATCGAAGGGCTCAATGTTGAGGTTCCTGCCGAGCTGGGACTTGATTTCGCTGCCGCTGAGAATCATGAAAGTTCCGCCGAAACAAACGAATGAGGAATCATCTGACAGAAGATCATGGATTTATGGGGTTCTGGCGGTACTGCGTTTGAGATCATAAGGCAAGTCGCTTCCGCTGCGAAATCCGATGACGATCCACCCCTTTTGACAGTCGTTAACAACGTTGAGCAGGGAGGGTATGGTTTGTGAGCTGCATGTTCAAGCACGCCGCTCCGGGCAAAACCGCCGTTGTCAGGGATCGGTTAATCGATTCAGGACGGTATTTCCACCTCCCGATCGCCCTGCCACGCCGCATTCCTTGTGCTGGCGCTGGATACCAGTGGGGGACTTCGCGACAATCCATAGGTGGTGGCCCGCGTTTCATCTTCAGCCGGCTGGCCGGTTATCCGGCCGGACTCAGCCTTTCGCACAATGCCGGTATCGTGGAACTGCAGCTGTCAGGACCCTGCGTGATCGAATAGAAAAGTTTTATGGCAGACGGAATTGACGTCACATCGCTCACCCTGCTGGGACGGGCGAAGTCTAATGATGAAGACGCCTGGCATCAGGTCGTGCATTTGTACGGTCCGTTGGTAGAAAAGTGGTGTCGTCGTTATGGACTGGGGGCAGAGGATGCCGCCGACGTCTTCCAGGAAACGTTCAAGACAGTGGCGCGGCATATTGGTGACTTTGTGCCGGGACGGTCTGTTGCTTCTTTTCGTTCGTGGCTGAAAACGATTGTCAGAACCCGTACGATTGACTACCTGCGAAAGTCCAAACGTCATGCGGATGCGGCGGGTGGAACGGCCGCGCAAATGCGAATTTCCGATCTTCCGGATCCGTTGGCCGAAGATTCCGATGAAGAAGCTGAGGCGGATGATGCGCTGGTTGTGCATCGGGCGATGGATCTGATTCAGGGCGAATTCAATCCCCGCAACTGGTCGGCCTTTGAACAGGTTGCTTTGCAGGGCCGTACGGCCATAGATGTAGCAGCAGAATTGAACGTCACCCCGCAGACGATCAGGCAGGCAAATTACAGAATACGGCGACGGCTGCGTCTGATCCTGGAGGATCTGGTGGAGTAGCCGTTATCCGGATACGTTCTTCTTGTGATACAAATGATGGGTAGAATCCGACGGCGGACGAAGGAAATACAGATTACCAGTGACATACAGAGACTTCGTGCTTTCAGGTCGCAACTGACTCCTGATGCTGTGGTCAACCGTTAACAGAATTCAGATGGCTATCTCACCAACAAGAATTCAAACCTGCCCGCCGAACGATGTTCTGGACCAGTTGGTGTCCGGAAGTCTGCACGAGGAAAGTGCCGACAATCTGTTTCAGCATCTTGAAGCCTGCGACTTCTGTCAGAACAAAGTGGACGAACTGGAACGACGAGCTACGGGTGTATTGGCTTCTGTCCGGAACAGGCCGAAGAACAAGTCGGATCAGCCACAGCTTGAGAAACTGATTCGTAAAGTTCAGAATCTGGGTGCGTCTGAAGGTGTCGCTGCCTCATTGCCCCAGGAGGCAGTACCTGTGGACAGTTTTGTCACCGGACTGCGGCGGTGCGGGCTGTTCCCTGCCGAGGAGGTGGACGACCTGCTGAACCAGGTGAAGGCCGATGACAGCAGTTCAATGGCCAGGCAGCTGATCAGGAAACGAAAACTGACGCCCTTTCAGGCACGCGTTCTGTTGAAAGGTCGCTGGAAGGGGCTCGTTCTCGGCAACTACGTGCTGCTGAACAAGCTCGGCCAGGGTGGCATGGGGAATGTTTTCAAAGCACAGCACCGTCGTCTGGGCCGCGTCGTCTGTGTCAAGGTGATGAATTCCGCAGGGCGAAAGTCACCCAATATGATGGAACGGTTTCGCAATGAAGCACGTACCGTCGCGGCATTAAGTCATCCAAACTTTGTTGTGGCCCATGACGCAGACGAGGCCGAAGGTGTTCCGTTTCTGGTCATGGAATACATTGAAGGCAGCGACCTTGCGAAGCATGTGGCTGCTCATGGCCCGTTACCAGTCACGCAGGTGCTGGAGCTTGTGGCCGAAGCTGCTGAAGCTCTGCAGTACGCCCATGACCGGGGAATTACGCATCGTGATATAAAACCACACAATCTGCTGTTGTCGAAAGATTCTGATTCTGACTCGCTGAGCATCAAGATACTGGATATGGGGCTGGCACGCTTCGATTCCGTGCTGAACGACGACCCGGATACAGCGACGCACGCAGCCATGACCAACACCGGGGTGATCATGGGTACCGTCGACTACATGTCTCCGGAACAGGCACTGCGAAGTCGCGATGCGGACAACCGCTCAGATATTTATAGTCTTGGGTGCACGCTGCATTATCTGTTGACGGGCAGGCCGGTCTTCGAAGGCGATACAGTCATGGCGCGACTGATTGCTCATCGCGAAATTCCGGTCCCATCAATCGAACAGAAATGCAGCGGCGCCATGCATGGTCTGGATGCTGTATTTAACCGTATGCTGGCCAAGAAACCCAAGCGTCGCTATCAAACGATGACAGAAGTCGCGGCTGACATTAATGCTCTTCTTACAGGGCGGGTTCCCGTGGCCGTCGAAATCTGTCCTGAGGATGAGGACTCGATCCTTGAACAGCGTCGTCGGCGGCGCCGCCGCCGCCGACCAGCCTACGCCGCCTGGGCTGGAATTCTTGTCACGATCTGTCTTATTGGTGCAGGCATCTGGTTGGCTCTTTTCGATCAGGTAGGAACCACAATGCGGCTGCCACGTCCGGCAGGCAATGGTGTGTCGACCGTCGGCAACAACATGGCAATCAGGCCGGTTGTTGATCAGGAACTCGCAGCAACAGGACTGGCATTTCCGGCAACCTTCGGAGGTGGCAATCGTTTGCTGGATGGAGGCGATGGTCGGGCGCTCGCAGTCCTGCCCGTGGCACGATTTAATGAGACAGAATACCTGGCACTTGAACGGCAACTTGAGACCCTGAATATTGACCTGACTGTGGCAACGATTCGTGGCGAACAGCCCCGGCCGACAAATGACGAAGAACTTCAAATCGGATTTCCGGTTCCGCTGGCGGAAGTCCGTGTTGACAATTTCGATATGATCTTTTTTGTCAGCGGGTCGACCGCCGAGTTTCAGTCCAGAGCCGGGATTCAGACGATTGATCCACTGATTGACACAGCGATCGGTCAGGGACTGGTCGTCGGAGCTTTTTCCCGGGAATCGCTGCAGGCTATCGTCGGCGCTGAATTCTATTCGCAGTGTGCTCCTGAACTTGATGGTCATGTTACGTCCGGCAGTCCGGAGGGTCTGGACGGGTATGTCGTACATTCACAAAGTGCCGTGCAGACAAAGGCGCTGGTGCGTAAAGCAAAGCAGCTGTGTGAAGAAACAGGTGACGGTCGCAAATTCGGCATGTCCAGTGGAGGCCGCGTGGCCACGCGTTCCAACGGGTTTCCTGGCCGAGCTCTGGTGGTCCTGCCCGACCGATTTGATCAGACTGAATTCCAGAGTCTTGTCGCAGCGCTCGGCGAACGCGCGATTGGATTCGAAGTCGCGTCGTCACGATGGGGACAGATTTATTCTCTCGATCAGACCGTCAACCGAATTGCAGACAGGATGCTGGATGAGTTTGCTCCACGAAACTACGACTTCGTCTTCTTTGTCGGAGGCAATACGATCGCCTTTAGTGAATCGGAAACCAGCAGACGTCTCAAACAGATGGCTGCTCGAGGACTGGAGACCGGTCTTGTTCTTGCATCCACTTCAGCAAGTGGTCGTGTGTTGTTAGACATGGCTGATGCGTGTGAGGACTGTACATTTGAGAATGTGAATCAGATTGCTGTTGGTAAGCCGCTCAGCCGGTCCGGTGCAGTCGTTATCGCTGATTCGCCCCAATTGATAAAGGCCCTGGTGAAGCGGGCGATCATCATGCGAGATGCAGTGATCGAACGGCTTCGTACAGAGTCGTTTCGAGACTGAAAAGACACCAGGCAGACGGTGAGGAATCTTCACGACACGTTCGCCACACAATGTTAGAATCCCGCTATGAATGTTTTTTCAGCTATCCTGTTGTTGTTCGTGTTCTGTGTCAGCATGCACGAACCGTTGTTTGCAGCGGTCGCCGACGAAGGCGTCAATCTCTCGCTGCCCTCGATTGGGCCGGCGCAGCAGCAGTACCCACTTAGTCCGGATGAACGGGCGGCAATTACGAAGAGATTCAAGACTGTACTTGTAGAATCGCCGGCACCGGTGGACGGCGCCGCTAACGCCACGCAGGTGCACTCACGACGCGGAGATGCTCTGTTTTTTCTGCGACGCTATCCGGAGTCGGTGGTTGAGTATCAGGCGATGGTTAGACTGGATCCGTCGCTTGATGCGTCCCACTGGCGACTTGGCATCGCACTCTTTTTTGCCGGCCAGCCTGCCAACGCTGCCGCGCAGTTCGATAAGTATCATTCCTTCGACAACGTGGATCGAGAAAACGGAATCTGGCGTTATCTGTCGCAGCGGAAAGCTACCGACGCCGCAACGGCCAGGAAGGAACTGTTGCGTTACGAAAAAGATGATCGGGAGCCGTTCCCCGCTGTCTATAAACTTTTCGACGGTTCATTTTCTGCTGAGGCCGCCCTGCGCAGCATTCCCCGGAACCTGCCGGCGAAGGAACTTGAGAAACGACTCTTCTACACCGAGCTGTACATCGGCGTGTATGCGGCAGCACAGGGGAAACACGCTGACGCTGAAAAATATCTGCGTCTGGCAGTCTCACGGAAATGGCCACGCGACAGCGGCTTCGGCCCGAATTACATGTGGCACGTGGCACGCGTCCAGCTGGCCGACCTGGTACAGGTGAAATCTGAATCGAAAAAGGCGCCATGACCAATTGTGGCTGTGACCGCCACAGTGATGCTTCAGTGATCGCAGTCGCTCAGCCAGAAATGCACCCACGCCAGAGGAATTCCGATGTGAGCCACTGTAACCTCACCGGTGAACTGGCTGGCCGAAGGCCGCTGAAACCCTTGTTTCATGCCGACAAATGTGACGGTTGCGTCGGCGTTGGTGCAGATGCCATCCGCCGCCCCGGTGTCACAGTTCAGGCCGGAAGGCACGTCTACCGCAAGAACCCGGGCAGACGATCCGTTAACTGCTTTGATAATCGCCGAAAACGGTGGGCGCGGACCGCCACTCACTCCTGTGCCCAGCAGGCAGTCCAGAATCCAGTCGTTGTCGGTCAATTCAGAGAAAAGCTGTTCCCAGTCGTTTACCGTATTACCTTCTTTGACGATTCCCCCGGATGCCAGCAGAAAGCTAAGATTGTGATTTGCATCGTCAGTCAGGGCTTTGCCTGTCCGTACCAGGTAAACGGCTGCCGCAACACCAACTGACGCCAGCAGTCGGGCAATGGCCAGCCCGTCACCGCCGTTGTTTCCCGGCCCGCACAAAATCAGTATCTGTCCGTTGATTTCCCCATTTCTTAAGAGCACCTCGGTCACACCTCGAGCTGCATTTTCCATCAGCAGCAGGCTTGGCAGGCCTAGATGCTCCATCGCGGCCGCGTCCACCTGTCTTGCCTGGTCACGGGAAAGAACAGGATAATCGGTCATGTCTTTGCGGACCTTGGTTAACTTCGAGAGGAAAATACTGGAAATCTGAGTGTTCGGCGTCACTATCCGGGGCTGAATGTTCAATTCGTGACCGCCAGTCTGCAGAATACGCAGAATGAATGACGAGTGGTAGAAAAGTAGTAAGATACCCTCAACTGTCGACGTTTTGTGAATTTACGACAAGTACTGCAGCGGCATCAGAAGTCCCGGCAGTGCTCGACAGATGTGTGTGAAAGACTGATTGGCGTCGTTCCGACCAATTACCTGCAACAGGGTTGAAAGAAGTCCTTGTTAGATTCCTTTAACGATCGCTGGGCTCTCGTCACGGGGGCCTCCTCCGGCATTGGAGCCGAGTTCGCTGCGCGGCTGGCAGGTCGAGGCATGCATCTGGTTCTTGCGGCCAGACGCGCTGACCGCATGAACGAGCTCGCTGAAAGCCTGGAGACAAAACACGGAACGAAATGCCACATCGTTGCCATCGACCTGTCTACGTCAGATGCGGGCGCAAAGCTGATTGACGAGATTAACAAGCTGGGCGTTGATATTGAGCTGCTGATTAACAACGCCGGTGTGGGACTGATTGGTGAGGTCTCAACGACGGATCCGATTGATATTCAGCAGATGCTGAAGCTGAACGTAAACACACTGACGGATCTGAGCTATCGAGTTCTTCCCGGCATGCTGGAACGCGGGCACGGAGCCATCATTAACGTCTCGTCCGTGGCCGCCTTTCAACCCGTTGCTTATATGGGAGCGTACGCCGCCAGCAAGTCGTACGTGTTGCACCTCAGTGAGGCATTGTGGGCCGAATCACGAAGTCGCGGGGTGACGGTCCTGGCTCTGTGCCCGGGCGTCACTGAAACCGAGTTCTTTGACGTGGCCGGAGCACCGGGATGGTTAAAGAAACATTCCTCGCAGACGCCCGCTAAAGTCGTTCGCAAGGCGTTGACAGCTTTGGAAAAACGTCGGCAGTTCGTAGTCACCAACTGGAAGGACTACATCATGACCATTCTGGTGCGACTGGCGACTCGTCGTACGGCCGTCAACGAGTCCAAACGTTATTTTCGGCCCGGCAGGAAAGCCAACTCAAATCAACCCGCCGCCACGCCGGAATCGGACGAACCGAAAAACTCATAACGACCATCATGGATCCGCGATCCACGTTGGCTGCTTGATCGCAGCGGCGAAACCTGCAGCTACGACAGAATGTCCCGTACGATCTCACCGTGCACGTCTGTCAGGCGATAATCGCGGCCCTGAAAACGGTGCGTCAGCTGCTTGTGATTGAATCCCAGCAGGTGCAGTATTGTGGCATGCAGATCGTGCACGTGTACGGGATCTTCGGCAACGTCGAATCCAAGGTCGTCTGTTGTACCATGGGTGACGCCAGCTTTGATTCCGCCACCGGCCAGCCACATGGAAAATGAGTTTGGATGGTGATCACGACCGTCGCTGCCGCCTTGCACCATCGGCGTGCGACCGAATTCTCCGCCCCAGATTACCAGCGTGTCCTTCAGCATCCCCTGCTGCTTAAGATCTTTAATTAACGCTGCCGCAGCCTGGTCCGTGTCTTTGCAGTTTCTGGCGATTCCATTTTTCAGATCGCCGTGTTGATCCCATGATTCGTGAAATAACTGCACGAATCTTACACCCTGCTGTACCAGTCGCCGCGCCAGCAGGCAGTTGTTGGCAAACGAAATCTCACCCGGCTTTGCCCCGTACATCTCAAGAATATGCTGCGGCTCTGTCGACAGCGACATGACTTCCGGCGCACTCGACTGCATTCGAAACGCCATCTCATAAGAGTTGATTCGCGTCGCAATTTCCGGGTCGCCGACAACGTTCAGACGCCCGCTATTAAGTTGATTGATGGCATCGAGCGTCTGCCGCTGAACTGTCTGGTCAATCCCGTCGGGATTGGACAGGTACAGCACCGGGTCACCGCTGCTGCGAAATTCCACACCGGAATGAACAGTCGGCAGAAAACCGGAATTCCAGTTTCCATTACCTCCGCTGGGGCCTTTCTTCCCGCTGTTGAAGACAACGTATGCCGGCAGGTCACGCGATTCGCTGCCCAGACCGTACGTTACCCATGACCCCATGCTCGGACGGCCGAACTGAGGCGAACCAGTGCTCATCAGCAGTTGTGCCGGGGCATGATTGAAGGCATGGGTCTTCATCGATCGAATGATGCACAAATCATCCGCGACAGCCGCCGTATGCGGCAACATCTCGGACAGCTCTGCTCCGGACTCACCGTGCCTTGCGAACTTGTACTTGGGTCCCAGCAGTCTGGAATTCGGATCAATAAATGCAGCTCGATATCCGTCCAGCAGATCGGCCGGTGGAAGAGTGCCGTCCAGTTTTTCCAGCGCCGGCTTGTGGTCCAGCATCTCGAACTGACTGGGCCCGCCCCCCATGAACAGCAGAATGACGTTTTTCGCGCGGCCGGGATAATGCGGTTGTCTGACGGACAGGGGATTCGGATCCTGTGCGTCGGCCCTGACGCCTTCAGCCAGCAGTCCCGCCAGTGCCATCTGCCCCACGCCAAGTCCACATTGCTGCAGAAACCAGCGCCGTTTGGTCAGCGTGGCTGAACGCGTCGCAACGCGAGTGCTGTGTGACGAATTTTGCATGATTCATCTCCTGTGGCAGCCTTTCAGTTAACAGAAACTGTTTCTACTGCTTTGTAATCGTCTCATCCAGATTCAGAATCGCGCGGCAGACCACGATCCATGGTGCAAATTCCTTCGCCGATCGGCCGGTGAGCTGCTGGTATGTGTTCGTCGCAACGCCGACCAGTTTCTCGACGTCAATTTCTCCCGCTGATATTCGTTCGCGCTGTTGGTCAAGTAATGTCTGCAGGATCTGCAGTTCATCCGGAACGGCGGTGCGGCTGACACACAATCGATGAGCATACTGCAATCGATCGTGATCGGACGGACTGCTGTCTCGCAGGACGCGAGTCGCCATGGCCCGGGCACAATCGAAAAACTGCGGTTCATTCAGCATGACCAGTGCCTGCAAAGGAGTATTGCTGCGTTGTCTGCGAACACAGGCGGCATCACCCTTTGGCGCATCGAACACCTGCAGCGTCGGGTACGGTACAGTTCGATACCCATGAACATACAGGCTGCGACGATACTGCTGACCGTCGGCAGACCGGCGCCACTGTTTGGGGCCGTAACTGGCTGGCGGTTGAAACAGAAAGTCCGGAGCCGGCGGATAAACGCTGGGGCCACCAACAGCAGCGTTAAGCAATCCGCTGGCTGCCAGAGCAATATCTCGTACAACCTCCGCATCCACACGAAATCGTGGTGCCCGGCTCAACAGCTCATTCAGAGGATCGCTGTCCTGCAACGCCGCCGGCATCAGGGACGCCTGCTGATACGTTGCGGAGTTCACAATCAGTCGGTGAATGTGTTTCAGGCTCCAGTTGTTTTCCATCAGTTCCACAGCCAGCCAGTCTATCAACTCCGGGTGAGTCGGCGCGGGAGACTGGAAACCGAAGTCTTCCGGAGTTGTCACAATTCCTCGACCAAAGTAGGACTGCCAGATTCTGTTCACGATCACTCGAGCGGTTGTCGGAGCATCATCAGCAACCAGCCATTTTGCGAATCGCAATCGGTCAGGCTCATCAGACTGCGGGAACGAATTCAGAAATGCCGGCGCTGCGGCAGAAACCTGTTCACCGTGATTCAGAAAGTCTCCTCGCATATACACATGTGTCGTCCGTGCCGTTGCCCGTGGCTGCGCCACCAGCTGGGAATCAGTTTCCGGAAAAGCCTGCCAGAGTTTTTCGACGGCAGCGTTATCGTCGGCGAAGTCCGGCACAGTCTTCCGCCACGCACTGAACAGCTGACTGTTTTGAGAAACCGTGCGTTCCGCCTCAGGGATCCCGAGTATTGTCTCGACTGGTGACGGCAGATTCGATTCAGCGACGGCCTCACTGTCCGTCACTGAGAAACGATAGCGACCCAGCAGATAGTTCTGGTTATCATCCGAATTCCAGCCCCCGTGCAGTTGGCGCAGTGTTATGGAAAGAATCACCGGCCCCGGCATGGACACAGGAGTCTCCGGAAAAAACACCACGTGATGATCTTGATTGCGTCGGCCTGGTCCGACATCGGTTGTCCATGCTGTTTTGTTGTCGCCGTCGATGGCGTATTCGGCCGGACCGGTCACACGCGTGTCCTTTTCCGGATCCCTGTCGCGATATACGGGCGGCAGGTTCGAATGTTCGGGATTAACATCCGCCCGGGCTCGTACAAATTTGATGTTCTGCTTCTTACCGGGGTCATCGGCCGGAGCAATCGAAACTTCAAACGACGACAGCGCTCCGGTGCCGTAAATTGACCGCCCGGGGCCGCCTCGCGGCAACTGCGGGTGCATCAGCGCGTCAAGACGAAATGCAGTAATCCTGTCCGCAGTTGTATTCAGACTGAACGTGTTGTTGGCTTTCGTAGGCGCATAGCTTTCACTGACAATCGAACCGTCCTCCAGCAAGCGAAATTTCTGTCCTTCATATGGACGGTCTGTTGGAACCAGAGTTCGCCACTCGACAAGTTTGGCGGCTTCGCTCCGCGTCCATTTCGTCATTTGCTTCTGCCAGTCAGGTGTGCGTCGTTTGATCTCAGCCTCACGGTCAGCGATTCCATTCAGAACAAACTGTCGCGTCTGCTGCTGCGACGGCGTAAAAACTGTTGCCGTGGCTTCATGGAAATCATTCAATGCGGCAAAAAGTTGATAGTATTCGCGCTGACTGACTGGGTCGTACTTGTGCGAATGACATTGAGCACACTGAGTGGTGATGCCAAGAATCGCCTTGCCGATGGCATCCATTCGGTCAAACATGCCTTCGACCCGAAATTGCTCCGGATCGGCGCCGCCTTCTTCGTTTATCATCGAGTTGCGAAGAAAGCCGGTGGCCACCAGTGCAGACTGCCCGCCGTCCGGCACCAGGTCTCCGGCGATCTGGTGAATTATAAAATCGTTGTAAGGCATATCGGCGTTCATGGCACCGATCACCCAGTCCCGATAGAACCACACGCTGCGTTGTTTGTCCTTTTCGTAGCCATCGGAATCTGCATAACGGGCCGCATCCAGCCACCATCGAGCCCAGCGTTCGCCAAAGTGGGGTGACTGCAGCAGATGCTCCACAAGCCGTTGGAACGCGTCGTCGCGTTGATCTGTGACAAACACGTCAACCTGCTCCGGAGTCGGCGGCAACCCCAGCATGTCGAGATACACCCGCCTGACCAGAGTGACCAGGTCCGCAGGCGGTCCTGATTCAATATTGTGAATCGCCAGCTTTGCTGCGACAAAACTATCAATCGGGTTTCGGACTGGCCTGTCTGTGGTGAGGCCCGGCACTTCAGGCCGCTGAGGTGCAACGAAAGCCCAGTGTTCCGAGTACTCTGCACCTTCTGCGATCCATTTTCGCAGCAATGTCACTTCATCCGTGGAAACTTTCTTCTCCGTTGACTCAGGCGGCATAACCGTATCACCGTCGTCAGACAGGATCCGTTGCATAATTTTGCTGGCCCCGGGCTCACCAGGACTGATTGCACCTGATTCGATGGATGTGTTGCGCAGATCCAGTCGCAAATTGCCTTCGCGGTTTTCTGCATCCGGCCCGTGACAGCGAAAGCAGTTGTCCGAAAGAATCGGTCGTATGTCGCGGCTGAAATCGATTTCTGAAGCAGAAACTGACGGTACCAGACACGACAGAATCAAGACGGAAAGCCGCTGAAGAGTTTTCATGCGGTCAATTGTCCCTCGCCCAGTGTGGTACTTCAACTGTTTGAAGACAATCAGGACCAGGAATTACGAACACGAGGCCCACCATTTCGCTGTCGCTGACTGATGAATTTATCCGTTGTGTCGACTGCCGGCTTCAGTTGGCGGCGGCAGCCGCTTTGTGATTCCGTTCGAAATGCTGTCGCAGCAGATCCTTGCCGTAATCGTTTCCGTTTGGTGTTCTCAGAAGCGCGTGGATGTGTTCTCGCGTCGGTTCGCGTGAACGAAAGGGAGCCACGCGTCGTTCATGGTCGAATTCGATCAGAACGACCGGGCTGTGGATACGGTAATAGTAGACACTGTTATCAGTTGTACCTCCAACCCATGCGAAGTATGTCCTGTCCAGATGCTGCTGCACTTCGTCCATTTTGACTTTCGCATGTCCGTCGTTCATGGTTCCGACGAATTCATGGATGGCGTCCAGTAGCAGCGATTTCTGTTTGTCGTTCATTCGGGATGCGGGCAACCCGGCATAGTCAAGGTCCAGGTTGTCTTTGTACGCCTGGGCCAAAGCGTTGTTCCCGTCTTTGACCGACGACAGGACTGCAGTCTGCTGCTGTTCTTTACTCAACGCCTGAATTACGGCAAGGCCTCTGGCCTGCTCGTCCTGCATCACAAGGGTGCCTTTGAATTTACCACTGGTGGCATGGACCGGTTCACTGCCTGCAAAGACAGGTGACATGACAACCTGATCACCCAGAACGAAATAGTTAATAATCAGATGGTGGCCGTCAATTTGCCAGCCCCACGGCTTTGTCGGTGAAGGGTCTCCCATGATCGTAATCCAGTACAGCCACTCGCCGTATTCGTCAAAGTTGTTGGCCAGTTCTGCCAGCGTGCCGTTCAGTTTCATGATGTCCTGCGACTGCTTCACGCCCTTCGCACTGAGGCTCGCTTTCAGCAGGCCGAACGCCAGCTCGCGCTGCTGTTCATTCATCTCATCAAAGCCAACACCGCGGCGTTTGTAAAAATGACGGTTGTCCCAGCTGCGCCATTCAATGTCGTCGACCGGGAATATTGTCTTCAGTGTCTGATCCTCTGTCAGGCCGGCAAGGAAGGCTTTTGCTGCTTTGACCACAGGTTCAGTGCTGACGCCGGTGGATTTGACTTTGAACAGGCCGGCCTCAATCTTTCCGCCGGCGGCAATTCCGCGAAACGGCTCCTTCAACGATGCCTGGCCCCCACCCCTTCGGCCACGGCCTCCAGGTGGCTGTGCAAGAGCCGTCAGTATTCCGACAGCAGCGATTGACAGAAGAATGAAGATATTTCGTCGCAGCATGTGGGCTTGCTCTTACAGAGGGTGACGGAATTGATACCCGATGTCGGTTGCGTATGGATCCTGTGCCGGCATCCTGGGTATCCGGATAGTGTGACCGACACTCAGCGGATAGTGTGACCGACACTCAGGCACTCTTCAATCAAGACCTGTCAGGACGTCCTGCTCAGCGTATTCGTCCGCAGTTCTCCGAACTCGTCCGGCTTCGCAGCAACGTCAAACAAAACTGGCGACGTCTCGAGGTGTGTCGCATTCTTCATAAAAATGAACGAACTTGGTCCCGGGACGTTTGTGGAGAAAGCGAAAGTGTTGAACCGGTGCTTCCTGGTGCACGTCTTCTCATTCCTTCGGGAAAAATTCAGACAAAAGGCCCTCTGAGTATTGTCTGCTTGTTGCCCTGCGATGGATCCGGAAACGATTCTGGCTGCCGGCTTGCACCAATATTTCCTGACATCTGCCATACTATTCAGTGAAAACCCGGAAATTCAAAGACAGCAGCTCTTCTCGCGGTCTCAGGACCGGACGAATCGGCCGAATGATGCCGCCGGCCATCATGGCCGTAGTGTCCGTGCCGGCCGTATTCCTGTCTGCCGCAAGCATGTACTCAGTCAACGGGGCCGATACGGCGCCAGAGCTGAAGCATGTCCTGCACCTTTCGAATCGGATTCTGTGCGGCAGTGAACCACGAGGCCCGTCAGCATTTGAAACACTGAAGAAGCTGGAGGTGAAGACGATTGTCAGTGTCGATGGTGCCGCACCACAACTCAGTCTCGCGAAGGCCGCGGACCTCCGTTACGTGCACATTCCAGTCGGCTATGACGGAATTTCCAGTGAAGCCGGACATTCACTGACTCGAGTCGTCCGGGAAACAGAAGGACGAATTTACATTCACTGCCACCATGGACAACACCGGGGCCCCGCAGCGGCGGCTATTGCCTGTCAGGTCGAACGAACCGCCGACAGACAGCGGGCATTGCAGATCATGCTGCGGGCCGGCACCAGTCGAGAGTACGCCGGACTGTATCGCGACGTAAGTGAGTTTGTCGTACCGGACAAGCGTGCACAACTGCCGCCGCTTGTCGAAGTCGCCCAGCTGGAGTCGTTCACAATCACGATGTCGCGGGTCAGTCGGCGGCTGGAAGCTCTAAAAGAATCCACCGCGGCCGAGCTTTCGTCCACTGCCGCCCGCGACTGCCAGAGCTCAGCGCGAGACGCGCTGCTGCTGCACGAAGCTTTGCACGAGGCGGTTCGAAATCTGTCGAGCGAACACGACCGCAGCTTCCGCATCCGGCTTATTCAGTCCGGTGCCGCGGCGAAGGCCGTTTATGAGTCGCTGCAGTCGGGCGTGGACGAGGCTGTACGTCCACAAATTCAGGTCCTGCAACGAACGTGCACTCAGTGCCACAAAGTCTATCGCGACTGACGGTACAGCCGATCGGGATACTGTGTTGAAGGGCAGTCCGTGCCCCACGGTGTGACTCAGCCTTTTACTTTGTAGCCGATGGCTTTTAGTTCGTTACGAAGGCGATCCACGTGGCGGCCCTGTAGCTCGATAGAAGCCTCCTGCAGCGTACCGCCTGCCCCGCAGAACGTCTTTAATTTTGTCAACAGGGCCGGCAGATCGTTTTCGTCAGCGGCCAGACCGCGTATTACGGTGACCACCTTGCCGCGTTTGCGTTTTTCGACGGACAGGTGTGCCGTCTGAGTCCCGGGAGCTGCAAACGTCGGCGGGGACGGTTCCGGCGGCGGACATTCACATTTCTCCTCAAGCTGTCCACAACGTTCACATTCCGGAGGACGGTCAAACGGCGTGCCGGCAAAGAGTCGAGTCATCAGGCGTTGTGGAGAAACGGAGTCATGGACATGGCGGAACGGATGAGCGGCTTATTGTAGCCCGAAACGTGGACCATACCAGGCCGGGACGATCGCGGGCTCACGGGCAACCGACCATATGTCCGGTGCAGTATTGCGGTTCGCCTGCTATGATCATCCGTCAGTGATGATCAACAAAGGATTTCCCTGGTGTCATCGGCCGAACAATATCTCAAGCCGGAAGTGATTCAGAATATCGCCAGACTCGATCTGCGCGCGAAATTCATAGTGGAAGGTTTTCTGTCCGGCCTGCACACCAGTCCGTTTCACGGCTTCAGTGTCGAATTCAGTGAACACCGAAGGTACAACCCTGGTGATGATCCGAAGGATATCGACTGGCAGGTCTTTGCTCGTACAGACCGCATTTACGTTAAACGTTATCAGGCCGAAACCAACATCACCGGTTACGTGGTGATGGATATGTCCCGCAGCATGGCTTACACCTATCGTCAGACGCTGACGAAGTTTGATTATGCCATCTGTCTTGCGGCCGCCATCAGCTACATGATGATTCATCAGCAGGATCCCGTCGGACTGATCACATTTGATGAAAAACTGCGACAGTCTCTGCCCGCCAGAAGTCGTCGCTCACAACTTGGAAACATTCTGGCAGTTCTGCAGCAGAGTAAACCTGAAGGCGAAACTTGCATTGGCGACAATCTGCGACAGGTAGCGTCTATGATTCGTCACCGCAGTTTGCTGATGCTGATGTCCGACCTGCTTACCGATCCGGACGAAGTGATCGACAACCTGCGCATGCTGCGATATGCCGGACACGACGTTATTCTGTTTCATGTGCTGGATGAGGCAGAAGTGACGTTTCCATTTTCCGGCAGCGTAGACCTGATTGAACCGGAGTCCAGCGATCATCAGATCGTCGACGCCGCCGGTATTCGATCGGACTACATCGAAGCACTGAATGAGCTCCGCGAGCGATATCGCCAGGAATGTTTTGCTCTGGGCATTGACTACGTTCCACTGGACACCAGCATGCCGTTTGATAAGGCGCTGACGGAATATCTGTATCAGCGGCAGGCCCGGTTCTAATCAGCACTTCCCTGACGTGCTGATTAGAACCACCGTTCAGCTTGCCGCCGCCAGGTGCATCCTCACGACTCGCACGAACAGTTGCACTGCGCGTCCCTGCCGGAAATCAGCGAGACGTAATCAACCCGGCTGGCAGAAAAATACGATGCCGAACTGGTCCGAATTCGCAGGCTCGACGCAACCTTACAGCAGCGACTCCAGCAGCAGCCGCAGTTTTCGCATTTCCAGCAGTCGCTCTTCGCCTTCCATAGTGCGTGGCAGCAGGTCAACGCTCAGAGTGCGTCCGTAATCTTCAAGCTGCAGGGAGGCAATGATGCGGTTGTAGTCAATTTCGCCCAGTCCGCCAGGTACCTGCAGTTCCGTCTTTGACGTATCACGCAGCTGGACGTGAGAAACGTACGGATAGACAACATCGAAATCGATGGAGCCTTTCGGCGTGCACAGAAAATAGCTGGGGTCGAGCGTCACGCCGAGCCCTTTGACCGACTGGCAGAGTTCAATTGCTGTGTGTGGATCTTCTGTCAGAAGGCCCGTTTTTGTGAGGATGGACAGACCAATTCCCTCTTCAATGCACATGTGGTTGCGTTCACGAAGGCGATCGATTTCTGAATTGAACGGCGTGCCCAGCTGAGACGCCTCAATCGTTAACTGCGCGACCTTGAGGTGTTTAGCAAAGCTGACGATTTTCCGAAAATCGTCGAGCGAAACCTCTTCGT
>Ga0315331_10000677_pt1 | contig 24130 bp, 18 predicted proteins | sample M160m34915metaG_FD_203456 | JGI IMG/M metagenome (GOLD analysis project Ga0315331, IMG submission 203456) | Ammonia-oxidizing marine archaeal communities from Monterey Bay, California, United States - M1 60m 34915 | ecosystem: Environmental > Aquatic > Marine > Intertidal zone | place: USA...
CGTTCGCCGCCGCCTCACGAAAATGAAAGGGAACGAAGACCGAGCCCCGGTTCTCTCGCCGAGTGAGCTTCGCCGCCAGCTGAATCCGCCCGCGCCGACTCTCGATCGTCACGCGATCGCCCTCCCTCACGCCGATCGACGCCGCGTCCTCGGGATGCATCGCGACGAAGGCCTCGGGCGCCAGCGCATCGAGGGCGCTGGCGCGACGCGTCATCGCCCCAGTATGCCAATGCTCGAGCAAGCGCCCCGTGTTCAATACGAAGGGGTAGTCCTCGTCCGGCAGCTCGGGAGCGGCCGTCCACTCGGCGGGGACCAGCCGGGCTCGACCGTTCTGCGTCGGGAAGGATTCATCGAAGAGCACGGTCGGTCCCTCTTCATGTTCCGGATCCGGGTTGGGCCAGAGCTTGCCGAATGGGCCGAGGTTGTCGTGGCTGAGGGTCGCGTAGCTCGACGTCAGACCCGCCATCTCTTCGAAGATTTCGGCCGGTCCCGCATAGTCCATCGGGTATCCGAGTCGATTCGAGATCGACTGCACGATCTGCCAGTCGAGCCTTGCCTCCCCTGGCAGCGCGAGGGCCGGGCGCCCCCGCTGCACCCGACGATCCGTATTCGTGTAGGTCCCCTCCTTTTCGAGATAGGCGCTCGCGGGCAAAATCACATCCGCGAATTCCGCGGTCTCGGTCAGGAAGATGTCCTGGACGACCAGGAACTCGAGGTTCGAAAGCGCCTTGCGAACCTTGTTGACGTTCGGGTCCGAGAGGAAGGGGTTCTCGCCCATGATATACATGCCCCGCACCCGACCCTCGAGCGCAGCCCGGGTGATCTCGACGACCGTCAGCCCCGGCTCGGGCGAAAGCGCACGGCCCCAGGCGGCCTCGAATTTCGCGCGGACCGCCGGGTCCCCCACCGGCTGATAGTCGGGATAGACCATCGGGATGAGCCCCGCGTCGCTCGCCCCCTGCACGTTATTCTGTCCGCGAAGGGGGTGGAGCCCCGCCCCGGCCTTGCCCACGTTACCCGTGATCAGCGCCAGCGAGATCAGGCAGCGAGCGTTGTTCGTCCCATAAACGTGCTGCGAGATGCCCATCCCCCAAAAGAGGATCGCGTTCTCAGCCTGCCCGAAGACACGCGCCACCTCACGGATCTGCTCAGGCTCGACGCCACAGATCTTCGACGCCCGCTCGGGCGGATATTCCGCGACGGTCTCGCGCAAGGCTTCGAAGTTCTCGGTGCGTTCGGCCACGAAGGCCTCGTCCACCAGCCCCTCTTCGATGATGACATGCATCATCGAGTTGTAGAAAGCGACATCCGTCCCCGGCTTGACCCGGCAGAAATAGTCCGCGTGGTCGGCAATCACCTCGCGGCGCGGGTCGACCACGATCAACTTCGTCCCGCGCTTGCGGGCCTGTTTGAAGAAGGTCGCGGCCACCGGGTGGTTGGCGGTCGTGTTGGTCCCCGCCAGGAGCGCAGCCCCCGCGTTCTCGATGTCGCCATAGGTCGTCGTCACGGCACCACTGCCGATCGACTCCAGCAGCGCGGCCACACTCGAAGCATGACAAAGCCGCGTGCAGTGATCGACGTTATTCGTGCCGAAGCCCGCCCGGATCAGCTTCTGGAAGAGATAGGCCTCCTCGTTCGAACATTTCGCGCTGCCAAAACCGGCGAGCGCATCTCCGCCGTCCCGATCGCGAATCTTCCCAAGCCGCCGGGCGACGAGGTCGAGCGCCTCTTCCCAGCTCGCCTCCCGAAAAGCCGGCAGGACCTCCGCATCGTCGACGATCCCACCCGGCTTGCGTCGTCCGTCCCCCTTGCCCCGAACATCCGTCGAGAGCCCACCCTTTGGATACGCCTCTTCACGGCGGATCAAGGGGCGAGTCAGGCGCTGGGGATGAGCCGAGTAGTCCCAGCCATAGCGACCTTTGACACAGAGGCGCTCCTGGTTCCCCGGGCTCTCGCGCCCCTCGGCGAAGACGATCGCGTTACGGCTACGGTCCACGTGATAGGTCAGCGCGCAGCCGACGCCGCAATAGGGACACACGCTATCGACACGCTCCAGCTCTTCGCGAGGCCGGAGAGGCAACCCGAGCGCACGATCGACCAGCGCGCCCGTGGGACAGGCCGCCGCGCACTCTCCGCACGACACACAGCTGCTCTCTCCCATCGGCGTATCGAGATCGAAGGCAATTCGTGCGCCGTAGCCCTTGCCACTGCGACCGATGACCTCGTTATTCTGGATGTCGTCACAGGCACGGATGCACCGATCACAGAGGATGCAGGCCTGGTGATCGACCTCGATCACTCGCGAGCTGTCGTCACTGCCTCGCCTGGCCGCCTCCACGGGCTTTGGGAAACGCGCCCCGGTCGCTTCGTAGCGGCGCGACAAGGCCAAGAGTTCGTTATCGCGGAGCGCCGCCTCGCGGCGATCCTCCTCGGGTGCGGTGGTCGGCTGTTCGCTCATCAGCAGGTCGGTCAGCATCGCGCGGTGCCGCTCGAGTTCCTCGGAGTCGGTCGTCACCTGCATCCCCGGCTGGCACTCCCGGACACAGGCCGCGGCCTTCACGCGTTCGCCGACGTCCACGACACACATCCGACACACGCCCACGGGATCCAGACCGGACGTGTGGCAGAGCGTCGGAATTTCGATTCCGACCCCCTCTGCCGCTTCGAGGAGCGTCTGCCCCTCATCCGCCTCGACCTCGACACCGTCGATCGTGAGCTTCATCCCCTGCTCCCTGCCTGCCCGGCGCCGCGCGACGCGCGGTCGCTCTTCAGGATGCGCGCGTCGAGCCCCAGCGCCTCGGCGAGGTCGTCGAGCGCCCGCTCGTCGAGCCGCCCCTGTGCGTCCCAACCGCGGCCCCGATTGTAGCCACGAATCATCTCGGCGAGCCGCTCGGCCGGCAAAGTTGCGCCCGCGGCAGGTCCGCTCGGAATCGGTTCGTCGAGAAAGCGGCGCGGCAGTCGATCGTCTTCCGGCCGGCCCCCCTCACGCAGGTTGAAGGCCTTGCGGAGTTCGACGACGCGGCGACTCGCCGCCCGAAGAGAGTTCGCGTCGAAGGCGACCCCGGTCACCGCCGAGAGCAGGGCCGCGCTCTCGGCCCAGAGGTCGTCGAAGGCCGCACGAACGAACTTACACAGGACGAGCGAGTCGAGCAGCGCGGCCCGATCTTCGCTCTCGATCGCCAGCCGCACGGAGCGAGCGTCGCCGCGCAAGCGGTCCGCGCCCTCGGAGAAATCCGCCTCGTAGGCGCCGCTGCGGTTATGGTCCGCCCCACGCGTGCCGACGGCCAACCCGAGCGCCATCGCCTGCATCGTCCGGGGCTCATAGCCGGGCAGCTCGAGACCCTTGACCTGCGGCGCCCGGTCGATGGCATCGCCACCGAGCGAACGCGCGAGGCGTAGCGAGCCCTCGGCCAGCCGATCGCCCAGGCCTTCGCGGTGGGCGATGGCGTCGAGCCACTCCACCAGGCGATCCCCTTCCCCGAAGCGCGGTGCCCCTTCGAGTTCGCCCCGCTCACCGCATTCCATCGCGAAGGCCAAGGTCGCCCCCGCGGAGATCGTGTCGAGCCCGAGTTCGTCACAGCGCCGCGAGGCGGCGAGCACGCGATCCGGGTCGTCGACCCCACAAAGCGGCCCCAGCGCGAAGACGCTCTCGTATTCGACACGCACCTGCGCCTCTTCGCCGTCGCCGGTGCGGTAACCGTAACGATGTTCGCAGCCGATCGTGCAGTGAGCGCAGGATGCGCGGCGATGGCGCCGCTCGGCGCGCCAGCGTTCTCCCGCGAGCCGCTCCGCCCCTTCGAAGTGGCTCTGCTGGAAATTCCGGGTCGGCAGCACCCCCAGCCGGTCGAAGGAAAGCAGGTTGCCGATCGTTCCCAGCTCGCTGTACTTGGCCGTCGACGCTCCTGTTGCCCGGCGGCGAAGGTCAGCCGCCAGCTCCGAAACCCGCTCGGGATCCGCCACGGGCGTCTCGACCGTACCGCGCACGACGACCGCCTTGAGTTGCTTTGCGCCCATCACCGCTCCGAGCCCGCCGCGGCCTGCGTGACGGCCGTCGGCCGAGATCGTCGCGAACCGAACCCGGCGCTCTCCCGCCACTCCGATCGCGGCCACCCGGCCCTCCTCGCTAAGCGTCGCAGCCACCTGCTCCGCCGAACGGCCCCAGCTTGCCGTCGGCCTCAGGGTCCCGTTCACCCATTCCGAGGGACTCGCGCACGCACCGACGAAGACGAGGGCATCGATCCCCAGCGCCTTGCCGGCGATCGCGAAGTGGCTGCTCGCGAGCGCATCGCAGACTCCACCGGTCAGCGGTGATTTTCCAAGGACCGCGAACTTCGCCGAAGTCGTCACACCCGTGCCGACCAAGGGGGAGAACGCAAAGATCAGCGGCGCCTCCGCCGCGAAGGGCTCGACGCCGAGCGGGGCCTCCCGATGCAGAATCCAGGTCCCGAGCCCGACGCCCCCGAGCACCCGAGTCAGCACCTCGGGATCGATCGGAATCAATTCATCGGTCCCCCGACTGAGGTCGATCCGTCGGTAGCAACCGTGGAAACCCTGCACGGGGTTCATCCGCCGGCCAGCGCGTCGAGGACGCTGATCTGCTCGCCGGGCCCGATCGGGACCCCGAGGTCCCGCACCAGTTCACGACCCCCGAGCGACACGAGGTGGGCTCGCGCGACACGTCCCTTCTCGACGAGCCCTAACTCCTTCGGCAAGGCACGCAGGCCCTCTCCGAGCGTACCCACCGGGACCGCACGACGAGTCGCCTCGACATGGAGTGCGGCCCGGCCCAGCAACTCGATTTCCGCCGTCGCACCCGGATCGACCGCCCGGACCGTGTCCAAATACGCCTCGGGCGTATTGAAGCCGTGCCAGGGCGCAAACCCGCCCTCCTGATGATCTCCTCCCCTCGCGTCGAACGCCTCAAAATCGAGGGCTTTCAAAAGGGCCCGCGGGCGCGCCTCGCCCCTCGCGAGCAGCGCGTCCGCCTGCTCTGTCGCCGTTCGTGGATAGACGGCGGACAAGACCTGGACATGGCCCTCCGCGACTGGGGCGCAGGCGCCTCCCGAGTCGAAGAGCGCGTCGACATGCAGCGCGGAGAGGAAGGGCGCATCCGTACTCGTCACGAAAGCCAGGGGCGACTCGATCGCCGCGAGGCCGTCGCGAATCCCTCCGAGCGGACCCCGCTCGGGCTCTCGGTCGCGCACGACGCGCGCGGGCAACACGGGTAGATCGAGCTCCGCGGAAGTCACGACGACGACCTCATCCATCCAACTCGCAAGCTTCCCGACGACATGCTCGATCATCGTCTGGCCGAACCAGGGCAACCAGGCCTTAGGCCGACCCATCCGAGAGGAAAGGCCTCCACACACCACGATCCCCGCGCGCCGCACCCGAGCGCCTCAGCCTTCGACCCCGGATCGCTTTGCGTCCGGGAACCGCTCGAGGATCGACAGCAGGGGGGAGAGCGCCACCTGGCCGAGCCCACAAATACTCGTCTGCTGCATCGTCTCATGGAGCGACCGCAACAGCGCTTCGTCTTCGGCCCCGATCCGCTCGGCCTGCTCGATCAGCGCGACGGCTTTCTCCGAACCCAAGCGGCAGGGCACGCATTTCCCGCACGACTCGTTGCGGAAAAAGCGCGTGATCGAGAGTCCGATATCGAGCAATTCTCGACCCTCGGCGACGAAGACCACCGCGCCCGAACCCAGCATCGAGCCCGCCGCGGTCAGAGCGTCGAAATCGAGCGCGACGTCGAGCGCCTCCGCGCCGAGGAAATGGCTCGAGGCACCGCCCGGCGCCACCGCGCCGATCTCGCCGCCGTCCTTCGCCCCGCCGTGCCGCGCCAGCACGTCGCGAAGGGGCGTCCCGACCGGAAAGAGCGAGACGCCCGGCGTCTCGACGTCTCCGCTGACGGAAACGAATTTGTGGCCCGAAAAGCCTTCGAGTCCCCGGGCGTGCCACCACTCGGGACCGTGCGCCACGATCGAGACCGCGTGCACCAGAGTCTCGACGTTGTTGATCAGCGTGGGCTGGCCGAAGAGTCCGACGTTCCCGGGAAAGGGGGGTTTATTCCGCGGCTCCCCACGGCGTCCTTCCATGCACTCCAGCAGCGCCGTCTCTTCGCCGAGGATATAGCCCCCGGGCGAGACGAAGACGTCCACTTCGAACCGGAAGCCCGTCCCGAACACGTCCTCTCCCATCGCCCCACATCGCCGCGCCGACTCGATCGCCTCCTCGAGACGCTCGCGTTCGGCGGCGTATTCGTGTCGGATGAAGACGGTGCCTCGCTCCGCGCCGACACAGAAAGCGGCGATCGCCATCCCCTCGATCACAAGATGTGGGAGGTCGTGCAGCAGCTCGCGATCCTTGAAGGTCCCGGGCTCGCTCTCGTCGGCGTTGCAGACGACGTGCTTCGGCGCCCCCTCTGCGGCCGCGACGAGCGACCACTTCCGTCCCGTCGGGAAGCCCGCGCCCCCCATGCCCCGGAGACCCGCTTGATCGACGGCCTCGAGGGGCGCCGTCCGCTCACCGGAAAGGACCGAGCGAAGCACGCTGAAAGGCGACCTGCCGTCCCGATAGGGATCCGCGTCGTCCCAGGGACGACGCCTTCGAGACTGGGCCGACCGGGCCCCTGCTCGGACCGCCTCGACGACCGCCTCGGCATCCGCCGCGGGCAGCACGTGATCGCCGAGGGCCGCCGCAGGCGCCGCGTCGCAACGGCCCAGACACGACACGGACCGAACCTCCATCGCGCCCCCGCTGCCTTCGTCCGCCAACGCCGAGAGTCGCGCACGCGCCTTCGACGCCCCCGCGAGTTGGCAGGCAAGGTCGCGGCAGACTTCGACCACCTCGCCGCGGGGAGGCTCACGGCGAAAATGCGTATAGAAGGACGAGACGCTCTCGAGACGGTGGAGCGGGAGAGCCAGCCGCTGCGCGAGGGCTTCGAGAGCAGCGGGCGGAAGCCAGCCTTCCTCCTGTTGGAGTTTCACCAACGCGCCCACGACCCCTGTCGTTTCGGAATCCAATGCGGGCCTCCGGAGAGCCGCGGCAGGGCGTCGCGGCGCGCCGATTCTACCCCATCCAAAGCTCCCAACGGAGCCGGAGAGAGCCTAGGATCTGGACGCCATGCAGAATGCTCTCCCCGACCAGGCTCTGTTCGAACTCCTCGACGAGCGCGTCACCCCGGAAGGCGCCTCGCTCGACGTCCGACCCACCGCCTTGACCGGCGGCCCCTGGAGCACGAAACACCAACATGGTGGGGCCGTCTCAGCGCTGATGACGCGCGCACTCGAGGCGGTTCCCACACCGGTCCAGATGCGTCTAACACGTATCTCCCTCGACATGTTCCGTGGCGTTCCACTCGAAGATTTGAGAGTCGAGACCCGGATCATGCGCTCCGGCCTTCGCATCCAGGCCATCGAAGCGCGGCTGCTCCACGGCACTCACCCCGTGGCTCACGCGACGGGGCTCCGCCTCCGGCGCGACGAGTCCCTCGCCGAGCTCGAAGCACGCCCCACAAACGAGCCGGAAATCGCCGAGCCGCCGAGCGAAGTGCCGCCCTTCGAGATGCGCAGCGGCTTCGGCGAGATTCCAGGATTCGTACGCGCCTGTGACCTGATCCCGGGGCGTGCGCAAGCCTGCGGCGAGGTCACGACGACCTGGGCGCGCCTTCGCTGCGCAGTCCTCTCCGGAGAGGTCCCCAGCGCGACCGTCCGCCTCGCCGCCGTAGCCGACTTCGCGAGCGGGACCGGCAACGCCATGGACTACACGGCCTACTCGTCGATCAACCCCGACCTATCCATTCACATCCTATCGGAACCCCGCTCGGACTGGATCGCCATCCGAGGCGTCACCACGCGTGCGGCCGACGGCATCGGCCAGGGGCACGCGATCGCCCATGACCTCATAGGACCGGTCGCGCGGATCTCCGCGACGATGTTGCTCGATCGACGTTGAGAGCGGGTTCCCATGCTCGGCCGGCGATGTCCACACCTCGACCCGAGCCATCGAAGAGCCGACCCGCAACCCGTTCGTCACCCTCCAGAAGCCGGCCGGCAATCAAGGCACCCCGACCGATCAGGAACGCGAAACACGCGCCTCACGCGCCCCGCTTGCGCCGGAGAGCCTAAAGATCCTGGGGCAGCCGTCGATTCAAAAAAGACGGCAAGAGAGAGCCGCCGTCCCCCGCTCCCGATCAATACGTCGCGGAAGGGCGCGCGGAATCGATCTGACCGGCTTCACGAAACGGCAAAGCTGTGGAAACGCAGCGACGCAAAGCCAGTACCCTCTCGGGTTCGCCCGCGGGCCGCACGGCTATCGAAGGAGCACGGGATGCCCCCGTCCTCGGACGCGCTCGACGCACGCAGAGTCCTCGCAACCGATCCGCAAGACCACCCAATCCCCCAAGGACCTAACGTGCCGTCGGACCGACCGATCTGCTTCGTTGGCAGGCAGCCCGTGCTCGACCGTCGGGGGCGCGTCGTTGCACACGAGCTGCTTTTTCGAGACTCGGCCTGGGCCACGACTGCGGAATTCGCGAGCCCGCTCGCCGCCACCGCCAACGTGCTCGTCTCGACGATCTCAGACCTGGGTGGCGACTCCCTCCTCGGCGGCTTGCCGGGATTCGTCAACGCGGACCCGGAGCTCGAGGTCGTGCTCCATGCCCAGGCCTTGACGTCGATGCCCCTGATCTTCGACCTCCCGCAGGATATGCCCGTCGACCCGAAGCGGATTACCCGAATCGAGCGGCTCCGCGACGCGGGCTTCGATCTGTGCCTGGACGATTTCGAATACCGCGACCGACGCTCGAGTCTGCTGCCTTATACCAAATTCGCAAAAGTGGATTTTCGACGCTTCAGCGCCGCGCGGCTACGCAAGATCGCCCGCGTCCTGGACGAGCATTCGATCCAGAAGATCGCGTGCCGCATCGAGTCTGCGAAAGATCAGCGCATCGTCGAGCAACAGGGCTGGGAATGGGTCCAGGGCTACTACTTCGCCCATCCCGAGCGCATCGCCTGCCGCAAGCCGTCGATCCGCACGAGCCGACTACTCCTCTTGCTCTCGAAGCTCGACGACGAGAGCACCGCGGAGGAGGTCGCGGGGCAGCTCCGCTTCGTTCCCCACCTGACGATGAACATCCTGAGTCTGGCCAACCTCGTCCGGCGCGGCGCCGGCGAGCGCATCGAGTCCGTCCAACAGGCGATTGTGATGATTGGGCAGAAACGACTGCGACGCTGGCTCCATCTGCTCCTCTTCTCGAGCGATGACCCGAACGGCTGCGCGGATCCCCTCTGCCAGGCCTCCACCACCCGCTCCACGATCATGGAGTCCTTGGCCCGTGCGACTCATGGCCGACTCAACCCGGACCGAGCGGGCTTGATCGGCCTGCTCTCCCTGACGCCCGCCCTACTCGGGCTACACCCAAGAAGGCTCTGCGAGAAACTCTCCCTCGACTTTGCGGTCGAAAAGGCACTTGTCCACCGCAAGGGAGACCTCGGCGCGCTCCTCGAACTCGTCGAGCAGCGAGAGACCGCCGACTTCGAGGGCATCGAGAGACACCTGAAAAATCTCGACCTCTCCTGGACCGACCTCGAACGCAGCGAACTCGAAGCAACGCGCTGGCTCAACGACCTGAGCGACCTGGACACCCGCACAGGCCCGACGGCGCGAATCGGCTAAGTCGCCGCTCAGAAGCCGAATCGCAACCCGATCCCCAGAGAATCGATCGTCTGACGGTAGAACTGCCCTTCGGGCGACCGGCCATGATAGAAACGTAGATAGAACTCGAGATGGCGGAGATCATCGAGCGGGTGTGCCAACCGAAGCGCGGCCAGCACCGCGACCTCAGGGATCCAATCGTTCTCCTGGCGAAGGTGGAGATCTGTCGCCAGCACGGGATGCAACCATCCCGACGCGAGGGAAATGGGCGCGACCCATTCGAAGCCCAACTGTGTCAGGACCGGATCGAAGTCCGGTCGTGCGCTCGCGTAGACGCCCCCTCCCCCGTAGACACGCAGGCCGCGCCCGATGGGGTAGGAGGCGAGCACATCGATCGTCTCGTAGGAGACGCTCTCCCGCGTCGACCCCGTCTCGAGGAGATACTCGTCGCCGAGGTGGGAGCTCGTATGCGAGATCCTCAGTTGAGTCGTGATACCGCCGACCTCCACGGCGCCCGTCACGGCCACGAAGTAGTTCTCGTTCGACAGGTCGAAGGACTGCGTGGTCATGTCGAAAATTGCGTCGACCTTGGCCTGCATCCCGATTTCCCAGCGCCCCCAGGGTTGCTCGGGACTCCGCACCAAGGCGAAGCTCTCACCAAAGCTGACCGCGGCGAGCCGATCGAACTCGTCCGTTCCAAATCGCCACTGGTACTCGGCTGAGAATCGCGGCCACTGAAGGTCCGCTAATAGGGGCTCGAAGAGCTCACCCTGCGGCAGGAAGAGATTCGACGGGGCGGGAATCGCCGTGGCCTCACCAGAGTCCACCGTCGCCTTCCCCTCCGGCACGGGCTCCTGGGCCTGCGTGCCAGCCGTTATCGAGACAAAGAAGAGACCGAATAAGAGGAGACCGAGAAGACGATGTGGATGCAAGCGGAGCCACTCTTCGGGGATCGACACGGCCTGCGCTACGCGTCGTCGTCCGAGTAGCGGTAAACGCCCCACTGACCCGAGGTTTCCGAGACCGACAGCCGCAGCCTTTGAATCTGCGTCTTGCCGAAGCGCTCTTCGACCCGCTTCACGAGTTCCCGTCCGATCCAGGTGGCGAGGTTCTCGGCTGAGGTGTTGTTGATCGGGAGCAAGATGATCTCCTCCGTAGGCGCCCGATAACGACAGTCGCGGTAGCGGACATCGGTATGCCCGTCGCCGGATGCCTTGACCTCGAGTTCGGGATGTTCGGCAGGCAGCAACCAGTGCTCGTCGAGGCTGTCACAGATCTCGCGGATCACGGGCTTGACCAGAATGAAATCGATCACGATGCCTTTATTCGTGAGTTCGCCTTCGATCTCCGCATCCACGTGATAATTATGACCGTGCAGGCGCTCTTTCGAGCCGTCCGGAAAAATCAGGAAGTGGGCACAGGAGAATTTGAAATACTCCTTGTGCATGTGGATCGCCCAGCGCTCGGTCGGCATGGCGCGAGTATGCCACAGCCCACGTGCTCGACGGAGAGGCTTGACCGAAGTCCATCCGGGTCGGAAGCTCTTCGCATGAGCGATTCCCCCGCAGCCGCCGCGCCTCGAGTCCTTGGCGTCTTGAACGTCTCTCCCGAGTCGATGGTCGAGGAGTCGATCGCCCTGGGCGACGCCGCCGTCATCGAGCGGGCGAGGACGCTGGTCGGGAGCGGAGCAGACTGGATCGACCTCGGCGGCCGATCCATCACCCCCGACGTCCCCATGATCGGCGACGACATCGAGCAAGCGCGCCTGGCCCCCGCCCTCGAACGGCTCGAGGCGGAACGCGGCGCAGGATCGAGTTTTCGCGTCTCAGTCGACACCTGGAGCCCGGACACGGGCCTCTTCGCGCTCGATCACGGCGCCGACGGGATCAACTTCACGGGCGGCGAGCTGCCGAGCCGACTGCTCGATGCCGTCGCAGCGGCGGGCGCAACGCTCTTCGTCACCTTCATGCCCTACGAAAATGCCTATGCGATGCGAAGTGCGCCGCCCGCGGCGGTGGGTCTGCAGGCGACCCTCGACCACCTGGGTTCGAAGGTCGAGGCAGCGCGGCGCGCGGGGATTTCGAAGCTGGTCCTCGACCCCAACCTCGGCATCGTCCACCCCGATACCGACGATTACGGGAAGATCCACCAGCAGCTCCGCATGCTCTTTGGAATCGAGGCTCTGCGCACGCTCGGCTGTCCGATCCTGATCTATGCCGCGCGCAAGCCCGAGCGGCTGGCCCGGATCATGACCGCTTCGGCTGCGCTCCACGCCGGCGCCGATTATATCCGCACCCACACGCCCGAGATGATCTGGCGGCTCTATCAGCGGCCGAGTGGACATGACTGACCTCCCGACGCCCTCGTCTGAGCTCCAGGGTCGTGTCGCCCTCGTTACGGGGGCAGCCCTACGCACGGGCCGCGCCCTCGCCCTCGCCCTCGCTCACGCCGGCGCAGACGTCCTCATCCACTACCGATCGAGTCACGCCGAGGCCGAATCCCTCGCCGCCGAGGTCTCCGCTCTAGGCCGCCGCGCACAACTCGTCGCGGCCGACCTCGCAGACCCCGATGCGGTCGACCTCGCCTTTGGCCAGGCCATCGAAGAGATGGGGCGCCTCGACATCCTGGTGAACAACGTCGGGACGATCGTTTGGAAGAAGCTCGACGACCTGACGACGGAAGATTGGCGGCGATGCCTCGAAGGGACCCTCTTCGCGACGCTGCACGCGAGTCGTGCCGCGCTCCCCGCGCTCCGAGAATCGGGCCACGGGCGCATCATCAACCTGCTCGACGCCGATGCCGACTCGACCGACCCCGTGCCTTTCGCGACGGCCTACAAGATCGGCAAGCGCGGCACGTTTACCCTGACCAAGACGATGGCCGTGGAAGAGGCGGAGCACGGGGTCACCGTGAACGCGGTCTCCCCCGGCACCCTCGAAGACTCGCCCACGAAGCCGGCGCTCTCGCGGATCCCGGCGGGCCGCTACGGGACCTACGCGGACCTGGCGAGCGCCGTGCTCTTTCTGGCGAGCGACAGCGCCGGCTACATGACCGGCGCCCACCTCAAGGTCTCGGGCGGGTACCTCGTCTGAACGGGCGATGCCCGCGAGACCTTCAGGACGTCCGCACGAAGGGCAGCCGGGACACCCGCTCGCCCGTGAGGCGACGCCAGGCGTTCGCGACCGCGGGCGCGATCGGCGGGACACCGGGCTCACCCACGCCGGTCGGGTCGGCCTCCGAAGCCAGCACCGAAACCTCGACCTCGGGCATCTCGTCGATGCGCAGGTTCCGGTAGGTGTCGAAGTTGCGTTCGCGAACCCGGCCCCCCGCGTCGAGGTGGATCTCGCCGTAGAGCGCGGCGCCGAGTCCAAAACCGATGGCGCCCTCCATTTGCGCCCGGATCACATTCGGGTTCACGGGCAGCCCGCAGTCGACGGCACACCACACCCGTCGCACCCTGGGTCTGCGAACCCCCGAGGTCTCCACCTCGACCTCGGCGATCTGCGCCACGAAGCTGCCGAAGGACTCGTGGACGGCGACTCCCAGCGCCCGGCCCGATGCGGAGGCGCCGCCCCAGCCCGCCATCTCCGCCACCCTCGCGAGGACCCCTCGGTGGCGGGGCCGGTCCTTGAGCAGCGCCATTCGGCCCTCGACCGCATCCTGACCCGCGCCCTCGAGAAGCTCGTCGAGAAAGGCCTCGACCGCGAAGCCCGTGTGGGTATGACCGACCGATCGCCACCAGAGGACCGGGACCCCCGTCTCGACCAGCTGTTGTGTGACCCGCAGGTCAGCCGTCGCATAGGCGAGGTTGTTGGCGCCTTCGACGACCGTCCGGTCGATCCCGCCCGGGAGCCGTCCGGCACGGGCCAGGCTCGCCTGAAAGCTCTGGGCGGCGATCGTCTGCTCCCAACCCACGAGCGCTCCGCTGCGCGACAACGCGCCGCGCAGCCGATGCACGACCATCGGCCGGTAATAGCCCCCGCGGAGATCATCCTCCCGCGTCCACAAGACCTTCGTCGGCCGAGGCGCCCCCGACGTGCCGGGCTGGGAACGAAAGACGTCGGCCACTTCGACCGGGAAATGCGCGTCGTGCTGCGAACGCCGCCCGAAGCTGCCCCCCGCCATCTGCACGTCGAGGCGGACCTGTTCCTGCGCAAGGCCGAGCCGGGCCGCCAAGGCCGGCCGATCTCGTCCCGGCCCCTGGGAGGCCATCGTCACCAGCACGCCCTCACCGTCGCCCTCGGGATCGATTTCGATCAAAGCGTCCAGGGGCTCCATGGAGGCGTGTGCGAGGAAAGGGAAGAGATACTCGGCCTCGGCGGTAAAGACGTCGTCCCGCTCTCCGCCCGATTCGATCGCGCGGGTCGCGTCTCCCCGCTCCGCCGCGATCCGGCCGGGTCTCGACGCCGCCTGCCGGAAGACCGCGTAGAGATCCTCGGTCGAGCGCGTCTCCGCGTCGCGATCGTCCCATTCGACCTGAAGAGCGCGGCGACCCTGAATCGCGGCCCAGGTCTCTTCCGCGTAGACGGCGACGCCCTGGGGCAGCGACTCGACGCCAACGACGCCGGGCACCGCCTTCGCCTTCTCCGCCTCGAAGCGAGCGACCCGCGCACCAAAGAGCGGCGGACGCTCGATCACGACGGTCAGCATGTCCTCGCGCCAGGCGTCGATCGTGAACTGCGCGCTGCCATCGCTCTTCGCGGCCGTGTCGACGCGCGGCCCCTCCTGCCCGATCAGCCTGAAATCCGCCGGCGACTTGAGCGCGGGCGCGACCGGCACGGGGCGCATCGCCGCCGCCGCTGCCAGCTCTCCGAAGCCCGAGGCGCGACCGCTCGGAGGATGTCGGACCTCGCCCTCCACGACCTGGATCTCGGCGACCGGGACCCTCCAGCGCTCGCTGGCCGCCCCGACCAGCATCTGCCGCGCCGAGGCGCCGACCGTCCGCATCTGGAGATGCGCGTCGCGAATCGTCGTCGATCCACCGGTGGCCTGACTGCCAAAGAGGAGGTTGGCGTACCGGTCTTCGTCGGCGGGCGCCGAGACGACCCGAACCCTGGACCAGTCAGCGTCCAATTCCTCGGCGACGAGGGTCGCCAAACCGGTAAAGGCCCCCTGTCCCATCTCCAGGTGCTTGGAGACCACCGTGACCGTGCCGTCGGAACTGATTCGCAGGAAGGCGTCTGGCGCAAAGACCGGCTCCTCCTCGGCCGCCTCGGGCCTGACTGCTTCAGCGACCTTCATGACCCTCGCTCTCGGCGTCTCTCCAAGCGCGCAGGCCCCAAGTCCAACGCCGAGCACGAGCGCCCCACCCCGGGCGAGGAAGCCACGCCGAGACACTGCATTCGAATCATCTTCGGCGTCGCCACTCACGAAACGTCCCGGAGCGCCTTCGACGCCGCCCTCCATGAAGCGGTCTGAACCGCGCTCCCGACCGCCGCTCACGACGCGCCTCGGGTCACGTCCGAGGCATCCCGAACGGCCTGGCGGATCCGCACATAGCAATTGCAGCGACAGAGATTGCCGACCATCGCCGCCTCGATCTGCGCGTCGCTGGGGGCCGGGTTCGATTCGAGCAGCGCGACGGCCGACATCACCTGACCAGATTGGCAGTAGCCGCATTGCGGCACGTCCAAGGCGACCCAGGCCGACTGGACCGCCTCCGCCGAGGGACCCTCGAGGCCTTCGATCGTACGCACCTGTGCGCCGGCGACGGACGCGACCGGCGTCACGCAGGCGCGACGCGCATTGCCGTCCACGTGGACGGTGCAGGCTCCGCACTGGGCGATCCCACAGCCGAATTTAGTCCCCGTCAGACGCAGCCGATCTCGCAGGACCCATAGCAGGGGCATCTCGGGGGGAACTTCGAGCACGATCCGCTCGCCGTTGAGGGTGAGTTCGATCTCCATGTCCACTCCTGCTGCTGTCGATCCGCCACTCACGGACGCGCCCAAACCGGCGACTGGTCGGGGTGGAGGGATTTGAACCCCCGACACTGAACCCCCAAAGTTCAGGCTCTACCACTGAGCTACACCCCGTCCGATCGCGGGATTCTAACCGATCGAAGGCTCGCCCCCGCCCCGCGCAAAGGGCCCCTGAGCGAGCCAGCCGAGCAGGTCGCGCAGCGCGTTCTGATGGATTTCGTGACCCATTTCGTATTCTCCCCAGGCCGGCTCGATTCCGAACGACTGCAGCGTGGCGCGCGCCTCTTTTCCATTCTCGAAGGCCACCATCGGGTCCTCGGTCCCATGGATCAACAGCGTCGCCAACTCGGCCCTCGCCTCGTCAGGCTGCAACCCGTCTCGAATCAAGTCGGGCAGCCAGGTCGAGAGCGCGATCAGCGCGCAGAAGCGTTCGGGGCGCCCGAGAGCCAGGTCGTAGGCCATCACGCCGCCCTGGCTGAACCCCATGACCACCAGCCGCTCGGGATCGATCGGATAGCGCTCCAGGGCATCCTCGACGAAGCCTTCCAGGACACCGCGCGCTCCAACGAGGGCCGCAGGCTCGATCTCTCTCCCCTCCGAGAGCGGAAACCAGGCATAGGCACGCTGCCCGGGCGCGGGCTCGAGGACCACGGGTCCCTGCGGGCACAGGAAGAGCACTTCGTCGCCGGGCACGACCTGTCCGACCAGAGGCGCGATCCCCAGCAGATCGTGGGCGCTGGCTCCGAACCCATGGAGGGCAAGAATCGTCGGGAAGGGCCCCGCTCCGGCGGGGACGTGGGCGGTGTGCATCAGCTCCATAGGGCTCTTTCTTTCTCGGGTCAGGCGTCGACCGGGGGGCTTCCGGGGGCCCGCCGGCGGGGGCAAGCCGCGCCGAGGGTACAGGGCCCTCGAGGAGGTGCTATGCATCCGCCCCGAAATCACGCCGCCGCCGCAGGAACGAGATCATGACCGACCGACCGAACGACCCGCCCAAGAGCCTCTTTCAGAAGGTCTGGGACGCACACACCGTGCGCGCCCTGCCCTCCGGCCAGACCCAGCTCTTCATCGGCACCCACCTGATCCACGAAGTCACGAGCCCCCAGGCCTTCTCGATGCTACGCGAGCTCGAGCTGCCGGTCCGCTTCCCCCAGCGCACTTTCGCCACGGTCGACCACATCATCCCAACCGATGACCAGTCGCGCCCCTTCTCGGACGAACTCGCCGAGGCCATGATGAGCGAGCTCGAGCGCAACTGTCGCGAATACGGCATCCAGTTCTTCGGGCCCGAGTCCGGCGCCCAGGGCATCGTCCACGTGATCGGTCCGGAGCTGGGGCTCACCCAACCCGGCATGACGATCGCCTGCGGCGACTCCCATACCGCGACCCATGGTGCCTTCGGCGCCATCGCCTTCGGCATCGGTACGAGCCAGGTGCGTGACCTGCTCGCATCTCAAACGATGGCCATCGCCCCGCTCAAGGTCCGACGCATCGAGGTGACCGGCAGCCTGCCCGAAGGCGTCTACGCCAAAGACGTGATCCTCGCGATCATCCGCGAGCTCGGCGTGAACGGGGGGGTCGGCTACGCCTACGAGTATGCGGGCGACGTCTTCGATGCGATGACCATGGAAGAGCGGATGACGGTCTGTAATATGTCGATCGAGGGCGGCGCGCGATGCGGCTACGTGAACCCCGACGCCACGACGGTCGAGTACCTGCGCGGCCGCCGCTTCTCCCCCGCTGAAGACGCGTTCGAGACCCGGTCCGAGCAGTGGCTCGCGCTGGCTTCCGACCCCGGCTGTGCCTACGACGACGTGGTGACGATCGACGCGGCGAGCATTGCTCCGTCGGTGACCTGGGGCATCCACCCGGGTCATAATCTAGGCGTGAGCGAGTCGATCCCGACCCCGAACCAAGTGCGCGACGACGAGCGAGCCGGCGTCGAAGAGGCACTCGAGTACATGGACTTCGTGGCTGGCGCCTCGATCGCGGGCACACCGATCGACGTGGCGTTCATCGGCTCCTGCACCAACGGCCGGATCTCGGATCTGCGCGAGGCCGCCAGAGTCGCGCAAACGGGCCACGTCAAGAGCGGCGTGCGAGCGCTCGTCGTCCCGGGCTCCCGGGCAGTGCAGCAGGAGGCCGAGGCCGAGGGACTCGACGCGATCTTCCGGCAGGCCGGCTTCGAGTGGCGAGAGCCGGGGTGCTCGATGTGTCTCGCGATGAACCCGGACAAGCTGCGCGGACGAGAGGTCTGCGCTTCTTCGAGCAACCGCAACTTCAAGGGGCGACAGGGCTCTCCCTCGGGCCGAACGCTCCTGATGTCTCCCGCGATGGTCGCGGCGGCGGCCCTTGCCGGAGAGGTCGTCGACGTCCGGGACATCGACTGACAAACGCCGACCAGGCGACAGGAAACAGTATGAGCAACGAAACGTTGATCCAGATCGAGTCCGTCGAAGGCCCAGGCTGCGTCGTTCGCGGCGACGACGTCGATACCGACCGCATCATTCCCGCCCGCTTCATGAAAGAAGTGACCTTCGACGACATGGGGCGCCACGCCTTCGAAGATGCGCGCAAGGCCGCCAAGGGCCAGCACCCGCTGGACGATGCGCGGTTCTCCGATGCCGAGATCCTCATCGTCGGCCGGAACTTCGGCTGCGGCTCCTCCCGTGAGCATGCTCCCCAGGCCCTGATGCGCTTCGGCTTCAAGGCCTTCATCGGAGGCAGCTTCGCGGAAATCTTCTTCGGTAACTGCACTGCGCTCGGCTTGCCCTGCGTGACCCTCGGAGAGGCCGATCTCGCCAAGCTCATGGACACGGTCGAACTCGACCCGGCGCAGGCCATCCGGATCGACCTGCAGACTCGCGAAATTCTCTCGCGGGCAGGATCCATGGCAGCGGGAATGCCCGACGGAACCCGGCAACAACTCCTCGAGGGCTCCTGGGACGCAACTCGGGTGCTGCTCGAGGCCGGTGATTCCATCGAGCAGACCGCCAGGGTTTTACCCTATATCGAGGTCGCATCAACCTAACCGACCCGAATCTAGTGAAAATTCCCCTGATCCATTTTTCCGACTGGCATACCTTCCTGCGTTGCCAAAATGTGGCCAGCGCGGGAGTCGGGAAGCTATGTCCGTGGAGATCACCAGCTGGGGAGTCGGAGTTGCATTCCTCACCGGAATCGCTCTCCTCCTAGGCGTCGTCATCGGTCGTAGAAGGCACCCCAACGCCGGGAGCGCGGAGGATGGGGACCCATCCGGGACCCTCGCGGCGCTCTCTCGGCAGACCAGCGACATCGTCTTCGAAGTCGACGCCTCCGGCCGGATCGACCGCGCATTTGGCCTTCCCCGGGCAGGCTGGGCGGCCGAGGAGATGCCGACCCATCTCGCGGCCGACTTCATTCACCCCGAGGACCTGGCAGCCGCGAGCGCGTCGTTCCTCGCCGCGGTGCGAGGCAAAGAAGTCGCTCCGATCGAGGTCCGCGGGCGTCAGCGGAAGGGGCGATTCCGTTGGTACGAGCTGCGCTGCGCCGGGTTCCGGACTTCGGCGGGCGAACGAAGAGTGCTCGTCGTCTGCCGGGACATCCAGGACCACCGGCTCGCCCTCGCTGCACTGGTCGAGAGCGAGGCACGCTACCGATCAGTGCTCGACCAATCGCCTCTGGGCTGGTTGGTCGTGGACTCCGAGCTGAATCTCGTCACGGCGAATCAGGCCTATGCCGACCTCGTCGGGGCCAGATCGGTCCACGACCTGAACGACAACCTATGGGTATCGCCGGGACTGCATTCCCTGGCCGTGCCCGAAATCGTCGAACGGATCGTCAAGGGAGAGACCGTCCACAAGGAACTCTCCTACACCAGCACCTTCGGGAAGCGCGTCGATGTAAGGGCCCACATCTCTCCGGTTCTCGATGAGAGGGGCGAGGTCTCTGGCGGACAGATCCTCTTCGTCAACCTCAGCGAGAGTCGAGAGCTCGAGGAGCAGCTCCGACAATCCCAGAAGATGGAAGCGGTCGGGCGACTCGCCGGCGGGATCGCGCACGACTTCAACAACTACCTGACGGTCATCCTTGGCTGCGGGGAAGTCGTCTCCGAGAGCAGCGAGGCCGGCAGCGAGATCCACTCCGCGGGCAAGCAGATCGTCGAAACGGCCGAGCGCTCTGCCACCCTCACGCGACAGCTGCTCGCTTTCAGCAAGCGTCACGTCTCCGCGCCGGAGTTCCTGAACCTCGCAGCGGTCGTCGAGGGCCTCACGCCCATGCTGCATCGGCTGCTGGGAGAGACCATCGAACTCATCTGCGAGGCGAAGCCCATCGGCGGAAAGATCTGGGCTGACCCTTCGCTGCTGGAACAGGTGATCGTCAACCTCGCGGTCAACGCCGGAGAGGCGATGCCCAACGGAGGCAAGCTCGAAATCAGCGTGCGCGACACCGAACCGAGCGGGAGCACGGCGGAGGGCTCGATCGAGCTCACGGTTCGAGATTCGGGCATCGGCATCGACGATGAGACCAAATCCCGGATATTCGAGCCCTTCTTCACGACGAAGTCGGAGACCGGCGGCACCGGGCTCGGCCTCTCGACGGTCTACGGAATCGTCCGCGAGATGAATGGATCGATCGAGATCGAGAGCCGGGTGAGTCAAGGTTCGACCTTTCGGATCCAAATCCCGAAGGTCGGCGGCTTGAACCGCTCGATGCCCGAGCCCAAGACCGCTCGCAAGCCCGCCGCGGACTCTCCCAACGAGCGCATCCTACTCGTCGACGATGAACCGATGATCCGACGGCTGGCACTCACGACCCTGTCACGGGCAGGATACGAAGTGATCGAAGCCCCAGACGGAGAAGCGGCCATCGAACTCTTCGGCTCGCTCTCCCCTCCAGTCGAGCTGCTGCTCACCGACGTGATGATGCCCGGGATGAACGGCGCGGAACTCGCCGACCAGATTCGAGCCAAGGACCCGACGCTGCGTATTTTGTTCATGTCGGGTTACGTCGAGTCCGTGCTCTCCGACGACTCCGGCGCGCTTCCCGCCGACGTCGACCTGCTTCAGAAGCCGTTCTCCCCCCGCGCCCTTCGCGATCGAGTGCGTTCCGCACTCGATCGGCCGGAGAAAGACCCCTTCGAGGCAGTGCTGCCCAAAGTCGGGGCCTAGCAGCCGGAAAAATCAGGCGTCCGCTTCTCCAGGAACGCCCGGGTCCCCTCCTTCTGATCTTCCGAGGCAAAGCTGAGTCCGAAGGCACGCTGCTCCAGCGCGTGGGCGAGCCGAACGTCCGCGTCCTGACCCTGTTGCATCACCTCCTTCGCCAGCCGCGTCGCGACCGGGCCACGCGCCGCCACGGCCTCGCACGCCGCGATCGACGCCGGCAAGAGATCCTCGGGCGCGAAGATCCGGTTCACGAGGCCGATCCGCGCTGCATCCTCCGCATCGATCGGCTCGGCCACCAGCACCAGCTCTTTGGCCCACGCCAGGCCGACCCGCCGAACGAGACGACTCGTGCCGCCAAATCCCGGAATCAGCCCGAGCTTGGTCTCGGGCTGTCCCAACTTTGCCCTCGTCGACGCATAGACCCAATCACAGCAGAGGGCGAGTTCACATCCGCCACCGAGCGCGAAGCCGTTTACGGCCGCGAGGGTCGGGATCGGTAGAGATTCCAGACGCCCCAGAACCTGATGAGCGTGGACGGAGAAGGACTCCGCCTCCAGCGGGGTCATCTCCTTCATCTCCGCGATGTCGGCACCCGCCACGAACGCACGACCCTCGCCCGTCACGACCACGCTCCGCAGGGTGGCGTCGGCTTCGATCTCGTCGAGCGCTCGACCGAAGTCGTCGATCACCGCACGGTTCAAGGCATTCAGCGCTTCGGGCCGGTCGATCGTCAAGACCGCGACTGCCTCCTTTTTCTGCAGCTTTACGAAACTTGCCATTTCAGCGCTCGCTCCCCGTGTATCGATCGGCCATCGCTCGGCCGACGCGCGCGGAAGAATAACGCGTCGACTGACGGTTTCGGCTGGAAACGCGGGCAAGTTCTCACGGCGTGATACCGTGCGTCGCCACGCCAAAACCCACCTACCGAGTCAGGAGTGCCCCATGGCCGCCGCCGCACCGACCCTCGCCTTGATCTCCACCGGTCTCGCCCTCGTCGGGATCCTCGGTGCCTACCTCGGCCTCCTCTCTCCGATGGCGGGGTTCACCACCTTCGTCTCGGGCTGCCTCCTGGGCGGCGCTTTCTCGACGATCGTCGCGCTGATTGGCCTCTACTTGACGCGCGGCGGAGCCGACCCGTTTGGACGAATGCGTGCGCTCGTCGGGCTTGCGATCGCTCTCGGCCTGCTCATCGTCGTCATCGGCGCCGCGTCGACCGGCGGCGACGCGCCCCCGATCAACGACATCACGACCGACCTCGCGGACCCGCCGGCGTTCGCGCACGCCGAGGTCATGGCCGAGTATGCAGACCGCGACATGGGGTACCCCGAAGAATTCGTCTCGATCGTACGCTCGGCCTATCCCGACCTCGGCCCGCTCTACGTCGATGCGCCCTTCGCACAGGCCTTCTCCGCAGCCCTGAGCGCGGCCGAAGCCCTGGGCTGGGAAATTCTCGTCACGGACCGCCAGGACGGCCTGATCCTTGCCAAGGACGAGACCGCGATCTTCCGCTTCGTCGATGACGTGGTCATCCGCGTGCGCCCCGAGGCAAACGGCGCACGGATCGACGTCCGCTCGAAATCGCGCGACGGTCGCGGCGACCTCGGCGCGAACGCAACGCGCATCGGTGCACTCTTGGACGCGATCGGGAACTGAAGCCGAGGTTCCGTGATCCTCAGGGGCCGGGCTCCACGCCGAGCATGGCGCAAAGCCGAACGAGGGCGAGCATCGCATCGAAGCTCTGCGTCGTCCGGGAGACAGGGCCAGCAAGCGAGAGTTCCGCAAATCCGCCGTCGCCCGCTTGCTCCTCCAGCAGCCGCTCGAGCAACTCCGCCGCGTCGAAGGTGGCCCCCGGCATCGCCTGGGCGTCACAGGTCAGCAACACTCGAAGGGTCGAGACCGCATCGAGCGCACGACTCCGAAATCCCTTCTCGAGCGCACGTCCGCACCACTGCAGGGCATCGTCCGCCCCTTCGTCCGGAACGTTCGTATAAAAATGCGCATACGCAATCAGCGCGGAGTAGCCCTCCTGCTCGACCACCTCGGGCGTGAAGTGGTCCGCCAGAAAGGCCCCTGCCGCCTCGAGCGGCCCGGTCTTGGAGAGCGGCGTCCGGCCGAGGATCCCAGCCACCATCCCCGTCCAGAAGACGGCCGCATCGGCCTCCTCGACATCCAGGGAAGCCACACGGTAGGCGCCGTCTCGCGATTGCCGGGACTCGAGGAAACGGGCCGCGGGTTCCACCCATTCCGCGTGGAGCACACGGGCGTCGCCCGCCATGAGCATCGCTTCGAGGGTCCCGACGAGACCTCGCTGCTCGGGATCGAGTGCCTCGGGATCGATCCGAGGAAAGCCGAGGCCGCCCCCCGAAACGAGCGTCCCGATCGGCAGCCGGCCATCGTCGGCCTGCGTCTCGCCCAGCTTCCGGGCGAGGTCGCCGGCCGGACGCGCCTCACACAGCACCTGGGCCCGAAGCAGGGCCCAGACGTCGGGCTGGGTCTCGAGGAAGCGGTAGGCTCGCTCGAGGGATTCCGCCGCTCGGTGTCGCAGGGCGTCCGTGAACGCGGTCTCGTCGCGCTCTCCGCCCTCCCCCGTATCCAACGTGACGATGCTCACGGGGCGGATCGTAGTCGGCCGGGCCTTCGACCGCCGCTGAAAGGGGCTCCCAAAGACCTGGTCCATCGGCGCCCGGAAAACATCGCCTGCGTGGGCCTGGGCGCCGGGCGCCGCGAGGCGAGTCGCCCGCGGCCCCGAAAAGGGGCCGGACGGCTAAGCTCAGCCCACCGATGAGCAAGCCGAACGACCACGACACCGCGCAAAGCGACCCTCTGGACCGCCTGATCAACCGGCTCGGAGACGAGACGAGCGCCTATCTCCGCCAGCATCAGCACAACCCCGTCGACTGGTATCCCTGGGGCGCCGAGGCGCTGAACCGTGCCCGCGCCGAGAATCGGCCTCTATTCGTCTCGATCGGCTATAGCGCTTGCCACTGGTGTCATGTGATGGAACGCGAGTCCTTCGAGAATCCCGGCATCGCCGCGCGGATGAACGAGGCCTTCGTGTGCATCAAGGTGGATCGGGAGGAGCGGCCCGACGTCGACCAGATCTACATGGACACGGCGCTCAAGCTCAACGGCCACGGTGGCTGGCCCTTGAACGCGATCTGCACTCCGGACGGCCGGCCCTTCTACGTCGGCACCTATTTCCCCCCCGAGCGCCGCGGCGACCAGCCCGGTTTCCCTGAGCTCATCGATGCCCTCTCTACGGCATGGAACGAACAACGCGAGCAGGTCGAAGAGAACGCCGGGAAGATCGCCGCCGCGCTCCTCGCGCGCCCCGAAGGCGAAGCGAAGACACGCGCGGGGGCGGACACCATCGTTCAAGCGGCGCGCTTGATCGTGCAAGGCGCCGACCGC
>Ga0315331_10000679_pt1 | contig 24093 bp, 13 predicted proteins | sample M160m34915metaG_FD_203456 | JGI IMG/M metagenome (GOLD analysis project Ga0315331, IMG submission 203456) | Ammonia-oxidizing marine archaeal communities from Monterey Bay, California, United States - M1 60m 34915 | ecosystem: Environmental > Aquatic > Marine > Intertidal zone | place: USA...
ACCCTGGTGGTATCTTGTATTACAAGGATGTACGAACAGGACAGAAGGATTCACATTCCATTACAGGTGGAATTTCAGCGACACTTTCAGTACCACTGGATAAAAGATTTACTACTCGGTGTTTATCTGCCGCAACAACCCAGGAGAAAATACAACAGCAGATCCTGGCTAACAAGAGGCTTGACTTTGAAATTGCCAGGCTTCGTGAGTGCTCTAAATTCAAACTTCAAGGAATTAATTTTCATCCTAAGAGTCCTGCTTTTTCAATTTGTTCCGACATATTGACCAGACCATTTAAGGAGAAGCCAATAGATCACGTTCATTCTATTTCCTCAGATCCTTCTGTTCCTTTCTCCTTTGAGATAAAGACAGAACCTTTGGTTTCTTCCCCCGCAGAGCAAGAATCTTCTTAGTGATCTTCTTAGAAAAAGATTTGACTTGACCTTTTAATTGTTTCTGAACGAACTTTGCTAGTGGTTGTCCAAGGAGAGTTACACCGACCACCGAGCCAATTGCTATCGCACTTGTATTAATAAGTGTCGTTGGTGGAGGAGTGTAAGTGTTAACAACTTCCAGTAAAGCTCTTTCTTCGTATAAGACTTTGCATTGATTTCCATCTCGTTTGTACCCCTTAATTATTTTTGTTCCGTACTTTCCAATTGCTCCTATGGGTAAATCGTCAGGTCTAGGGCAAGGGAGAATGTTCGGAATTTGTACATTTGGAATTGCAGTAGACGCATCATTGTTCGTCTCTTGCAAATTAGAATCGTCTTTTTTGTCGGTATTGACTTTTGGTGTAATAGCTTGAGGGACTGGCTCTATATCTTCTGGCCTGTAATCAACAGGATTATAAGAAGGCATCCCTGCATCACAATATACCTGAACTCCTCTATCGTCATCTGTTTTTAATTTCTTATTGTTACCTGAATCTGGATGTGCTTCTACGCAGCCAGGAATTTCAAATACAAGATTAGGTGCTTGTAGTTGGAGAGTTATTGGTTGAGCTTGAGGAATATTGGTAGTTGAGACATTGATAATTGTGTCGGGGATATAAATATCACCAACTTGTATATCTGGAATTGGGTCCACTTAGCAATCTACAAAATCACTGCCAATGTCTTTTCCTATCTGACCTGCTTTCTTAACAGCAACTGCACTAGCAAGCCATCCTATTATTGGAATCCCAGAGAGTGTACTAGCAGCAGGAGTTGCAGTAACAACAGAAGTTCCTACGATTTCACCGTTTGATTCTGCACTGCCTTTATTTTTTATGCATTGAAGGTATTCAGAAGATAATCCTGCATGTCCACCAGGATGATGGGCAATATATTCTTTGTGAATGTAATCTGTCTTGCCGTTCCATTTGCTCTTCTCTGAAGTGAACAGCACAGTTTTAGGAGAATGCATGTTGTGATTTAATACAACTTCTAGCCCTTCTTCATTTTTGGTGTAGCGCATTTGGCTACTGCTATTCTCTGTCGTAGCAAGGCTTGCGAGATTAGGCAGCGAATCCCCTGACTTGCTTAATAAGACAAGAGAGAAGAAGTTGCTACCAATTAATCCAAGACCGAGGAGAAGAGGAAGATAGTTACCTTCCTTCGTCTGTGTCATAACTTAGGCAATCCTGTTGTGGTGGGCATTGAAGGCATTGATTCTTTAACCAATTCAGGGATTTGACCCTTTACCTTATTCAGAATTGTATTCACAATCTTATCTTTATTCAAGTAACCAACTACACCTGTACCAATAATTAGCACGTTAAGAGCTAAAGAGGTGATTGCGATTGCTTTCATATTTTTATGGATGGGATTTTCACTTTTATTCGTCAGCAGTTCTTGTTGATGGAAATGATCTTTCATCTCCAGGCCAAATAATACGGATAGCACCATCGCCCCCAGGGCCACCTTGGTTACTTCCACTACCTTGGACAGAACCACCACCACCGCCGCCATAGTTTCCTCCATCTTTACCAGCATGTGCACCACCATTGTCACTATTATTAGTATCTCCACCATCGGAACCACCAGAACCACCGCTGCCGCCTTTTCCAGCCGCACCAGCACCACCATTTGAACCTTGTCCTAATATACCTACACCTCCTCCACCTGCTCCAGCACTTGAGGTGTCGCCAGTACCGCCGCCACCGCCGCCACCGCCAGATCCAGCAGATCCAGCTGTTGCGGAACTCCAGTTGTACTGTGCATAACCACCGTCTCCACCATTTCCTGAATATCCACCTGCACCACCACCACCTGAACCAAGTCCTACTGTATTAGGCCAGTTTTTATTATTATCTCTACCATATCCACCATTCCCTCCTCCAGCTCTAGCTGATCCTGAACTTGTAGAAGTATCACCACTATTATGGTCATTATCATTTGGGGCAGGGGCACCACCACCTTTTAAATATGAACTGCTGCTAAAATAACTATCTCCACCAGCATCACCAGAAGCCCAAGTAGCGGTAGTAGATGCAACACCTCCTTCACCGACTACAACCGTATAACCTTGTCCAGGGGTAACACTAAGATTATTACCGTAAGCCAAAGCTCCTCCAGCACCTGACGCACCACCACCTGTACTATCGTTAGATGAAGCTCCACTTGATCCAGCCCCTACACAAACAACAGAAACAGACGTAACGCCTGCAGGGCATGTCCAAGTATATGAACCAGGGGAAGTGTAAGCATCTTGGCCAGGTAATAAACCACCACCAGCACCTAAAAGCATTTGCTGAATAGGCATTAGCTCAATCCCGAACCTGAAATATAAGCTACATTGCTTTGTGACATGTATATGGTACACATGCCTCTGGAGGCCAGGGTACGGTTCGCATTGGTACCATCAGCAGCGTTATACATGGTATTACACTTGGTTATTGTTATATTACTACCTGTATGGTTTGCAATCGTAATGGCATCTCCAGTTGAGAAGACCGCATCAGGTACCGTGATATTACTCTGTGCAAGTATGAATTTTCCAGCATCTGAAGCGATAAGAGTATAAGCATTAGTGCCTGGAACTTTTTGAGGTACTTGTCTTACATCACCCTTTGAATCTGAAACTGTGCCAGTTACAGTTATTCCTGTCGATGATGTGGCTAATTTGGCAGCGTCATCATGATATAAGCTAACTCCTCCATCTTCTGTAAATGTAGCCATAGTCTCGGCTGCATTTACGTCTTTTATTTCAACTTGGTTTGAAGCTAAAACTAAAGGGCCAGTGCCAACCTCATTAAGAACTGACTTGCTACCGTCATGATAAATTAGTAAATCATGAGACCCTTGGTTGACTCCAAATCTAAGTTGAATATTATCACCTAAAATTACATTTCCTGTGAATGTAGCCCCACTAAGACTTGCTTTATCTGAGGTATCTGTACTAGCCGTAGCCCACGTCAACCCACCAGCATTACCTGATTGTTTCTGTAGGAACTGTCCATTAGAACCAGCATTAGAGATCTGAATTTTCGACTCGTTAACGCATTCTCCATCTAAATCACTTTGTCTAACATTTCCATCAGCTATTTTTTCTGATGCTATGGCGGAGTCTTTAACACCGCCTGTTGAGATTTTTGTTAATGCCATTTGTTTTTAATAATTCTCATAGACTTGGATTTGTAATCTATTCGAGGCAAGAGCTAACCCGCCATGAACAGTACCTTCAGCAGGATCTGCGGTAGAGGCTAGTGTGCCATCACCTTGTACGTAGTATTTTGTAGCAGTTGTTAAACCAGATAGAGTAGTTGCTACATTTCCGTTCGTTACAATTGTAGCCGTCTGTCCATTTGTATAAGCTTGATCCGCAAAACCGACATATAAACCAGCTTTACTCCTTATTGTTGATTGAATTTGAGCTAATGTAAATTGCCTTATAGCCCCTTTATAACCTGAATTATTAAAATTCCCAAAAGCTATTATTTTACCATCATCGGCTTGTTGTGCTTGTTGCCAGGTATAGGTGTTTCCGTTCGTTACACCAGATGTAATTGATACAGCCGTACTCCATGAAACTGATGAACCTGTTACTGTAGCCACTCTATATTGCAAGGTGCTTGTATCAGAATTAGGTAGTAGTGCAACAACTTTGCCTAACGTAGATTCATAGACAGTAATCATTTTCGAAAGATTATTCGAACGATAATCATTATTATCTTGAAGTAAGACTCGTGAACTCCAACTAATAGCTAAACTTGATCCAGAGCCACTAATTGTTCCACACCTTGAATACCACTTCTCACCTGAACCTGCATTAAGTCGTGATATTTGTATTACCTTCCCTGATGATTCATCGTATGAATACGTGGAGTTGTATTCCATCACACCTGAACTTATAGCACTACCAGTTGCACCCCAAGTAATTGAATTACTACCACCATTAATAGTACCTAATCTAACCCAACATTCATTATCAGTACCACCTCCATCTTCTCGTCTACCTGATACTAGAATTCTACTATTGCCTAGTAGAATCATTGTATTATCTTCAGCTTTTATGATACCAGTACCGCCGAACAAAGGCATCTCTACGACACTGCCAAGTACAAGAGTGGTAGCACCAGAGTTACCATAGAAAATTCTATATCTTAATTTCCTATTACTATTGCTACTATTATCTAGCCACATAAGTACACCCCTATTCTCTGTTTCATCAAAGACAGCTTTCATCCACCTACCATGCGTATAAGTTGTATCGTTATTAGTCTCAGATCCCCAAGTGAGAGTAGTACCACTATGTGAAGCAACTCTATGTTTTATATAATTACTACCACCATCCTCAGTGTAGAAGCATATTGCTCTATTAACATTTGAATCATAAGCCCCACAAAAAGATTGTGGGTTATCTGGATCTATAGAACTTGTGGAGTTAGCATTGAAGAAACCACTACTGTTCATAGAAGCTATTCGTCCTTCTAAGTCATAACCATTACCATCAAACTGGAAAATTATTGCTCTCTGTGAAGCCCCATCTTTGTAATAATGAATAAATGAACCTTTCTCATCTTGCTGCCCTTGTCCCATGCCTTCCAATCCCTGGAATTCTGGAGTAGATAAGACTGTAGTTTCATTTTTTATTTGACTAACCCTGCCGTCTGTATCTAGCTTTACAGCTCTATTATTAGCAATAGATCCGTTAGCTACAGCGGTAAAGGTGTTACCACCTGCGGGTAGGTTAGTTAAACCAGACCCATCACCAGTAACAGTCGTAGCTGCTAACGTTCCAGTAACTGTAACGCCTGTATTGGTGGTTTCTAGCTTTTTATTTCCACCATAATACACCTCTACAGCACCACCATTCGTGGCTTTTATATGAGTAGATGAACCAGCCCCATTAGCAACATAAAGAGTATCTCCTCTTAGGAAGGTATTACCACCTCCAGTATTTCTAATATCTAAACCACCTGCTGCTGTACTGGCTATATAATTAGTAGTGCCACTATTTGAATGAAATATCTCTAGATCATTTCCAGTACCGAACCGAGCTTTAACATCATCGTTAAAGTCAACACCTGTAGCACCACCTACTCCCGCAGGTACATCATCCCATTCCATTCCATTGGATGTGTACTTAAGGTATTTACCTGTAGCTGGTGCGTTATGTACGTCTAACTTAACTTCGGCTATTGAATCATCAGCTACTTTAGAGCCAGCTATATTCGCTGTACTTGATACATCACCATCAACAATACTTCCATCAATAATGTGACTTGAGTTAACTGAGTTAGCACTTGGAGTACCAATACTTACCGATGATCCACAAGTAACGATAAAGTAATCAGAGCCAGTAGCAGGAGGTGGATCACAGAAAACTATGTTATTACCATTTACTGCAAAACCTTCAGAAGGTCGTGAAGTACCTGAGTTTGGTTTCTGAATAACACCATTAATACTTACTATTAACTGACCTGCAAAAGTGGGAGGACTGCTTAAAGCAAACACCCAAGAAGAGCCGTCGAAATTACCTGATGTATTACTTCCCGTTCCACTTCCTGCCGACAATGTTGTAATGAAAAAGCTACCAACTGATGCAACGTCATCCCACGCTGAACCGTTGTACACTTTCATCTTGTTAGCGGCGGTATCAAAGTAAAGATCACCTTCATCGTTGTTAGATCCAGGTGCAGAACTAGCTATTCGATATCGACTATTGAAATCATTGATGTCATCGCTTAACTGTTTAACATCTGTTTCACTTGTAAGAATCTTGTGATAGTTATAAGTGTTAGCAGTGGAAGTAGTTACGACAATTAAACCAACGCCAGCAGCTAAAGTTTCTCCGTTTAATGAACTAGGAAAACCATTAATAGTTACTGTCGTATTATCTAATCTTCTTCCTGTTGTACTTACTCCAGACCCATTAACTACAACACCAGCAGCATTATTAATACTGACTACAACACCAGTTGCAGGTTGAGTATTAGGGAATGAAACCTCGTCAGCAATGGTAGTAAATCCACCAATAGCTGTTTGAGAACTAGCAACGTGAGCAGCAATAACCTTTGAACTTGGTATCTCTGTATCGCTAGTGGTATCTAAAGTTCCACTAGAAGTCTTAAAGGATTTACCAGAGACAATGTTTAATTCAGTAGTTGAGGCTGTAACGCCATCTAATTTGTTTAGTTCTGAAGTATTAGAAGTGATTCCATCTAAAGTATTTAGTTCTACAGGTGTAGAAGTTAGACCGTCTGTTTTATTTAATTCTGCTGTTGTAGCAGTAACACCATCAAGCTTATTTAGTTCTGCTGTTGTAGCAGTTAAACCATCTAGTGTTTCAACTTCAGCTTGTGTTAGATCAGCTAATGCAGATGCCGTGCCTGAACTCATAGTTGCGAGTTCTGTTAACTCAGTATCTAAGGGTTGTTTCGCATCTAGCTGTGTTTGTACATTAGAAGTGACACCATCAACATAGTTAAGTTCTGTTGTTGTAGCGGTAACTCCATCAAGTTTATTTAACTCATCTGTACTTACAGTGGCTCCATCTAATATCTGTACTTCGGCTTGAGTTAAATCTGCCAAAGCTGAAGCTGTAGTAGAACCCATTGTTGCGAGTTCTGTTAACTCAGTATCTAAAGGTTGCTTTGCGTCTAGTTGAGTCTGAACATTTGAAGTAACACCATCAACGTAATTAAGTTCAGCAGTTGTAGCAGTAACCCCGTCAAGTTTATTTAATTCGTCAGTACTAGCAGTTAAACCATCTATTGCTTGGACTTCGGCTTCTGTTAATTCAGCTAGGGCATTAGCTGTAGTTTGGCCCATTGTTGCTAACTCAGTTAGCTTGGCACTCTTAGGCTCGGCTGTTGTATCTACATAGTTCTTAGTTGCTGCATCTTGTGCTGATACTGGATCACCGACTTTGGTTACTCGAAGATTTGTACCAGATTCGCCTAAAGAAGGAAGACCAGTATCTTCATCAACACTGACTGTTCTGCTTTGATTATCTTTTAATTCTTGGTCTATATATAAACTCTGTAATGCACTTGTATCTAAGTCGTTAGCAGTAAGGGTTGAACCATCTGCATAATCGACAAGAGGTGAACCAAGTGATGAGTTTCTTCTTACTTCTACTCTTAAATTTGCTGACGCTAGACCTGTATTAAGTCGGATAAGTTTAGGAGATACGTTAGTTATTACTTGATATTCTGCTGAAGCTGTACCTTGATTAATCTTGTTGTAATTAAGGTAGACCTCTATATGGTCTTCTTTGATATAAGGGAAGGTGAATGTGAAGTCAGTAACCCCTTGCGCTGACGAAGAATTTACTATGTACGATGCTGTGTAACTCATGGCTTAATTTAGGCTTGGGGTGTTCAACCAACTATCTACTCCTGAGTTTACCTCTGTTTGGTTGATAGACATGGATTTATTTTTTCTTGCTTCGTTTTCTAGGATTAATTTGCCTAGATGATTTTTACTAATAGATAGATCATTAGCTAAAGCTTCTTTATATTCTGTGATTAGTTCTATCTCGTAGACTTCTTTTGCTTTCTGTGCGAATGGTCTAATTATATTCTGAAGGTATTTAACCTTCTCTGAAGTCTGTCCTTCTACATTTTCGTCAGGAAGGTTATTGTAATGTGGATCTCGGATGACTGTTCTATTTAAAACTTCTTCAAGTGTTTCTCCACCTACTTTAATTTCTTGAGTACCAATAACTTTAAATCTATTTAGTTCTAATTCATCTAACTTTCTTCTTGGTAAATTAAATACTCTTGGACTCCACATACGGAAATAACTACCCCGACCACGTAATCTGTAGATTTCTTGATGTGCGTCACTAATTGATTTATCTCTAGCTTTAAATGCTGATTGTGGGAGGAATAAATCGTTAGAAAGCTTAAGTATTGGTTCTGAAGGTTTGAAATTATTAGATCCTAAGATATAAGAATTACGAACTGGTAGCCCTGTTATATCATCTAAGACTGGGGGTTGTGTTTGAGATAATCCAGGTGTGTCTTTTAAAATACTATTAATAATATTTACATACATTCCTCTATGTTTCTCACCATTAACAGTAAAAGAAGTTTTGGTTTGTCTGATATAAGGATCTAAAGATCTAGCTGCATTTCTTATGGGTGATGGATACCAGCTAACAGCTTTGTTTGATAAGAATCTTTCCCAAGGATTTCTGCTGCCTTCATAAGCTTTTCTCTGATTTAAAGTTCCACTAATTAAATCTGATATTTCTAACATTCCACCCATAACAGTTTTAACAGTTTGACCTAATCCAACATCTTTTACTGTTTTAAATATGGTGTGCATTTCTGCTGCAAACAAAGCATTACCTGTTATAGGGTTATTAGTCTTTTCATAATCAGTTAAATTTGAATAGTTATGGACAAACGAACCAACAGAAGAGAAAATTGTTCCCATTAAATCAAAAGGACTTAAATCTATAAATGGCCCCCATTTTTTAGTAACAGGATTTTTGATACTAATACCAAAGTTTTGTATTCCTATTCTCTGGTCTTGGTATCTGTCGCTTGTATTTGTAGATGGAGGTGGACTGAATCTTACATATCCTGTTTGATGTAATCCATAGCCTACAGCTAATATTTGTGAAGCAGTTGCCATATATCCATTAGTTAAAGCTCTTTGGAAAACATTTTCACTTGCCATGTCACGTTGATAACTATCAACAAAGTCTCTTGCAATAGGTACTGCTGTTAATAAGTCTTTAGTTAAGTTAACTGGTGTTCTATTAATAGGGCTAATTAAACCACCTGCAATTTGTTCTCCAGCATTTCCACGGTGTAATTTCTGGACTTGTTTTCCATAAACATTTAAAAGATCTGTTACTGGTTGTAAGTAGTTTTTAGCTGGTTCTTCGTTTACATATTCTTCTGCATATTCCATAAGTTCTCTTGAGTCTGTTATACCTTTCTGTCTACCTTTCTTTACTCCAAATTCATGTGTTCTTGCTTCTGGTTTGACTTCAACATCAGTAGTAAGGTTAATCCAATCCATTGTACGTTGAGCATATTCACCTTGTAATCGTCCGTTCTTTATTACTTTGCCATCTGCTAAATCGACATCTTGGAATAATTGTTTTAGTAATTTGTCTGTCTCTTCGCTTGCTTGTTGCCATTGTTCATTACTCCCTGGTTCGTAACCCATCCTTATTGCTTTATCTAACTGTTCATCCATGATCCTTACCCACTCAGTAGAAGGACCAACCATGCCAGCATAGAAAGAATCAAGGCCACCCATTACTCGACCTGAAATTGAATTAAAGGCAGCAAGTGCTTGAGCTAAAGGATTTGCATTTGGATCAGCTAAGATTTGTAAACCTTCTGTCTCTTCATGTAGAGCAGTTTCAAAATTTAATTCTAATTGTTGTCGGTTTGCATAGCTCTTTGTTCTGCCTTCAATTTGTCTGCGACCTATATTTACAAACACTTCATTTTCTTTCATCGAAGCAACCATCATTCGCATTGCATAAGTACTATGTTGCAAATACTTTTGATAAGTCATAGCACTTAAACTTATTCTTCGTTTATTAAGCATATTCTTAGTCATTCCAGTTGATTGATCTGCTATTACATCTCCTTGTCCACCTCTGAAAGGTACGAGTCTTTGTGCAGAATCTGAAAGTATATCAGTAGTAAATCCGTTAATTTGTGATATAGGTAAGACGGCTGCTCTATATGCACTACCAAATATAACTTTATACCAAGTACTAGGAGATAAGAATAGAACATTTCTCCAAGCATTTAAGACAGCTTGCTTGTCTGCTTTTCCATCAGGTATTCCAGTGAATAGATCATAGAATCCTTTTCTTGCACCATTAGTATTTTTAACTTGATAGGCAATGCGACCTAAAACTTGAAGAGTCTCTTCTGTTTCTTGGGTTATCTTTCCTTCAGTTATATCTCTTACTACTTCTTCTGGTAATTTTTTAGAAATAAAATCATCTGCTACTTCTATTGATTGATTTATTAATGGTCTTGCTGGTGTGCTGTCTTTTGGTACTGGTGCTACAGCAGCATCACTATCGACAAATCTATTTGCATTATTTGTATCAAAGATAATTATTTCATCTGTTGTTTGAGGAGTCTTTTGAAAGTCCGTTGCATATCTAATCCCACCATATCCTTTTTCTTTGGCCCAGGACTGAACACCTTCCTGTTGTTTTGGTGTTAGTTGTATTCCGTCTTTAGTTGCTTTTAATTTTCCAAGTTTTAATTCTTTTACTAACTCTTTTATTGATCTTTCTGTTTGAAGAAGATCAAGAATGAAAACGTCATTCTTTGTCTCACCACTTACGTTGATATTTCCTACATCACCTGGCTTGGCTTCTGTAGAAAAATAAACCCCTTTACCTAGTGATCCTTCTGTTGGTTGAAATCCTGTTTTTAAAATTGCATCTGCATCTACTTTTGATGCTGTATATGTAACAGGTTGGCGGGGTGGCATTGTACTTAGATTTACTCCCATAAACTCTATTTTTGCCATCCCTAAACCTTGACCGAGTTTTCTCATTACTGCTCTATAGGCATGAGAAAGTGTCATCCAATCTCTAAAGACAGATAAGATCCTTTTGTTATTTTCTATATTTGCGACTTCATCTAATCCATTTTCTTTTGCTATGAATTTTTCTACGACAGTATTTAAAGTGAAATCACTGTGATAGATAAGTCCTGCTAAAGCATATAAATCATCTTGTGCTGTTAAATCACCTTTTCTAGCTCTATCGTACAAATTGATAGTTTTAGCTACGTCATAACCATCTTCTTCTACTCGTCTTTTTCCTCCTATTAATAATTCATTTAAACTTTTACTTGGTATTCCTGTTTGATCTGCTCTTGATCCTAATGTTTCTTCTATTGCATCTTGAAATGCTTTGTTATAAGAAATTAAATCCTTTTTAGTTCTATCAACATAGTCTGTTTTGCCCGATCTACTTTGTAATCTACGAGTCATATCTTCACCTTTATTGTTCATTGCTTCATCTAAAGTCATCTCTCCATCTTCTATTCGTTTACTATATTCTTTGCTTAAGTTTCTTACTTCATCAGGATCAATTTCAAAATCTAATCCACTCTCAACAATTGCTTTTCTTTGTCTCTTTGCAATTTCACCTTGACGAGCTTTTTCAAAAAGATCATCCCAAGTATCATGATTCTTTTTAAAAATATTAGCTAAACCATTAAATAGTTCTCTTAATTTTTCTAATGGTTGCATCCATGTTGCAGGTTTCTTATTTAGATACTGTCCCCTCATGTCATCCCAAGCACCAAAAGCATAAGCCTGTATTTCTTTGTTACTTAGATCGTTCCAGAAACTTTTACTTTTAATGTAGTTAGTTTTCTTTAGCATCTCTATTAATTGAGATCTGGAGTTGTCTAAGATTTTAATTTCTACTTTTGTCAAAAGTCTATCTTGTAAATTATGAAATGATTCGTGCATTAAAGTTCTTAGTAATGAGTCAACATGTCTATAATTTCCGTTAGAGATTAAGGCTAAAAATACTAATCCAGTTGTAGGATTTGAAGCACCTTTTAGATAAACTACTTGTCCAACTTTTAGATTAGGATTAGCTCTTGCTTGTTTAGGTGTAACTATGGCAGGAAGTCTGTTTTGAATCCTGACAAAATCTTCCCAACGTAGTCCTGTTACTGTCTCAACTCTTTCTTTTAAGGGTAAAAATATTTCAGGATGATCTTGAATGTATTGACCTACATCTTGTGGGTTTTTAGTAAAATCTTTTCCATGTCTTCCTTGATTGACAAAATCAAATAACTCTAGCTCTTCAAAGTCTAAATTCTTAGGATCTAATTGATCGCCTGGATCTTGAGGATCATTAGCTTTTCTGTATTCTTCTGTTCTTTTTGCTTCTAAGTCTCTAATGTATTTTTCTAAATTTTCTTCTGGATCATATTCTATTTCAAAGTCTAAATCTTTAGCATTACCCCAAGCTAAACTATCTCTGAAAGTATAAACATCTCCTTCTAAATAGTTAGCTTTAAGAGTGTTATACATTACATTTGCTTCTTCCAAAATCATGTCGTCATCTATTCCTTGGTCATATAACCAATCTAAGAATCTTTGATTTCTCTTGCTACCACCAGATGTTTCAACTATGATTTGCTTTGTAGTTTTACTTCTTTTGGTAACTATCCATATAGCAAGATCAACGTCAGATTCAAATTCAATCGACATACTTCTATAATTAGTCAATGGTTTTCCATATACTTTTCTGTCAAAAGTAGGTCGTGTAGGGAATGGAGATGTTGGGTCTATTTTTTCTCCTATTGGCGTTTTAAACTTAGTAACTTTTTCAACGTCTTTTTTAATTTGATTTTGTTTTTCTAGTTTTAAATCTTGTCTATTAGCATCAGCACTTTCATATAATTTTTCTAGTTTGATTCTATCTTCTGCTGTTGTTCTTGGATCAAATATTTTCTCATCTAAGTTATCCATATAATCATCATTTTTACGAATAAATTCATCCAAGGATTTGAGTTTATCCAAGGAACTATTTAGTAATTCACTCTGTCTCTTAAGTAGACTATCGATCCTAGCGTCAGATGCATCAAGGTCATTCATTAACTTTGTATATTTTGGATTTTGTCTCAAGCGGTCTCTGATTTCAGCATCAGTCATAGAGTTCATTTCTTCTTCTACTTCTGCTTCTATTCGTTCAAATGTCTTTTCAGCTTCCTTGTTTCCTTCTTTTATATTTTTTCTTTGTTTTTTAGCTAAATCTCTTTCCCTACTTATCTCATAGTTTCTTTCCACTGCTTTTATAAATTCAGCTTTTTTTCCACGTTTTGCTGCATCTTCAATATTTGGCCCAAGCTGACCTATTTTCTTATTAAGCTTTGATTGTTCTATATCAAGATCTGCTAAGAAGTCCTTAATACCTTGTTCAGTGAATATCTTATTTATTCCTTTCTCTTCACTTATCCTTTGATTCTCAATTGATTTGTTAGCTTCATCAAGCTTTGTCTCGAAAGCAGTGCGTTCTTCTGTCAGACCGAATTGTCTTCTAATTTTATTACCACCTTTCTTTGATTCAGTAACTTTATCAAAGTGTTTTTTAGTAACCCATCTACCTTCGTATCCTCTAACTTTTCCTTCAATCTTTGGATGAGGTGTGCCAGGTTCTATCTTTTTACGACCTGTTGTTTTAGGTTTAAATAATTCATCTTCTTGCTTAAATGCTTCGTCAAACATCTTTAAAGTTCTTCCATCTGACTGTGCAACACCTCTTAATTTAGATCTCAAAAGTTCAGTAACTTTTCTATCACCTTTCTTTGCTTCATTAAGAATGTTAGGTACATCATCAACAACTTCTGTTTCAATCACTCTGTCAGCAGTATCTGCTAAGTCTGCTGCATCTTGATCGACAATAGCTTTTTGTTTTTTAACTAATTCTTCTGCCTTAGCAGCCTGGTCGTCTAATTCTTTCTGTGTTGTCTTAGGTTGTATAACATCTTCTTTCTCAATCTTATTATTGTAGAAACTAACAGCATCTGTTTTTTTAACAGTTGTTTTTGGAATGACTTTCTTAATGTCAGTTGGTCCTTGTACTTGTAATTCTCTAGCTGCGTTTAACTGATCTTCTGCAATTTCAAAGTTCTGTCTATCAACATTTAATTTAGATACTTTATAAAATATATCAGCAATAGGATCAGCAACAGACTCTAAAATTTGATCTCCTTTTTTAGCAAGACCAGTAGTTAGGTTCTTTGCTTTACTTGCTAGGTAGCCAGCACCAGATCTAGCCGCAGGGATTCCAAATCCTAAGATATTGCCAAAGCCAGCACCAAGTAAATAATCATTCTGTTGTCCTATCCTTCTTCTTGTTTCGTTGTCATCTGTAATATCAATTTTCTTGCCTATTCCAAAGAAAGTACCATCACCTTCAGGATTGGCATCCATGACATGGGCAACTGCACCTCCTTCAATTGCACCCTCGACTGAGTTTCTTATAATGCCTGAAAGGACTTTGCCATTTGGCATCTTGTCTAATTTACTAAAAAGACGAGTAGGTAGGGCATGAACAGAAGAAGGTAATGTCCTCTTTGCTGCACCTCTTGTTGCATACATCAAAAGGGCAGTGGGTACTAGGTAAGCAAGAAGAGTTCCGACTGTTTCTTCTCCATGTTCGTATCCCCCTTCTGGTGCAAATCTTTCATTGATTGTCTCACCAAAGAACTTTTTATCGATAGGAACACCAAAATCTCCTGTTGGCCCAATCCTTTGATCTGGGTCTTTGTCTGCGTTATATGTTGTTAGAAATTCTTTTCGTTCATTAACACTGAATAAAGCAGGGTGAGGAATTCTGCTTTCTGGGTTGTTATTGAAATGTTCAATTAATTCATTCTTATCTGCAATATCTGTAAAGTTAAGAAGACTTTTTAAATATCCTTTGACATATTTCTGTCCAGTCTTTAAAGATCTTTGATCTCCGTACTGGTCAATAACCCATAGATTATCATTCTCAACCTTAAACTCATCTCCTAGTATTGCTCTAGGGTTATTACGAAGACTGTTAGCATTTAGCTTTTGGTTTTCATAGAAGTCATTAGGATAATCAACTAAAAACTCTTGACCAAATTTACCGACACCAGCCCTAGCAGTATTAGCGGCCCATTCTGCTGTTGGTTTTATGGCAGCAACAGTATTCCTGATTCCACCTGTTACTTGACCAATTAAATTTCTATCTTTTGCGTCATTGATAAGTTCAGTATCTTTTTTATCTAAGTCGTCTTCCTTTTCTTCTGTTGGCATTACATATTGCAGAATCTCTTTGCCATCGTTATCTACGACTGTCTCGAACGGCATGATATTTACCTAGCTTTAGGATAATTTGCTTTGATCTTAGCTAGTCCATTGTCTAAATTGCCAAAGTTCTTCGGCTGCTTGCGTATTTGTTGTTCAAGCATCTCTGCCACGCTAAGATCTGCGGCCCTTGCAAAGTTGACAAATTCTTTAGGTAATTGTTTCTTTACAGCTAAATCAAATAATTCCGCAGTCAGATCAAATTCGTAATAAGGATTGGTATTGATGATTAAGACCTTTCTTGCGAAATCTTTTGTTGGTGTAGTTTGTACTGCATCATTAACTCCTTCTTTTCCTAATTGTTTTTGTGCAGCTATCGTTGTAGTCAAGAACTGTTGAGGAAGTCTCTCTTCACCTGCAAGTTCTGAACGATCAAATTGAGGTATTGTTACTGCCTTTAGATTCTTCTCTAAAAGTTCTCTTGTTTCTGTCTTTGTTAAACCCTCTTTTTGTGATTGATCTAAAGTTGATATAAAGGTTTCTATAATATCATCTTTATAAGGTTGATATTTACTTACTGCACCAACATAAGTACCATCTGTGTTTCCAATTTTATTATATTCTTTTACTACTGTGTCTACCTCCTTCATTTTTGCATCTAATATATTTTTATATCCTTTGTACGTTTCTGTTTTTGAAAGATCAAACTTATCATAATTATTCTCATGGAATTTTTGAACACGTTTACTCCAAGGGTACTTTATTAATAAATTCTCTATACTTTCTTGAACATTTTTTGCGGAATCATAACTATATAATCCTGTAAGAAATGTACTTCTTATCTTTCTCATTTCTGTTTCTATTTCAGGTTCAGAAACCGAGATAGCTCTATTGAAGTTAGTATCAAATTCTTTCATTGCAGGGGCATAAATAGCAGGGCTTAGATCTGCGACTTCAGTTATATAATCAAGTTTCATTTTTTGATATATTTTAGTTGCTTTTGCGTATTCTCCGTTTGCAATCAATGGTGCAATTTCTTTTGCAAATCTATCATTTAATATTCCTTTTTGACCTATTATTGCTGTCTCTACTGCTTCTTTGTCTGCCACTGCCAATTCGTTATCTAGTTCAGTAATTCTTTTATCTATATCAAATTCTTCTTGCTGATAAACCCATAGTTGTTTTTGATTTATCTTCCATGTTATAAGTGATCCATCTTCATGTTCTTCTATAGTATCTATATATCTTCCTTCTATTGGACCTGTCAATAAATTCATAAATAGATCCTTTAATTCATTAGGATCTGCACCGTCATTATCTTTCAGATAGCCAGTAGAAAGTACATAGAATAGTTCTTTATCTAATTTCTTTCTTTGCTCCTTATTTAGGATAGGAAATTTAATTCTAGGTTCATCTACATAGTTTTGTAATGTATCTATGACTTCTTCTTTGGTTGCTTCTCCTGAAGCAAATCTTTGTCCTAATAGTGTTAAGCTAAAGTTCCTATTACCTCTGTAATTATTATATTCATGCTCGACATGTTTAGTGTCATGTGTTTTCCTCGCATTAGCTATTGCGTTTGCGACTATGGGTTGAACTCTTTTATATTCTTTAGGAGTTAAATCTAAATCTTCGTATATATTTTGACTGGCTGCTTGACTCCATAATGGATTAGAAGAATCAACTGATAGTAAATCTATTTCTTCTCCCTCATCATTTTTTACTTTTGCATTTAATAATACGTTGTTAAGATTTGCAGCATTACCTAATACTTTTTGTACTTTTAATTCTGATTTAACAGATCTTTTTAGACGACCATCACTAGATAATCTAAGAAGTAATTTGTTTGCACCATCTCTTTCTTCTTGTGAAAGGGTAGGATCATTTGCTTTTCCTTTTAGAACACGACTTATTGCTGCATAGTCTTCTTCCTTGTTTGTCGCTACTAAAGCTTGTGCTTCTAGTTGAATCTCTTCATATCTATCTTTCTCGTAACCAAGGTAAGAGTTGACAGCGTTCTGTAAGTTTGTATTTAAAGAACCTAACGATTTGGATAAGTTCTGTAAGTTTGTGATCTCTGCGGGTTCAGGAAGTTTTGCAAGTTGACCTAACTGAACAGCCCCAGGTGCATTAGGTCTACCTGTTCTTACGAAAGAATCGACAGGTGCAGCTTGGGGAGTAAGACCAGGTGCTTGGATTTCTAATCCCTTAAGAGGAGTAGCGACAGAGCCAGTAGCTTCATCGCTGTAAGCTCTTTGCTTTGATTGAAGACCTTGTTGTGTAAATTTTGCCATGAGTTAAGTAAGACCTGCATCTTTCATGCCGCTATAGGTATTGAAGCCTGTAGAAACTCCACCTAAACTAGCGCTTAATATTCCTGCAAAGCCTGGGCCACTTACTTTCCCTTGTTTTATGGGTTTCCAAGGATCTAATATCGTTCGTTCTAAGTATGGTTGTTGACTTGCAATTCGGCTGGCTCTTTCTACTCCTGCTCCACGTTTCTGTTCTTTCAGTTGTTTGCCAGTAAAGGCTAGGTTCTTATCTGTTGCATAATCAAATGCTGCTTGTTGTCGTTGAACATCAGCAATAAGGTTTTGAATACTATTTCCTACTCGACCAGCAGCAACTACTTCTCCTTTGGCTTGCAATGCAGCAAGTGAAGTCTTTCTTTTCTCTGCTCCTGCTGCTGCGTTCTCTTGCATAAGTCTTAAGTTCAATGCAGTAATATCGCTTTCATAAGCCATGTTTGCTAAGTCGAAGTTCTGAGCTATTACATCCTCCTGTAGTTGTTTTTGCTGTGCCTCGTTAGTTCTTGCAGCGTCTGCTTGCCCTAGGTTGTACTGATATTCCTGTTCTTGTACTTGGTTTTGATACTCTATCTGTGCGTTCCGTGCTCTAGTCGCTGCCTGTTGCTCCATGATGCCCAGACCTGCTGACATGATCCCCATCACTACACTGGCTGTTACTGCATCGCACATAATTAAATCCTCACGAACTCATAAAATGGACGCTTCTCTGGCCCATATTCTGAGTGCTTTTTAATGAATGTAAATCCCATCCATTGAAGCCAACGAACATGTACTTCATTCCTTGAGTCCACTACGTTAAATAATACAGGATACTCTTTAAGAATCTTCCGTAATTCTATTTTAGATTGTCGAAGAAAAGTACGCTTATCTTTTGTATCATCCAACATTGACTGACACCCTAACATCCATATACGACCAGAAGTTTCTGATTCAGGAACTACACCCCACATACCCATCCGATGTCCATGACGACTAATCATTGTCATGCAAGGACTACTCTTAAAGAAGCAATAGAATAAACTAGCAAGTGGCTCCAACCCTGACTGCGCCTTGATTTCTGCCATATCTTCTTCTCTCATATTGTCAGCAATCTTCTTAATATCATCTAATTGTGTAAGTCGTTGATACGCTACTGTCTCTTCGCTCTTGTGTGGTAGAACCCTTCCCACTCTGCGGATTGGAATCGACAAGGTAATGGACTCGTACTACTAATTACTATCTTAGTATCTATATTGCTAGTCATCACAGGTACACGGAAAGATCCTGTAAGAACTGAAGGATCTCCGATAAGTGGAGGAGCTTCACCAACGATGACTCCGTTGTATGGATAAGTGTTTGTGTCTCTACTAGCAGGGGTAACTTTTAACTCAAAGGCTGACGACTCATCAAAGATTACAGTCCATGTTCTCATCTGTAGTTTCGGTCCTGCTGCTAATGCAACACCACCACCTTGCGGTTGTTCTTTTATATATGGAGTACTGAACTCGTAAGTCATAGTGTATCTTTCACCGACAAAGAAGCGTGGTGTCTTACCTCCTACTACTGTCTTTAAATCTCCCAGAACTGTGATTGTATTAGATGTTTGAGACAGTGGTTCAATGACTTGTCCATGTCTTAGGAGAGTATTACCTGCCTCATATCTTCCTACTACAATCATTTCTGCTCCAGTATTGATAGGGTAGGGAAGAGTGATGACAGTCTCTACACCTAGAGCACCAGCATTATTAAGACTTGTCGAAGTAACTTCTGCCTCTGTAATTTTTCTATCTAACAATATCTCTATCTCTGTTCCTGCGTCTACTTGTTCAGGTCTTAGTGATACTTTCTCTAGGTAAGTTCCTGATTGAGATGATGTTCCATCCTCGTCATATTCAGTAAGTACATATAAGTCACTGCCTTTAATTGCAGCACCTATTATTTTCTTTGCACCACTAACTTCCCAATAAGACCATGCTGATTGAAGCTTTGTATCTTCTTCAAAGAAGAACTTGTAAAGATAGATTCTCTTAGGTTGGTCAAGGCTGAGCATTGCAACAACATCTTCTGCGACAGCAGAGATAAGGTTACATAGATTTGTCGGTATATATCTAGGAATACTGGATGTTACATCTTCAGATAGAGGTACTGATCCACTGGAGTCAGGAAGGAAGAACTCTCTTAATCCACTGAAGTTTCCTTTTGTGATAGGGAAATATGTATTACGACCAACAGCTATCGGGTCAACAGATATATCCATATCAAAGGAAGTCATCTGTGTGATGGTGGCTGTCTTAGGTGTTAGGGCAGAACCTACGTTCAACCCTGCATCTAATCTGAATTGAGCGTTCCTACTAAATAAGAGAAGGGTGTTAGCAAAGGCGACAGTAGATAGAAGAATGTTAATAGAACTACCACCGCAACTGAGATCTACTGGATCACTGTCCACCATAGTCTGAACAGTTTCAGGCCAGAAGCGTCCATAGTCATCACTAGCAGAAAGGATGACATTCTCGTTGGATAGCATTATTAATCTATTCCTGAACAGGTTTAGATTATTTATGGTGTTACCTGCAAAGGTAGGTTCCAGTGCTGTCTTCTTGTCACCAGCTATGCGACCCGACCATGTAGTTCCATAGGTGATAGATTGATTGGATAATGTCTGATTAGTTCCAGGTGTATAAGTAAAAGTATCTTTGGTTGTAGCAGTGATAGGGAATACTCCTGGGTTATTAGGAGATGGTGAACCTCCAGGTCTAAAGAGTAGAAGCGTTCCACTTTCTATTCCATGATCTGTTTTAGTGACAGTGATTGTTGTACCTGACTGTGCATAGGTAGCAGTAGTTTCTTCTTTTATATATTTCTGAAAAGTAAAAGTACCATTTGAATTTCTAATTAATACATGAGGCATTGTTGCCTCGTCAAATCTATATTTAATTCCTGGTGCTACTGTCTCTCTCCATACTCCATCACCGTATTCTCCAGGGGTTGCATAGTCTTTATTGACTGTGAACTTTACATAGTAGTCGTCATATCTAGTAGCTTGAGAGCCTTGTACTTTAACAATAAACCCTTCATATCCCTTGATAGGTAAGTCATCTAGATCATCGACAACACCTTTAATTGCCTTAGTTCCTTCTCCTGTCTTGTCATCTTTACTTGTAACTTCATAATCACTTCCATCATCTTTCTTTATATGGATTATGTAGTCGTCATTGTTAACTGTGTATCCACTGATTGTATGCAATTGATCTGCAAGTTCGTCTGCAATATCAACTGTTGATAGTTTCTTTTGTGGTACGACAGTGCAATTACCAGAGTTATTGCTTGAATCGTTTTGTGTCCCTGCTGTGTAATAGAACTGGTTAGTACTAGCAGAAGTTACATCATAAGTACCAGCTATCCCGCCAGATGCAGTAGCAAAAGTAATTTTAATCTTGTCGCCTGTTACCAATCCATGCGCAGTTGCATTAACCAAAACACTAGAACTATTAGCTGCTTGAGAATAGGAACATTCGATCTGGTCTCCACCAGCAGGAGGTGTTGTATATGTTTTGGTTGTGCCCCCTAATGTAACGCTGTACTCGGTGTCGTAATTGGCAACCTTAATGAACACCATTGCTGTTGGGTCAGTGATTGTTGCTGGTGACAAGTCGCTAGACATTGCCACTTCTTTTTCTTTGTTAACAATGAATGTGTAGTCAGCAATAGATGCAACTCTGAAATTCTCTGAAGGTTGACCAGCTACATCTAGGTAAGTAACTCCGTCTGGTGTGCTAGGGGTGACAAGTGTTCCGTCTAAGTTTGCTACCTTGATCGCACCATCTTGAATGATGATGATGTAGTTAATATCATTAGTCCGTGAAACCAGGTGAACAAATGGTCGGACTGTTGACTTGTTCTCAATAAATAAGCGACCAATATTATTTAACGGTGGCCTCTTCTTCAGTCCTTCAACTGGACTCGACATACAATTAACTACTTCCTCTGCTTGTGATGCAAGTCTTAGTGCAGGTGGTTGTTGACTTATTCCATTAATAAGATTCGGAATAGAAGAAGTAATTAAAGGCATGACTATCTAAGAACAGTACGACTTGGTTGATAAGTTTTGAATACTCCTACGTGGTTAGGATTACCTCTAATCATATTGTGATCTCCTGCATTTGTTTCTTCTTCTAAGAACTGTGCTCTTGCTTCTGCTTCTGCTGTGATATTTATCTTACTCAGATCTGCACTACCTAGTATCTGTTCTTGTAGTGTGCGACCTGCCTTCGTCATTATGTATTGACGAGCGTGTTCAGGTAGGTCAGTCCAGCTTAGGAAGTACGTTACATCTGCTGTTAAATCTTCTTCAAAGATAGAAGTATTCTTTCTTCTGTCGTATAACTTCAATCCTCTTTGAACTACCTCATTGTCTGGGTATTCATAAGGATCAATTTTTACTCTGCTTATATCTGAACTCAAATCAATTTCATTAGTACCAGCAGTACGAGCAAGGGTTCTCTCATAGTCAGTATTAAATGACCACCCCTCTGATTGGATTGTTCTGCTTGTTTCTTTTAATGTGTCGTGCGCTTGTTTAGCAAGACCGAACTGACCAGCCAAGGAGTTAACAGGTGCTTCACCCATCATCCTTAATACTTTGTTGACTGCTTCTAGTTCTGTTGTGAGATTAAGGCCCATAAGAAAAGAGGGGGCATAAAGCCCCCATAGTAATTAGCTGGTTGCCCAGTAAATTTCGATAGCACAGTCTGGACGTAGAACGCCAGTACCATGAACCATAGATCCGACCATGAATGTACCTTGCCATAGTGCATGTACATCGGAACCAGTTTGTTCCATCTTCAGATCCATCAACTTAACAGTACCAACAGCTTGCTTGTTAAAGACAAGACCTACGCTATCTGTGTAGTTAGCGTGGTATGTGTTGTTCTCACCAGTTACAGCAGAACGGTTTGTAGTTGGTAGATGGTTTGTCTTGATGATGCTGATGCCAGCTACCTTCAAGACTGTTCCATCTGCGTATGCTCCAGAACCACCCCAGTCTCTGTTGAGTACGTCTGTTGTCTGGGCTAGTTTGTAGTACTCAGTTGGGCCAAGCGTAATGTACCTGTCATTTTCAGGAACATTGTTGATATCAAACTGCTCGGCTGCTGACCACATTGCGGCAACTAAGTTCGCACCAGTGATAGCTGCTTTGTTAGCAGCAACAATCTTGATACGAGTACCACCAGGTAGATCAGTGTTAGCGTTAGTGCTAGTACGTGCTGCTTGAGCAATAGTAGCGGCTACGTTCTTATCGAATGTATTCGCAAGAGCCGTGCCCATCTCAACAGAATATTGAGATCTAACATCGTAATGATTCTTGGCCTCATCAATGTCAGCAATGAAAACTTGTGATACAAGCTTGTCATCGATGTTGATTGTTACCTCGGCGTGCTTGATAGCAGCACCAGTCAGTTGGGTGCCCGGAACATGGTAGGCCGTAGAGCTGTTACCAATAATTGGGAACTGACTGCTTTTGCCTGATGCTATAGTCCGTACGTTATGTAGAGACTCGAACACGGTTGCTGCCTTGAACGAAGACAGAACCTCTCCCGAAAAGGTTTTAAGGAATAGAGCGTCATAGCTAGTACCCGTAGCATTTACGAGACCTAGCCGTGAGCTAGTAAAGTTAGCCATACAATTTGTACGGTAGATAGAAAGGGTTTGCCCATCACTATCTCTTCCACTTGGGGTATCCCTCGCAAGGGGCCGTTGCTTCTATGAGAAGTTAGGTAACTAAATACTACCTCTTAAAAGACTTTTGAGCGACTAAGTTTTTCTTCTACTTGTTTTCTGAAAGCAGGATCTTCTTTGTATTTAGGATCATTCATAGCAGCTACTACTTGTGCTGTTGATTCAAACTTAGTGGCTGCTGCCCTAGGTGCTCTACCTCCTACAAGCTTGGGTTCCCTCGGTGCATTGTTCATATAAGCAGCCTGAATACCAGCGACAGCAATCCTTATTTGGTGTGGGTTACTGGTTTTAAGCATAGAGTTGAACGCATCGACCTCTGCTTTATCTAAGTTTCCAGCAGCCCATTGAATCATTTCAGTGTAGACCTGCTCACCTCCGAACTCATTCTTAATTGCTGATACTTCTTTAGCTGCAAGTTGTGAGTCCTGTTCTGCTCTGTACTGCACACCATCTAAGTATGCCTCGACCATATCTTTACTAAAGCCAGCACCTTCTAATGCTGTGTAGTCGTCATCATCTAGCTTGCCTGTCTCTTGCCACTTGGTATTCATCCCTTGGTAATCGACCTCGGCTTCATCAAGGCGACTACCTATATAGTCACCATAGATTTCTGTCGCAGTACCAGTAGCTTCTGGTTTCTCTCCTGCTTCTGGTACTACTTCTCCTGTCTCTTCATTTTTTTCTCCTAATTTTTTCTGAAGTTCTGCGTATCCCTTCTCTAAGTCTTCGACTGATTCATACTTACCAGCAAATTTAGCTGGCTCTTGTCCTTGAGTTTCAGTAACAAGTGCTTCATCTTTTGCGGCTGTCTCCTGTTCGGGAGATAACGCACCTGATTCTGG
>Ga0315331_10000680_pt1 | contig 24075 bp, 24 predicted proteins | sample M160m34915metaG_FD_203456 | JGI IMG/M metagenome (GOLD analysis project Ga0315331, IMG submission 203456) | Ammonia-oxidizing marine archaeal communities from Monterey Bay, California, United States - M1 60m 34915 | ecosystem: Environmental > Aquatic > Marine > Intertidal zone | place: USA...
AGCTTGTACGACTTGCAGTGATTCTTCATCTAAATCAGAGGTCATAACATAAGTGGGACTTATATTTGTGGGTTGATTCCAACTTGCTTCAATTAATCGATCACGATCGCTACATGCAACAGTCATTAATAATGCAAATAATCCTAAAATAAAATATAGTTTCATAAATTTGAAAAACTCTCTAATTCTTTTTCTATATTTGGTTTAGCCATGCCTAGATTATAACAACTCGACTTTATTGAATGATATCTCTTATCTGTCCAGAAATGAACTGTCTGTCCTGTCCTTTATTTTTTTTTATTTTTTTGTTTTTTTTGAGAGCGTAATCTCGAACGCTCAAGTAATTTTAATAGATAAATTATTTTAGCCTAGAGTTTTTATCACTATAATAATTTTAAAAAATAAAATTGATTGGAGAGTTAAATGGATTTATTAGTTCTAGCTCAATTAGTTACAGGAATTGCCACTCTTGTTGTAGCAACAGTTCTTATATGGCAAATGATTATTCAGAAAAAAGCATTAGATATTGCACATAATGATGCTGATGCAAATATGTCTCTTCAAGCAATGGAATCTCGTTCAGAACAAATTAGATGGTTTGCTGAAAATTCAACACCTGAATTATTAGAAAAATTAAAAAAAGGTTATGAATATTTGAATCACAAAGAAAAAGAAATAGCTTCGTCTCATCATCAGAACATTTCTCAAGTTTTAGCAACAGAATGGAGACTTGGTAGATTGGGAAAAAATCCAGAATACCTAAGATATACAATGGGGCATCATATGAAGATGAATGAGTATAAAGGTATGAGAGATATTTGGAAAATAACTACTGCAAGCGTTAAAGGAACAGGGTTAGTTGAAAAACAATACATTGAAGTTGGAGATCAAGTTTGTGAGGAAATATCAGGGAAAAAACTAACAGGAGATAAATTCTGATAGGATAAATGATGAAATCTTTTAAATGGCATGGCATTCCAGTTAATATTCCAAATACTCATAAAGAATGGTTGTTTTTTAGTACAGTAATCCTATTTTCTGTTGGTTGGTATATTGGTTCACTATTATTTAGGATTTTGAAAACTATTTTAGCTTAGATAAGCTGGTGGTTGTATGTTTTGAACTTGCTACTGCATGATCTTATGTAGTTAATGAATGTGTACATATTAAATCAATTTTTATTATTTTCCTCTTCTACCTTTTCCTATTCTTTGGGGGCTATTCGATCTTGTATTTCTAAAATTTGATCCTTTGGCTTCTTTACTATTCTTGAAGTTCTTTTCATTAATCTTTTCTTTTTTTTTCTTCAAAATTTCAGCAAAAATTATTTTGTTATCTTTAGCTGTAGGAGCTTCTTTAGCTGTAGATTTTTCTTGATCTTTATCCATATTTTCTTTCGTTACTTATGATGTCGCTTAGTTTTAATATACGTCAATCTCTCGACATTGATAAGACATTAGATATATATTGAAGCCTCTCTTAGGTATCATCTACCTAGAAAAGTAATCTATGAGGAAAAATATATACAACTAAAATTAGAAATGAGTATGGAATTATTGACCTATAAGTGAAATCAGACTTTTGAGCAAAGCAATCATCAATTGGTAAGTTTTAATCGTAGTTCCAATTTACAAAATTTACATTAACTCCATTTTTTTCTAATTCTTCTATACCGCCATCTCTCATTAGTGCGTCCAATGCTGATCCCTGTACTTTTGTTTCTATAGATATTTCTTTTAATGATTTAAGTTTTAATAATGGGCTCAAATCAGAAATTTTTTTATTTCCTCCCAAATTTATATATCCTAAATTTGGGAACCCATGTTTTTGAGAAAATATTTCTTTAAGTATTTTATTGTCTATTTCTAGTCCTCCAATTTGAAGAGTCCTAACATTTTCATTAAATGCTTGTTCCCAATTTTCTGATAATATCGGGTTTCTACTTATTCCAATATGAGTTAATTGTCCAGCGAATTCATTTATTGATGGTATAAATGGACCAAGTGATTGTATATTATTCCCATCTAACCATAAATGTTTCAAGTAGGGATTTCTTTGTGGGGTAAAAGCCCAAATGTCAGAAATTTTATTATCATACATATAGAGATGTTCTAAATTTCGTAACAGAGAAATTCTTTCTATATTTTCAATATTATTTCCCGTAAGGTCTAAATGCTCTAAATTTTGCAGTTCTTCTATGCCGTCTATGTCATTTATTCCTGCTTCTCTAATAACTAATTTCTCAAGGTTTTTAAAATATTTCAGATCTCTTATATTTTCCATACTAATTTTATTATTTAAATTTTTTTGACCTATTTGACCCCCTATATTTATCTCTTTAATTTTAGATATATCTTCTAATGTAATATACGGATTATTAATCATTTCTTTGATATAGGATTCAAATTCTAAATTTTCAAATACTATAGCATTAGCTGGATAGGTTGGTGTAGGAGTAGGAGTTATTGTAGGAATAGCAGTTGGGTAGAAAGTTGTTTTTTTCTTGCTTTCTATAGAAGGATTTACTGTTGGTAAAATTTTTCTTTCGTAATTATTTTTTACAGCTGGCTTTGAAGTTTCTACAGGCTTTGAAACTTTTGTAGGAGTGATTAGCTTAGGGTCTAAAGCTTTAACTTTTATAGATACTGGAGTTTGAGTAGGTAATATATTTTTTTCTATATTAGTAGAATTATTTGGATCATCAGATGAACAGCTAATTGAGATTAAAGCTAAAATTACAATTAAATTTATTTTCATAGTAATCATTATAATATGTGATCACTTATTTTTTTTTCTAAAAGATTCTGGTTATAACTCGTTATATATTTTGTAGAAAATGTTTAATTCAGACTGATATAGTTTCCATCATGCTACTAAACTTATTGGCAAAATATCAAATAACTAATAATCCCAAATTAGACTTTTTATCTGGTTTGACTGTGGCATTAGCACTTGTTCCAGAAGCAATAGCTTTTTCTTTTGTAGCTGGAGTAGAACCTTTAGTTGGGTTATACGCTGCATTCTTTGTAGGTATTATTACTTCTTTATTTGGAGGAAGAAGTGGAATGATTTCTGGTGCTACAGGAGCAATGGCAGTCGTAATGGTTTCATTAGTAGCAATTTATGGTGTTCAATATTTATTTGCAGCTATAGTCCTTACTGGAATAATACAAATTATTGTAGGTTTATTAAAATTAGGTAAATTTATTCATATTGTTCCCTCAACAGTAATGCTTGGATTTGTAAATGGATTGGCAATTGTAATTTTCTTAAGTCAAATAGGACAATTTAAGGATCATAGCAATACTTCTCATTCTGAAGGTAGTCATAGTGCAATAGGTGTTTTATTTAATGGTGGTTGGTTGGAGAGTGGTCAATTAACTATAATGATAATTCTTACATTAGTGACAATGGGAGTTATATTTTTTATTCCAAAGATTCCAAAAATCGGTAAAATTATTCCCTCTCCTCTAATTTCAATAATTATTTTGTCCTTAGTAGTAATTTTTTTCAAAATAGACACTTTAACTGTTGGAGATCTAGCATCTGTATCAGGGAATTTACCTGCATTTAGTATTCCTAGTGTGCCAATTAGCTTTGAAACATTATGGATAATTCTTCCTTTTTCTCTCACATTAGCTGGAATTGGTTTAATTGAAAGTCTTCTAACTTTAACTTTAATTGATGAAATTACAGATACAAAAGGGAAGCCTAATAAAGAATGTGTTGGACAAGGACTAAGTAATTTGACATGTGGATTTTTTGGAGCAATGGGAGGTTGTGCAATGATTGGGCAATCAATGATAAATATTTCTTCAGGTGGAAGGGGCAGATTATCGGGTATTGTTGCAGCCATATCTCTTTTAACTTTTATATTATTTTTATCAAAATGGATTGAAATGATTCCTATTGCAGCATTGGTTGGAATAATGATGATGGTTGTAGTTGGAACTTTTGCTTGGACGTCATTTAAAATATTAAGAAATGTTCCTAAGGAAGATGCCTTTGTAATAATTCTTGTAACATGCGTTACTGTTTGGCAAGACTTAGCTATTGCTGTAATTGTTGGTGTTATATTCTCAGCTCTAACATACGCTTGGAAATCATCAAATTTTATAAACATAGTAGAGGATATTAAAATTTCAGATATTGAAATAAAATATAAGTTAAAAGGGACTTTATTTTTTGGATCTATAAACAAGTTTAATAAAATTTTAAACCCTTTAAATTTTAAAGAAAAAATAATTACTTTAGATTGTTCTGAATCATGGATTTGGGATCAATCTTCTATTGAAGCATTGACTAAAATTACTGAAAAATTTAGACAGCAAGGTAAGACATTAAATATAGTCAGATTAGGTCCTAGTAGCAGAAAGTTATTAAAAAAAGCTGAAAGTATCACTGATTTAAACATTAGCGAATAATCTAATCTAAAATCTATAAGCTCTAAATTATTTCAACACAATAATCTATTTTCCTGATAATTTATAGTAATGTCTTTATACTAAATAATTAGTAATTAAATTAAATTTTTAAGAGAGCTGATAATGAGTCATGATGAATTAGATAATTTAGCTGAAAAAAACGAGTCAGATCACCATTCTAAAAGAGCTGAAGAGCTAATGATAAAAAATGCGAATAAAGGTCTATTTATTCTTCAATATTTCACTTGTAAAAACTGTGGAGAAATTCCAGAGGAAGAAGGTAAAAGAGTTGATGTATTATCTAGAGTTATTGAAAATTCAAACGTTGGTATTACAGGTTTTTCTATAGGCTGGACTGAAAAAGGATTACAAGTTTGGTGTGAAACATGCGATAGTAATGTAATAAATCTTGATTTCAAAGGACAGAAAGTAGGATTCGTTCATTAACTTAATGATAATTTTTAGAAAGGAATAATTAGATGTTAAAAAAAACAATGAATGCTGGGTTAGATATGGCTGAGGGGAAATATGTTTTTAAGACAACTAAAATGCCAGAATTATTTGAAGACCAAGCATTAGTTAAGGTCATGTCATCGGGAATTTGTGGTTCAGATTTACACAATACTATTGAAAGAAAAAATAAAACTCATTTTACAGAAGCGGGGAATTTGCCTCAGGTTATTCCTGGAGGTCATGAAGTTTCTGGAACAATTGAAGAATTACCTAAAAAATATTCAGGTGATTTAGAAATAGGAACTAGAGTCGCCATAGATATGGGTGGGGCAGGAAGGGCTTGCCAAGATTGCTATTATTGTAATTTTGGATATACAAGACATTGTATAAATCCTGCACAAGATACTGGTGGTGGATTTGGAGAATATGTAACTCGTAAACCTTTTGGTATGTATAGAATTTCAGATGAAATGACATTTAGTCAAGGAGCATTAGTAGAACCTTTAGCTATTTCAGTCCATGGGCTTAGATATTGTAAATTTGAAACAGGAATGACTGTTGCAGTTGTAGGATCAGCATCAATTGGATTAGGTGCAATTGCTTCTGCAAAATTTTTTGGTGCATCCAAAATAATTGCTTCAGCAAAGTATCCTCATCAAGCAGAGGCGGCAAAACTGATGGGAGCAGATCTAGTAGTTAGTGCTGAATCTGGTGATCTTGAAAATGCATGTTTAGAAAATACAAACGGAATAGGAGTAGATATAGCTATTGAGAGTGTTGGAGGGACTAATAATGCTTCATTAGTTCAAAGTGCAAATGTTGTTAGAAATGTAAGTAATGTATTAATTCTAGGAAGGTTTGGGGAAAAAATTGAAATGGATTTTTTACAACCTATGATGAAAGAAATTAATTTTATAAATACAACTTGTTATGCAAATATAAATGGTATCAGTGACTTCAAACTTGCGATTGAAATATTATCTTCTGGAGATCATCCTTATAAGGAAATAGTAACTCATACTTATGAACCCAATGATATACAATGGGGTTTCGAAAAAGCCTATGATAAAAAATCAAAATCTTTGAAAGTGCATATCAATTCCTAAACGAAATTTTCATTTTAATCCTAATTGATCGTCATAATATAACTTTAATAAACTTTTTATTTCATTAAAATCAATATTATTATATTCAGAAATAATATTTTGCTCGTTAAAAGGTTCGTCAATTTGCATATCATACGATTCAAAAATAATTCCAATCCTATTAAAAATATTTTGAAAAGGAATTAAGAATTTATCTATGCTTATTTGTAATTGTTTACTACTGATTAGTGGTTCTTTTTTTTCACCGTAGGCTGACATAACTTTTTCATAATTACTTTCAATATTTTTTTTATTTTGATTTAAGTCAGCTGTTTTTGTAATATTTTTTATTAGAACTTCTAGGTAATTTAAAATAGTCCCGGCAAATTCTAAAATATCTTCAGTTTTTTCATCATTACTGAAGTCTAAATCTATCATTAGATAATTTAGAATTTTATTATAATGAATAAAATCTTTATATCCAAACGGTTCTTTTTCTTCAGTACCATATTCGATTTCATGAATATCTATCTTCATATATTGGTTAAGTTCAAAAGTATCAGGCCTGATATCTCTACCAGATTCTTGAGCGTCAATAATTAATTCTCCAAAAGATTCAACACTTAAATCTAATTTTTTTATTAGATCCATTTGACTAGGTAGCTGCCCATTTCTATTTAATCCTATTCTCATGTACCTATGCAATTTATTTATAATATCTGACATTATTTTTGAATTATTTTATTTATGAATATCTATATTATATTTTTTTTACATAAAATATCTAAGAATCTAAAATATATCCTCTTTTATTTAGAACTTTTATTCCTGGATGCCCTAAATTAGTTAATTTTTTCCTGATTCTAGATATATAAGTATCGACTACTCTTGAATTTAGTTTTTTTACTGGCCAAATTTCGGAAATTATCTCAGTTTTACTCATTACTTTATAAGAATTATCTATCAAGAGTTTTAATACATCATATTCTTTAGGAGTTAATTTTAGAGAATGTTCTCCAAACATTATTTTGTAATGATTTTCGTAAATTTTTAACATTTTTATATTTAGATTAGCTCCCTAGAGGGTAGGGAGCTAATAGCTTTGAGAAGATCAATTTACATATCTAAAAATTAATCTTTTAAGTTAATTTATTTATTATCTTTTACGAAAAGATGTCAATTTTGTTTAATTTCTATTACATTCAGATGGTTTCTTGAAAAATCACACAAATGCTTTCTGTTTATTTCTAAATTAAAATATTTGACTATAATAAGTAAAAATCTTTTTACAAAAATTAGGAGATCTTATTGAATAAATCTAAAAAAATAAATTCAGAAATCAAATTTAATAATAATATTACTCATCCTTTAGATCCATTAAGTTTTGATGAAATCAATAAAATATCAGAAATAATAAAATCTAAGTCTAAGCTTGGTAAAGAATTACTTTTTGAAACAATAATGCTTCTTGAGCCAACTAAAGAAAAAGTACTCTCTTTCAAAAAAGGGGATCATATAGACAGAAATGCATTTGTTGTAGTTCTAAATTTCAAAGAAGAAAAAATTTATGAGCTTGAAATAAATTTAATAACTGAAAAAATTTTTAGATGCGAACATATTCCTAATGTTCAACCAGCTTTTATTTTTGGAGATTTGGAAATGGATTTTAATGAATGGGAAGCAAAGATGAAAAAAAATCCTAAGGTTATTGAAGCTTTGAAAAAGAGAGGGATAAAAGACCCAGATTTATTAATGATTGATCCTTGGCCAATTTCTAATTTTGGAAATAAAAATGAAGAAGGTAAAAGATTAGCAATTGGAAGATGTTGGATTAGAAGAGAACCCGAAGATAATGCTTATGCGCGACCAATTGAAGGACTATCAATAATATTAGATCTAAATAAAAATGAGGTTTTAGAGATTCAAGATTTTGGTACTGTTCCAATTCCTCCAAACGACGGGAATTATTCACAAAATTATCAAAAAGAATTTAGAACAGACTTGAAACCAATTGAAATTTCACAGCCTGAAGGTCCAAGCTTTAAGATTGATGGAAATGAAATCAAGTGGCAAAAATGGAATTTAAGAATTGGATTTACTAAGAGAGAAGGATTAGTAATTCACACAGTTGGATATGAAGATAATGGCAAATTACGACCAATAATATATAGAGCATCTTTATCTGAAATGATTGTTCCTTATGGAGATCCCACTAACGATCATTTTAAAAAACAAGTATTTGATGCAGGTGAAGTCGGAATAGGAAAATGTGCAAACTCATTAGAACTGGGATGTGACTGCTTAGGTGAAATTAGATATTTTGATGCCTCTTTATTTGACATAAGAGGAGATGCAATATTGATAAAGAATGCAATCTGTATGCATGAAGAAGATTATGGTATTTTGTGGAAACATACTGATACTAGAACAGGTGAGGTTGAAACTAGAAGATCTAGAAGACTTGTGATTTCTTCAATTGTGACAGTTGGAAATTATGAGTATGGTTTTTTTTGGTATTTTTATCAGGATGGAGGAATTGAATATGAAGTTAAGTTAACAGGAATAGTTAATTCTTCAGCTGTACCTCCAGGAGTTAAGCCGAAACATGGAACTTTAGTAGCTCCTCAGGTTGTAGCTCATAATCATCAACATTTTTTTAATGTTAGATTAGATATGATGGTTGATGGTATAGAAAATTCAGTTTATGAAGTGGATACAATCCTTGATCCAATCAGTGAAGAAAATAAACATGGTAATGCTTTTTCTATTAAAAAAACATTAATTGAAAATGAAAGTGAAGGGGCCAGGATAATTGATCCTTTTGCAGCGAGATATTGGACTATAACGAATAATGCAAAGAAAAATTATATGGGGGAACCTGTTAGTTACAAGATATCTCCAGGTGAAAATCTACTTCCGTTTAGTCATAAAGAATCTGTTGTAAACAGGAGAGCTGGATTTATGAATGCCCATCTTTGGGTCACAAAATATAATAAAAAAGAATTATATGCTTCAGGAGATTATCCCCAACAGCATGCTGGAGGAGACGGTCTCCCAAAATGGATTCAGTCCAAAAGAGATACCAAAGATAAAGATTTAGTTGTTTGGTATACGTTGGGTCATAATCATATTCCAAGATTAGAAGATTGGCCTGTAATGCCAGTAGCTTATATTGGTTTTTCAATTAAGCCTTCTGGTTTTTTTGATAAGAATCCAGCACTCGATGTCCCTCCATCTGAAAACCACTCTTGCAATTCAGGATGTGATTGCTGTAATTAATTTAATTTGGCAGATTTTACTGTGTACTTTTTAAGAAGTTCAGAATCAGGTTTTGGTAATTCGTTTAATGGTTCAAAAACATATGGTGATTTAAACTTATTTTCCGGTTTGCATAAATCATTAGAGTAGAATCTATCTGAGGGAAATAAATCTCCAGGATAAGTAAAATTATCTAGTGTTGCCAAGGAAATGCAAATACTTGCTCCAAGTGCGCTTTCAAGCATTCCTCCAATCCATACAGGAATTCCTGCACTTTCAGCAATTTTATTGATTTCTAAAGAATTAGTAATTCCTCCTACTCTGCCTGGTTTTATATTTATATATTTACATGCATTTATTTCTATTGCCTGAATTGTTCTTTCTACTCCATTTATTGATTCATCTAAGCAAATAGGAGTTTCAATTAATTTTGCTAATTTTGAATGATCAATTAGATCATCAGAATTTAAGGGTTGTTCAATAAATGCTAGTTCATGCTTATCAATAGACTTAAAGAAATCTAAATCTTTTAAAGTGTATCCACCATTGCAATCTACGTGAAAAATAGATTTAGGAAAAGTAGACCTTACAGCATCTAGTACTTTTTTATCCCAACCTTTTTTTATTTTTAATTTTATTCTTGGAGTGTTTTTATCTACTGCTATTTGTATTTTACTTAGCAATGTATCTATATCTTTTTCAACTCCGAAATCTGCCCCTGCAACAACTTCTTTCCTAGTTCCTCCAATAAGTTCATGAAGAGGAATTTTAGTTATTTCACTTTTTAGATTCCACCATGCTATATCAAGGCCTGCTTTTGCAAATGGATTGCCTTTATATACTTTCAAGTCATCATTTAAATTTTTAGAATCTTCATAATTATTACCTATGATTTTTTTCCCAAATGTTTCAGATATATTATAGAAAATTGAATTTGCACTCTCATATGAATAAGTAGGGAGCTCTAACGCGCAAGTTTCTGACCAAGCTTCATAATCACCACTTATTGCTTTAATCAAAATAGAATGTATTTCATAGTCTGCTCCATATGATGTGATCCATGGTTCTATAAGAGGCATTGCTACGTGGTAAATATTTAATTCTTCTATTTTCATTTGTTAAAATCCAATAAGATTTTGCTTTAATAAATATCATATTAGTATGTTTGAGATTTTTTCACAATATTTCCCTCTTTGGGTTTTTATAACATTAATGGTGAGTACCCCAGGTCCTGCAAACTTACTTTTGCTTTCTACTGGAGCTCAATATGGCTATAAAAAATCTATACCCTTTTTATCAGGTTTAGTTTTTGGAAAATTGTTACTAAATATATTATTTTCTTTGGGTTTAGGTTTATTAGTAAGAGACTATCCAATAATCATGGAATCATTTTCATATATTTGTGTTATTTATATGATTTGGTTATCAATAAAAGGTTGGAACTCTCATGAAAAAAAATATTCTAATGAGAAAATACTTAAGTTCAAAGAAGGTCTATTTGTTCATCCTTTAAGTCCAAAAACATGGACTATGAGCTTAATTGCTGTTTCAAAATTTACTGAAGGATCAAGTAGTTTTTTTGAATTATATTTTTTGGTTCCTATAAGTTTTCTTGTTTTACAAATTATTTTTCATAATTTTTGGTGCTTTTTTGGTTTATTTATAAATAGAGCTTTTGGATTAAGTAAATATATGAATAGATTTATGATTTTTCTAACTATAGTTACAGTAATTTGGGCAATATTTTTAACAAATTAGATAATTATCTTAATCCTACGCTTCCATCACTTGAAATTGGAGGAGGAATTCTTGCAGGATCGAATGGATGCATTTCGGGTGCTTTTTCATTAAAATTAATTCCTAACCCTGGTTTTTCAGATGGAATATACCATCCATTTTCTATACTAATTATTTCATCTGTCATATCTCTTCTTGGTGGTTTATCTTCTTGAATTGATTCTTGAAGATCCCAGGATGGAGATGATATTCCTAATGCCACACATGCAGCTGTTGCAATTGGTCCTTGAAAATTGTGAGGACAAATTTTGATATGATTTGCTTCAGCTATTGTAGCTATTTTTTTTACACCTGTTATTCCGCCTGCTACAGCAATATCAGGTTTGAAAAAAGCAGGTTTTGCTAGTTGTGCATACTCTCTAAATTCCCATATACCCATGTTTCTTTCACCAACAGCTAGTGGGAGTTTCATTTTTGCAGAAACGTCTCCCATTGCGACTACTGAGTCAGGAACTATAGGGTCTTCAATAAAATATGGCCTTAATTTAGCTACTTCTTCACAAAAAGCTATTGCTTCATGAGGTTGCATATTCCTATGAATCTCTACTCCTATATCAAAATCCCATCCTACCGTTTCTCTAACCGCTTCAACCATTTCAACTGAAAGCCCAATCATTTTTGAGTATGTCAGTTCAGCCCAATTATCAGGCATGGGAGTAAATTTTAGTGCTGTAAAACCGTCTTCTAATGCCTTTTTAGCTCCTTCAGCACATTCTTCTGGTGTATTCCCACTGACTCCCAAAGCTATAGCTCTTATCTTTTGTCTTACTTTACCTCCTAAAAGATCCCAGACAGGGGCTTGAAGTCTTTTACCTTTTATATCCCATAGTGCCATGTCTATAGCGCTAATAGCACCTCCTATACTGTTGCCTCTGAATGCAGAATTATATCTCCAAAGAAAGCTCCATATATGTTCAATATCATTTGCTTCCATCCCTATTAAAGCGTCCTTAAATCCGTCAATTGTAGCTTCAGCAGCTCTAGGGTATGACCAATAGCATGATTCTCCAATCCCTTGTATTCCATCTTCAGTGGTAACTCTTGCAACCAAAAACCTAGAAACAAAAAAAGTTTCAATTTTAGCTATTTTCATATGATTTCTCTTTCTTTATATTTTCCAATAATCATTAATACTTGATTCATATTCAGAAGTGATTTCATTTTCAATTTCTTCAATGGTTACACTTCTACCTAGTACAGAAGATTCAAGAGCAGCATTACATACAGCTAAATCTTTTCTTCCCACATATGCATCAACTTCAGGTTTTGTACCGTCTGTTATGCATTGTCCCAATTCATAATATTCAAGAGCGACCAAAAATTTATCAACATCTTCAAATGGAGTTTTATATGACCCTAATCTTTCTGATTTGAATAAACGTGATGTAAGTTCATCTAAATGAAAATTTGGTACAAGTTCAAGAACCTGATCTCCAGATATTTCTCCTATTCCATCAAGATTTAATCTCAAAGGGTCACCTCTCCTTTGCTTAGCAGGAGTCATAGAACCTTTACTCCCATAAATCATTGCATATTCTGTAATTTCTCCATGAGCTGCATAAAAAGATGTCCATTGTCCGATAGCTCCATTTTTAAACTTCAAAGTCGAAATGACCATATCTTCTGAGTCAGCATCTATTTCATTTGGTACAGAGCTTGCCCATTTTTCATAAAAATTTGATACTCCTATTTTTTCACCTTTATATCTCTTTTTCTCCCACAATTTTGAGACAGCATATACTTCTTCAATATCTCCTAAGTAGTACATCATTTGATCTACAATATGAACTCCTGCATCAACGAAAATCCCTCCCATATTTTTGTGGTGCCTCCAAGGTAGAATAATTATGTCTTTGGAACCTCTGGCAGATCCATTAAGAAAGCTATAAGGATTTCCTATTACATCAGCCTCTAATAACGCTTTGGTCAATCTACATATAGGGTCTCTTCTTTCTTGTTCAGCAACACTCAATACTTTTCCACTTTTTTTCCAAGCTTCTATAACTTTATTACTGCCTTTGATTGTAATTGCTAGTGGTTTTTCACAAAGAACGTTGTAACCTAAATTAAAAGCTTCTTCTGCAACTTGGTGATGAGATCCAGAGTCAGTTGTTATATCAACAGCTTCAATTTCTGGCATTTCTTTTTTCATCTTTTCCAGTGAATTAAACACAGCAGGGCGTTTCCCTAATAATTCTTTTGCATTATCCGCTAGATGATTTGCATTTCCTTCATTTTTATCACAAACACCTACCAATTCAACATTTGCCATTCCACTTTCATATAATGCCCCCAGGGCTCTTAAGTGCCTTCCACCCATCCCTCCAGCACCTATTATCGCTATTGGTATCTTTATCATCTTGCTTCCTTATATTTTGATTGATTTATTTTTATTCATGAATTTTTTGAGAGGCTATCATGCCTCCATCAACTAGTAAAGTTTCTCCATTAACATATTGTCCTAGATGTGAAGATAGGTATACAACTGCATTAGCAATATCACTTGGAAGACCACCGATTCCAGCAGGAATAAATCTCTTGAAATCTTCAGGCTTATGTGGAGGGCCATCAATTGATTCATCTTCAATATCATCAGGTAAACGGTTTGAAATAGCTCCAGGAGCTATACAGTTTGCAGTAATATTTTTACCAGCTAAGTCTGCAGCTATACCTTTTACCATTCTTCTTAGAGCCATCTTTGCTGTTCCGTACGCAGTCCAATTTGGCATTGCCACATATGAATGAACACTTGAAAGGCAGATTATTCTTCCTCCAGTATTATTATTTATCATCTCTTTAGCAGCTCTTTGAGAAGCAAAAAAATATCCTTTCAATGATAAATCCATCATTCTGTCCCAATACTTTTCATCAGTTTCAAAAAAAGGCCTTTGTTGATCTGGAAAGATAGCATTGTTTATCAATACATCAATTTTCTTGTGGGAATCCATGAAGGAGTCAAATACAGAGTTTATATCATCTATTTTGCTAACATCACCTTTGTGAAAACTAGCTTTTACCCCTTGTTTACTTACAATATCAACGCATTTGTGTGATACTTCGTCCTCTATAATATCGTTTAAACCTACATCTGCACCTTCTTTTGCAAGAGTTATTGCTATTCCTCTTCCAATTCCTTTTCTAGCACCGGTTATTAGTACTTTTTTCCCATCAAGTAATCCCATATTTACCTCCTGTAAGCTATTTATTAAATTGTAGAAGAAATTTTTTCTAATGGTAGTTTATCTATGTCAGGAATTAATGCATCTTCTTTCGCAAATCCTACAACAAGCAACAAAAATGGTTTTTCATTTTTTGGTCTTTTAAATATTTTATTCATAAATCCCATAGGACTCGGAGTATGAGTCAAAGTAGAAAGGCCTGCCATGTGTAATGCTGTAATTAAAATTCCTGTAGATATCCCAACTGATTCTTTGGAGTAGTAATGCTTCACTTTAGTTCCATCTTCTAGAACGCTAAAATTTTTTGAAAAAATTCCTATTAGATATGGAGCTATTTCTAAAAAAGGTTTACTCGCATCAGTCCCTAGTGGCTCTAGTGCCTTCAACCATTCTTTAGGAGCTTTGTTTTTATAAAAACTTCTTTCTTCATTTTCTGCTTCTTTACGAAGAATTTTTCTTATTTCATTTTTTGACGAAATTGTAAAATGCCAAGGTTGCATATTAGCTCCACTTGGGGCTGTTCCTGCAGACTTAATACAGTTTTCTATTATGGATTTTGGAAATGTTTTTTCAGAGAAATCTCTAATGGTTTTTCGTTGTTTAATATTTTCATAAAATTCTTTTGATCGAAATTCCATATCTTTTAAATCAGTGTTTGGATTCCCTTTATATTTGATCAATTTATTTTTCATTTTTTACCTCTTATAAAAATTAATAATAATCTTTAGTATCAAAGATTAATTCAGTCTTTTCCCAATTTCTAATTTCTCCTGATTCAAGCTCTTGAAAAAGAGATCCCATCAGCTTTTGCCATTCTTGGACTTTGCTATTAAAAGGCTCTATATGTATACCTTTTTTTAGATCAAAATCTTTATCAACTTCTAGTAACATAACAAGTTTATTTGCATTGATAAAAATCCTCATTCTTCCTATTGGTTTTTCTTCTAAGTCTTTTACTACTTCACAGAATGGATTTTTGTGAAAATCTATATATTGTTTTATTTTTTTTTCATTATTTTTTAGCTCATTAACTAAAACTATCAATTTATTTTTGTTCATAAAAATTTAATATTCTAAAAATTAGTTTTGTATTCTAGTTTTCCTTGTATGTCTAGCTTTACTCTAAATAAGTCACCACCTCTATATGAATTAAAGTTATAATTTTTAGGTTCACTGCCATTTGGTTTTTCTCCTGTTCCAGAACTTGCAGTTGTAACATATAACTCATTTAAGTCTTTTCCTCCAAACATGGGACAAGAAGTTTGGGTTGCAGGGAAATGGATTTCTCTTTCAAGTTTTCCATCGGGATCAAATCTCATTACTTTAGAACTATACCAAATTGCAGACCATATAAACCCTTCAGAATCTATTGTCATCCCATCTACAATTCCTGTGATTTCATCATCTAGTTTTACAAAAATTCTTTTATTTAGAATGGACTTGTTATTTTTGTTATAGTCCCATTGATAAATTGTCTTCCTTAAAGAATCTGTACTGTAAAACGTTTTTTCATCAGGTGAAAACCCCATTCCATTACAAAGTTTTACACCCTCATCAATCACGTCTATGGAACGGTCAGCGTTTATTCTAAAAACTACATCATTATTCCAATTTGTGGCGTCTGTCCCACAATAAAAACTTCCGTCAGGACCTGAGGTCACATCATTTATCCTAATGTTTACATCAGAACCATCAATTTTTCCTTTTTTTATTGTTTCCATGTCATCATCTGAATTCCATAGAATAATTCCATCCCAAGATCCTAATATTAATCCTCCAGATTTATTAAATCTAAATCCACCAACTTGAACTCCATCGTGAATAATTTCATTAGATTTTTTTTCAGGATCATACCTGAATAATTTTCCTCCATATATGTCTGTCCAATATATATTTTTTTCTTCAGGGTTCCAAACAGGTCCTTCTCCAACAACTGCATTAGGAGAAGCCAATTTTTCAATATGATATTCCACTTTATACCTTTACTCCAATATGAAATTTATATTATCACCATAAATATAAATCGTGTATACTTTTTGAAGAAGAAACTTATAAAGGATTCACATGTTTGATCATAATGGAAAAGTAGCAATAGTAACTGGTGGCGCACAAGGTATAGGAAGAGGAATTACAGATGTACTTGCTGAAAATGGAGCTACTGTTTGTATTGCAGACATTTCTAAAGAACATGGAAACCAAGCAGTCAAGGATATTGAATCAATGGGAGGAAACGCAATTTTTGTAGAAGCAGATTTTGTTAAGTCAGATTCTCCTGAAAAGGTAGTTGAAGAGTGCGTTGATGTTTTAGGACGGTTAGATATTTTAGTAAATAATGTAGGGATACAGCCTCCTTCATCATATAAAAATGTTGAAGATACTTCTGAAGAAATGTGGGATGCAGTAATTAACGTCAATTTAAAAAGTTATTTTTTGATGAGTAAATACTCTATTCCACATATGAAAAAATTAGGAAAGGGAATAATTATAAATGTATCTAGTGTACAAGGATTACAATCTCAAAGATTGGTTCCACCTTATGCTGCTAGTAAAGGAGCAGTAATATCCTTGACTAGGCAGATGTCTCTTGACTATATAAAAAATAATATTAGAGTCAATACTATTAATCCAGGCACATTTAATACCCCTATGGTTAGGACATCTATTACGGGTGATATAGAAGAAAGTTTAGAATCATTTGGTAAAGATATACCTATAGGAAGAGTTGGTGATCCAAAAGAAATAGGTCAAGTTGCATCATTCTTAGCTAGCGATGCATCTTCATTTATATCAGGAGAATATATAAATGTTGACGGAGGGATCATGGCTAAAGGTGGATGGGATGCTGGTTTACAAGGAGAATAAGTTATTTGAAAGGATTTTTTCTTTTCTCCTCGTCATAATTTAATATCACACCTGCTTTTATTTTTGCAGAAATTGTTTTACCTGCATTTACTGAATAAGCTGATCCATTTTTTTCAGCTTGTTCAACTCCTCCATTATGCCAACCAGTACATGGTTCTAATCCTGCGTTATAACACCTACCGTACCATGGGTAGCCATATCCTCCGCCAAAATTTCTCCAGTACCAAACATACTTAAATAATTCCTCTGGAAATTCTACTCCCCAAGAAATATTTAAATCGTTATTTTTTACTACATACCAACCTTCACTTAACTCTGTGAAATAAGCCATATCTAATGATCTATCAGATTTACCAGGTATTTTTCTAAAATCAGATTTTGTCCCATCTTTTAGATCAACTATAGGCCATTCCCCTGAAAAAGAAGGCTTTAATTTTGAAGATTTATCTACATCATTAGGATGTGTAAGAATTTTACATTTAGGTAAAGTAAGAGTACATTTTTCTGATAAAAAATTTCCTCCAATAGCAATATGTTCAAGCCATACTATATCTAAGTCTTCTTCAGCAAAGTTAGTAACTTTTTGATCAATTTCAAGGAAAGAATCCTCTGATCTTAAAGAGATTGTTCTGCATATTTCAAAAGGGCTTCTAACACTTCTGCCTCTAAATTCAATTGTACAAATCTCTGGTGTGTCAGTAATTATTTTTGCATCCCATGGGATATTGTTTACATCTCCATGGATTCCAAAATCTGCTCCAAAATATTCGCTTGGATAACCTCCATGAGGAATAACTGTTTGCCAACCTCCTTCATAATAATCTAACCAAACAGATGCTGAATCCCCAGTGGATGGAACTGTAAGTTTAGGATTTCGGATTCCCCAAGGCGTTTTAAACATAAATTCAGTATCTGTAGGTTTATAAACAAAACTTGAAATATCCGCTCCTTTATCTGAAATAATTAGAACTCTTATATTTTTGTTTTCTAAAATTACAGTCTTTAGTCCTCTAAACTTCCAGGCATCTGAAACTCGAACTCCATCAGTTCTTTCTTGCTGATAATTTGTAGCCATTTTTATTCCTTGAAAAAAATAATTATTAAAATTATTATATGTGAATATTTTGTATGTTAAATTTATAAAATTTAGTATCTTAAACTTTAATATAATTTCAAAAGTAAGGATTACTCATGAATGATGTAAATAATTCAAAAAAACTTTATACGAAAGCAAAAAAATATATCGCAGGCGGTATATCTTCTCAAATAAGAGTTTTAGAACATTCTGAGGTTCCTCTTTTTATAAAAAACGCTAAAGGATCAAAAATTTGGGATGTAGATGATAATGAGTACATTGACTACATTCAAGGTATGGGGCCTAACATTTTTGGTCATGCTCCTGAATTTATAAATAAAAAAGTTTCTGAGGAAATAAATAAAGGAATGATTTATGCAGCACAATTTGATTCAGAAATTGAAGTTGCTGAAAAATCATTGAAAATTCTTAATGCTAACGATTGGACGGTTAGATTTGCATCAAGCGGAACAGAAATTGATCAATTACTTATTCGATTGATGAGAGGGTATACAAATAGACAGTTATTTGTAAAATTTGAAGGTCATTATCATGGTTGGATGGATTCAATTAATTATTCTGTTCATCCTGATTTAGAATTAGCTGGAGATGAATCTAGTCCTGAAGCTGTTCCTGAATCTAAAGGAATGGATGAGAACACAAAAAATGGTGTGATAATCGCTAGATGGAATGATCTAGAACACCTAAAAGATATTTTTAATAAATTCGATCATCAAATTGCTGGCGTTCTAATGGAGCCAATACTTGCTAATACAAATTGTATAATTCCCGATCAAGGATATATACAATCGGTAAAAAAACTTTGCGAAGAAAATGGATCTTTACTAGCATTTGATGAAGTTATTACTGGATTCAGAATTTTAAGAGGAAGTGCTAAAGAATATTTTGGAGTTAGTCCTGACTTAGCAACTTTTGCAAAATCTTTTGCGGGAGGATTCCCAATAGCTATGCTTGCAGGTAAAAGAGAAATAATGGATTATGTTGGAGATGGTACTGTTTACCATGGAGGTAGTTTTAACTCAAACGTTGCTTCAATTGCAGCTGCAAATGCATCACTGGATCAAATGATTAATAATAAAAATTTCTTTGAAGATTTGGATAAAAAGGGGAAAAAGTTAATCACAGGAATTAATAAACTTTCTAAAGATCTTAATATAAATATTCATGCTCAAGGACTTGGATCTGTTTTTTCTATTTCTTTTACGGATAAAGATCATATAAGAGACTGGAGAGATCATTTTATTAGTTGTGATGAAATCAAGTATAAATATTTTTGTAAAATAGCCTTTAATAAAGGTATTAGGTTGTCATCAAATGGTAGGGTTCATTTAGCTACTACTCATACTGATAATGATATTGAAAAAACATTAGAAATGTTTAAGATCTCATTATTAGAAATGAAAAAAAATTAGCTAGATAGCTTTTCAATAATTTTCATATCAAATTCTACACCTAGCCCTGGGCCTTCAGGAATTTCAAGTAAACCATTTTTTATTACTATTGGCTCTTTCAGTATTGGATATTTGTCTCTTATGGATATATTTTCTATATTATACTCTTGAGCATATGGAAAATTATCACTAGAACAAACGAAGTGTGCATGAGCTATAGTGCTTATGATTGGTTGGGTATTGTGACAAGTTAATGGTATTCCTAAAATATCTGCTAATTTAGATATTTTTATAAAAGTCGTAAATCCTGGTGTTTTTACTATGTCCGGTTGAACAATATCGACTTTTCCTTTTACTATCAAATCTTTATATTCATATTCACTGTAAATATTTTCTCCAGATGCTATTGGGATGTCTAAAGATTCTGAAATTTTTCTCAACCCATCGAGATCATAATGAGGTCTAGGTTCTTCAAAATGGAACACTCCTAGTTGTTCTAGTTGTTTACCAATTTCTATTGCATGATGGACTGAATAAGCTCCATTTACATCAACCAAGATGTCAAAAGAATCTCCAACTGCTTTTCTTACTTCTGTTACGGTTTCAATAGTCTGATCCGCATCATCATCAATCTTTCCAGGGACTGCGCTATGAAGTTTATATGCTTTGAATCCTTGTTCCGCATAATAGACAGCTCTTTTAGCTTCATCAGTTGGGCTAAGATCTCTTTTCATGGAACTAGCATATACAGGCATTTTTTCTTTAGTTTTTCCTCCAAGTAAGTCATAAATAGGTTGATTTAATGACTTCCCTTTTATATCCCACAAAGCAATGTCTATGCCCGCTATAGCAATCCAAATAGCCCCACCTATTTCTAAAGCATTTCCTGCTCTTACCATATCCTTAAATCTATGCTCTGTATTTGTTGGGTCTTTCCCTATTAAGGCAGGTTCAAGGAGGTTTTCTACAACAGATTTAGTTATCTTTGGTTGGCGCCTGAAACACTCACCATATCCAATTATCCCTTCGTCTGTAAAAACAAAAATAAAAGGGAAATTGTCATCTAATATTTCACATTTAATAGAGGTTATTTTCATTAATATAATTTATTTGATTTTTTTATTATTCTATACTCAAATATTTTGTCTTCACATAATCTTAATATTTATTTTGTACGATTTTAAATATTACTTTGAGAAATTGATTACAATATCTGACAAATATTTGAATTATATGTAATTGTTTTTTCTTATAGGCATATAATTTAATTATCCAAAAAAATTGAGGGAAATAATGAATTTAAAATCTTTAACATCTTTTTGTGCTCGAAAACCATATTTTGTGATTTTAGTATGGATTGTTCTATTAGGAGTCTCAGGATTTTTATCTCAAAATTATCTATCTTCAGCTTTGTCTGGTGGAGATGGAGCAACTATTGACACAGAATCAAAGCTTGCTAATAAACTTAAAAAGGAAAAAATGGATCAATTTGAATCCAATTCTCCTCAGAAAAAATCAGCAGAATCACAGGAGCAATCTTCAGATAATTTACTTGTCATAAACTCAAATAATTATAAATTTCCATCCGATGAATATGCTCAGGCTATTGGAGATTTTTTTGTGCAGGTTCAAGATGAAATTAATAAGTCTGGCATAGAGCAAAATATCGGGAGCCCTAAGGATTATCAAATTAATCCTTCTCCTGATGGCACAACTGTCATGATCCCAGCTCCATTTGTTAGAGGAGAATTAGTGGGCCCTCTTGTTCATTTACTTGAAGATCTTTCAAATGAAGATTTTAGTTTCTATTTTATTGGACAGGAATCAATAGAACATACATTTTTAGAGCTTGCTGAAAAAGATCTTGTTACTGGAGAAACTATAGGTATATCTGTTGCAATAATTATACTTGCTTTGGTATTTGGATCTGTTACTTCAGCTTTTATCCCAGTGATAATAGCAATTGTTTCAATCACTATAGCAGTGGGATTGATTTCAATAATTGGGCAATTTGTAAGCTTAAATGAGTTTGTTCCAAACATTATGTCTATGATGGGCTTAGCTGTAGGTATTGATTATTGCTTATTTATTCTTTCAAGATACAGAGAAGAACGAGAATTAGGTGTAGAAAAAATAGAAGCAGTCATAAATTCAGGAGCTACAGCTGGAAAAGCAGTTATGTTCAGTGGTTTAACTGTTGTTTTTGCTTTGGTCGGTATGTTTGTTATTCCAGAGAAAACTTTTCATGCATTAGGAACAGGAGCTATAGTAGTAGTATTTGTTGCTGTTTTTGCAGGTGTTACTCTACTGCCTGCAATAGTTGGACTTTTAGGTGACAGAGTAAATAGTTTTGAAGTTCCTAAATTAGCCACGATAGTTTTATTTATTGTTGGATTTGTAATTATTGCTGTAACACAAGAGCTGGGTCCAAAACTTCTGATAGTATCTGGATTAATTATGCTTATTATAATTTTTGTTTCCTTTTTGAGAAAGAAAGGAATAACAATTAAGTTTTTATCAACGAGTGGCAAATCAAATATTGATGAAGGCGGTTTTTGGAATGCAATTACAATCCAAGTAATGAAAAGATCAGTCTTAAGCATGTCATTAGCAGTTTTGTTTTTAGTTATTCTTTCTTACTTCTACTTTGATCTAGAAAAGGGTACAAGTGGTATATCTGCATTACCAGATGACGAACCAATTAAAGTTGGATTTGAACTATTAAATCAAAAATATGGTTATGGTGCTGATATGCCCACAAATATTGTAATTGATGCAAACGTAAGTTCACAAGAAATTTCTAATGCAATTTCTAGCCTTGAGTTAAAGTTATCCGAAGATGAATTTTTTCTTCCATCGGAAGTGTTAATTGAAGAAAGTATAAATTATGCTGAGATGACCTCTATGATTCCAGGCGATCCTCAGAATCAACCAGCATTAAATGCAATCAAAAGACTTAGAGATGATATGATCCCTAGTGCATTTGAAGGAATTCCTGAAAGTGAGTATAAAGTCTATGTAGGAGGAATTTCTGCTGAAGTAGTAGATGCTGTAACAATGACTGATGATTATTTCCCATTAGTTTTAGGAATTGTGCTTTTACTCAGTCTATTTTTACTTTTATTAGCCTTTAGATCAATAACTATTTCAATAGCCTCAATAATTATGAATCTTTTATCTGTTGGAGCAGCTTATGGTCTTCTTGTTCTAGTATTCCAAAAAGGATTTCTAATTGATGTAATCGGATTTCAGCAAGTAGATCAGCTAGAGTTTTGGTTACCTTTGTTTATGTTTAGTATTCTTTTTGGATTATCTATGGATTATCACGTATTTATGTTGAGTAGGATTAAAGAAAATTTTGATGAAACTAATTCAACTGACGAATCTGTTGCTTTTGGACTTAGGAAAACAGCAAGTATTATAACTGGTGCTGCTTTGATAATGGTAGCTGTTTTTGGAGGTTTTGCTCTTGGAGATATTACTTTCTTTCAGTCAATGGGATTTGGGCTAGGGGCGGCAGTATTGATTGATGCAACAATTGTAAGATCAATTTTAGTTCCTAGTGTATTAAAAATACTTGGTACGAGAGCATGGTATCTTCCTGGATGGCTAAATTGGATTCCAAATATTTCTATTGAAGGTTCTACTGAAAAAAAATAATTGTTTTATTGGTAAAAATTATTATGTAATATATTTCAAAGGATTTATTATTTAATAATGAAAAATAACAAAACAATTGAAGTAGCTCTTCTTGGCGGTAAAGGTACTGTGGGAACAGGATTAAGAACATATTTACCTTTATTTGATTCTAACTATAATTTCACTATTATTGATAAATATGATTCTGTAGATAAATCCAAAAATATAAATCAATCAGAAAAATTTATAGATTTAGATATTTTAAGTGAGGGTGAAAAATTAAAAAAATATTTAATAGATAAAGACCTAATTATTTATTTAGCAAGAGTTGATCCATTAGAAAAGATGAATCAAATGACAGATGTTGTCTTTAAGTCTATAGAAGAAGTTTGCCCTGAATCTCTTGTAATTGCATCCAGTTCTGTTCATGCTACAGGTGGAGCATATTTCCCTTTTGAAAAAGAACCATATTTATCTATATCAAAAAGAAATTTTGCAAATATAAAATGGCCTGATTTGTTAAGCGCATATTTAGAACCTTGTCCAACAGGCGATTATGGTTTAGAGAAAGCATATGTTGAATCTTGGTGTCAAAGGTTTGCAGCTACAGGAAAATTTGCAATTGCTACAAGATGGGGTGGTATTAATGATAATAATGAGATGATAGATGAGGTGGCATATTTTTCTGTTTGGTGCCACCAAGAAGATTCAGCTCGATTTGTAGATAATTGCTACAAAACATTTTTAGATGGAAAAATCAGATCAGGGGCTCATTATTATGTAGTATCTAATAATACTTATAATATTTTTGATATAGAAACTCCAAAAAATGAGATAGGTTATAACCCCAAATACGATTCTGAAATATTTTATAAATAGAAACCATAAAAA
>Ga0315331_10000682_pt1 | contig 24050 bp, 14 predicted proteins | sample M160m34915metaG_FD_203456 | JGI IMG/M metagenome (GOLD analysis project Ga0315331, IMG submission 203456) | Ammonia-oxidizing marine archaeal communities from Monterey Bay, California, United States - M1 60m 34915 | ecosystem: Environmental > Aquatic > Marine > Intertidal zone | place: USA...
GGACTAAATTATCAATGTTACACATGAGCAAAATTTTAAGTGATATGGTTATCAAATTAGCCAATAAAGATAAGGCCACAAGCGGTTATTCAAATCATTTAACTTAATTATTTGCATAATTTGTTGACTCGGCTTTCCATAATTAATTTTTCTAGATAAATATGAGACTAAAAACTGGACTACTTCCGGGGTGCAAAGAGACTTCAGGATAAGCGATTTTTATCATCAATATTATCTTGCTATTTTTTGAAGTCCTCAATATAATCGCTGCTTTTGCATAGAATTTTCCAGAAACAGAAGTCCTGATTGAAAAGCCTTTGGTTTTTTTTATTGATTTTGTAGTAATCAACTTGGACAACAGGTATCACCCAGTTGCTTTTTTTGAAACACTAGATTTTGTTGAGGAAATGATTGAATTGAGTTAGATATAAGGAGGCGAAAAGCTATGTTTTTTATTAATTTTTAATCATAAATGATTAAATAGTTAGGATAGATTAAATCTAAATTATACATCTCATTCGATATTATAATTTAGTTTAAAATTGGAGATTAAATAAAATAGCGAGTACTTAAAAAGTCTCGCTATTAAATTTGGTCGGGGTGAGAGGATTCGAACCTCCGATCTCGCGCCCCCCAGACGCGCACTTTAACCGGACTAAGCTACACCCCGAAAAGTTAGCTGCGGACGGCAAAAATAGACGTTTAATTAATTTGACGTAACTATTCAAAGAAATTAATTCTTAGACCTGCTTTTAGTAATAATCAATTCAATTGCTTGGGTACTAAACTTTCCCTAGCATATCGTCTTTCAGACTGCTATCGGCTGGATTGTTTCCTAACCAAATTCCGAAAAGTGCTTGCTTAAAGGGAAGACCCTTAATTGTACCTCTTAACTCTCCATTTTTTGAAAATAAAACTCCTTTCCCGGGTTCGTATTTGATCGTAATAAGGTCGCCTTCTTTGAAAGGATCTGCATAAAACTTCATAAAATCTGCGATGTTTGCTTCAGTTGCTTTACCTCGATCAGATTTTTCAAAGCCTTCTTTAACAGATTCTACAAACTTATCTCTTGTTACTTTTGCAGATACTAAAACAATTCGAATGGCCATTTCAACATCTTGATCAATCACTTTACTAGCATCCATTGATGGCCTTCTAAGATAAAGCGCTCCTGCATAGAGGTCTATTGTATATTTTTCTCTAAGACCGCCACCGTTGTAGATAACTGTTTTTTCGTTGACACTTAACTTAGCTGGAAATGCAACTCCTGCAATTGTTCGTTTTTGAGCATTGCCAATAATCGTCGTTGCGATCAAGGCGATGAATAGAATACTTGTCTTCATTTTCATCTGGTTAATTTATAGTTATATTTGATTGATACAAAAATAATTCCAAAAAAATCAAATCAATTCTTTAAATGAAAATCTTTAATTCCATAATAATTGTCCTGTCAATTGCACTCATGTCATGTGGCGGTTGGACAGATGCTAGAAAGCAAAAAGTATTAGATAAGTGTGATAATGATACTTTCGATTGTGATTGCTTTTTAACTACAACCGTTAGTACTTTTCAAGATCCTGATATCTATACAAGTACCATGGAAAATGAATCAGTTAATCAAGATGCGGTTGACGCTTATTGGGATAACATATATGAAAGCTGCTTAAAGGATTAGGTTTCTATTCATTTTACACCGAATTCCATTTCGATTGGTTACTTGTTGGTAAGTGCCGCGCGTGTACATTTTCATCCGCTTGTCAGAAATTTTAGTTTTGACGATGAAGTAAAACATAAATTTGTGCCGAGGCGTAGATATTGAACAAGCCGTCTTTAAAAGTGTTATTGAATAAAATTGTTTTTCTAAAATGAAACATAATGTTCTTGTTGTCCTGTTGATTGTTTTTGTTTTGCCGGTTTTTGCGCAAAATAAGTACACATTAAGTGGCTACGTAAAGGATGCTAAAACTGGAGAGCTTTTAATCGGTGCTGAGGTCTACATCAAAGAACTAATGAAAGGCCAGTCCACCAATAATTATGGATTTTATTCGATTACAGTTCCTGAAGGAAAATACACTTTAGTAAGCCAGTACTTTGGTTTCGATGATTTTAATCAGTCGATTCAATTAAACCGGGATCAGCGCATCAATATAGAACTCGGTTTTTACTTGGATACACTTGGGGAAGTGGTAGTCGAATCAGAGAGAAAAGACCAAAATACCACCGGTACCCAGATGGGCACCATAGAGCTAGATATGACTAAGATAAAAACCTTACCCGCGTTCATGGGTGAAGTGGATATTTTAAAGACTATTCAATTATTACCAGGAGTGCAATCAGGAGGAGAGGGCAATACTGGATTTTACGTAAGAGGAGGTGGGCCGGACCAGAACCTGATTTTATTAGATGAGGCTACGGTTTACAACGCCTCACATTTATTTGGTTTTTTCTCGGTTTTTAATGCAGATGCAATTAAGAAAGTGAATCTGATCAAGGGAGGCATGCCTGCTAACTATGGTGGTCGACTTTCGTCGGTTTTGGATATTACCATGAATGATGGGAATTATAAAGAATACCATGCGAATGGGGGGATAGGTGTAATCGCGTCAAGATTGACAGTGGAAGGTCCGATTAAAAAAGATACAGCTTCTTTTATCGTTTCTGGGAGAAGAACATACATTGATGTGCTTACTAAACCTTTTGTTAATGACAGTGCTTCTGCGGCGGGTTCTGGCTATTATTTTTACGACTTAACGGCTAAAGCAAACTGGAGAATCTCAGATAAGGATCGTTTGTTCTTATCTGGATATTTTGGGCGTGATGTCTTTACTTTTAACAATGATAATTTAGGCTTGAACTTTCGGGTTCCTTGGGGAAATGCAACTGCTTCTTTGCGATGGAATCACCTCTTTAACGATCGACTTTTTTTGAATACCACAGCCATATTTAGTGATTATAAATTTGCGTTCGAAGCCGAGCAGAGTCAATTCAAATTTAAATTGAGCTCTGGAATACGGGATTACAATTTAAAAACAGATTTTACCTGGTTTGCTGGAAGCAATCACAAAGTAAAATTTGGTGCCAATTATATCTATCACACCTTTACCCCAAGCTCTTTTTCAGGAAGCTCGGGTGATCAAGAGTTTGGTACTGCAGAAATTACTAGGATAAAAGCGAACGAAGGAGCAATTTATATTCTGGATGAGTTCGAGATTGGGGAAAGAATAAAAATAAATGCGGGGGCGAGACTTTCGGCATTTCAGCACATTGGACCCTTTACAAGGTACTACAAAAATGAAACGTCTCAATTAACGGACAGCACAAGAACTTGGGGGAAAGGAGAATCTATTATTGTTTATCCAGGTTTTGAACCCAGATTCAGTGCGAGGTATTTATTTGCCGATCAGTCTTCTTTTAAACTTGGGTTCACCCACAATTATCAGTACGTGCATCTCGCATCTATTTCGGCCATTTCATTGCCAACAGATTTGTGGTTTCCGAGCTCGGAATTGGTAAAGCCACAAATAGGAACACAATATAGCATCGGTTATTTTAAGAATTTTAAAGAGAATACTTTTGAAACTTCGGTAGAGCTGTATTATAAAAAGTTGAGAAATCTAATAGAGTATAAACAAAACGCACAACCAGAAGACAATGTAGCTGACAATGTAGATAACCAGCTAACATTTGGTGATGGATATTCTTATGGTGCTGAATTTTTTCTAAAAAAGAAAATGGGAGACTGGACCGGATGGATAGGATATACTTGGTCTCGAACAATGAGACAGTTCGATGCTATAGATCAGGGAAATGAGTTTTCGGCCAAATATGATCGGCGTCACGATTTGTCTGTTGTTTTGAGCTATGATATAAGCAAAAGAGTAAATGTGGGTGCTGCCTTTGTTTATGCCAGTGGTAATACCATCACATTGCCTTATTCCAGATATTTTGATTTTACTGAAAGCGCACTTGTTACCGTGTGGGGTCCTAGAAATGGGGACCGGATGCCAGCCTATCATCGGGCTGATATTTCGTGTACCATAAAGGGCAAACATGAAAAGAAATACATTGATGCTGAAACTGGCGAAACAAAAATGAAACCGAAGAGAATAAAATCGAATTGGAATATTTCGGTATACAATTTATACAACAGAGCCAATCCGTATTTTATTTATTTTGATAATGAAGGTGATTTGAATTCTGGCACCTTGGATCTTGGGGCATATCAAGTGTCCTTGTTTCCAATTTTACCTTCAGTAACCTGGAATTTTGAATTCTGATGAAAAGATTATTACAATTATCCCTATTGGCTTTACTCTTTGTAGCTTGCGAGAAAGAAATACAAATTGAATTGCCAGATGTCCCCATTGAATTGGTTATTGAAGGAATTGTTGACATTAACCGACCACCATTAGTAATTTTAACCCGAACGCAAGGATATTTTGATCCAATTGACGAAAACACGATTAATGGTCTTTTTGTTAATGGTGCATCCGTCACACTGGATAATGGAAGCCAAACACATGATTTGATTGAGATTTGTACGAGTTCAATTCCCGATTCAGTTCTTGCTGCTATTTCTGGAACTGTTGGTATTTCTGCGGAGGATTTACAAGCGTTTAACTATTGCGTTTATACTTCGTTAGATCCAGCTTCTTTCGGAGAAGCAGGTAAAACCTACCAACTGAACGTTCAAGCTGAGGGAAAAACATTAACGGCAGAAACAAAAATTCCTGAACCGGTTTATTTTGATTCAATTTGGTACGAATTGGGTACAAATCAGGATTCATTGGGTTTTGTATGGGTAGATATGAAAGATCCAGATACGATTGGTAACAGTTACCGCTGGTTTGCTCAAAGAATTAATCATTATACCTATGGACCTCAGGTTGGGGAGATGAAAGATAAACAGATGATTGCGCCGTTAGGGTCTATTTTTGATGATAAATTTTTTAACGGTCAAAAATTTGAATTCGCATATAATAGAGGAGAGCTAGGGAATAATGAAAATCAGGATGACGAAGGGCCGGAAGAGCGGTTTTTTAAAAACGGTGATACCGTTGTCGTTCAGTTTGTTTCCATAGACCGGCCGAACTTTTTTTATTTCAGGTCTTTGGAAGACCAAATTGCGACCAATGGAAGTCCATTTGCGTCACCTGGTAACTTAGAATCCAATATAAATGGTGGGTATGGAGTATTTAGTGGGTATGGTAGTGCATACGATACCGTAGTTTGTACTCCTTAGGATTTATATTTTTATCGGAACGTTGACACTCTTCGACTGAAGAAAATTTTTACTTTTGTTTTCCAAGATTTAAGAAGAAGTTCAAGATAATTGAACAATAACAAGTAGTACATGAGCGAAGAAATTGAACAACTAGATTGCCTGATAATTGGTTCGGGCCCTGCAGGATATACTGCTGCAATTTATGCAGCAAGAGCGAGTATGAACCCAGTGATGTATATGGGTTTGCAGCCTGGGGGACAATTGACAACAACAAATGAAGTTGAAAATTTTCCTGGATACCCCGAAGGTGTAACAGGACCTCAAATGATGGTTGAATTACAACAGCAGGCAGAACGATTTGATACGGATGTTAGGCACGGTTGGGTAACAAAAGTGGATTTTTCTGGAGCCACACATAAAGTTTGGGTGGATGAAAAGAAAGAGATTCATGCGAAAACAGTAATAATCGCAACAGGTGCGTCTGCAAAATACCTTGGTTTAGAATCCGAACAAAAGTATCTGGAGTTGGGTGGTGGTGTTTCTGCTTGCGCGGTCTGTGATGGATTTTTCTACAAAGGTCAAGAGGTTGTCGTTGTTGGGGCAGGGGATTCAGCATGTGAAGAAGCGCATTATTTATCTAAGCTTTGCACCAAGGTGACCATGTTGGTTAGAAGAGATCAATTTAGAGCATCTAAAATAATGGAGGCACGCGTTCGAAACACAGAAAATATTGAAATTCTGACCAACACAAGTACGCAAGAAGTATTGGGTGACGGAAATGTGGTAACAGGTGTTTCGGCTAAAAATACGGAAACCGGAGAGGTAAAAGAAATCCCTGCAACTGGGTTTTTTGTAGCGATTGGACATCAACCCAATACAGAGGTATTTAAACCCTATGTAGAATTAGATGAAGTTGGGTACATAATCAATCAACAACCTGGAACGTCAAAAACCAATGTGGCAGGTGTTTTTGTAGCAGGAGATGCTGCGGATAAGGATTATCGCCAAGCAGTTACTGCAGCAGGTACGGGTTGTATGGCTGCATTAGATGCAGAACGATATTTAGCTGCCCTTGGGCATTAATATTATTGCTAAATGTGATATCTTAAGGTTCGAATCGATGCGATTTTATAGGGTTTTAATCTAAATTATGGCTAACAAGAGCTACAATGATTTCACGAGCTGGAAAGGTTTCCAGCAGTATTTTCCAGAAAAGTCACAAATTAAGCAAGGTGAAGAACCTGTTGAAGAGTATTGGGAATGGGACGACTATAAAGTTCATTTGGATAGATACATACCAGCTAATAATAATAAAAACGTAAAAATTATTTTGGTTCATGGAGGGGGAGCTAACGGGAGGTTAATGTTTCCGCTAGGCGTGGTGCTGAGAACCAATGGGTTTGAATGCGTTTCACCCGACTTTCCTGGGTTTGGATTAACTGAAATTAGAAAACCCAATAGTTATTACACCTGGATTGATTTAGTCGTTGCGCTAATTGAGCGAGAAAAAGACAAAGACGGGAAAGAAATCGTATTATGTGGCATTAGTTTGGGTGGAATGTTATCGTACCAGGCAGCTTGTAAAAGTAACCATGTTAAAGGACTTATGGTAACTGCTCTTGCAGATACGAGAAAGAAGTCAATCCAACAGCAGCTTTCAAAAAATAAGTTGATGGGTATTTTAGGTGTAGCGTTTGCAAAAAAAATGGGTTGGGCATTTGATGGAGTTCGATTTCCTATAAAGTTAACTACGAAGATGTGGGCAATGGCGAACAACAAAGAATTTGTGCAAAAATTGCTAGATGATAAAGTTGGCTCTGGCGGTAAAGTATACCTTAAATTTTTACGAACACTGTTTGAAGCAAGTCCAGCTATCGAACCAGAACTGTTCTCTACTATACCGTTGTTGTTTTTACAGCCAGAAGAGGACCACATTATTCCTTGGTGGGTTAGTGAGCCCTTTTATAATCGATTGAATTGCCCAAAAACGCAAGTAGTATTGAAAGGTTGTGGACACATACCAATGGAAGAGCCAGGTGCTTCACAAATGGAAAGTTCAGCATTGAATTTCCTCAATGAACTAACGTCTACAGTTTAGCAATCATTTCCATTACTACATTTTTTCTTCTAGTAGAAACCGGAACCGTGCTGTTGTCTTTCAGGACAAGATAGCCACCATCACTTTTATTGTATTCTTTTACGAACTTACTATTTATCAAATGGCTCTGATGCACTCGTAAAAAGTCATATGGGCTCAAAAGGTCATCGTAATTTTTTAGTGTTTGCGTTACCAGTAGCCTTGTTGAGTCTGAGAAATAAAACATGGTGTAATTAACGCTACTTTCGCATCTTACTATTTCGGTAATCTCTTTAATTAATGTTTTTTCTTGAGTGTTTAACGCAATTCTTTTTGCGCTGCCATCTCGCATCGTATTTTGTAGAATTTCAATGCTACCAAGGTGGTTGTTATTGATAGATTTGTCAACAGCACTTATTAACTCGTCGGGATCAATGGGCTTCATTAAATAATCTACGGCAGAGAATTTAAACGCTTTGATTGCATATTCGTCTGATGCAGTTGTGAAAATTACTTTAAATCGATCCGTTCCTGTAATTTCAAGAAGATCAAATCCTGTCCCATCTTGCATTTGAATGTCTAGAAAAACCAAATCAGGATTTACCTCTTTGATTAATTTAGCACCAGAAACGACGCCATCTGCCTCACCTACGATGCTTATAGTCGGACAATAGGCTTCGACATCAGATTTTATCGCAAGGCGGGCATCAGATAAATCATCAATAATGATTGCTTTCATATTGTAAAAGTAAGTATTAATTAAAATTTTTCATTCAAGGGCATTCTTAAAATAACGGTTGTACCAAAAGCTACGTCATTTTTCATAATATCAACGATTTCAAATCCTTTTTGACTTCCATTCTTATTTAAAATATTGAGCCTTTCTTGAGTCACCACAAGTGCAGCTGATTTATGCTGTTGATCTATTTGCGCTTTTTGTTTTTTAGCTTCAGACCTACCGATTCCATTGTCTGTTATTTCACAGATCAAGGTGTCATTTTCAGCTGAAAATTTGATGTCAAGATTCCCGACTCGATCCAGTTTTTTAAAACCGTGGATGATGGCATTCTCAGCAAAAGGTTGAAGAAGTATTGCTGGAATCAACACATTGTCTGGATCGATTTCCTGGCCAACTTCTATCGTATATTTGAATGGAGTAGTTCTTCCAAAATTTTCTAATTCTAAATAATTCTTGAGGGAGTTTATTTCGTCACTTATTGTAACCAATTGATTGCGCGAGTTTTCAAGTGTTTGCCGCATAAGCTTGGAAAATTTTGCTAAATAATACCTTGCGGATTTTTGATCATTTCTCAAAATAAATGCTTGTACAGAGTTGATTGAATTAAAAATGAAATGCGGATTCATTTGAAGCCGCAGTGCTTTTTGTTCTAATTCTAGCATCGTTCTCTCCATTTCTATTGCTTTTTGATCACGACTGATTTTTTTCTTAATTGCGCTTATTCTGATAGCAATAAGCAAGGTTAGCAAAAGGACTCCTAGACCAGTCGACCCAAATATAAATAGTGAAGTTTTCCAAAAAGGAGGCGTGATAGTGAACACAAATTCGATCGGTTTTTCTGTCCATACGTTATCTTCATTTCCTGCTCTTACTTTGAATTTGAAGAACCCAGGAGGCAGGTTGGAATACGTGGCGTCATTTTTCTCAGATATGGGACTCCATTTAGGGTCAAATCCCTCTAAAATAAACTCATAATATACTTTATCTGGATTCTTCTGATTAATACCCTTAAATTCGAAAGAGATGTGATTTTCGGTGTGATTTAAAATTAAGGAATCAGTCAAATTGTGCCAATTAGTAATTCTTTCTTTGTATTTTTTTGTTTGCGCCAAATCCTTGTAAAATAAAGCAACATTGGATAAGCTAAGTTTTGGGGCAAGTGTGTTTTTAGTTGCTTTTTTCGGATTGTATTTCATGAGTCCATCGATAGTGCCAAACCAAACATTTCCATTATTATCCACACAGGAGGCATTTCGATTGGTTTCAACTCCTTTAAATCCTTCATCTTTGCCAAAGTGCTTTATCTGCTTAATGGTATTCAGTTCGCCAAATTCAATTCGGTCAACTCCTTGCTCTGAACCGATCCAAGCATGACCTTTTTTGTCAAATTCAATGAGGAAAGTTAGGTCACTTGTCAAACCATCTGTTTCCATATTACGTAAGGAAAAACTTATTAGAGGTTCACTAGCACTTGCAACGTAAATGCCTTCACCATGCGTGCCAATCCAAAGGTCTCCTGTTGGACTTATTTGCATGGTTTTAATTTCTACAGCTGGTAATCCTTCTGTGGGATTGCTGATTTTTTCATCCAAAAAATAACCTATGCCATCTTTCTTAGAGCTGAACCAGATTCTTCCTAAAGTATCTTCTTCAAGATTTGTGATTATAGGCCTGTTTCCTAAGTTCAATTCCCGTGACCATTGAGTTATAAGGTAATGAAAATCATTAGGTGCTAGGGGTTCCAGTTTGGCGATTCCACCTATCGTAGAAACCCAAATGTTTTGTAATTGATCTTCCATGATATCTTGGATGTTTTCTCCAGGTATGCCATCGTTTCGTGTAAACTGATGAAATTCATTTCCATTAAAACAGTAAACAGCGTTGAGATCTGTGCCTATCCATATATTCCCCAAGTGGTCTTCTGTTAAAACTCTCGCCTTTCCTCCTGTGTAGCCATTTAACCGGTTGTATACGATTGTTGTGTCTTGATTTTTCATAACTATGCTGTGCTTGTGCGCAGTCCATATATCGTTATTGAAAGCTACGTGGACATCGTAGACGTAACCTTTTTCTAGCCCATCTGACTCAGTGAGATGTTCGAATTCTGGACCAAAATATTTATTGACGCCATCGCCAGAAGTTGAAAACCAAAAATTACCCCAGCTGTCTTTGATAATCGTTCTGGTATGGTTGTTACTAAGCCCCTGTGTTTCATCAATTATTTGCGATTGATTTGTCGATAAATCCAGGCGTAAAATCCCCTTATTTAAAGAGGTGAGCCAAATAATACCATCTTCTAGAAACATATCATGAATATTTTCAAATTCTCTTGTTATAGTAGAAAATTTCCCTTCGTTAAATCTGATTAACCCACCACCAAGTGTAGAAATATAGATGCCAGTAGAATCCCCTACAAAGTGACATGTTGCAGTGTGCGATAAGCCGTCTTTTAATCCATAAAGAACATTACTTTCTATTGCAATTTGTAAGATGCCATTGCCATTACAGGCCCATATACTACCGTCAATGTGTTCGTATAAATCAGAAATGTCTTTTTTAAATAGGTTGTTTTCTAACGACCAATTTTCGAAAACTCCATCCTTGTATTGATAAATTCCTTTAGAAGTTCCCAACCACAATTGTCCACTTTTGTCTTCTAGAAAACAGTTGACTTCAATTTCCTGTTCTTCCTCTATTTCAATATCTTCAAATTTGATACCATTGTAGATGCATAATCCATTTTTGGTCCCAATCCAAATATTTCCTTTTTTTGATTCATAAATAGCAAGAACACGATTGTCACTTAATCCATCCTTTTTAGAAAAATTTTTGAACTTTTTGCCATCAAATTGACTGATTCCACCACCGTCCGTACCCATCCAAATAAAACCCCTGGAATCTTCCAACATAGCATAAACCTGAGATTGCGCAAGACCGTCAACTACGGAGTAGGTAGTGATGTTAAATTGGGCAAAAACAATTAATGGACCTACGAAATAGGCTAAAAGGATTACTCGCATCATCTGATTCAAATATAGGAACGGAAACAGTTAATCAGAACTTTATAACGCTTAATAAGCTACTTAAAGTATGAATCCATTTGTTTTTAACTTTAATTAATGGTATTTGAATTTCCAAAAGTGATAAGTAGACTTTTAAAATGGTTCTGGCGAAGAAAGTATTTCTTTATCCTACTGTTTACAATCAATTTTTTTATTTGGATGTTTTGTTTGCCTGAACGATTATTCTACGAACCTACATGCACCGTTCTAAAAGATAATACAGGAGCTATTCTGGGTGCCCGAATTGCAGATGATGGACAATGGAGATTTCCTCCATCGAACAGTGTTCCGGATAAATTTGAACGAGCGATTATTGAGTTCGAGGACCGAGACTTTAAAAGTCACTCTGGTATTAGCTTTAAGGCATTTGGTCGTGCTATTAAACAAAACATTTCGGAAGGTAAGGTGGTTAGTGGAGGGAGTACAATTACGATGCAAACGATTCGACTATCTAGAAAGGGAAGAAGTAGGTCGTATTGGGAAAAACTCATAGAAGTATATATGTCGACAAGGTTAGAGTGGCGTTTAACCAAAAGTGAAATTCTGAGGCTTTACGCATCAAATGCACCAATGGGAGGTAATGTGGTTGGTGTTGAAGCTGCTTCTTGGCGCTATTTTGGCCGATCTGCGCACGAGCTAAGCTGGGCTGAAGCCTGTCTCTTGGCTGTTCTCCCTAATGCACCCAGTTTGATGCATCCAGGCAAAAATCGAGCAAAGCTTAAAGCGAAAAGAAACCGTCTCTTAAAGAGATTGCATAATGAGAATGTGATCGATGACGTGGATTATGAATTGGCTTTAATGGAGTCTCTACCTGAGAAACCACCGCATTTACCGCAACTGGCGCCTCATTTATTGAACCGGCTCATTGCGAATGGCTATAAAGGTAAAGAGGTCATTTCGACTTTGGATAAGAATATACAAAAACATGTACTCAAAACGGTGGATATTCATCATAAGCGATTATCTGAAAATGGAATTCACAATGCAGCTGTTTTGATTCTAAATATAGAAAATGGAACAGTAGTTACTTATGTTGGAAATGTTAAGAATAAGAATCCGGAACACGGTGGTGATGTAGATGTGATTAAGGCACCAAGAAGTACAGGAAGTATTTTAAAACCATTTTTGTATGCAGGGCTTATTAATGAGGGAACAATTACACCAAAGATGCTAATAGAAGATGTTCCCATAGTTTTATCGGGTTATGCACCAAAAAATTACAATGAAAAATTTGATGGTGCAGTACCTGCGGAAAGGGCTTTGTCCAGGTCTTTGAATGTGCCAATAGTTAAAATGTTAAAAGACTACGGTGTTCAAAAATTTCACAATCAGTTAAATAAAATGGGAATGACGACAATTAATAGACCTTCAACAGATTACGGCCTTTCCTTAATATTGGGTGGTGCTGAAGCTAAATTGTGGGATTTATGCGGTGTCTATGGAAACATGGGTGTAATATTGAATCAATACGCTTCGGGCAATGAATTCCAACCTGCTGGTTTTTCTTTCGTCCAAAATCAATCCGTAAAGAGCCAATTTAAGTACCACATTCAGCCTGCAGCTGTTTGGGAAACTTTTAATGCAATGTTAGCCGTATCCCGTCCAGATGACGATGTTAACTGGCAAGCTTTTGAAACAAGTCAGAAAATAGCTTGGAAAACAGGAACAAGTTTTGGATTTAGAGATGCTTGGGCAATTGGCGTGTCTAGAAAATATGTGGTTGGTGTATGGGTAGGCAATGCCGATGGAGAAGGTCGTCCTGGCTTGGTAGGTGTAAAGGCTGCGGCACCCTTACTGTTTGATGTATTTGATCGATTGCCAAAATCAGATTGGTTTGAATTGCCGTACGACAATATGGCATTGGCTGAAATATGCAGACAAAGCGGTCATCGAGCTTCTTCAATTTGTGAAACCAGGGATACTACTTTGATTCCTTCAACTGCGCTTAGATCAACAATATGTCCATATCACCAAACTGTTTTCTTTGACCCCACGGGCAAATACAGAGTTCATAGTGATTGTGAATTGGTTCATAATATGACTACAGCGACAAGATTGGTTCTGCCTCCGATAATAGAATCTTATTATAAGTCAAAGCATCCTAAATTTCAATCTTTACCACCTTACAGAAATGATTGTGATGCTGAAGAAGATAATCCAATTGCATTGATTTATCCTAAAAAGCAAAGTTCAATATATGTGCCGATAACATTTGATGAGGAAAAAGGTAACACCATTTTTGAAGCAAGTCACAGAGAAGATAATGCAGTACTTTATTGGCACTTGGATGAGTATTATTTAGGAGAGACTACAGGAATTCATCAACAAGTTTGTCAGCCATTAGAAGGTAGTCATGAGCTGACCATAATTGATCATACAGGAAGATCCATCACTAGAAAATTTGAAGTTATTGGGAAGAGGGCGAATTAACTGATTTTCGGTGTTCAATCCACAGGATTAGTGGGATGAGAAAATGGGGCACTCTTATCATAAAGGCAAATAGATACTGTTCGATCCAATTGTCTAAAAAATCGGTATTGAAACTGGTTGTTATCCTTGCGATTGCTGTTATGAATCCCCACAGAATACCATAAATAAGTGCAGCACTTAATAATTTTGGAATGAAAATAGAAATGGCAAAAATAAAATCTAGGATACCAAATACTATCAAGACATTTCGTGCTAACGTTTCGTGGATGTCAAAACCTTTAATCATCATATCAATAAAATAGCCTGGTTGAGGATAATAACCGACAGCGAACAAACCATGGCCAAAAAAGGTAAATGCAATTGACCATTTCATCAGTCCTACTAACCTTCTGTTGTTATTATTGCGTGTAATATAAATTAGGATTACAGGAGTCAGAATTTGAGCAGCATTTTCGAGTAGAATTCCGATATAAAAGTTTTTCGAATAGAAAGAAGAAAAAACAATGATGGTTAAACAGATTGCAGCAAAGTGCAAAGGCCACTTTAAAAATCTACTATTTTGTTTTATGAAAACTGCCGAAATCGCAGCAATAATGAAGATAATGCCAAAGGAGTGGTCCACGCCAAGAACAAAATTTTCTGCTAATCGATTAGAATACAATTGGTGTAAACTGGTGTCGAAGTACCATGCCAACACTTTACCAAAGCCACTGGGATCTAAAAGAACATTACCGAGATTCGTTTCCCACCTAAGACATTCCCAGGCGTGACCTAGAAGCATAATAGAACAAGTAATTCTAATCAGTAATAATATAATGTTGCGTTGTTGCAATTGAGGTTGTGAAGTCTTAATTTTACTTTTTTAGTGGAAATAGTTTAATATCATATTAGCAAATTTATGAAACGTTACTGGATTGTCGTTTGTATTGTCTTTTTGTCTTTAGAAGTATTTTCTGCTACAAGAAGGTATAGACTTTCTGTAAATGATGATCCTGCTATTGCAATGACCATTGGCTGGGAACAAGTTTCAGGATCTGGGGCAATGGTTTATTATGGTCCCGTTGATTATGGCACTACCTATCTTTCGTATCCGATGAGTCAATCAATTGACAGACAGGTAAGTGCGAAAGGGATGACCAATTGTTTTGTTCGATTGACAGCTTTACTGCCAAATACAGAGTACTATTTTGTGATTCATGATTCAGAGGGGACCAGTCAAAGAATGTGGTTCAAGACACTTCCCCAATTTAGCAATGAGCCTATTTCTCTTATTGCTGGAGGAGATTCCAGAATTTATCTGGATAACGCAGCAAGAGTAAATGCGAATTCTCTTGTGGCTAAACTGAAGCCCGATGCCATCATGTTTGCCGGAGACTTTACTTGGTTAGATCTTGATATAGAATGGCAAGACTGGTTCGACGACTGGCAACTTACTATAGCAGCGGATGGACGAATGAGCCCTGTAATTGTTGCTCGAGGAAATCATGAATACAGTACACAGGAAGTACATGACTTATTTGACACGCCGTCCATAGAAGAGTATTTCGCATTAACGCTTGGTGGTGACCTTCTTCGTTTATATACTTTAAATACGGAAGTAGCTATTGGAGGTGTGCAAACAACGTGGTTGGAAAATGATTTAATTACCACTGGAGACAATGTTGATTGGAAATTTGCTCAATATCATAAGCCAATGCGCCCACACGTATCTACGGAGCCAGAAGGAAATGATCAATACAATTATTGGGCTCAATTTTTTTATGACTATGGTGTAAGACTTGTTTTAGATTGCGATAGTCACGATACAAAGATTACGTGGCCTGTCGAACCGTCAACGAGTGCGGTAAGTGAAGAAGGTTTCGAAAGAGAGGACATTAATGGTACGGTATACATTGGTGAAGGTGGTTGGGGTGTTCCATTAAGAACCAATGATGACAATAAAGTCTGGACCCGGGATGCGGGAAGCTACAATTCGTTTCAATGGATAATTGTAGAACGTGATACAGTTCAAATCCGAACCATCATTACCGATAATGCCTCAGTCGTATCAGAGGTTCTCAATTCAGATCGGTTTACACCTCCTGCTAACTTAGATATTTGGACCCCTTCTAATGGTTCTGTTGCCTATTTGTTAAACAATAAGTATTTAGGAAGGCCAATGGTTGACGTTACTTATCCTTACCATCATCAATATTTTGGTGCTCCACAACTTGCTACAATCGCGGCTACTGCAGCTGACACAAACGGGACTGTTGAATACGTCGAATTTTTTATTAACGATACACCTATTGGAACTGATTCGGTATTCCCGTATACATTTGATTGGACTATGCCAATGGACGGCTCTTATTATATAACTGCTTGGGCATTTGATGATGACGGAATACATAATATATCAGAGGACATACAAATATTTGTAGGTGATATAAACATTTCAGTTCAAATTCAAGCATCTGATGATGACGCAGAGGAATACAAGAGTGACGGATCTGTTGACCTGACAAGTGCTGATTTAGAATTCTGCGTAGAAGAATGGATTTGGCCTATCTCTGACGAAGACCAATGGCTTGGTTTGCGTTTTCAAGGAATAGACATCCCCATAGGTGCCACTGTGAACAGTGCTTACATAGAATTGACGTCAGATGAATCACAAACAAGTGGTGCCAGTATTACAATATATGGTGAGAATGAAGATAGCCCCGCTTCTTTTTCAAATTCAAGTAATAACATATCCGCTAGATCCAGAACAACGTCAAGTGTGGTTTGGACACCAAATGGTTGGAGCGCTGAAGAAATTGGCGCAGATACACAGTCGGATGACTTATCTGCTATTGTGCAAGAAATAATTAATAGACCAGGCTGGTCTCCCGGTAACAACATGGCATTTATTTTTGAAGGGAGTGGAACAAGATCGGCTTATTCATTTGATGAGTCTGTTCCTAAATCAGCAAAGTTATACATTACAGTTTCTGGTCCATTAAACCTAGTGGAGAAAGACCATGCGAATCTTCGTGTATTTCCGAATCCGGCAAGTGGCTTGTTACATTTTAATCTGCCGAAAGACAGTGAAAATGTGGAAGTAAATATATTTTCGATTAACGGTAGTTTGGTCCAAAGAGAAATCATTTCCAGTAGCTTAAGTACGATTTCTCTGAATCCAACACTTAATTCGGGAATGTACATAGTCGAAATAATCATTAATAATGAAAGAAAAAGTGAACGAATTATCATTCAATAACCTCAAGTTGAAGTTTGAGCTAGGAATTCTTATACTATTTTTTGCTTGGAATGCGGAGAGTCAAGAAAATAATGATCGGACTTCACTCATTCCTGCCTTAGCACCATTTTATCATGGAGTAGCATCAGGCGATCCTTTGCCGAACCAAGTAATCTTATGGACGAGAGTAACTCCGGATTCTACTGTATTAATGACAGATTCCGTACAAGTATCTTGGAGAGTTGCTACCGATACAGCTATGTTGTCAATTGTCTCAAGTGGCTCGGCATTTACTAATGCAGAGAAGGATTGGACATTTAAAGTTGATGTTACGGGTCTTGCCGCCGACGGTTGTTATTATTATGATTTTTACGCATTAAATAAGTACTCCATCATCGGTCGAACATTTACTGCACCAGTAGGAGATGTAGACAGTTTAAGATTTGCGGTGGTGTCTTGTTCCAATTATGAACATGGATACTTTAACGCTTATGCACGACTTTTACAGCGAAATGATTTTACTGCCGTACTGCATTTAGGCGATTACATTTATGAATATGAAACTGGGGGCTACTCTGCTAACATCGCTGGACGAGAGAATGAACCGATTAATGAGATCATTTCGCTCACAGATTATAGAGTAAGACATTCTCATTATAAATTAGATAATGACCTGAGAACGCTGCACCAGCAATATCCATTTATTACTATTTGGGATGATCACGAGTCTGCCAATGATTCTTATAAAGATGGGGCTGAAAATCATTCGGAGGGACCCGAAGGATTATGGGTAGATAGAAAAGCTTATTCCATGCAGGCTTACCATGAATGGATGCCAATTAGAACGGCACCAGGAAGCGGTAGCATTTACAGGTCAATAGAATATGGAGATTTATTAAAGTTTTACATGTGCGACACCAGGTTGGAAGGAAGAACCGAACAGGCAACAGGAAGTAATGATTCTACTAGATCTATGCTGGGACCCGTACAATACGATTGGTTAACCAATGAGCTGGATAATTCTTCTAATCAGTGGAACATATTGGGGCAACAGGTGATGATGGCGCCATTAGAGTTGTTTGGTAGTCCATTAAATAATGATCAATGGGATGGTTATGCGTGGGAGCGGGAAAAACTTTATGATCATATTTTATCGAATAACATAGAGAATTTGGTAGTTCTTACTGGAGACATTCATACTTCTTGGGCGAATGACCTTCCAGGATCTGGCTATGATGCAAGTACTGGTGCCGGTTCTGTTGGAGTAGAATTCGTTGTTACTTCGGTTACCAGTCCAGGATTACCTCTTTCTGTTCCGAGTTCAACCATTCAGTTAGAAAATGATCATATGCAATTTATTAATCTTACTGAGCATGGATATATGATTTTAGATGTTAATAAACAACGTACTCAAGCAGATTGGTTTTACTTCACTGATATAACAGTACCATCTACCAGTGATTATTTTGGGGATGGTTGGTATGTGAATGATGGCGAAAGAAATTTAAATCAAGCCACTGGCGTTAGTATTGCGGCGAGTGATTACAATTGTTTATTCGCACCAATTGGATCGACAAGCACCATGATTACTGAATCAATTAAAGATTTAGCTATTTTTGGTGTTTATCCTAACCCGTTTAATCGAACGATTACAGTACAATACTATTTGTTTAATGATACCCCTGTTAGTATAAAAATAATAAACACAACTGGACAAATTGTTTACCAAGATGAAGTGCAATCTGCTTCTAAAGGGTTGAATTACATGAAACTAACAGCGTCTGGATTAGCTTCGGGATCTTATCAGTTAGTTGTTTCTACGGATCACGAAAGAATTTCAAAGCGGTTGATAAAGTTAAATTAACCACTTAGAAAAAAAAGTTTGTATGGTTTGACCTCCACCATTTATACAATTTTGCTATTGTAAAATTGGCCCAATTTTTGAGAAGTCGTAGCCAGTTGTTTATCGAAATACTATATTTATCAATTGTAATATTTTAACAATGAAAATTGGTTTAAGACTTACCATATTATTTTTCACCATTGGGTTTTCGTCAATCACAGTAATTGGATATTTGTCTTATGATCAGGCCAAAACGGCATTGGAAAGTGAGTCATTTAATCGGCTTACTGCCGTCCGAGAAATGAAGGCATCGCAAATAGAGGATTATTTCCAAGAGATTAGAAGTCAAGTAGAAACATTCTCTGAGAATCATTCGGTAATTCAGGCGATGGCGGATTTTAAAGAAGGATTTCGGAAGGTTCAAAATGAAGTAGTTGCAACACCTGAAAAAGAGGAGTTGCTTAAGCTGTATTATAAAGATCAGTTTTTACCTGAACTAAACCTGAATCTCAAAAAGGTAGCCATCATAGAAGATTTTTATCCTAATGAAGAAAGGGTAAAATTATTACAAGAACTTTATATTTCTGCGAACCCTAATCCGGCAGGAAGTAAGCATTTTCTTACATCAACAAATGACAGTTCTACCTATAATTTAGCGCATATTCATTATCATCCAATATTGCGCAACTTTTTGGAGAAGTTTGGATTTCATGATTTGTTTTTAGTAGATGACCAAACTGGCGACATTGTTTATTCAGTTTTTAAGGAAGTTGACTTTGCTACCTCATTAACAAATGGCCCATTTAAGAGTACAAATTTTGCTCGAACATTTCGTTCAGCTGTTTCTTCTGATAAAAAGGATTTCATTTCAATTGTTGATTTTGAACCATACAAGCCTTCTTATAACCAGCATGCTTCTTTTATTTCATGTCCTATTTATGATAAAAATGAACGAATTGGCGTTTTGATTTTTCAAATGCCGATAGATAAGATTAATAACATAATGACTAATCGACAACAATGGTCGAAAGTAGGTTTAGGTGTAAGTGGCGAAACTTACATTGTTGGGCATGATTTTACACTGCGAAATCAATCGAGATTTTTAATTGAAGATAGAGCACATTATTTAGAGATGATTCAAGAAATTGGGGTATCTCAAGATACGATCGAAATGATTAAAAATTTCGGAAGTACAGTTGGACTGCAAAAAGTAGAAACGGAAGGTACTTTCTTAGCGCAAAGTGGCGAAACGGATACCAGAATATTTTCAGATTACAGAGGAGTAGATGTATTATCTGCCTATCGGCCACTTCATATCGAAGGTTTGGATTGGTCTATTCTTAGTGAGATTGATGAGTCAGAAGCCTTTCAGGCGGTGGATTCGCTAAAACAATCTATTGTCTTGGTCTTTTTAGTCCTTATTTTATTAATAATTCTCACTTCATTACTTTTTGCGAGGGGAATTACTAAGCCGATTAAGGCACTCACCAGAAGTTCAAAAGAATTGGCTCGGGGTAATCTGGACGCTAAAATACATGTTAAAAGAGCAGACGAAATAGGAATTTTGGCATTGAGCTTTAAGAGCATGCGTGATTCAATTCATAAGTTGGTTCAGGATTTAAAAGACATCAATTCAAACCTTGAGAATAAAGTGGCTCACAGAACAAAGGAGCTTCAACTGCAGAAAGATTTAATGGAAGAAAAGAATTTAGAAATTCTCGATTCAATTACATATGCAGAAAGACTGCAGCAGGCCATTTTACCACCATTAAAACAGGTAGTAGATAAGGTAGAAGATATTTTCATTCTGTACAAACCTAAAGACATTGTGTCTGGTGACTTTTATTGGATGGCAAGCAGGGGTGACAGAATTTTAATTGCGGCCGTAGATTGTACAGGTCACGGAGTTCCTGGCGCTATGGTTAGTGTAGTAGGGTCAAATGGACTTTATAGATGTATTAAAGAATATGGATTGTCGAAACCGTCGGAAATATTAGATCAACTAACAGACATCGTTATTGAAACATTTGAAGCGGATGGTACAGAGGTAAAAGATGGAATGGACATTTCGTTATGTTCCATTGATAGAGAATCAAGATTAGTGGAATTTGCCGGTGCTAACAACCCACTCTGGATTTCTAAGGGAGAATCTACTACTGCAGAAAGTATTATTGAAATAAAGGGAGACAAGCAGCCCATTGGTTCGTTCGAACACAGAAAACCGTTTACAAATCATTCTATACAATTAGAGAAGGGAGATTCGATTTACATGTTTACGGATGGCTTTGCAGATCAGTTTGGCGGTGAAAAAGGTAAAAAATTTAAGTACAAACCCTTTAGAAAGCTTATAGCAGAAAACAGTAATTTGCCGATGGAGCAACAAAGAACACATCTCGACTATTCTTTTGAGAAATGGCGGGGTGAATTTGAACAAGTTGATGATATTTGTCTCATTGGTGTCAGGCTCTAATAAATTCATATAAATGTCTAAGAAAAAGAAAAAATCAGTCTTTAAAAGACTACTGAAATGGTCGTTCATCAGTTTTATTGTACTACTGGGCGCAGTGATTATTCTTCCGTACCTATTTAAAGATGAGATCATTGATTTTATTGAAAATGAAGTGGGAAAAACACTCAATGCTAAATTAGAGCTAGGTGAAGTAAATCTTTCTTTCATTTCTACATTTCCAAATTTCACTTTGGAAACAACTAACACTCATCTTGTAGGTATAAAACAATTTGATGGTGTTCAACTTTTTGGTTCGAAGAAATTAGAATTGACATTGGATTTGAATAGTGTGCTTTTCGGGGACACTTATGAAGTGAAAAAGATAAACGTAATAGATGCCGTAATTAATGTAATCGTTACTAAAGAAGGGCAGGCGAATTACGACATTGTCAAATCAGATTCTAATGCGATTGAAAATAATGAGGATACTGCAGTTGGAGCACCATTAAAATTAGCATTGCAAGATTATAGGATTGAAAATGCCAAAATAACTTATGTTGATTCGTCCATGGATTTTGGTATTATATTAGAAGAATTTGATCACAGCGGACATGGCGATTTTACCCTAGACGAACTCATTTTACGTACAAAAACATCCAGCCCAAAAGTTTCATTAACATATGATGGGATTTCTTATCTGCGTGAAGTATCAGCTGATATTGACTGTGCTTTAAAAATGAATTTGACAACCATGAAATTTGAGTTTGACGAGAATAATGTCAACCTAAATGATTTTGAACTTGGATTTAGTGGCTGGTTCGAAATGGCTGAAGATTTTTATGACATGGATATTAAATTGGCATCTAAAGATACAAAGTTCAAGAGTTTGTTATCGATGGTTCCAGGTATTTACAGTCCTGATTTTGGCGCAATTGAAACAGACGGAACAATTGGATTTAGCGCAAGAATTTTTGACAAATATTCCGAGCAGTCTTTACCAGGGTTTGATGTTAATTTAGACGTTAATAATGCCTTTTTTAAATACCCGGATTTACCTGGTCGAGTTAGCAATATTGATGTGCATACAAATATTCAAAGAGCACCGGGTGAAGATTTAGATAATCTAATAATCAATTTGAAAAAAGCACATGCTGAATGGGCTGATAATTTTATTGATGCTAAACTGCAATTAAGTCAGCCTATTTCTGATCCTAAATTTTCTTCTGCGTTGAATAGTTTCATTGATTTTGCTAGTCTTCAAAAAGTTATTCCGATGGAAGAAGAAGAATCATATTCTGGATTATTGCAAACAGACATTGTGGTAAACGGTTTAATGTCTGATGTTCTTGAAGAGCGTTACACAGAAGTAAATGCATCAGGCAATGCAAGTTTAAGTCAAATGATTATCAAGACAAGTGCAGTACCGTATTCGGTTGAAGTAAATGATGCCGTTTTATTATTCAATCCCCAAAATATTAGTTTAGATAAACTAGCTGCAAAGCTTGGTCAATCAGACTTGACAGCTCGAGGTACTTTTACAAATTACTTAAGTTATTTTTTTAACGAAGAAGCGCTGGCGGGAGAATTTGCAGTGAACTCAACTTTTATGAACTTAGATGAGTTGATGGCTTTACCTGTTGATGAACAGGATGAAGTTATTGAAGTGGTTGAAACGGAAATAACAGAAACGGCAGAAACAGCAGGAGCTTTTGCTTTACCAGTAAACGTCAATTTTAAATTGAACGCTGCCATCGATGAATTGAAATACGATGGGATTAAAATAGAAGAGGTGAGAGGGAACGTTATTTTGGCCAATGGAATTGCGACACTAGAAGGTGTTGGTATGAACTTACTTGGGGGCAGTTTGATAATGGATGGAACATACGATACTCAAAATCCGAAACAACCCAAAGTGTCTTTTGATTTTGATTTAAATGAAATGGATATTAATCAGATGGCTAAATACATTAATACAGTTGATAAATTGATGCCGATTGCCCGAAAATGTCAAGGTATATTTTCTTCAAAAATGAGTTTCAATTCTTCTTTAGATGCGAACTATATGCCCATTTATGAGACTATTTTAGGAAATGGTGATTTCTCCACAAATAAGATGTTAGTTGAGGGGTTTGAGCCTTTAAATAAGTTAGCGAAAGCAGTCAAAATTCAAAAGTTAGCAAAACAAACAATTAATGATGTCAAATGTTATTTTAAGATTATTGATGGGAAAGTCCTGGTTGAGCCATTCGATATTCAATTGGGAGATATAGCCACTAATATTGAAGGAAGTACTTCTTTTGAACAAGATCTTGATTATGACATTATCATGGAAATTCCGCGTAAGGAATTAGGAAATCAGGCCAATACGTTAATCGACGGATTAATGGCACAAGCCGCAGGTGCTGGAGTTAATCTTGATTTGAGTGAAGTGATTCCAGTCAAAATAAAAATGATTGGTAAAGTGACAGATCCTAAAATTAGTACAGATTTTAAAGATCAGGGAAAAGAAGTTGCTGCTGATATTAAGGGCCAGGTTACGGATAAAATCAATGACGAATTAGAAAACATTGATGCCGAGTTACAAGCTAAGGCTGAAGCGATTATGAATGAAGCAAGATTGAGGGCAGAACAACTTAAAGCAGAGGCGAAAAAACAAGGGGATGCTATTCGTAAGGAGGGAAAGTCATTAGCTAGCAGTACTCGGAATGAAGGCGACAAGCAAGCTCAAAACTTAATTAATGAAGCTAAGAAAAAAGGAGCTATAGCGGTAAAATTAGCCAAGCCAGCTGCTGATAAAATTCGTAAAGAAGCGAACCAGCAGGCCAGTAAAATCGAAATGGAAGCAGAAAATAAAGCTGTGGCAGTTGAAAAAGAGGCCAATAGTAAAGCGGAAAATCTAATTACTGAAGCGCAAAAGAAAGCAGATAAGATTCGATTAGAGAAAAGAGCAGGGGATTAGTGGAAAAAAAATAACAACAAAATCTAAAGACTAAGATTAACTTATGTAAA
>Ga0315331_10000683_pt1 | contig 24050 bp, 35 predicted proteins | sample M160m34915metaG_FD_203456 | JGI IMG/M metagenome (GOLD analysis project Ga0315331, IMG submission 203456) | Ammonia-oxidizing marine archaeal communities from Monterey Bay, California, United States - M1 60m 34915 | ecosystem: Environmental > Aquatic > Marine > Intertidal zone | place: USA...
TCATTCTTGCCATGACGATTTACTGATTCGTATTTCTCATCGATATAACCAAGTTGTATATTAGACCTTTCATTGATTTTATATAGAAACCAATTGAACTCTTTCATAAGTTCTTTATCGTAATTCGACCAATCGTAATTATATTTAATACTTGACACGTTCCTCATTGTCTCTTTTAAGATGTACAATAGACAAATTAGGACATCTCTTTTTGATTTCCTTTATTTGTACTTCATCATCTTCAAAATGCATTTGTATATCTACACCCAATGATTGTAGCATATTAATCATTTGTCCTTTAAAGACGCCTGATGCTTTTCTACTATAAATTGGATTATCTTTTACTCCATTCGTAATATCAGGATTTGGCTGATATCTTTCAAGTGGATTCATATATAGTGTGTTATATATTCCTCGAGCTTCTAACATTTTTATTGTTTCTTCTCTGTCAGAAAAAGGCCGCCCTGTAATGATAATATCATCTTTACAGGGTCTTACGCCTGTGGTGCCTTCTCCAAAATAGATTACTCCGTCAATATCAAAACTATTTATTTTCATAATCAGTCTTGCTATCCTGGAACGTATGCGGCAGTTTTGCTGCCTTGGGTCTATTTTCTTTTAGCTGAGGTTCAGTCATGCTCGTGACTGTTCGCCTTGCTAAAGCATCACATTCAAATTTGGCATCTTCAGTTTTTAATTGTACTGGAGGAGTCTTTTGAGTCCAAGCTGATGGACCTCTTAAATATCCTACAATACCCATTTCTGAAGCTACCTTACAAAATCTAACTGCTGAAACTACGACTCCACCTGAGTTAGGCGAATCTTGAACTGAAAGTCTTGCTGACATTTCATATCTAGCTCCTGCAAATCCATATCCAACCATATCAAAGTTAGCAATTTTATTATCAGATGAGATATAATCTCCACCTGGTTTTTGCTGAACTGTAAGCGATGGACCAGCAAATAAAGTCATGCCTGCTGTTGATTCATTTCTTACGATATTCTGTCCTTTAAGAACATTTTCTTTCGAAATATGTTTGGATTGTAATCTATATTGTTTTGCCATATTGAGGAAGTCAGTATTAGCTGTTCTTCCCGTTCTGATTTGCTCCTGTCCTTGTGTAGAACCAGCAGCCATATTCATTTGAATATGTTGAGTAATCATTAGACCTGAGTCTAACATAGCACCTTGCAGAACTTCAGACATTCTTGAAGCTCCCCAGGCTGACCTCATGTCTGAACCAACAATTGTTAATCCAGCATCGATAAATCTTTGCTCAGTTGTCATAGCATCTTCTGTTGAGATTAATGTTGGTATACAATTAACAAAGTGTACACCTGCTGCTAAAGCAACATCAATCCAGTATTTTGAAGCTTCTTCTGAACCAACTGGTAAATAATTAACTAATACATCTACATCATGATACTGTAATAATTCAACAGACCTTTCAAAAGATTCTGCTGGTACAGCTCCATTTACAAATGTGACTTCATCCGGATAGTCATGCATGTGAGGAGCTATTCCGTCCATTTCTGGCGCTGAATAGACCATTGCATCTCTATCTACACATGAAGTATTAGCTTTTGTTGTTATTTTATCGACATGGTCCATAGCGCAATTAGGTTTAGCTCTTAAAGCCACCGCTAATTTCTTGTTTACTTTCCTTTTATCGATATCAAACCCAATTACAAACTCAAGGTCGTGTATTAAATATCCTCCGATATCTTCATACATAAGACCAACTTTGTCTTCAGGATTTTCGTTGTAGTATTGTACGCCTTCCACTAAGGATTTTGCACAACTTCCGACACCTACAATGCCGACTTTTATTTTTGACATATTTTTCTCCGTTTATATCAGTTTATTTAAGTGAGGAATTTGACCGGGAGTTCCGGAGTAGCTCACTATATACTATTAGTTATAACACTTATCAGACCACTTCCGAGGATAATGATTGCTGCTGTGTTTAAAATTATCAATGCTCTATCTTTCCAGATATTCGCGACTATTAACCAACCTGTACATCCTATTAAGGACAACACTTGGTCGTACATTGCCAACTCAGGATTAGACCTGGTTGCCATAGCAGCTAAAAGAATAACTGAACTTATCCATTTAACATACCAATCTATTGTATATTTTGGAGTAGCACTCTTATATATACGTTTAGAATTTCTAATTTCTTCTTCAGTGAATTTCGGTAAATTCATATTTGACTCCTGCTTCTTTAAAAATTTCATCTGTGTTCTCTATTGCTTCTATCCATCTGTCTGGAGTTCCTTCAGATAATGCAACTACTCTTGATACTCCAGCTTGTATTATGCCTAATGCACAATCACCGCAAACTGGTAAACCATAAATATAAAGAGTAGAATCTCTTAATGATATACCATTTTCTGCAGCATTATATATACAGTTCATTTCAGCATGTACTACATATTGATACTTAAGTTCTCTATTATTGTATCTTTCTTCAGTATCTTCTATACCTTTTGGAAATCCATTATATCCTGTAGATAATATTTTTCTATTTCTTACTGCAATAGCTCCAATTTGTCTACTTGGGTCTTTACTCCAACCTGATACAGATTTAGCAATATCAATAAATCTATTATCCCACTTACTTAACAAGGTCAAAATGCCTCTCATAAACATGTAAGTTTTGTACTTGCCAATACATATGACCAAGTTCGACATGAACACCACTAAAATATAAATCTTTTTGTAATTTTACTTGTACATATCTTTGCCATGCATAGTCGTTTCTATAACCAAACATTACATCATTGCTTCTCATTTGTACAGCAGCATGTAAGTATCCGTCACGAATATAATAAGTCACAGCATTAGTACAAATAAAATCATTCTTACCGTTTTCTTTATATTCACGCCATATACTTGGTCTTTGATATATCATTGAAGCTCTACGAGAATCAGGATTAACTTCACATAACTCTTTTAAGACTTGATGATATTGTTTATGGTATTTTTTACTGAATATAAGATGACCATAATTAGAATTGATTTCACCATGAACATTAGCAGTATACTGCCAAGCTTGAGGTGGTTCTTTGTCTCCTTCAGGATAGATATCTGTTATATTAGTAGAACATGATTCATACCAATCGATTTCAGCTTGGATATACTCTTGATTTGGAACACCAAATATTGCTGGTTTATCAGCAACAAAAGATGCACCAATAATTTCTATAGTGTTAACTCCTGTTTTGTCTTTTACGTAATTGCCAGCTTTAAGATGTTTCTTAAATATTTCTGCAATATCTGCTGTACTATTCACTTGATACATTCGGCACCTTTTTGTTAAACATATCTCTTTGCGGGTCTTGGCCTTCCATCTTACCTCTAGCATAAGCAACTGCAAAAGAACAATAGTTAATCATGTCTTTATAAGTATCTTCAATGCTTTCGAAGTTTGGGTCATCAGCTGATTCAAGTAATGATGTTGCACGCATCATTTTGCCAAGAATAATATCATGAATCGTATCAATGCCACGTCTATAATGCATAGCTTGGACTACTGTAGATTCTGAGCTTTGATAGTCTTGGGATTTTTTAGTTTGTAATTCTGCACATTCTTGCAGGACTCTTAGGCTTTCTTTCATTCATATCTCCATTAAATAATAATAGTATTATTATATCATACTTTGGGCTAAATGTAAACGTTTTTTTTAAAATATTTTACTACTGGTGTGTTTACGTAATTCATCACCTTTGCCTTCAAAGGTAGTTATTAATTTCATTTTACTAATTGGCCAACCGACCATAGTTCTTCCATCTCTAGTTTCAATTTCTTTTGTATCTTCTCGATCGATACATTCCCACAACATTGCGTCAGGGGAGTTGTCATATTCAACAAAGAAAAGACGGTCAACGGATTTACACTTTGGGACTTGATTTTTCCAAGCCTTGTTTACTGTAAAATAACCAAAGGGATGTCGATTCTGACATTTTACTTCGGCTGTTTCATCTCCTATCATTCCATCTTTCTTACTATCATATTTGTCAGTACTTTGTACTCCATTATAATAATCAAATACTAATTGTTCGGCTGCATAGCCCATCTTTTCTTTTTTTGTTGTATACATAATTTATTTTGCTTCGTAAATAATTCCTTGTTCATTTAATGCGGCTTTATTCCACTTGTGTCCTTGTTCTGTCTCATCTTTTGATTGACCAAAATATGGAACAGCATGATAATCTTTTATCATTTGTTGATTGACACTAAATGCTGATTCGCCTATAAAAAGTTCTCCAAGTATTCTACCAAACTTTCCTTTGTCATGAGATTGTAGTTGAACCTTCTGGTCTTTTAGTAAATCTTCTAAGTGATACTTAGATTGTTTACCATAAAACTTTTCTTCTAAATCTCTTGTTCTAGATTCTGGTGTATCAATACCCATCATTCTAACTCTTTGTTTTTTGTAGACCATTCCAAATCCTAAATCGATATCCACATCAACTGTGTCTCCATCTACGATTCTTGTGACCTTTACGTTATATCTATAGCTCATCGTTAGTTTCTCCTATTACTGCTTTAATATGTTCTGCATCTACAATAACAGCTGCGTTTCCATCAACATTTACCGGTAAAGCTTTTGACCAATCTAAATAAACTCTTTGGCCAGTAAGAATGGGACCTAAAGCGCCTGTAGATACAGCTAAAACTAATCCTGGTTTACTTGCGTTGTCAATCGATTCAGTAAGTATAATACCACCTGCGCTTTGACTCTCTTTTTGCACTTCAGTTATAAGTACATTATTTCCTAACATTTTCATAATAAGCTCCTATTTGTAGAATATATGATTATTTATAATAACCGTCTGGTTAAGTGAGTCAGCCCAATAAGGATTGACTTGATCGTTATGATAATGAGTAGCTCCTTCGGTAATATCTGGATAATGGCCTTGTACCACATCTCTTGCTACTATCATTGATTCATACCATGTTGGACTTTCTTCTGGGTCATCAGATTTACCATCACAGAACCAGCTAAATTGACATTGATTTCTTATTGGATGCATATTACCTAACCAATTCTCTTGCCATTTAGCCTGATATATTACCTCACATGCTGTGTCTGGATAATTAGAATGTTTTAATCTATTAAGGACAACATTTCCAACTGCGATTTTGCCTGCAATAGGTTGATTACCAGCTTCAAAGTAAATATTTTGAGCCATACAATATATTTCATTATTTGCATCGCTTGCTCTTACTGCTGATGGTAATAGTAATATTATCATTAAGAATGCGCCAAAACCCATTCCATATAAAAATGCTTTATACTCTTTGTTCATATATTATTTTTAAACACGAAATCGATAGCTCGTGCAGCCTCCTTTTCTAAATCTCTTTTCTGATACCAACTACCTGTATCTAAATCTAAATCTCTACATATGTATTCGATTTCTTTTGCGGTAATTGGATAACCTTTTGACATAGCATTACCAGCAGTTGTAAGCATGATTTGATACATTTTTGCGTACCAACCTGTACCTGTAATACCTTTATATTCGTCAACTTGTTTTTTATTTACGAAAGGACAATCACGATATGAAGTCCATGTAAAATTAGTATTGTTCAATTCATTCCTTTTTCTTTCAAGTAAAGCTTTTTGTATTGCTGGTGGAAATCTATCGAACATTGTTTGATTAGGTTTGACGTATGGAAACTTATCCATCAATACGTCGGGATTCATAATCTCTCCATCATGAGAGAATATAAAATTGAAACTGTTTTTATATTGAGCAGGAACATAATACATCCTACTTAAGTCTTTGGTTTGAGCATCAGCAATATCACCAATCTCTTTGTTTAAAGCAAACCAAAAATGCTTTATATTATCTTTTTCAACTGTAGAAGTTAAAGGAAATACTAATCTAAACTTTGGAGCTTCAACTGTAGATGAAGCCGTTGAATAGCATAAGTATCGATATTGAGAATATTTAGATTCGATATCTTTTATATCTCCTGTAAAGTCATCAATATCAAGAATACCAAAGCCACCCCAACCTACAACATTATCGTTAGCACGAGTTGTATCTGGTTCATAAGTAGCTGGACTTATAAGAGGAGCATCTTTCTTTGTTGGATATTTAGTAGATTTCGCAAGACGAAATAAGACAGCTTCGAGTTCATCAAAACTGCCGTAGTCCATACGCTTATCTGTTTTATTATCGTATATGTTATCGAATATCGTTAAGCTTACCATGGTTGTCGCTGTGGTTTGGTGCCTCCCAATCTGCCGGTTTAACTAAGTCAGGTAATCCTAATGGATTTGGTCTTTCAGGTTTAATACCTTTACTTTTCGCCATATTAGCTTTTAAGATTTCATCCCAAGCTTTATTAGCATCAACACCAAATGCATCGAGGGTTCCTATTGCTACTACACATAAATCAATAAGACCATCTACTATTTCTTCTGAGTCCATATTGACCATTGCAGCTTCTGTTTCCTCAAGCTCTTCTCGTATGAAATTGATTCTAAAATCTAGATAAGCTCTTAGTCTATCAGTATCTTCACGATTATCGTGTATCCATCTATGAACGCCATAATGATATTGCATTTCATTGATGTCTTTTACCCAGTTCTTACTCATAATTTAATCCTATTTTGTAGAGTTTCGATTTCTTCTAACTGTCTTTTGTTAGGTTTTTGAACTTTTTCTAATGTCTCAAGAGCAACTCTTCGTCTATTAGTTATGTTCTTTTTTCTCCAGGCTCTTGTCATTATACAATGCTTCCTGAAGCTATTTGAATTCCACTATCCATTTGTCTTACTTGGTCGACGATTCCATCAACTGGTTCAACAACGAATAAAATGAATTTTTTATCTATCTCAATACCATCTTTAGCTTTTGTATAAGCCATAAACGGCATGAAACCTATTTTGCCTTCACCGGCTGGAATAAGTGAATAACCATCTTTGATTGTAATTGAATCTCCATTGTCTTCAACTTTTCCTATTACTTCCTCTCCCGAGGATAATCTTACTAATTTCATAATTTTCTCCATAGTAGTATATTATAACACATTTTCACGCAAATGTAAACGTTTTTATCCAAAAAAATCCTCCAGGCTTGCGACTTCTTTGGAAGTCCAGCCCACTGCTTCTAAGACCGGTTCGATTGGGTCAAGGAATGTTTTCTGAAATTGTATCTCATGGTCAATGTATTTTCTTAAGCCAAACTCATCAGGAAGATAAGATGGGAAAGCAATTACATTTTCATGAATTGAATTTGGTTGACGAAGATATAAGAACTTAATCTTTTCGCCATTGTTTATGAGTTCGTATTTCTTATTAAGCTGCATATCTCCAACAAGTTTGTTATAGAGAATAGCACCACGAACGTGTATTGGTGTTCCTTTTTTATAGAGAGTATTTCTATCTTGGAACTTCTTGACTTGAGTCACACCACGTGGAAATGCGATTTCATCTGGTTCGAGAGTTTTGAAATGCTGTTTGAATTGCTCAATTGATTCTTGAACTGTTGCTTCGTCTTTTTCCATAATGACTTTGAATATCTCTTTTAAAGCTTTACGACATGGTTCAGGTGTAGAAGACTTTATAGCTTCAATACCCATAATCTTAAGCTTTGGCTCTTTATATCTTACACCTTCATTATCATGAACATTCATAATATATCTTTTCTTTGCAGTCCAAAGAGCTCTATCTGCAATTGCTTCACGTTTCATGACCATACGATTATCTACACCACCAAGTTGTTTGAATAGTAAGTCATATGACTTTTCAAGCTCTGGTTCTAATGCTTCACTACATATCTTATCTAGGAAGTCAATAGGATTTTCAGGTTGGAATTGTTTTACGAAATCGTCTAAGCCCACATACAACGAATCTGTGTCGATGGCAATGACAAAGTCTTTGCCGCTTGTCTTGAGCACTCTGTTAAGATAGGAGTTAAGTGCATATTCGGCGTATCGAATTGTAAGTTGTCCGGTAAGGGTGATTGCTTCGGCAATACGTTGGTCGAAGAATCTAAAATAACGATTACCAAGAGCACCGTAAAGACTGTTAAGTAGTATCTTAATAGCCATCTGTCTGTTTTCTGCAATAGCAATATCTCTTTCAATTTGGTATAGTTTTTGTTTGTCATTTTTGTCAACCTTTTCTTTTTCTTTCTGAGCGTTAATCATTTCTTGTTTTATTCCAACACGCTCATTATACATCTCATCGATGATAAATGGAATAATCCCTGGCTTATCTATATTAAAGTATTGGCCATTAGCAGCAAGAGCTTTACCTCTATTTGAAGCAACAACTTTTGCTTCTACTGCATTATCAATATCGAATTCAGTCACTTCGCCGTTAGCAATAGTTTCTGGCGACATATTATATTGCATAATAATTGATGGATATAGAGAATTCAAATCGAATGAAACTACATTATCGTGAATTCCAACCTGTGGTTCTTTAACAAAGCCACCAGGATAATTTGTTTTCATCTTATCTTCAATGAATGGAACAACAACATTATTTTCAAATAGTCTGCGATATATAATCGTATCCCATATCATTGTTGTGCCAAACGTATCATTATAATTGACTCCACCTTTATATGCCATTGTCATACAAAGAGTAATCAATCCAAGCTTATCTTCAATTCTATCAACTAACTCAACGTCTTTGATATTATAGTCAATAAACTTTTGATGATTATATTTATAAAGAGTATGCAAATTAGAATACTCATCATATGAAAGTTTCTTTTCTCCAAGAACTACATGAGCAATATTATCTAGCTTATACGATTCTTGTGGACCATACGAATAACCAAACTTCTTGAATAAGTCAAGGTAATCTAATTGTGATATACCTTTAATATCATAAGCAGTTTGAGTTCTTCCCATCTTGGTTATCTCTTGTCTATCAATCATTCCCCATGGACTGAGTCTTTTAACGTAAGCTTCTCCAAGCATACGATTGATTCTATTTACAAGATACGGAATATCAAAGAACCTTGTATTCCAACCAGTGACTACATCAGGCGAATATTGCTGTGAAGACCAATGGTTTATAAAATTAATAAGCAAATCGTCTTCACGGTCAAACTTACGATACACAACCATATTGTCTTTCATATAAGATTGTTCTGAATCGTAATCGCCCAAGCCCCACACATAATAAGTATTACCTATATTGTTTTTCATACAGATAGAGATAATCTTATGGTCTGCTTTTGATGGCTCTGGAAATCCGTCGTCAGATGCTACCTCGATATCGATTGTAGATACATTGATTGAGTTTCTATTGAATTCGATATTACCAGGATAGTAATCGTTAATAAATGCTGGAATGTACTTTGTGTTTCCATATATCTTTTTACCAGATACGTTCTTGTTAGCTGTCACATATTCGTTAGCAGCTCTCATAGATTCGAATCTCTTACCAGCGTTCGCAATACCAACTGGAGTTCCGTCAAGAGCTTTCCACTTAGTTTTAGTATTGGTTGTTGTAAAAAGGATTGGTTCGTATTTAACTTTCTTTTCAATACGTCTTCCATGGTCATATCCTCGTAAGAGAATCATATTACCATATCTTGTCACGTTTGTATAGAATTTCATCATATGTATATTATATCATAGTTTCAACGTTTTGTAAACGTTTTTTTTCAAAAGATTGGGGGAAGTTTCCCTCCCCCGCATGATTATTTGTCAATTCCTCAAAAGCTCATTGCCTGTAGTACCATTACTGCCGGAGCTAATCCTAAGATAGCTGCAGTCACTAATAGACTAAATAGAATAGATTTTAAGGTCTCGGCAACGTCTTCATATTTGTCCATAAAATGAGCTATATGTTTCATGTTGTTTCTCCAGTAAATAGTTTATTACATATCTACTGAGTTTCGCTGCTACCGGATTACCCCTTAAGGTATTCTTTTTTCTTTGATGCCCCAGCAGACCCTAATTGAATCTTCCTAGGACGCTTCTCTTCTGGGAGTTCTACTCTAGCATACACTACTAGTATTCCATCCTGAAGGTCAGCACCGTCTATTACAACAAATTCAGAGAGTCGGAAGGACTTCTCAAATTTGCGGGACGATATACCTTTATACGCATATTCCTTATCCGATGGTTCCACCGCTCCTTTGACTTTTAATATACCGTCTTTAAGTTGGATGTCTATATCATCTTCCTTAAAACCAGCAACCGCAAGCTCGATTAAGAATTTTTCTTCATCGATTTTCACAACGTTATGTGGTGGATAGTTATCAGTTCCAGACTTAGCACTTTGATGAATCCTTTCCAGGTCTTCAAATAAAGTATCAAATCCGACAAAAAGTGAACGTGGTACGTTCAAAGTATTTCTTACCATTTTAATTTCCTCCTATATAATAGCAAGGTTGTGGGAACCGGTCCAATACCGCATTCCTCGTTATATATTTATACAAGCTAAATTGCTAGTTTAAATAAATCTTTCCAATTCTTTTTTTCTTTGGCCTAATTCCTGAGTGCTTGAGCACGTATTGAATTCTTCCTTGTTTCATAAACCTATGAATAAGGTCTAATGCTGTTCTAATTCTTTTCTCCATTATTGCTATTCCCTATATTATATTTAGGGCATAGTTCCCACTGCGTTTTTTCCTTAAAAGGAATAACTTTTATCTGCCTCAGTGGAGCTAAATCTTTAGCACTATCTGGATTGACTATCGTAACTAAACCCCAGTCCGCGAGTAGCGTAGTGATAGTGTTTCTACGCTGGACATCATTTTCTAGCAAACTAGACGGCTTTCCATCTAGTAAAAATAGTTCTTTGAAGTGAACTATAAAATATCTTCCTTGCTTATGTAGTATATGGCAAGATTGAAATAACTTCTGGTCTTTCCGAGAAGCTACACCTATACGCGTTAAAGTTTCGCGTATTTTTAAAAAATCATCTGGTTCGTGAAGAGTGACTTCCAGCATACTACCTGGAGTCCAATCTGTTATTTGTACGTTATCGTTTTCCACCTTTATAAATCCTTTGTTTTATCTGTTCAATTTGTTCATTACTCATTAATGATAATGCAGATTTAGCCTTTTCATTACTATACCCATAATATTCTTTGATGAGTTCGAGATTGCTGACTTCGTCAGCTTTAACCCATTTGGACCATCTCTTTTTCTTCCTAATTATATTTATAAAAAAATCGAACTGAACGCGATGGTCAAGGTGGTGATAACGATTCATTTCATTAGCATACAATATTGTGTCTTTAAAGAAAGAGAGACCACGATTAATGATGAAAGGATTGTATTCTTTTTCAGCAACATCATCAACCATAATATCTTTCTTTGTTTCGTTGATTGCTTTTAGATATTCAAATGGGTTCATTCTTCGTAATACATCCTTATAGTAAATACTCGTACCAAAGCAACTAAAGTCATCCCGAATGTCATGACTATTGAAGTAGCTAATGTGTCGAGCTTTAATATATCGATACAAAGAAATAGGAAACCTAGACTGATTGGCCAATTAATTATTAAACCAGTAAACACAGTCACACATGTTTCTTTCCATGCTTTCCTTTGTCTATGATTCATTATTCATTAACCTCATTTGTTGACCAAGTTCTTGGTCATTTGGATAATCTTGTATAAGTCTATTAATGATATTTTGTACATCATTTAACTCTCCAATTCGTGTATAAGCTGCAGCTAACTGGCTTTGAAGGTCTTTAACATTGCGCTTTAGTAATCTAACATCATCTGCTGTAGAAGCTTCTTCCATTAACTGCTCTTCTCCTGTGACTGGATTAATCATATATTTCTTCATTTGAATTTTACTCCTGCCATTACTTCAGTTAAACAAGCAACCATATTCAATTCATGGTCTGCAACGAAACTGTTCTTGTATTGATAATCTGCTAAAATAAGAACGAGTTGTGGTATAGAACTTGGCTCTACAAATTCATTCATGCTATCATATATCTTACGAAACATAGATGCTGGTTCTACGTCAATATTATCTGCAACCCATTGTCTCATCTTACGAAAGTCTTTTATTTTAAGAGCATTCATCAGATTATCGAGACTTACATCGGTTGTGCTAACTAATATTCCACTATCGATTTTACCAAAGTTAGCGTATCTTTGTAGCTCATTTATTGTTCTTCTGAAATCAGGAAAGTATTTCATAATCAGCTCAGCTATTACTTCTGGGTCTGAATTGATACTTTCTACTGCAAGTATTTGGTTAACCATTTGCATGAATTGGCCAGCCAAAGGTTCGCGTTCTTTCTTTGGTATAGCAAATTCTATGACACTACATCTTGAATGCAGTGGTTCTATTATACGATTCTTAAAGTTGCATGTAAGTATAAACCTACAATTCGCAGAGAATTCTTCAATAAATCCACGCAAAGCTGGTTGAGTGGATTGTGGATTAAGGTAGTCCGCCTCGTCGAGAATGACGACTTTGTAGCCGCCTGATAAGGAAACTGACGAAGCGAACTGTTTAATTTTGTTTCTAAGTGTATCAATGCCTGACTCTTCTGAACCATTAATGATAATATAATCTAAATCAAGCTCATTACATAAAGCTCTAGCTACTGTAGTTTTTCCTGTACCAGCAGTACCAGTGAACATCATATTTTGAAGCTCACCAACTTCTAAAGTCTTTTGAAATATTTGTTTAAGGTCGTTTGTTAGTACACAATCTTGAACTTTTCTTGGTCGATACTTTTCAACCCAAAGGAATTCTTCCATTATAGTACCTCCCAACCTTCAACAGTATCTAGTCTGAATGACCTCCATGCGTTTTTGTCTAGTGACCATACAGGGAATGCTTCCATTCCTTCTGAAGTATAATCAACTTTGTTTTCAATCCCGTTAGCTTTAAGCACATCAGGATTTAGAGTACAAGGCATGACTCTTATATCGCCTGTATCTATTTTTCTAAATGTGACTGTGACTTGCCCTTTTTGTAAAGCCTTGAGCAAATTGGCTGTTTCATTTTTTTCCATGATATAATCCTATAATAAAGTTGTGAGGGGAATTTCACCCCTCAAGTTGTTTACGATTCTGATGAATCGTCAGCTACTTCTTCAGCTACAGGGACTTCACCTTCTGGTGCTTCCTGTCCTTTAGAAGCTTCGTTTAAAAACGTTACGACTCTAGTTCTAAGACCGCCAACAGCTTCGAGCTCAGGTCCTTCGAACCCACCTCTTTTTGAGCACAAATCGATAATTTGTACCATAGTTGCAATATCTTGCAAGCTTAATTGGACGCCTTCAGCTGGAGCTTCAACGTTTGTATTCACATCTTCTGACATAATTTTCTCCTAATATGCATATTACGAAATGTAAAAGACCCGCCCCATGCGGCATCTTCCATTCCTACGATAGTATTTATACACCGTAGCTTGAGTTTTTCTCAAGAGCGATAAAATAATCCACCGGATAATTACTATTAGTCCAGTTAGAGATTAGCTTTGAGCTTATGCTTACAAAGTAATCGCCTGGTAGTAATTTCAGATTGGGTATACTTACCACGAAGTTAAATTCATTTTTACATGAATTGTCTTTATCAAGTTCAATCTCAAATAAGTTTGAAGTTGAATCTCTTGTATCCAGGACTGAAGCTGTTATAACTCCATCATTACCTGTGATAGCTAATTCAGTATGACCAAGAACTGCTGCAGCTTTACGAATCTGATTTAATTTATCTTCTTCGATATTAACTCCTAGCTCTGGTTCTGGCATCTGAATATCTTTTTTTGGTGTTGTAAGAATATCGCTTTCAGAAAAGAAATATCTTATCTTTTGTCCACCACCATGTACCAATACTGCTTTGTCTTCAAAATCTAATGTAGGACTATCAATAAGGCTTAAGACAGACAAAAATTCGTTTAAGTCATAGACTCCGAACTCTTGTGGAAAGTCTTCTACTATCTCAGCTGAAGCTAGAATAGTTTTAGACTCAGAAATAGTCTTTAGCTTTTGTCCTGGTTTAAAGACAACGTTTGGATTTATTGTTGCGAAGTTTTTTAACACATTCAAGGTGTCATTTGATAAGTTCATATTTTCTCCATAATATAACTATTATATCATACTTTCAATGAAAAGTAAACGATTAGTTTTCATTTTTGTCATGACAATCCAGAGCAATTATAGCATAGTGCAATATTTTAAGTAGGTCTGCTCTGTTATGACCTTCTTTTTTGCCGTATCTTTGAGCGTACTTAAGAATGTTTCCTATTGAGAAACCAATTCCATGTCCACAATCTTGAATAAATTCTGTAGATTGAAATTGATTTTTTGAATAGTGGCCTCCATAAGTTTTGTCAATATACGACTGAAGCTCTTTAATAAGAGCTCCTTCGTTAAATTTATAATCTATATTAGACTTTGTCATTATATGTCTCATTAGCAATATCTTCTAAATCTGCTTCGACTGTTTCAGCTTCTTGTTGAATTTCATCAGCATCTACTTTGCTGTACAAATCAAGGAAAGCTTCTTTAGTATCAAAATCAAATCTTGAGATACATAAGTCAATTGCTTTATCTCTCTTTTTAAAGATTGAGAAAGTTTGAACAATGTGGCAAAGTCTTCTAGTTGAAACAACTTCATCAACACCATCATCATAAAAAGTTTTTCTTATGATATCAGCCCAAACGACTAGCTTATCAGCGAAGTCAGTATCAACTGCATTGTATTTCTCCATGTGCTTAACTACGATTTTCTTTTCGATGTTAAGTGAAGGGAAAGCTTGGTCAACTGAAATAGTAAACCTTTCAAGGAAAGCATCATCAATGATAGAAGCTGCAGTAAATCTGCCGTCTTCTGAACCTTTACCTTTAGTATTAGCTGTGGCTATTACATTGAAGCCTTCAGCTGGTTCTACAATTTCGCCAGTCTTTTTAACAAGAACTGGTTTGCCTTCAAGAATTCCTTGTAAGCACATGATTTTGTTTGTTGCTCTATCAATCTCATCAAGTAAGAGGATAGCTCCATTTTCCATTGCTTTAAGAACTGGACCTTTAGAGAAAACTGTTTCTCCATCGATTAGTCTAAAGCCACCAAGTAAATCATCCTCATCTGTTTCAGGATTGATTTGAACTCTTATAAACTCTCTGCCTATTTTAGCACAAGCTTGTTCGACCATAAAAGTTTTACCGTTTCCAGATAGACCAGAAATATATGTTGGGTAAAACATATTTGATTTAACAATTTTAACGATGTCAGAGTAAGGACCCCAAGGTACGAATGTTTTATCTACCTTAGCGTATGTTTTCTCTTCGTTAACAATTGACTGCATTTGAGCAGCATTTTGTGGCATTTGAACCACTGTGTTTGAAACAGCGACTTCTCTTAATGGTTCAATAAGACCTGCTAGGTCGTAAGTACCAATTTTGACTCTATTATCTTTAGTCATAATTGGGTCCCAGTCTTTACCAGTATAGCCGAAGCTTTTACCGATTTCGACGATGATATTTTTTCTAAACTGAGTTGTATCAGGATATCTGGTAGCAATCTCTTTTAGAATAATTTCTGTGGATTTTTTCAAGTTTTTCATAATATTGTATTTCTCCTTATCAATTTATATGTATATTATATCACAGTTCTCTGCAAATGTAAAGGTTTATTTTCACTTTTAGGTGAAATAATTAGCAGAATAGTGTTGTTCATTCTGCGACCGCCTTTCCAAAGTTAGTTAATAGTGTCTTATTAAGCTTCTTAGACTTACTGAACTTCTTGAACTGAGAAGTAAGTTGACCTTTTGTAGCTTCCGTTTCAGGGTCAAAATCTATAGCGTCAGTAGCTAATGCGTTCTTCCAAGACTTAACAATGTATAATTCATCATAGCCAAGTTTGCCTTTGAATGTTATACATTTGTTTTTATTGTATTCTCTATTGTATTTCTTCATGTCTTCGCTCCAATAGTTATCAAAGTCATGGTCACAATCTGAAATTTTGTATTTAAAGTTATGGCTACTATCAGCTAGGAAGAAACCAATTGTTGTGACTCCAAATCTTTTCTGAAGACTTTCTAGAAGAGATTTAGTACCACCTCTTCGTGTATCTTTTAACAAAGTATTTTTACCCATGATGTTTATTATTGCGCCTGCATAATGGTCAACTGGATTATTATTTCTTTTTATATTCTTTGCCACTCTCATACCGTTAGCATCACCGTCTGATATCACGACTAAATTCATATTGTCTATATTGTTGTTTCTTTTAAACGAATCGATTAGTTTATGAGAGTGAATAAGAGCCTCATTCAGTGGTGTTGAACCATAACCTTCGTTGTAGCCCATTATGCATCTTTCTCTGTATGTCATTGAGTCTTTACAGAACTCTTTTCTTAAATATAAGAATTCTAATGCTTCATCGTAATCTTTCTTTTTAAGAGTTGAACAAATAAGTTGTGGCAGTGATAATCCGCTATGAGCAACTTCAGACTCTCTTGAGAGAACTCTTTTTATTTCTTCATCATCTTCTTCCCAAGAATAGAGATTAGAGCCAAGGCCTTTATTTTGATTAGTGAAACCATAAACATCGAATGGGATATTGACTGTTTTGCAAAATACTACGCAATGTATAAGTTGCTCTAATACGTCTCCCATGATATCATTCATTGAACCTGAGAAATCAATTAGCATCATCATACCATGATTTTTAGCATCAGCTAATCTAGTGACTCTAGCAAATATATCTTCATTAGTTTTGTAAGACCATAATCTATTTACGTCGATTGAACCTGTTTTAGCTGTAGTTGCTCTTGTATATCTGTAGCCAGCTTTTCTCATTTCAAATTCTTTAACAGCAAAGTTAACATTCTTTTTAACTTCTTTGATATATGATTTATAACCGTCTCTTAATTCTTGGTATGATTTAGGCTTTTCTCTATCACCATAGTAGTTATAATCATCCCAATTCTCATATGATTCGTTAAGAGTAAGCTCATTATCTTTCATCATCTTTTTTCTTTGCTCTGCTAACTCTTTATAAGGAGTAACGATTTTATCTGCTACTTCTTTTCTAAAGTCATTACCTACTAATATTTGACTACCATCTTCGTTCCTATCGATAAGAGTATGCTCTTTTCTTCTGAAGTTTTCATCAGTTTCAGATACATCTTCTTCAGCTGGAGCTTTGCTATCAGCGTCTTTATCTTCTTCTGCTTTTTCATCAGTTGGTTGTCTATCAGAACTATTAGTATCTTTTTGCTTTGATTTAGCTTGAGCTTCTTCTTCGTCTTCTGATTTTTCCATATCATCATGACCCATTTGCGGCTGTTGCTGTTCTTGTTCTCTTTCTTCTTCGCCATCTTCAGGTAAATCAACCATTGGAGGTTCAGGTGGATTAAGTAATTCTTCTTGATTTTCTTTTGTATAATCTAATACGTCTCTTACTAATTTAGTGACATCTTCGAAGGTCACTGTTTTCATAGCTCTATCCATATATACTTGTTCTTCATCAGTGAAAGGAACGTCAAGGAGATTCCCTACTTTAGCATTGAGGTTGATTTTATCAATCAACTTTACTTTGTCCCACTCGAGGTGAGCTGTGTCCCCGAAAAACCCATCATCAAACAGTTTCCTATATCCTCTTGACATAGGGCCGACTAAACCAACGTAGGCTTCTTTTATGTGTCTTTCGATACGTGCATCTTCAATAACATTGATATAAGAACGAGGACATCCCTCTAATTTCTCAGGGCTATCATGCCAACCTTCGAAAGGTGTAAATAGTGCGTGTCCTACTTCATGTCCTATTAGTAAATCAGATACGTCTTTACCCATGTCTTTCCACATAGGTAATCCTAATACTCTGTCTTTAATATCGAACCAAGCAGTTTGATAATTACCGTATTGTACAGTAATGTTTTCTCTTGCCATTAATTTCGCGAGAGTGCTTTTGTGTTTAATCATTGCGTTTCCTTATCCGTAATATATGTATATTGTATCATAGTTCAGCGCAAATGTAAAGGTTTATTTCACCTAAAAGTGAAAATAATTAGCACTCTTATCACCTTTTATTTTTTAGGTGTAAGATTTTCCCTGTTTTTACTTGATTTTTGAGAAATTTCTTTCTTTAAAGAACTCGATTTTACTTCTAAATTTGTTCTCTAAAACGTCACCTTTATGTGATATTATGAATACATTACTTCCGTCGTCGAGAGTATCTAGAATCTTTGTGAGATTATCTACCCCATCGATATCTAAACTAGAATCGAATGTTTCATCAAGTATCAAGAGATTTGATGCAGCGCTATTCTTCATTTTTGCTATCTGTCTCCAAGTAAAGAGAAGAGCCAAATCGATTCTTTGCTTCTCTCCTTCAGAGAATGATGCATAGTTAAATGAGTCACGATGCCTTGAACGTATAGTTTCATTGAAATTTTCATCCAAATGAAATGATACAAAGAAGTCTAATATCTGTAAATACTGATTGATTAATCGATTCATTACAGGAAGATACTGCTTAATGACTTTAGTTTTGATACCTGTATCTTTAAGCATTTCACCTATGACTTCATTATAGGTTCTTTCTTCTACATATTCTAATTTCTTTTCTGTTGACTTATCTTTATTCTTTCTTAACGAAGTAAGTTCTTTCTTCGCTTTTGATACGTCTCCAGTTTGACCTTGTAAGCTATTAATCTCTTTTTGTATTTTATCTACTTCCTTTTGAAGTAAAGCAATAGCATCATTATTACTATTTATCTTCCCTTGCTTCTGACGAAGAGAATTAAGACTATTTGCTACTTCTTGTTGAGCTGCTTTCATATCAGCTATATTCTTAGCTAGGTCAGTTTTTGCTGTTTGTAATTCCGCCGCTTTATCTTTGATTGTACTCTGTTTGCTTTCTTTTAATTCATCATCGATATCTTGGTCACATGTTGGACAATGGTCATTCTCTTCATAGAATCTAGATTCATTAACTAAATCTCTTATCTTATTTTGAAAATTCATATCGTAAGAATCGAGTTGAGACATTTTCTTAACTAATTCTCCACTATGTTTCTCTTCAGATGATATTGAAGCCGTTAAGTTTTTACCAAGTTCTTTACTCTGTTCGAATAGTTTATTAATCTCTTCTTTATGAATATCAATCGATTCTCTCTTATTTTGTATTTGGTCATCATTAAGTTCTTGTAAATCTTTAATGTATTTACGCTGAGAGTCCATCTTAGTTTTTGTAATATCAATTTGATGATTGACATCTGTTAACTCATCTCTTATCTTTGTATTACGCTCTTTCAATAGCATATTCATCTTAGAAAAGATATTGATATCTAATAAGTCTTCAATAATATTTCTTCTAGACCAAACAGGCAATTGCATAAATGGTATAAATGAAGATGAACCAAGTACAACTACCTGGTGAAAAGACTTATGATTAAGCTTTAAGATATTCTGTTCTAAGAATTTCTGATAATCTCTTGCGTTTGAAGCTTGGTTGATAAGATTACCATTTTGATATATCTCAAATTTACCAGGCTTTATTCCTCGTACAATTTTAAACTCATGACTTCCAATTGTCATCTCAACAGTTACGAGTGTACCTTTCTTATTGATACTATTAATCATTTGGTCTTTCTTGATATCCCGATGTGGTTTACCAAATAAGCCGAATGAAAGAGCGTCAAGTAAAGTAGATTTACCTGCTCCGTTCTGGCCTACGATTAAAGTTGATGGTGTTCTGTCTAGTTGTATTTTTATAGGGTCACTTCCAGTGGAAAGGAAATTCTTCCACTCACATGATTTAAAATGTATCATACTACCTCTAAGTTTTGTGCTTCAGTATATAGTTTTCTTAATTCGACTTTGATATGTTCTTTATCTAAGTCAGTATCTACAGCTTCTACATACGAATCCAAGAGTTCATTAGTATCTTCAAGGGATATTTTCTCGTCTTCTACGCTTTCTCCCAGATACTCTTCAAAGCTTTCTGCTATCTTGAGCTCATATGTTTCTATATTCTGTAATCTATCAACAAACTTATCAAACATATATAAGTCATTTTTATTTATAACAATCAGCTTTATGAAATGTTTTTCAAACTGACTGACGTCTAATTTATCATAATCAACTTTAGTATCGTCGTATATGACTTTCTTAAATATGGTTATAGGATTTCTTACAGCTTCGATTTCTCTTGTTTCAGTATCTAGTACGTGGAAATACTTTGGGTCGTCTACGTCAGCCCAGGTGAATTCCATTTGAGAACCGAGATAAGTCACATTGCCTTGACTTGATTTAGTATGAAAATGTCCTGATAGAACCATCTCAAATCTCGAGAATACATCAGCATTCATACCATGTGGATTAGGCATCCCTGCCATCATGTCGAATCCTTTCAATTCCAAATGCGCTCCTAATATTGGAGCTTTACATTTCATTGCCCACTTTGTATACTCTGCATAATTAGAATTATTAATCCAAGGTATAACTGCAACTCCAAGTCCATCGTAATCTAATACAGTTGGCTTCATTACAATATTTACGTTAGAAGTAAAATATCCTAATAGTTCTTTCAAAGAACAAAGTTCATTTGTGTTCTTGAAGTATACGTCGTGGTTCCCAGGGATGATATCCATAGTGATACCAGCTTCTCTCATTGGTTCAAGGAAATGTTTTCTATTGGTATTAAGAGCTTTAAAGTTAACAAACTTTCTATGTTCGTAATAATCTCCTAAATGCAAGATATGTTTTATGTCATGCTCTTTCAAATAAGGAAAGAATATATCCTCATAAAATCTACCTTGATACTTTAAAAATATATCACTGCTATTTCTGACACCACAATGAGTGTCATTTAATATTGCTACCTTCATAGTGCTCGTTGATTTACTGCTTGAGCTTGTTTAGATAATCGAATCATTCTTCGATTTGCTCTTTCTATTCTTCTATGTGATATCTTTATCTTTAACATAGCTCTTGCAATCATTTCGAGATGTGGCTTTCTTTTCTTAGCCTTTTCAAATCTCTTAGACGAAATTATGTTATTTCGATTCTTTTGCTTAGTTGACATTTTCTTCATAAAATTCTAACTCCTGTTGCCAATTTTGTTTATTAGATTCATAGTTTGGCGAATTAAGTTGACATATAATAAGTCTTCCACCGTCCATATCTAATCTAATACTATCTGTTTTAAACATACCACCATTCACATCATGAACAATAGCATCAATAGTACCATTTTTATCCTCACAAGGAAGATTGTTTATTAGTTTTATTAATTCTTCCTTTCTCATTACATAAAGAGCTCGAGCTTTTCTTTCTCTCGCTTTTTCTCTTCTTTTGCAAATTTCTTAATTGCGTCATCTTTAGTACGAATAGTACCAATCCTTTGTCTTAACGTGTCGACATAAGCCATTGTTTGTTCTGCGCCTTCGTTATCCATACCCATTGCAACAAAATCTTCAATACCCATCTTTTCGATGAATTTGAACTTAATATCTTGTTGTTTCTTTTCTTTAGTTATTCTACGAATAAATGCAAAATAACAAATTTGAGTAAAGTATGAAAATGCATTAGGTTTACCAGTTCTTGTAGCTGTTTCTATATTATAGTTAGCTATAGCTCTTAAGCAATTTTCTACAGCATCCATAACCATTTCTTCTCGATAAGTATATCGAACAAAGTTAGGTCTATGGGAAAGTCCTTCTGCAATTCTTATAAAGCATTTTGCAATATAATCAGTCACTTTAGGTACTTGTGTATCGTTATCTCTTGCGCTTCTTGCTGAAACTGCATAATCCATAACTGCTTCAGAGAATTCTCTGTTATTTACGTAATGCGGCTTTTCTTTTGGCTTTAGTTTTTGTGCCATAATTATTCTCCATAATGTTATATTATATCATAGTTTGGGCCAAATGTAAACATATTTTTTTATTTAAATTATTTTCACTTTTTGGTGAAAAAGTCCTTTACATTTAGTGAAAAGTATGATATAATAATATAGTCATCCGGGAGGATAGAGGTATACTAGATTTAATGAATAGTATAATCCTTATCCGTCTCAGACAACGGTATTCCATCTTCAGCATAATCATTAATAAGACGATTCTCGTACTCTTCTAGAAGTTCAGCATCGCTCTTAGTATGTATCTGTTGAATGGGTTTATCCATCTTAAGAGCAAACTGCACATACGTATCTTTGATAGTCTCTGCTATAGGTACGTGTTGTATAATACTACTCTTAAGTACTTTAAATGTTTTTGTATCGCTAAAAGGAAACCATGCGCTAAACTGAACTCCACCCAACACACTTGGATGCAGTCTAACTGGTCTTTCAATTATATAATTATCATCATTAGTGTTAGCAACGAGACCGATTATCTCCTCGCCATTCATTAATTTAAAGTGTCTTATATTAAGTCCTTCCATATTATATATTTATATCAAACATTTTGTAATTGAACCGCTCTTTTGAATATATTTTAATTCTTTCAGCGGCATGTTGTAGGGTATAATTCTTTTGATTTTTCCAATGTAAGTCATCAGCTATATCGTATATTTTAGTATCTTGTCCGTCTTCACTCTTCCTCAACCCTCTCCCGATTGATTGAAGGACTCTAATTTGACTTTTACTTGGAGAAGCAAAGATAATGTTATGTAAATTCCTAATATTAATACCAGTGCTAAAAGTTCCAATGGAAGCAACAATAATGGCGTCCTTTTCTTTCTCAGTAATCTCACGGACGGATTCTCTCGTGTCGACATCTGTTTCTCCTGATACATAAAATAGTTTCCTACCTTTCGGCATTTTAGTCTTTAATAAGTTATGCAATGGTTTACCATGCTTATCTACATAATTAAAAAGAATCAAGGTATTACCTGTTTGGTCTAAAGCTAAATTGCTTATAAAGTTATTTCTTGGTTCATACCTTACAATAAAATCTAATTCTTGCTGGTATTTCTCTTTAACAATCTGTTTACAGTACTCTTCTTTATACTTTAATATTAATATATTTATATCTAATTGACTTAAATCGTCGTTATCCATTAATTCTTTTGTAGTAGTCACCTTATATACTGGACCAAACAATCCTTCTAATACGAGCTGATGAGTTTGAGTTCCATCTAACGTTCCAGTAGTACCAATACGATATTTAGCTTCAGTACATTTTTCTAATATAGTTGTCAATGACTTAGCTTTAAAATTATGAGCCTCATCTCCTACAACCATACCAAAACCGGCAAACCAAGATTGTGGTAATTTATATACTGACTGCCAAGTTGATATAATAACTCTCTGATTTATATCATGTTTCTCTCTACCAGAATATATTCTATGACAATTTTCGGCATGAGACCATTTATCCTTCGAAGAATAGTCTCCGAAATCAGAATACATTTGCTCTACCAATGATGTAGTAGGTACTATAAGCAAAACATTACCATCAAAAACATCAAGGTAGTATCTTATGGCTAAATATATGATTAAACTCTTTCCAGAAGCAGTAGGTGATAGCAATAAGGTTTTCTCTCGAGAAAGCGTGTGCGACAGTCCCTCCAATTGATATTGTCTAGGTATTATATCCCCTCCATTCACAGAGAGGGACAATTGGGATAAAAGCCCCTTTATGTCAGGGCTGAGGGCGGATTCTAGTGTACCATATTGGGGCGATTCTATCACTTCTAGGTTATAATCTCTAACTGCACAAAAGTCATGTAAATATTTGTGCAATCCTGTGTATAATGTTTTCTTTCTAGAATCAAATAGTCTTATTTTACCATCCCACATTCTATTTCGGTAGGCTGGCATAAATTTATATCCTGGGACAAAGAATTGGAAGTGTTCAGATAATTCCATCTCTATTGATGGGTCGCATTGAACATTTAAGAAGACTTCATTCTTCTTTTGAATAGTTATCGTATCCATTAGATTCCGCTAGTAAATTTTCTCCATTCAATCATGTTCTTAATGTTTTGATGTCTCCATTTAACATTATCGAGTATCTCTTTTACAGTATCAACTACCTCTTTAAGATATTCTATTTTAGCTTGAGCTTCTTGAATCACTGGGTCTGAGTCATAGTAATAACCCATGTCCCCTTTTAAAACTGTTAAT
>Ga0315331_10000684_pt1 | contig 24038 bp, 23 predicted proteins | sample M160m34915metaG_FD_203456 | JGI IMG/M metagenome (GOLD analysis project Ga0315331, IMG submission 203456) | Ammonia-oxidizing marine archaeal communities from Monterey Bay, California, United States - M1 60m 34915 | ecosystem: Environmental > Aquatic > Marine > Intertidal zone | place: USA...
ACGCGGCATTGCTGGATCAGGGTTGCCCCCATTGTCCAATATTCCCCACTGCTGCCTCCCGTAGGAGTCTGGGCCGTGTCTCAGTCCCAGTGTGGCTGATCATCCTCTCAGACCAGCTACCGATCGTCGCCTTGGTGGGCCGTTACCCCTCCAACTAGCTAATCGGACGCGGGACCCTCCCTGAGCGCATAAAGCTTTCCCTCCGAAGAGGCGTATGCGGTATTAGCAGCCGTTTCCAGCTGTTGTTCCCCACTCGGGGGCAGGTTCCCACGCGTTACTCACCCGTTCGCCACTAAGCCCGAAGGCTTCGTTCGACTTGCATGTGTTAGGCATGCCGCCAGCGTTCGTTCTGAGCCAGGATCAAACTCTCAGGTTCATCCCATACATCTATTCACCACTAACCTTACGGCCAGCGCCAACTAAACACACAGATAATGAACTAGTCAGATCCTCGTCATCTTCTCAAAGTCGATCTCCAGAACGCAAGCCAATGCCCACGCACGAAGACCGCTTAACGCGTCTTCTTATAATGGCCCACAACACTCGGATCATCACCAACGGTAAACCGCCAACAATAATTGCCCAATGCTGCGGACATATCAGAAAGACATGGATCAGATAACATTCGATCCAACACCTCGGCCTCCCTATCTACAGACCCGCACCAGCCCTGAAGCCAACACAAATCAATAAACAAAAAGACCAGATGCAACCGACCAAACGCCGACCACGTCTCCCCTCTCAAACTTCTTATTCTCTCTGTCCAAAAACGAACCCCAGCGGTTTATGGACGCTGGAGTGAGGGGGGTTCTACTGGGCGTTCAGCATGCTGTCAACGCGCTTCTGGAAAATTCTTTTCAGTTTTTTTACAGCATAGGACGATGCTTCCAAAAACCCTCGTTATTCAGCCATTCGCAGCGCCAAAAAACTCGTCTGCGGCAAACTGACGGGGCAACTTTAACCGCTGACGTTAACCATACGATATGACGAAAGAATTACATCCGATGCGGCAGGCGGCAAATAGTTGACACGCGACTCGCGGATCGGCATTTTCGTAACTGTTCCATGCGGTCATCGATTTGTGAACGCGCGCGGAGTTGGTCGTACATCCGATACGCGGTCGTATGTCTATGTATTTATGGCGACGCCGGACTAAGGTCGGTCTCGCCTCGGGAAGGGAATGATTGCTTGCATATACCTAGCAAGCGCGGCCTTAGCCGCTGGATCTCCAGCGACCGTCGCCAACGGCCTGCATACATAAGCTTGATGCGCCGCAGCTGGCCTCTTCTCATTGTGGTAGGTCTGAGCTTTGCGGGCGCTGGTGCGGCCTACACAGCTGTTGCGCCAACGCAAGTCCCAGAGCGGAAATTCGCCAAGCCAGTAAGCCTTGTGACCGCGGCTGAGCCGCCACCGGTACCTATTATTCCTGGCGCAGTGCGCCTCCCATCTGATCCACTTGCTGGTGGCGGACCAATTGAAGCTGAGGCACAGATCGTTTCTGGCGACACGCTGTCTGCCGTCCTTCAGCGTTCTGGTGTTGGTGGGGACGAGGCTGCTCGGGCTATTCAGTCTCTGCGTAAAGTCTACGATCCACGAACACTCAGAGACGGCCAGGCTGTGACGATTCGTTTGGTACCAGAGGTATCCGAAGGTGCGCCAGGGCGATTGCTAAGTATGCAACTCGTCAAAAGCTATGACCGCATCGCTGGTGTTAGCCGCACACTCGATGGCGGGTTTGCGTCCTACGAAATTCTAAAGCCGCTTAAGCAGCAACGCGCGCGCGGCACTGGCAAGATAACGAGCAGCTTGTTTGTCGACGGTATTGCAGCGGATGTGCCGGTGAAGGCAATGGTCTCTTTCATCCGGCTGTTCAGCTTCGATGTCGATTTCCAACGGGATATAAAGCCCGGCGATCGCTTCGATATAATGTATGATCGGTTTGTCGATCGTGACGGCTCTCTCGTCCACTCCGGTGATATCCTCTATGCGGCGCTCACGATCTCCGGCAAGACAATGAAACTCTTTCGCCATGAGTTCGCCAATGGCCGCGTGAAGTATTTCAACGAGCAAGGTCGCGGCAATAAGAAAGCGCTGCTGCGGACGCCGATTGATGGCGCGCGCATCTCCTCCGGGTTTGGCCGTCGTCGACATCCGATCCTGAAGTATTCCAAAATGCATAAAGGTGTTGATTTCGCAGCGCCCTCCGGTACGCCAATTAAGGCGGCTGGTGATGGCGTGATTTCAAAGGCCGGGTGGAATGGCGGCTACGGGCGCTACGTTCGCATCAAGCACGACAAGACCTATCAAACCGCTTATGCTCACCTTCGCCGCATCGCCAAGGGCATCAAGCCCGGCAAGCGGGTAAAGCAGGGGCAAGTGATTGGCTATGTCGGGTCCAGTGGACGCTCAACCGGTCCTCACTTGCATTATGAGATCCTCAAGAACGCCAAGCAGGTGAACCCCCGTAGCGTGCGGTTCCAAAGTGCTGAGGCACTGGGAGGTAATGAATTGAAGCGCTTCAAGCGGTTCCGTGACAAGATCGACCGGTCGCTGAACACTTCTGGCAAACCGGACTTGGTAGCTCAAACCCAGCGCTAGGCTAACTGGCAAATCAAGATGCTTGTGCGTTTTCCAGGCGCATGGCGACGCCTGCGCCGATCATCACCAGCAATACCCCGATGACAGTGTTGGATTCGGCGACATATTCAACCTTCGCATCCCCGCCAGCGATATCGACGATCTGCGTTTTCCGGCCAATACGCACGCCTGAATGACCAATATTCAGCACGAACAAGGCTGCAGCGAACGGTAGCACCCCGTTTGCGTAAGCAGGTGCCAATGTCACGTATAGCGGGCCGGAGAGAAACGTCGCTGTTATCAGTGCGCGAGAAAGAATGAAGCGCTGTAACTCCGAATCACCTAGGATCAGCTTGAATTGATCCCGGGCAACATCTTTGATGCCTCGCCCACCATCCGTGGCACCGGCATGTTCATTCACCGTCAGGAAAATCATAGCGCCAGCAATGCAGCTAGTGCCTGCTGCCACCAGTAAGGCCAATAACAGCCAGTCTGGCCGCGCCGCCTCTAGGCTCAAAGCAAGGTAGAGGCCGAATCCAGACGCAATCACGCCTGCCGCGCTCACTGCATAGCCACCCACAAGCCCGCGCCGACCCTTATCAACCGTCTTGCCGAGCGTGTCCTTCCAAGCGATGGAGGCGACGCCGCGAGCTAGGCTGAATAGCGTCATCAGCGCGATGATCACCCACTCGGCGGCGTTTCCTTCCAGCCCAGCATGTGCAACCGTAGACATGGCGAGCACCGCCAAGCCCTGAATCAAGACCGCAAAAACCCAGAAGCACTTGCGCTTGACGAAACGGCGGATGACACCTTCCAATGATCACCTGCGGCAGCAAGGCTAGGGGTTCGCGGATAGGCACGATCATCGCTGTCAGGAATGCAGGCGCCCCAACCGCCCCCCATCAACCAAGGCATCACGACTTTGGGGTCCGCCAGCGCGTCGCCAGCTATACTGCCGATATGAGCGAGCGTCACACGGACGAGATTGCGCGGCTCCTCCCGGTATTGTGAGTCCGGGATGTCGCGACAAAGACGGTCGTCTTCAACATCAGCCGCGAGGCCGAACATGCTTTCCGTCAGAGCCATGACTGACCTCGAAGTTCGGCCCTAAAGCCCCTTAGCCAACAGCTCCGCTATGCGCTTGGAGTACAGGGCCGGATCAAGCGGCCCTTCGCCAGCAGCGATACGTGCCTGATCCAGCATCACATGAGCGTAGGCGTCCACGCTTTCCGCAGACGCCAAATCCGTCATGCCGTCACTCAGCGCTCGAATGAGCGCATGACCGGCATTCAGTTCTAGAATCCGCGGTGCCTGCATGGCTGCCTCGCCGTGGCGCTGCATCATGCGTGCCAAGTTCAGGTCCATGTCACCCGCATCCGCAACAAGACAGACCGGGCTTTCCGTCAGGCGTGCGGAGATGCGGACGTCCTTCACCGCTTCGCCGAGCGCCAACTTAAATTGGGCAATAAGCGGCGCAATATCGCCGGGCGGCGACGCGTCGTCTTCTAGCGTATTTTCCAGCGGAATTTCGTCCAACTCGGCACCGCCCTGGGTGACAGAAGCAAACATCTTGTCATCATAGAGACCGACCATGTTTGGCCAGAAATCATCGACCGGATCATCCAACAACAGCACCTCGACCCCACGCGCCTTGAAGCCTTCAAGCTGCGGGCTGGTGCGAAGGTCCTGCCCAGATTCGCCAGTCAGATAATAAATCTGCGACTGACCATCTTTCATGCGGCCGATATATTCATCAAGGCTAACAGCCCCAGCGCCAGCAGTGGTTTTAAAGCGGCAAAGCTTCAGCAGGTCATCGCGATTCTCTGAGTCCTCGTAGACACCTTCTTTCAGTACAGCGCCGAAGTTCTCCCAGAACACGGCATAGCCGTCCGCGTCTTTCTCCGCCGCCGTGCTCAGGTCTTTCAAAACACGGCTGACGACGCCACTGCGGATTTGGCGCAGCACTGCATTCCGCTGCAACATTTCACGGCTGACGTTGAGTGGCAGGTCTTCTGAATCGATCACGCCGACTAGGAAACGTAAGTATCCAGGCAGCAACTCTTCCGCTTCGTCCGTGATGAACACACGACGGACATAAAGCTTCACGCGGCTTTTGCGCTCGGGATCAAACAGATTGAATGGGCGGGTTGAGGGCACATATAAAAGGCCCGCATATTCCAGCGTGCCTTCGGCCTTCCAATGCAAACTGCGCCACGGGCCTTCACCCATACCACCGACATGGGCATAGAATTCCTTGTGCTGGTCTTCTGTCGCCTCGCTGCGTTGCGCAGTCCAGAGCGCCCGGCCAGCATTGGCTTGCTCACCCACATCCTCAGCAGTGTCGGACAAATGCACAGGAATCGGGATGTGGTCCGAGTAGGACTTGATAATGCTCTGCAGGCGGAATGTTTCCAGAAATTCCACCTCATCCTCTTTCAGGCTAAGGATGATATCCGTGCCGCGCCCAGCCTTCTCTGCTGGCTCAACGGTGTATGCACCCTCGCCGTCAGACCGCCAGAGCCATGCGTCGGCCTCCCCGGCCTTACGGGTGCGCGCCTCAACCATGTCCGCGACCATGAATGTGGAATAGAAACCGATACCGAACTGGCCGATGATATGCGCGCCGGTCCCGCCGCCAGCTTCCAAAGAGGCCAGGAAGTCTGCAGCACCCGATTTCGCGATAGCCCCCAGATATTTGATCAGGTCATCCCGGGTCATACCAATACCGTTATCCGAGATGATCAGCTGGCGATTGTCTTTATCGATCCGCACTTGGATTGAGAAATCCGCGCCTTCCTCCAACAGGTCCGGTTGTGATAGCCCCGCATAGCGCAGGCGGTCACAGGCATCAGATGCGTTGGAAATTAGCTCACGCAGAAAAATTTCTTTGTCGGAATAGACGGAGTGCGCCATCAAGCGCAGCAAGCGGCCTACTTCGGCTTCAAACTTCATGGTTTCAGCGGTCGAATTGGTCATTGTTATTCTCAGCTCCAAAGCAGTCCAGATGTTACCGTAATGATATTGGCGATGCATGCACGTGGTTCAAGCCTCGCTTTTAACAGCTAGTCTGCTAGATTCGTTTCCAGGATTCTTCCTTTCCAGCACCGAGAGGGCAGTCCCACACTATGGACCGCGACGACCTTAATGGCCGACAAGATTTTCGATCTGCCGATGGCTCCAATGAAATGGAGACAATGGCACAAGCGTTCGGCCAGCCGATTGGCCGGCGTGCGCCGCCTGGCGGCCGCATTCTGGCTTTGCTTGGACCAACCAATACCGGCAAAACGTTCTTCGCCATGGAACGGATGCTGGCGCACAAGACCGGCATGATCGGCTTCCCGCTCCGCCTGCTGGCCCGCGAGAACTACGACCGGGCCGTGACGTTGAAAGGTGTGGACAAAGTCGCGCTTATCACAGGCGAAGAGAAGATTACGCCGCCGAGCGCGCGGTATTGGATTTGCACCGTTGAAGCGATGCCTCTTGATTTGGCTGTGGACTTCCTTGCCGTCGACGAAATTCAAATGGCATCAGAGCCCGAACGTGGCCGCGTCTTCACAGAGCGCCTGTTGAACGCGCGCGGTCAAACCGAGACCGTATTTTTGGGTGCTGAGACCGCGCGCACTCTTGTCTGCGCTCTCGCACCCAGGGTGGAAGTGCTAACCCGGCCCCGGCTCTCGCAACTAACATATTCCGGATACAGAAAGATTTCACGCCTGCCGCGCCGGTCTGCCGTCGTCGCATTCTCTATTAGTGAGGTTTACCGGCTGGCCGAACTAGCACGGCGACAACGCGGCGGAGCGGCAGTTGTGATGGGCGCCCTCAGCCCCCGTGCGCGGAACGCCCAAGTGGCGATGTACCAAGCGGGCGAGGTTGACTACCTGATTGCGACGGACGCAATCGGCATGGGCCTCAACATGGATGTCAGCCATGTCGCCTTTGCAGGATTATCGAAATTTGACGGCCAACGCCCACGCCGCCTTTTGCCATCAGAAATCGGACAGATCGCAGGCCGCGCCGGACGCTCCATGCGGGACGGCACATTCGGGCCAACGGGCGAGCTCGGTGCCTTTGACTTGGACGTAATCGAGCGCGTTGAAGAGCACCGCTTTCAAACGCTGAAGTGCTTCTATTGGCGGAATGAGAACCTGAACTTCAATACGGCCGCCGCCCTGAAGCAGAGCTTAGAGCTGCCGCCACCCTCCCGCTTGCTCGCCCGTGGCCGGGACGGCGATGACGTCCAAGCCTTGGTCGCACTTATGCGTGACGATGATGTGGCAGCAAAGGCGAAAGGCCGCAATGCCGTTTCCATGCTCTGGGATGTTTGCCAGATACCAGATTTCCGCAAAACGCTGACAGACAGCCACGCCCGGCTGCTCAGCGAAATCTACCTGCGCCTGCTCGCCCACGACAGGCTGGACCCAATATGGGCCGAAACGCACATTGAACGGCTGGACCGGCCTGATGGCGACATTGATTTACTGATGGCCCGCATCGCCAATGTTCGGGTGTGGACTTACATTAGCCACCGCGCCGGATGGCTTGATGCAACACACGGCTTCCAGGAACGCGCCCGCTCCATCGAAGACAGCCTGTCCGACGCGCTGCATGAACGCCTGACCCAGCGCTTCGTTGACCGCCGGTCGGCCACACTGGTGCGCAAGCTGGCGGATGGATCAGAATTCTTGGGCGGTGTCGATGATGACGGCGTAGTCGTTGTGGAAGGCGATGCCGTTGGCCGCCTCACCGGGTTCCGCTTTGTCGCCGATGGTTTTGGCGCATTCGCTGAAGACAACCGCGCCATCGAGAATGCCGCCGGCAGGGTCATCGCCGCCGCCATCCCAGCCCGTGTCGCACGCTTCCTGAAAGCGCCAGATGATGCGCTGACGCTAGATGATGAAGGCCGCCTGCAATGGGAAGGTGGTGCCATCGCACGCTTGAAAGTCGGGCGGCAATTGCGCCGGCCGGAAATAGATGTGTTGGCCGCAGATGCACTTGAAGGCCGCCACCGCAATGATGTTGAAGCACGCTGCGCACGTTGGCTTGCAGCATGGCTCTCGCGCGCCCTGGCACCTCTTGATAAACTGGCAGCGTTGAAACTTTCGCCACCGGCTCGTGGCCTCGCATTTCAGCTGATCGAAGCGCTGGGCTTTGTCGCGCGCGGCGAAGCTTCACAACAAATTGAAGGCTTGACAAAGGCAGATCGCAAAGCCCTAGCAAGCGCCGGGTTTCGCATTGGGCGCTTTGCTATTTGGGCGCCGGTTCTGATGCGCGGTAGGGCATTGAAAGCCAGGCGTTTGCTATGGCGGCTCAACGGCGGGGTGGATTTCCGGCCCTCAAAACGGGCGCTCGCTCTCACCAAACCAAAGGATTTGGGTGAATTCTCGGCCCTCACATTGCATGGCTTTGTCGCCATAGGCCCGCAGATGATCAGGGCAGAAGCCGCAGAACGGCTGGCCGCTACCGCTTATGCGCGCGCTGCCAAAGGCCCTTTTCCCATCGACGATGCCTTAGCGGCAAATACCAATCTGAGCGCCGCAGAGATGCCACAAGTACTTTATGCAATTGGATTTCGTGCCGTAAAACAGGCAGGGAGCGAGACGCTTTATCGCCGTGGGCCGTACCGGGACAAGACCAAAAAACCTAGTGCGGCTCAGCCGAAACCCAAACCAAAACCGCCCCAGAAATTGCCACCAATCCAAAAGGACGGCCCCTTCGCCGCTCTGAAAGCGCTCACCCTTGGCTAAGGCTGACGATGGCGCGCAGCGACTGGACGCCTGGCTATGGCGCACGCGCTTCTTCAAAACCCGCGCATTGGCAACTGCAATTGTAAGCAAAGGCCGTTTCCGCATAAACGGCGAGCGCATTCAAAAGGCCAGCCGTCTGGTCCGCCCTGGTGATATTCTTACATTCCCCCAAGGCAATGCGATCCGCGTGGTCCGGATGCTCGCCCCGGCAGAACGGCGAGGATCCGCACCGGAAGCGCAGTCCCATTACGAGGCTGTTGTAGATGAACCCGGCCTAAAGAATCCTGATGGCTGAGCCCACTTCGCGCCCGGCCCGCATCCTCCCCTTGATCATCCTCTCCCAATTCGCCTGCACGACGATCTGGTTCGCCGGGAATGCTGTGTTGGCAGACTTGAAACGGGATTGGCGCTTATCTGACGGCAGCCTTGGTTATGTAACGTCTGCAGTGCAGATCGGCTTTATCATCGGCACGTTGATCTTCGCTATTCTGGCTGTCGCAGACCGGTTCTCTCCCCGCAAAGTCTTTTTCGTCTGCGCGCTCGCCGGCGGGGGTGCCAGTATGAGTGTCACCTTGATCGCGGAAAGTTTTGACGGGCTGCTTCTACTTCGCTGCCTGACCGGATTCTTTCTCGCTGGGATTTACCCCGTCGGAATGAAGATTGCGACCGGATGGTTTGCGGAAGGCCTTGGGCGGGCACTTGGATATATTGCAGGTGCCCTGGTCCTCGGCACGGCACTGCCGCATCTACTGCGGGCGCTTGGCACAGATTTACCATGGGAATATGTAATCGTCAGCGTGTCGCTGCTCGCCGTCGCTGGGGGGACGGTGATGCTGTTATTCGTGCCGGACGGGCCCCACCTGCCCGCCGCCGCCCCATTCAATCCGGGCGCGTTGCGAGCCGCGTTTCAGGCACCAGGTTTCCGCGCCTCGGCGTTCGGATATTTCGGGCATATGTGGGAACTCTATGCGTTTTGGGCCTTTGCGCCTTTATGGCTGGCGGCATACGTGATGCACACCAATACCTCGCTCAATATCCCGCTCTGGTCTTTCATAATTATCGCCATCGGCTTCTTCGGTTGCGTCATCGGCGGATATCTATCGACCCACTTTTGTAGTGCCAAAGTCGCCGGCGTACAGCTGGTCATCTCCGGGCTGTGCTGCATCACTTCGCCAATAGCATTCACCCTCGACCCGGCATTTGGCCTGTCTTTCATGCTGCTTTGGGGCATCACTGTCATTGGCGATTCCCCACAGTTCTCTGCGCTGAATGCTGTCACTGCTCCCAAGGCCTATGTCGGCTCCGCCCTCACCATCGCCAACTGCATCGGCTTCTCAATCACTGTCGTCAGCATTCAATTACTAAGCACTCTGGCTGAGATCGTAGGCCCGCAATACCTATTCCTCGCGCTCGCCCCTGGCCCCATTTTTGGACTGCTCGCCCTCCGTCCACTGCTGCAAAATACTAGGTGCCCATTGTGAACCAAAGGCTGCACCTGTAATTCTGACTCCCTACCCCACAGAAAGAATATCAAGTCCATGTCTATCAAAATCGCCATCGTGCCTGTCACGCCGCTGCAGCAAAATTGCTCTATCATCTGGTGCGAAGAGACAATGAATGCGGCGATTGTGGACCCTGGTGGGGAACCAGAAGTCATCGCCTCCGCCGTTGAACAAACGGCAGTCACTGTGGAAAAGGTGCTGCTAACGCACGGTCATGTGGACCACGCCGCTGCTGCTACAGAGGTCGCTGAGAATTTTAAGGTCAAAATAGAAGGCCCGACGGAAGCGGATATCCCGCTGCTACAATCCCTTGGCGAACATAGTGCTAAGTATGGCATCCAGGGGCGCCCCTGCAATCCGGACAGGTGGCTTGCCCATGGCGATACGGTAACAATTGGCAATCTTTCGTTTGAGGTCCGCCATTGCCCGGGCCATACCCAAGGGCACGTCATGTTCCTGTATGAGCCGCAAAAAATTGCGATTGTGGGTGATATAATCTTCCAGGGCTCAATCGGCCGGACTGACCTACCAGGCGGCGATCATGATCAGTTGCTCGAATCCATCCGCGACCAGGTTCTCACACTGGATGACGAATGGAACTTCCTTCCGGGTCATGGCCCAACGTCCAGCATCGGCGAAGAACGGCGGTCAAACCCGTTCTTGCAGGGGCTTTAGCGCCTTTAATCCATGCGCATGCAGTTACTCAATTTAAGGCGCTCGCGCATGAGCCAATCTGCTGCTAGACTTAAGATTGAGCCTAACGGGCTTGGAGACTCGGACTAAGCGGGTTAGCCTAAGTCCACACCAGATTTTACCCACCACGCGCACTTGAGGGACAGTCTATGTACGCACCCAACTTTGCGGCCCCACAGTCTATTGACGACGCGGTCCGTATGCTCGGCGCCGATGGCGCTAAACCGCTTTCCGGCGGCACCGATCTCATTGTTCAAATGCGGTCTGGCCGTAACCGTCCGGATCACATTGTTGATCTCAAGAAGGTTCCTGGCCTGCTCGGCATTAAAGCCGAAGGCGATGGCTTCCGTGTTGGTGCCGCCACACCAGGTGCCGCACTTGGCGAAGACAAAGCGCTTGTCGCCGCATATCCAGGTATTGTTGAGGGTGCCGAGCTAATTGGCTCCACCCAGGTACAAGGGCGCGCGAGCCTCGCTGGCAACCTGTGCAACGCCTCCCCGGCTGCGGACAGTATTCCGGCTATGGCAGCTTGCGGCGTGATGGCCGTTGTTGTTGGCCCGAATGGCGAACGTGAAGTCGCGGTTCAGGATATTCCTGCCAGCCCAGGCAAAACCAGCTTGGCAAAAGGCGAGTTCGTCAAAGAATTCGTGCTGCCAGCGCTGCCTGCCAAGTCTGGCGACGCCTACCTTCGCTTTATTCCGCGCACAGAAATGGACATCGCCGTCGTTGGCGCTGGCGTTCAGATCGTGCTTGCAGATGACGGCACGGTCGCCAAAGCCAGTGTATGGCTAGGCGCAGTTGCTCCAACCATCGTCGAAGTCGATGCTTCCTGCCTTGTCGGCATGAAACTTGATGACGCTGCGATGGCGAAGCTTGATGCAGCGGCCCAGGCCGTTTGCAACCCGATTGACGATAAACGCGGCACCATTGAGTACCGCACGAAAGTCGCTGGCGTGATGGCGCGTCGGACTGCTGAAATTGCATTCAAACGCGCGGGAGCCCGTTAAAACATGGCCAAAATTCACGTAACGACAAAAATCAACGGTGAAGACGCAGAATTCCTGTGTGAACCACAACAGACGATGCTCGACGTTCTGCGCGACGAGCTGAGCCTGACCGGTTCAAAAGAAGGTTGCGGCTCTGGTGACTGTGGTGCTTGCTCGATCATCGTTGACGGCCGCCTTGTATGCTCCTGCCTGATGTTCGGCGCAGAAGCCAGCGGCACTGAGATCACAACGATCGAAGGCATCGCCAATGGCGACACGCTGCATCCGCTGCAACAGAAATTCCTTGAGCATGCAGCTCTGCAGTGCGGCTTCTGCACACCAGGCGTTCTGGTTGCTTCCAAGGCGCTACTTGACGCAAACCCAAGCCCGACAGAAGAGCAGGCCCGCTACTGGCTCGCCGGCAACCTTTGCCGCTGCACAGGCTATGACAAAATCATCGAGGCAGTAATGGACGCGGCTGCTGAAATGCGTGGGGAGTAAACACCTACCATGAATTACCTCGGCAAAGACGTACAGCTTAAGGTCGTCGGCACACGTCCGATCCGGCCTGACGGCGTTGAAAAAGTGAACGGTCGTGCGGCATTTGGCGCGGACGTCGCTGTTTCCGGCATGATTCACGCAAAGGTCGTGCGCAGCCCGCACGCTCACGCGCGGATCAAGTCGATCGACACCTCAAAGGCGGAAGCCGTTAAGGGTGTGAGCGCAGTCATCACCGGCACTGATTTGCCGGACATTCCGAGCGAAGAAGCGTTTGTTGGTGAAGGTCCTGCGAACTTCCGCGAGATGTCCCACAATGTGATCGCCCGGGACAAAGTGCTGTATGACGGCCATGCTGTCGCTGCCGTCGCTGCAACCTCCGCCGCAATTGCGGAAGAAGCAGCCCGTCTTGTCGAGGTCGAATACGAAGTGCTGCAGCACGTCATCAGTGTCGAAGAAGCGATGGCTGATGGCGCGCCGGTTCTGCATGATGATATGTTCACGCAGGGCGTCGATCCGAAGCCAACGAAAGCGTCAAACGTTGCAAAGCGCGTTGAGTTTAAGCTCGGCGACAGCAATGCTGCGTTTGCCAAAGCCGACGTGATTGTTCAACGACAGTACAAGACCCAGCCTGTGCACCAGGCTTATATTGAGCCGCACGCCTGTGTCGTCTCCTACAATCCTGATGGTCAGGCGCAAATCTGGTGTTCCAGCCAGGGCCAGTTCATGGTTCGCGCGTTTTGCGCCAAATTGCTGGGCATGGATATTGCCTCCATCCGCGTGATGCCAATGGAAATTGGTGGCGGCTTTGGCGGAAAGACACTTGTCTATCTTGAGCCTCTGGCACTTGCTCTTTCTAAGAAAAGCGGTCGTCCGGTCAAGATGGTTATGAGCCGTGAGGAAGTGTTCCGCGGTTCCGGCCCGACATCTGGCGGCACGATTAACGTCAAAATCGGTGCCACGATGAATGGCCGCATCGTCGCCGCTGAGTGCGAAACCATCCTGCAAGCTGGCGCTTTCCCGGGCTCCCCGGTCGGTCCTGCCTGCATGACGGCCTTCGCCTGCTATGATCTCACGGATGTCACGGCCTTTGGCTATGACGTTGTGTCAAACCGCCCAAAAGTCGCGGCTTACCGCGCTCCAGGCGCACCGATTTCCACATTCGCTGTTGAAAGCGCTGTGGATGAACTTGCGCAGAAGCTTGGCATGGACCCAGGCGAACTCCGCCTGATCAATGCTGCGAAGGATGAAACCAAAGCAGCATATGGCCCGACACTGAAAAACATCGGCTTCGTTGAAACGCTAGAATCAGCAATTGCGTCGCAGCACTACACATCGGGCCTTGGCGAAGCGCCAAAGGGCAAGCGCCGTGGCCGCGGCATTGCTTCTGGCTTCTGGTTCAACATTGGCGGCGAATCTTCTGGCGCTACATACGTCAATGAAGATGGCACCGTCACCGTTGTTTCCGGTAACCCAGACATCGGAGGTAGCCGCGCCTCCATGGGCATGATGGCCGCTGAAGTACTTGGCATTGAGGTGGAGCGCGTGCGCACCGTCGTTGGCGATACCGCATCTGTTGGCTACTCGTTTCTGACGGGCGGCAGCCGCGTAACCTTCGCAACCGGGATGGCCGTAACACAGTCTGCGGAAGAGGTTCGTGACGACCTTTGCCGCCGTGCGGCGCTCATTTGGGAAATTGACGCGGATGCCGTTGAATGGCGGGATGGCCATGCGCATCCGGCTGGCGAAAATGCGGGTAAGTCTGATCCGCTGTCGCTGTCTGATATCGCAGCCAAGTCCGGTCGGACCGGCGGCCCGATAGCCGCTAAGTCCTCGATCAACGCCCAGGGCGCTGGTCCAGGCTACGCCACGCACATCTGCGACGTCGAGGTTGATGAGGAGACTGGCCAAGTCGCCATTCTCCGCTACACCGCAGTGCAAGATGTCGGCAAAGCGATCCACCCGGCTTATGTTGAGGGCCAGATGCAGGGTGGTGCTGTCCAGGGTATCGGCTGGGCGCTCAATGAAGAATATATATACAACAAAGACGGTCGCCTTGATAATCCGGGTTTCCTCGATTATCGCGTACCGGTCGCATCTGATCTGCCGATGATTGAAACGGTCCTGATTGAAGTGCCAAATCCACGCCATCCGTTTGGCGCAAAGGGCGTTGGCGAAGTGCCGATCGTGCCGCCAATGGCTGCTGTCGCGAATGCGATCAGCAATGCCACGGGCCTGCGTATGCCAAACCTGCCAATGTCCCCGCCGCACGTTCGTGCAGCACTGGATGCAGCTAAGGCCTAGAGCATTTCGCGTCCAATTGGGCTAAATTTAAGGGCGGTGGTGCTTCGGCATCGCCGCCCTTTTTCGTCTCTGTAGGAAAACCGCCATGGCGACAGTCAATGTCTCCAACCAGATGTGCCGCCCCTTCGTTGGCACCGTGCAAGTGCTCGAGCTTGAGGTCGACACGGTGCGTGCGCTCATCAATGAGTTAGAGCGGCTTTTTCCAGGCCTAGGCCCGCAGCTAGAGGAAAGCATGGCCGTCGCGATTGATGGCGTGATTGTACAGGACACTTATCTGGAGCCGATTGGCCCCGACAGTGAAGTCTTCCTGATCCCTAAGATCGCTGGCGGTTAGGGCTACAGCATCTCCAATCGCGCGCCAGTTGCTGGCGGGGGGAAGATGGCATCCAACGCCGCCAGAATATGCTCAGGCAGCAAAATCGCTGCGGCTTCAAGAAATCCGCTTATCCGGTTTGGATGGGTGCTTTTCGGAACAGCGAATACATCACCGCGGCGGAGCCGTCCATGCCAACGCCAAATGCATTGGGTCCAGCCCAGCCTCACCAGTTATCCGGTTGAGTCCCGCGTTACTCGCCAACGCCCTGTGGTCCAGGGGTGAATAGGCCATCAGCGGCACAGCATGTACCATCTGCCGGTAAAAGCGCATCCTCCGGCCAGCGTCGCTTCAGACTATACAGCACCTGGTTGGTCTGGCAGGCGTTACCGCCAGGTGTCGCCAAGAGCTCTGCCATATCTTCTGCATCAAAGCTGGATAGGTCCCAGGCGCCAATTCTACCCGCCCCCCTATAGAAGCGAGAATCCCTCAATCGTTTCTGCCAAAGGAACGCCGCCACGCCAATGCAATAGGTAGAAGTCAATCTAATCAATACCAAGACGCCGAAGCGAAGCCTCGCAGGCCTCAACAACACCTTTTCGGCTGGCGTTATAGGGTTACACCTTTGAGACGATATAGGGCCGGCAGGATGCCTCTCAGGGGGCGCGGCCAAGCAGTTCCTCGGCCCCGCCCGTACCATACATCTACGCCGTATCGAACAGCTTCATCCCGATATCCAGCACATCTGCAATCGCTCCCACTTATACGTTGGCGCTTTCGGTGGATTGGTCCATACCCCATGTGCCAAGCCCAATTTGTGGCAATGCGTTTCCATTCGGCAGGGTAACTGTGCGCAAAATCATAACCGTCGTATCGACTGGCGCAGCCTGGCGCACAGTCCGCTAACTTCGAGCTTCAGTCTGGTGCGGTTTAACGAACGACGATCTGTGTTAGCTTTCGCTTTCTAAAACCTTATGACGACTGCTTGGACGCCATGGTAGATCCCTTGATTTCCATCATTATGCCCACTTTTGAGGCCGCAGACACTGTCGTGCGCGCCGTATCAAGCGTGCTTGCCCAAACCTGGCAGAAATTTGAGCTGATTATGGCAGTTGATGATGGCGTGGACTATCTGGCGCTGCTAAGCAGTGCAGGGTTGTCTGACGCCCGTATGCGTCTTGTAACAACTGGGGGCAATGGTACAGGCGATTGGAACGCCCGGAACCTAGGCCTCAACGCAGCCACGGGTCACTTCATTACGCTGCTCGATTCCGATGACGCCTACGCACCAGAACGTCTTGCCCACATGCTGCCCCTGGCAGATGTCGATGGTGCCGCCTTGGACGACACGGCCCTCTTCCTCGACTACCAATTGATCGCCAGCTTGTTGCATCCGGAAGAGCGACAAAGCTGCGAAGCAGTTCCTGCATCAGCGCCACTAATCCTGAGGGATCGCGTCCCCGTTTTCCCGATGTGGCGGCGTGATATCGCAGACCTGACCTGGCATCAGCTGCCCCATGCCTCTGACGTGGTGTTTTCTTTGGAACTGCTGAGCGCAGCCCCGGCCATGCGCGTCGCACCCTATTCCGGATATCTCTACTACAAGCGTGGAGGCTCCATGACCTTATCTGGAAGCATGACTGACCGGTCACGGGCCGCATATCACCAGATAATCGCTGGCATCGTTACTCGCGAGTATGTGCTGGCACCTGGAATTTCCGATATAGCTCTCTATGAAATAGCAAAGAACCTCAATCAGGCTATTCCATTCGGTCGTTCGCTCGCCGATGAGCCTCTACTCACCCATGAACTATGCGCTCGCGCCTTCAACGCCCAGGCGATGACGGAAGCAGAGCGCTATGCCATCTTCGCTAGAAAGAAATCATCATGAGCTTCGCTGAAGGTCGCCAACGGATCGCCATTGAAGGCCTCGAAATCCAGGCAGCGATCGGCCTGCTGGATTGGGAAAAACAGGAAAAGCAGCGCCTTCGGATCGACGTCGCGGTGTACCGAGATAATTTTGGCCAAGAGGTCGCGCTGGAGAATTGCTACGATTATTCCGCACTCCAGGCCTTTCTCGCGGGCTTTGCGGACCGAGAGCAGATTGAGCTTCTGGAGACAGTCCTTGCTGAAATTCTGGATTATTGCTTCAAGGACCAAGCGATTGCTGCGGCAGAAGTATGGTTAACGAAGCCCGATGTCTTTCAAGGCGTGGGCGTCCCGGTTGTATCAGCAGCCCTGACGCAGGCACAATGGATAGCCAAACAGCACGGTTAACAGTATGTACCTGAATAGTTTTTTACAATATGTGACAGAGGGCTTCGATTTAGGCTCATTTTGTGATACAATGAAGGCTGAGATCGCGCAAAGCGCTACATCAGCCGCCGGGCTTTGGCGCAGCGGTTATGATTGTTGCGGGCCATGCCTGATCGAATCAGAGGTATGAACAGGACTATGTCAAAAGCAACCAAGCATCGCCCCGGTGACTTCGTCGTTTATCCTGCCCATGGCGTTGGCCAAATCAAAGCCATCCAGGACCAGGAAATCGCCGGTGAGCAGCTCGAATTCCTCGTCGTTGTGTTTGAGCGCGAGAAGATGACCCTGCGCATTCCAACCACGAAAGTGGAAGCTGCCGGCCTCCGCAGCCTCGCCACCAAGAAAGACATGCAGGCTGCATTGAGGACATTGGCAGGTAAAGTCCGCGTGCGCCGGGCCATGTGGAGCCGCCGCGCCCAGGAATATGAGGCGAAGATCAATTCTGGTGATCCGATTGCTATTGCTGAAGTGGTTCGTGACCTCTATCGCGGCGAAGATCAGCCGGATCAGTCCTACAGCGAACGGCAGATTTATCAGTCTGCCCTGGAGCGGTTGACGCGCGAATTGGCTGTTGTTGAGAAAATTGACGAGGAAGCGGCGGAAGAAAAAGTCGTCTCCCACATTAAGACGGCCGCAGCGGCCACTGCTGCTGCAGCGGCGGCAACAGCCGCAGCGTAACCCGCTAGGCCATATCCCGGTTGGCGTTATCGCCACCGGGGATACCGTTGCTGAAGCGGCCTCTGGATATCGGGGCCGCTTTTGCGTGTCGCGCAAAGGTGATGCTCCAATGCGCTCTTCAAACGCCATGCGCTAAGCATCGCTTTACAGAGATAAGAAGTGATCTGACCATAGTTTTGAATCGTATTAACCTACAGAAACAGACAGTGCCTGCTCTGCTTTCACAGTTGGAGGCACTCATCCACGATGCCTGCACGCGCCAGGCCCACCGAATGCGCGATGAGGATCAGGAATGACACATATTTCTCCCATTAATGGCGGGATGCGACTGGTTCGGAACTCAATGAGCGTGCCCATGCTGACGCGTGAACGCGAGATGGACCTCGCCCGCGCTTGGCGTGACAAGGAAGACGAAGTTGCTCTGCATGAGTTGATCAACGCCTATGGTCGGCTCGTCGCTGGCATGGCAGTCAAGTTCCGCAATTACGGCCTGCCAATCGCGGACCTCATTCAGGAAGGCAATGTCGGGCTGATGCAGGCCGCCAGCCGGTTTGAGCCCGAGCGAGAACTGCGCTTCTCCACCTACGCATCTTGGTGGGTCCGTTCGGCGATGCAGGATTATATTCTGCGGAACTGGTCAATTGTCCGCACGGGCACGACATCATCCCAGAAAAGCCTTTTTTTCAATCTTCGTCGCCTCCGCGCAAAGATAGAAGGCAAGACCGGCGGCGTGCTTGATGATGCGGGCCGCCAGGCCATCGCTGCTGAGCTCAAAGTTCCGAAGCGTGATGTGGACGGCATGAGTGTGCGCCTTGCGGCATCCGATCAATCGCTAAATGCGCCCGTCGGCGAAGAAGGTGACCTTTCCTGGCAGGACTATTTGGTCGATGAGCGCCCAAACCCAGAGGCAAATGCCATCGCCACGAAAGATGGCGAGACGCGTTCTGACTGGGTCAAAAATGCACTTTCAGAGCTACCGTCCCGAGAGGAACGCATTATCCGCGCCCGGTTACTCCAGGACGACACTCTAACGCTGGAGGCGCTCGGCACAGAACTCGGCGTCAGCAAAGAGCGCGTGCGCCAGCTCGAAAAGCGCGCGCTCGGTAAGTTGAAGGAACAGTTCCAGGCGTCGTTCAAGAACCCGGATGACTTCCTGAATTAAGCCTATAACCGGCGCGCCAAGGGGAAACCGGCGCGCCGTTTACTATTCGCCGTCCTTAAGGCCGAGGATCGCACCAGACATGGCGCGTGCGTCTCGCGTTGGCCATGTGCCGGCTTCGACTTCAGCAAGGAATCGGTCACAGGCAGCATTGAAAGCCTGCGGGTCTTCAATGTTGATGGTGTGACCACAATTCGGCATCACGACCAGTGCAGCCGTTGGAATACACTCTTTCATCAAAATGCCTGGCTGCAGACACGGCCAATCTTCGTCGCCTGTAAGAACAAGTATCGGAGCCGTAATTTGAGCCATACGGTCTTTAATCTGAAACAGGCTTGGCCGTTCTCGCTGCACACCGAGCATGGTGCGCGAAGCGCCATCCGTTGAATGTTCTGCCAATTGATCTTGAAATTCCTGGAACCCTCGCGGGTTCTTGTTCTGGAACTGCACCCGTGTCGGCCCCAGTGAGTATGCCAGCGCGAATTCTGTGGCACCCTGACGCTCAATCAATCGCGCTGTCGCTGCCGTCTCCCGCCGGAACTGGTCCTGCTTATTGGGCTCAGCTCCATAACCACAGCCTGCAACGACCGCAGACAATGTTCGCTCGGGGTATTCCATAGCGAAATGCAGCGCTGCGAATCCGCCCATAGACAGCCCGACGATATGCGCCTGCTCTGCACCAACCGCATCCATCAACGATAAGATATCATCCCGCGCGATGTCCTGGCTGTACATACCCGCTTCCGGCACATCCGACGGCGGATAGCCGCGGGCGTTATAGGCCACACAGTGATAGCGTCGACCGAAATGGCGCATCTGCGGTTCCCAGGCTCGCAGATCGCCCGCGAACTCATGCACAAAAATGACCGTTGGCCCTTCACCGGTCGCCTCATAGTACAGTTTGACGCCGTCTTTTGCTGTTGCAGTGGCCATAACTCGGTCTCCCAAAACCATTTGTATCAAAGCATCGCTGGCGTAATTTCCTGGAGACATGCACCCGCGACTATTTATTCCGCTGCTGCACATGCTCCTGCAGGCGGGGCATAATCTCAACGAAATTGCAGGGCCTGAAGCGGTTGTCAAGTTGATTGACTAGGATCTCATCCCAGCCGTCCCGGCAGGCACCACCTGAACCGGGGAGCGCAAAAAGATAGGTACCGCCTGCAACACCCGCCGTCGCGCGAGACTGCATGGCAGAGGTACCGATTTTCTGGAAGCTTATCCAGCGGAATGCCTCGCCAAACCCATCGATGCGCTTTTCGAACAGGCCCTCAAAGGCCTCCGGCGTGACATCCCGGCCCGTAACGCCTGTGCCGCCGGTCGAAATCACGCAATCCACTGCGGGGTCCTCGATCCAAGCCTGCACCTGGCATCTGATCTTTGCTTGATCATCGGTCACAATCGCCCTTGCGGCGATACTGTGTCCTGCCGCTTCCGCCCGATCGACGAGCGTTTGGCCAGATGTATCAGTTTCCAGCGTGCGGCTGTCGGATACGGTTAGTATCGCGATATTGACCGGCACAAAAGGTCTGGTTTCATCAAGTCCGGGCATGGGTGGTCCTTTGTCTAATCCTGCGGATTATAGATTGGCCAACGCCCCTGCGCCACGTCATCCCGAGTGGCCATATCTTGCCCAAACTGATCCTGATATAGCCAGAAATTTGCCATGACGCGTTCAACGAACACCCGGGTTTCACGAGATGGAATGGCTTCAATAAATAGAAGCGGATCATCATTATGCCGCACTTCGCGGCGCCAGCGGATCAAGTTACCAATCCCTGCATTGTAGGCGATGGCTAAACGGAACAAGCCATTGCCAACCGCCTTTTTGTCCAACAGATAGCGGATATAGCGGCCGCCAATCTCTACGCTTTGCTCTGGGTCAAACAACCCGTCACGGCTGGCATTTACGTAGCGCTTTTCACCCACCACATAGTTCGCCGTTGAAGGCAAAACCTGCATCAAGCCGCGTGCACCAGCGGGACTCGCAGCACGGGGGTTGAACTGGCTTTCCTGACGCATGAACGCAAACACAAGGGCCTGATCAACACGGTAGCTGCGCTTGGCTTTCCATGGCGCCTTTGGGTAGAGCCCGGAAGGGATAAACTCGCCGCCGATCTGCTTCAATCGGTGCGCGGACTGCACCGCCGCTCGCGGTGCCTCATAGCTGATGGATACGGCCAAGATTGCACGCAGCATGATGCTCTTTGCATCATCCACCAATGGCTGCAATTCCTGGTCCGCGCGCCACCGCTCACCAATCTGCAAGAGCGCCAACGCCCGCTTTCCAGCCTTCAAGCGCTTCAGGCGAGCAATCTCGGCTTTTCCGGCAGCAGGCCCACCCCAATCGAACGGGCTGGCCGCTGTCAAAGCATGCAGCGCCAGCTGGCCGTAAAATGTTCGGGGATGGCGTGCAGCCGCACCCAACCAGCGGTCGGCGCTTCTTGTATCGCCCAGTGCTAAATGAATACGCCCGGCCCAGAACGCGCCTGCGGATGATGTCCAAGAGGTAGCGCCCTCTGCTAGAGCATTCGCTTCAAAATGCCGAACCGCACGGCCTATCCATCCTGATCGATAAGCAGACAGTGCGGCGACCCAATGGGCTTGGCTGACGGCCTCACCAGAGCGTTTGCCGGCGGCTGCAGCCATGCGGTATGCGGTTTCATCCGCACCGTCAACGAAATAGCCCATCGCGATGCGCGCAGCCAATGTATCTTGCTTCACGGTCGACAGAACGCGGCGGGAATTTACGCTTCGAAGTAGCTTGACTGCACTGGCGTTATCGCCCTTACGGATGCGCCTCCGCACGTCCCGGGCAATCCGTTCCTGCTCGCCAATAAAGCGCATTGGCCTAAGCGGCGCTTCCCCAACCAAGGCCAGAATATGTTCTTCGCCATAGACTGGGCGTTTGGGCTGGGCGGCCTTCTTTGGCTTACGCTTCATCGCCAGCGAAAATGCGCGGTAAGCTTCTGGGTGGTCGTTATATTTCTTCAGCCAGGTCCGCAGCTCGCCAAACTTGGACTTGTATCCGGTTGGGTGCAGATAGCGCTGAAACTGAACATGGCCCATAAGCAGCTTGTTTTTGACCCTGCGGATAAGCTTATCTGCAGTCTTAAAGTCGCCCTGGTCCTGGACTTTGAAAATCTGGTTATAAAGCTTAGCGTCATTGGGCCCCAGAATATCCAGACGCGGAGCCGCCGACACGGGCCCGGCGGCGAACGCGAATAAAACGCAAGCAATGACAAGCAGCCGGACCATATGCGGACAATTTCGCCTTCAAGATTTCTAAACCACGCTCCCAAGGCATATCTATGAGGCGCCCAGCGCGAAATCTCAATCTGCCGCCTTGTCACGGGGCATGAGGCGTGTCCCGAGATTTGATCAGTCCGGGTTGATGCCACCATTCAAGGGCACCTCTGGCTCTGGTTCCAGCGCGAGCAGGTCATCTGATTGACTGACCTCAAATGCGGGTGCAGCAACCGGGCCAGGCGTTAGATTTTGCTTATAAGCTGGATTGCAATTAAGCGCCTTCGCGTTCGGATCAGAGACCCCCGGTCCATGATCTGGGACCGCAGCATCGCCATCATCATTGAGCAACCGGTCAACACGAGCAACTTTGTCTTCCGTGTAGGCGTGCGCGGGCGCAGCTATTAGACCAAGAGCCGCCAGACTGAGCGCCAATATTGCTATTTTGGGCATGTGCATAACGTTTCCTCCTATAGGTCCAGATCGCCGTTGAGGGCGCGTTTAGTACCTGTGTCTTTCTGGGAAAGGCTTCCGCCGAGGGTAGCATTTGGCGCTTGCTCGACGATCAACAGGCTATCCAGATGGAGAGAGTCATTGCGGCGAGTAAGAGCGCTTCCTGGCCGGATCTGGCTGCCATCACGGCTGGCGCTGATCGACATCTGGCGCCGCGCAGGATCGCGAAGCAGACTATTGTTTGCCTCACGGGTAAACGCGGCGGCATCAATAGCGCCGTGCCCCGCTGCCATGCCCCAAACTGTTAAAAACGCACGCTTCGCCATAATTCGCTTCTAGTCGCAATACAGCGGACAATTTCCGCAAATCAGCGGAAACGGCTGCATGGGCAGCAGCGTTACGCCTTTCTCGTGGCGCTCAGTTATTCTGGGGCGAGAGCTTTCAGTGCATCTGAAATGCCGCTGAAGTCACCAGCATCGATTAACGCATGATCGATGATGGGTTGGATAGCGACTTGATCAGCGCCTGCATCCAGATGCGCCTGAACGCGCGTGCGGATGTCATCTTCAGACCCCCACGCAACCATACCGTCCATGAACCTGTCGGAGCCTCCACCCGCCACATCATCCTCAGTATAGCCAGAACGCAGCCAGTTATTACGGTAGTTGGGCAGCGTCATATATCGTGCAAGCTCCATCCGCGCGATCCGGCGTGCCTCCGATGGTTCAATTGTGAAAGCAACCTTTTGTTCGACAACGAGGCGCCGCTCCGGCCCGATTTTGGCGCGGGCATAGGCGGTGTGTTCCGGGATGACATTATAGGGCAGCGCACCCTGCGAAAGTTCGCCAGACAACTTCAGCATCAGCGGCCCAAGCGCGCCCAGCATGATTGGTAGGCTGGTAGATTTACCAAGCCGATGCTGGCCCGCATAAATCGCTTCCAGATACATCTGCATGGCAGGCAGCGGTTTCTCGTACACATGGCCGCGCATGCCCTGCACTACAGGCGCATGGGATACGCCAAGCCCTAGCGTGAACCGTCCCGGAAACAGCTCATTCAATGTACGAACACCATTTCCGGCGGACATCGGATCGCGTGCATAGATGTTCGCGATAGAACTCCCGACATTAATCCGCTTTGTCCGATGCAGCAGCGCTGCCCCCAGAGCCATACTCTCTGAAATCGCGGATTCCGGATACCAGATTGTATCGTAACCAAGCGCCTCCGCCTCATCAGCGATTTTGAACGCATTCTCATATCCAAGGCGGTCTAAGGACTGCCAGATGCCGAGTTCTGCGGATTTCATGTCGTATCGCTCCAAAATATCGGCCTTGTCAGCCTATGCTTTCGCCCAAGAACCAGTCCAAGGTCACGGCTGTTTGATCAACTGGAAAAACGTGCGCCCGGTCCGGTAGTTCATGGAAATCGATCTTGGCGAACTTTGACTGGAATGCAGCCGCAGCAGCTCGCGCCATGTCGATAGCAAACATCCAGTCCCGCCCGCCATGGGTCAGGCGGATCGGTAGATCGGCTATGCGCGCCGGTGAAACAAACTCCAGCAACATTGAA